>Ga0209415_10013150_pt1 | contig 13688 bp, 7 predicted proteins | sample PeaSoiSIISIP2007_FD_187696 | JGI IMG/M metagenome (GOLD analysis project Ga0209415, IMG submission 187696) | Peat soil microbial communities from Weissenstadt, Germany - SII-SIP-2007 (SPAdes) (version 2) | ecosystem: Environmental > Terrestrial > Soil > Wetlands > Peat | place: Germany... | reverse complement strand
GTCCGGCCAGCGCCGCGGTGTTCAGGAACGGCAGTTGCGCATCGGTCAGCGCCTCCACCGACGCGGTCTGCATGGCACCGATATCGGCCGAGGTCAGACCGCTGAGCCCGTCGGTGCTCAACGCCTGCACCTGATCGGTGCCCAGCACGGCGGCCTGGGCGGTGGTCAGCGCGTTGACCTGCGCCGAGCTCAGCACGTTGATCTCATTGGTACCCAACGCCTGGACCTGAGCGGGCAGCAGCGCCTGGATCTGGTTCGTGCCGAATACCTGGACCTGATCGATCAGCATCGCCTGGATCTGGGTGGTGCTGAGCGCCTGGATCTGGGCGGTGCCGAGCGCCTGGATCTGGTCGGTGGTGAACGAGTTGATCTGATCCGTCGCAAAGGCGAACAGTTCCGCCGTGCTCAGCCCGGCCAGCGCGCCGGTGTTCAACACCGCCAATTCCGCATCGCCAAGCGCCTCGACCGAGGCGGTCTGCATGGCAACGATATCGGCCGACGTCAGCCCGCTGAGCCCGTCGTCGCTGAACGCCTGCACCCCGCTGGTGCCCAACGCCTGGAACTGATCGGTGCTCAGCGCGCTGACCTCCGCCGAGTCCAGCGCCTGGATCTGGTCGGTGCTCAGCGCCTGGATATCGGCAGTGGTCAGCGCGTTGACCTGGGCGGTCAGCAAGGCCTGGATCTGATCGGTGCTCAGCGCGAAGATCTGGGCGGTGCTCAGCCCCTGGATCTGCGCCGTGCCGAAGGCGTCGATCTGATCGGTGCCCATGGCGAACAGTTCCGCCGTGCTCAGCCCGGGCAGCGCCGCGATGGCCAGGTAAGGAATTTGCCCATCGGTAAATGCCTCGACGGCGGCGGTCTGCAATGCAACGAGATCGGCCGAGCTCAAGCCACCGATCCCGTCGCTGCTCAACGCCTGCACCTGGTCGGTGCCCAGCACGTGGACTTGTGCGGTGGTCAGTGCGTTGACCTGCGCCGAGCCCAGCGCCTGGACCTCGTTGGTGCCGAGCGCCTGGATCTCACTGGTCAGCAACGCGTGGATCTGACCGGTGCTCAACCCCGGGATCTGACTGGTCAGCAGCGCCTGCAGGGTGGCGGTCTGCAATGCCTGGATCTCGGCCGTGCCGAGCCCGTTGAGCCCGGCGGTACTGAACCCCTGCACCTCCGTGCTGGTCAGCGCATTGGCCTGCGCGGTGCCAAGCACGGCGGTCTGCGCCCAGCCGAGCACGGCGAGCTGCGCGCTGCCCAGCGCCTGGATCTGATCGGTGCCCAACGCCTTGATCTCGCCCGTCAGCAACGACTGGACCTGACTGGTCAGCAACGCCTGGACCTGACTGGTCAGCAGCGCCTGGACCTGACTGGTGGCCAAATTCTGGATCTGACCGTTGCTCAGCGCCTGGATCTGCGCCGTGCCGAAGGACTCGATCTGACCGCTGGTCAGAACGTCAAGCGCCGCGTTCCAGAACCCTTGCAGCGCCGGATTGCTCAGCGCCGGAAGCTGCGCCGTGGTCAGCGCTTCCTGGTCGGCGTTCGTGAATGTCGACAGGTCGGCCGAGCTCAGCCCGGCGATCCCGTCGGTGCTCAGTGCCACGACGTCAGCCGTGCCCACCGCCCCGAGCGCCTGAAGCTGTGCGGTGGTCATCGCGGCGACCTGCGCCGAGGTCAGCGCGTTGATCTGCGCGGTGGTCAGGGCCTGGACCTGGCCGGTCAGCAACGCGTGGACCTCACCGGTCAGCAACCCCTGGATCTGGTCGGTGCCCAGCGAGTGGACCTGCGCGGTGCTCAGCGCCTGGATCTGGCCCGTGCCGAAGGCCTGGATCTGATCGGTGCCCAGAGCATCGAGCGCCGTGTTCGAGAAGCCGGCCAGCGCGGCATTGCTCAGCGCCGGAATCTGCGTCGTGGTCAGCGCTTCCTGGTCGGCGTCGGTCAATGTCGCCAGCTCGGCCGAGCTCAGCCCGGAGATCCCGGCGGTGCTCAGCGCCTGAACGTCCGCCACGCCCACGGCGCCCAGCGCCTGGATGCCCGCGGTGCCCAGGGCGAAAACCTGTGCCGAACTCAGCGTGTTGATCTGCGCGGTGTTCAGCGCCTGGACCTGAGCGGTGCCCAGCGCCTGGATCTGCGCGGTGCCCAGCTCCTGGATCTGACTGGTCAGCAATGCCTGGACGGTCGCCGTCTGCAATGCCCGGATCTCGGCCGTAGCCAGCCCGTTGATCCCGACGACGCTGAGCCCCTGCACCTGCGTGCTGGTCAGCGCATTGGCCTGCGCGGTGTCAAACGCGTTGGTCTGCGCCGAGGTCAGCGCGGCGAGCTGGGCACTGCCCAGTGCCTGGATCTGATCGGTGCTCAACGCCTTGATCTCGCTGGTCAGCAACGCATGGACCTGGCTGGTCAGCAGCGCCTGGACCTGAGCGGTCAGCAGTGCCTGGACCTGACTGGTGCCGAGCGACTGGAGCTGGCCGTTGCTCAGCGCCTCGATCTGCGCCGTGCCGAAAGCCTGGATCTGAGCGGTGCCCAGCGCGTCGAGCGCCGGGGTATCGAAACCCGCCAGCGCGGCATTGCTCAGCGCCGGAATCTGCGCCGTGGTCAGCGCTTCCTGGTTGGTATCCGACCATGTCGCCAGGTCGGCCGAGCTCAGCCCGGCGATCCCGGCGGTGCTCAGTGCCACGACATCCGCCGTGCCCACCGCCCCTAGCGTGCTGACCTCCGCGGTGGTCATCGCGGCCACTTGCGCCGAGCCCAGCGCGTTGATCTGCGCCGTTGTCAGCGCCTGGGTCAGCTTGGTGCCCAGTGCGTGGACCTGCGCGGTCAGCAACGCCTGGATCTGACCGGTGCTGAGCCCCTGGATCTGAGCCGTGCTCAGCGACTGGATTTGTGCCGTGCCGAAGGCATCGATCTCGTCGGTGCCCATGGCGAACAGTTCCGCCGTGCTCAGCCCGGGCAGTGCCGCGAGGGGCACCGCCGGAATCTGCGTATCGCTGAGCGCGACGACGGCAGCGGTCTGCAAGCCAACGATATCGGCCGAGCCCAGCCCGGTGATGCCGGCGGTGCTGAACGCCTGCACCTGGGCGCTGCCCAGCACGTTGAGCTGCGCGGTGCTCAGCGCGACGACCTGCGCCGAGCTCAGCGCGTTGATCTGCGCGGTCTCCAGCGCCTGGACCTGAGCGGTCAGCAGCGCATGGACCTCATTGGTACCCAGCCCCTGGATCTGGCCGGTCAGCAACGCCTGGATCTGATCGGTTCCCAGCGCCTGGATCTGGCCAGTGCTCAGCGCATGAATCTGCGCCGTGCCGAAGGCCTGGATCTGGTCGGTGGCCAGGGCGTACAGTTCCGCCGTGCTCAGCCCGGGCAGCGCCGCGATGGGCACCGCCGGAATCTGCGAATCGGTGAGCGCGTCGACAGCAGCGGTCTGCAGGCCAACGATATCGGCCGAAGTCAGCCCGGAGATGCCGGCCGTGCTGAACGCCTGCACCTGGGCGGTGCCCAGCACGTTGAGCTGTGCGGTGAACAGCGCGTTGACCTGGGCCGAGCTCAGCGTGTTGATCTGCGCGGTCTCCAGCGCCTGCACCTGATTGGTGCCCAGCGCCTGGATCTGCGCGGTGCCCAGTGCCTGGATCTGGCCGGTCAGCAACGCCTGGACCTGGTCGGTGCTGAGCGCCTGGATCTGAGCGGTGCCCAGCGCCAGGATCTGCGCCGTGCCGAAGGCCTCGATCTGGTCGGTGGCCAGGGCGAACAGTTCCGCCGTGCTGATCCCGGCCAGCGAAGCGGTGGTCAGGAACGGCAATTGCGCGTCGCTGAGCGCCTCGAAGGCGGCGGTCTGCAAGCCAACGATGTCGGCCGAATTCAGCCCGGTGATGCCGGCGCTGCTGAACGCCTGCATCTGGGCGGTGCCCAGCACGGCCATCTGCGCGGTGGTCATCGCCGCGACCTGGGCCGAGCTCAGCGTGCTGATCTCGGCGGTCTCCAGCGCCTGGACCTGGTTGGTGCCCAGCGCCTGAATCTCGGCGGTGGTGAAGGCCTGGACCTGACCGGTCAACAACGCCTGGATCTGGCCGGTGAGCAACGCCTGGATCTGATTGGTGCCCAGCGCCTGGATCTGCGCGGTGCCCAGCACGTCGAGCTGGGCGGTGCTCAGCGCGGCGATCTCCGCCGTGCTCAGGCCGGACAGCGCCGCCGCCGGCAGTGCCTGCAATGGTGCCGTGCCCAGCGCCTCGAAGGCAGCGGTCTGCAAGGCAACGATGTCGGCGGACCCCAGTCCGTTGATCGCGGCGGTGGTGAGCGCCCTCACCTGCGCCGAGCTCAACGCCGCTGCCTGAGCGGTGCTCAACGCCAAGACCTGCGCCGAGCTCAGCACGGCGACCTGCGCGGTGCCGAGCGCCTGGATCTGATTGGTGCCCAGCGCGTTGACCTGCGCCGTCAGGAGCGCCTGGATCTGAGCAGTGCCCAGCGCCTGGATCTGATTGGTGCCCAGCGCCAGGATCTGAGCGGTGCCCAGCGCCTCGATCTGCGCCGTGTTGAAGGCCTGGATCTCACCAGTGGTCAGCGCGAGCACTTCCGCCGTGCTCAGCCCGGGCAGCGCGGCCGTGCTCAAGGCGAGCACCTGCGCCGAGGTCAGCGCCCCGACCGCTACGGTCTGCATGGCGACGATATCGGCCGATCCCAACCCGCCGATCGCGGCAACGGTGATCGCCTTCGCCTGCGCGCTGCCCAGCACGGCCGCCTCGGCGCTGCCGAGCGCGGCGAGCTGCGCCGAGCTCAGCGCGGCAATCTGCGCGGTGCCCAACGCCTGGACCTGGCTGGTGCCCAACACCTGAATTTGCCCCGGCAGAAGCGCCTGGATCTGGCCGGTGCTGAGTGCCTGGATCTGACCGGTGCCCAACGCCACGATCTGAGCGGTGCCCAGCGTCCGGATCTGCGCCGCGCCGAAGGCCTTGATCTGCGCGGTACCCAGCGCAAACAGTTCCGCCGTGCTGATGCCGGCCAATGCCGTCGTGGCCAGTGACGGCAAACTCGCCGCGCTCAGCGCGTCAACGGCGGTGGTTTGCATGGCAACGAGGTCGGCCGAGCTCAGTCCGGCGATCCCGTTGGAGCTGAACGCCTGCGCCTGCGCCGAGCTCAGCACGGCCACCTGCGCGGTGAGCAGCGCGGTCACCTGCGCCGAGGTCAGCGCGGCGACCTGATTGGTGCCCAGCGCCTGGACCTGATTGGTGAACAACGCCTGGACCTGCGAGGTTTGCAGGGCCTGGATCTGTTTGGTGCCCATCGCCTGGATCTGGCCGGTGCCCAGCGCCTGGAGCTGACCGTTGCTCAGCGCCTGGATCTGCGCCGTGCCGAACGCGTCGATCTGCGCGTTGGCCATGGCGAACAGTTCCGCCGTGCTCAGTCCGGCCAGCGTCGCGACGGCCAAGCTCGGCAACTGCGCCGTGCCCAGCGCCTCCACTGACGCGGTTTGCATGGCAACGAGATCGGCCGAGCTCAGCCCGGCCATCCCGGCGGTGCTGAACCCTATCACCTGTCCGGCGCCCAGCACCGCCACCTGCCCGGTGCCCAGCGCGCTGGTCTGCGCCGAGGTGAGTGCGGCGACCTGCGCACTGCCCAGCGCGGCGACCTGCCCGGTCAGCAACGCCTGGATCTGATTGGTGCCCAACGCCTTGATCTGCGCGGTCCCCATCGCCTGGATCTGGCTGGTGCTCAGCGCCTGGAGCTGTGCCGTGCTCAGCGCGGCGATCTGCGCGGTGCCCAGCGAGTCGATCTGCGCGGTGCCCATCGCGAACAGTTCCGCCGTGCTCAGCCCGGCCAGCGCCGCGACGGCCAGATGCGGCAATTGCGCCGTGCCCAGCGCCTCGACGGCGGCGGTCTGCAATGCGACCACGTCGGCTGAATTCAGTCCGCCGATCGCGGTGGAGCCGATCGCCACCGTCTGTGCGGTGCTCAGCGTGGCGACCTGCGCGGTGCCCAGTGCGGCGACCTGCGCCGAACTCAGCGTGTTGACCTGCGCGGTCAGCAGCGCCTGGATCTGCGCGGTGCTCAACCCGGTCATCTGTGCGGTGCCCAGCGCCTTGATCTGCGCTGTCGTGAGCGCCTGGATCTGGCCGGTGCCCAGCGCGTGGACCTGTGCCGTGCCCAGCGCGGCAACCTCGGTTCCCAAGGTCTGGATTTCCGCGGTGCTCAGCGCCAGCACGGCGGCGGTCTGCAAGACACCGAGATCGGCGGACCCCAGCCCGCTGATCCCGGCGGTGCCGAACGCCAGCGCCTGCGCGCTGCTCAGCACCTGAGCCTGGACGGTGCTCAGCGCGGCGACCTGCGTGGACCCCAGCGCGGCGACCTGCGCGGTCAGCAGCGCCTGAATCGCATTGGTGCCCAGTGCCTTGATCTGCGTTAGCCCCAGCGCCTTGATCTCGGCCGTCCCCAGCGCCTGGATCTGACCGGTGCTCAGCGCCTGGATCTGCGCCGTGCCCATCGAAGCAAGCTGCGCGGTGCCGAGGGCCTTGATCTGACCGGTGCTCAGCGCGAAGACCTGCGCCGTGCTCAGCGAGTCGACCTGTGCCGTCCCGAACGCGTCGATCTGACCGGTGCTCATGGCGAAAAGCTCGGCCGTGCCCAGCCCGCGCAGTGCCGCGGTGGTCAGCGCCGCCAATTGCCCCGTGCCGAATGCCTCGACCGCCGCGGTCTGGAATGCAACGATATCGGCTGAATTCAGTCCCTTGACCGCGGAGGTGTTCAACGCCTGCGCCTGCGTCGATGAGAACGCCGCAATACTCGCCGTCGTCATGACGGCCATCTGAACGGAGGTGAATGCCGCCGCCTGAGCCGTGGTCAGGCTTTGGATCTCCGCCGTGGTCAGCGTGACGATCGTGGCGGTGGGAAGAGTCGCAATTTGGGCGGTCGTAAGGGACGTTAGTGCCATTTGAAGGCTCCCGCTTTTCGACGGTTGCAAATGGCAAAGTTTTTCTGCCCGCCGGCACCATGCGCGGAACAGGTTGACAGAACGTAAATGGAATCTGCGATCCGACAGATCGTCGGGCCGGGATCGGCAGACCGCCGGGCGTTTACCATCCGGCAATATTCCACGGCGATGATGGTGCCTTCGCATCGGCCGGACGTGCCATATTGTCTTGGGTGCCCACATTGTCTTGGGTGCAACGTCTCCACCTTGGCTGCCGCGCGATGCTGGGCGATCCCGCCGCGCGGCTGGCCTATGCCGTCGTCCTGGCCGAGGACGGCGAGCACGGGCGCGCGTTCGATCAGTTCGCGCGTGCGGCACGCAGTGGTGTGTCGGCAGCCGAATTTCGCCTGGGCCGCTGCTACCTGCTGGGCCTCGGCGTCCCATCCTGCCCGGATGCCGCGCTGCGCTGGCTGACCCGCGCGGCGGAGGGTGGCGAGCGCGAGGCCCAGGCCCTGCTGGCCACGCTCGCGCTACAGGGGATCAGCTTCGGCGCCGAAGCCGGGCTGCTCGAAGCCGCCTCGCGCTATGCCGGGCGGCCGCCGGACTACCAGGCGGCGCTGAAATGGGGCACGCCGGCCGCGGACGGGGGATCGGCTGAGGCACAGGCGGTGCTCGGCCATATTCTGACCTCGGGGCCGGACGAGCTGCGGGATGTGCCGCGCGCGGCACACTATTACCAGCTTGCCGCCGAAAGCGGATTGGCCCAGGGGCAGCTCGGCTGGGCGCTGGCGCTGCTGCGCGATGACGCCTCCCAGGGCCGGGCGCCCCAGGGTGGGCCATCCGACGGCGGGGGACCCGAGGGCGGGTCATCCGGGGGCGGGGCATCCGAGGCTGGGGCATCCGAGGCTGGGGCATCCGAGGCTGCGGCATCCGAGGGCGGGGCGTCCGGGGGCGGGTCCGCGGAGGTGCACCGGCTGCTGAACGCCGCGGCGGAGGCCGGCCTGCCTGCCGCGCATTTCGCGCTGGGGGTGCTCGCCGAGCAGGCGGACGCCGGGGCCGAGCAGCTTGCCGTCGCGGCGGGACATTATCATGACGCGGCCGAGCGGGGCCATCGGTCGGGGCAATTCCGCTACGGCGCGGCCCTGCTGAACGGGCGCGGCGTCGCACGGGATACCCAGGCCGGCGAGACCTGGCTGCGCCGCGCCGGCCTCGCGGGCGAAGCGGCGGCGGCGGCGATGGTCGGCGACCTCTATGCGCACCAGGATGGTCTGCCCCCCAACTTCTGCGAAGCGGCGCAGTGGTTCCAGCGCGCGGCGGAAGCGGGGCATGTCGGCGCGGCCCGGGCGCTGGGGCAGATCTATCTGCGCGGTGCCGGGTTCGCGACCGACCCGCCGACGGCGGTGCACTGGCTGCGCGTGGCGGCGAGCGCGGACGACACGGTGGCGGCGTACGATCTGGGCCTCTGCCTGGCCCAGGGCATCGGCACACCGCGCGATGACGCCGAGGCGCTGCAATGGTTCCGCCGAGCGATCGATACCATGCCGGCGGCGCGGTACTGGCACGCCCGCATGTTGGCCGAGGGACGCGGGGGGGTGGCGGCGGACCTGGCAGCGGCACGCGCCGGCTATCTGCGCGCCGCCTCGGAGGGGAACGGGGATGCCGCGGTCGCCGCCGGCGAGATGCTGGTCAACGGGCGTGGCGGACCGCCCGACCGACAAGCGGCGATGGCGCTGTTCACCAACGCGGCCGAGCGGGGCAACAAGGGCGCGCAGTACGCGTTGAACGTGCTGGAGCCGCCGGATGGCGCTGCCATGTCATAGCATCGGTCATAAGGAATGACCGCTGGTATCCCGATTGTGGGAGGGACGCTGGCCGGAAGGCCCACCGAGGGCGCCGTGGACCAAGGGCGCGGCGGACCAGGGATCGATGCCGGATTGTTGCGGATTCAGGGCCTGTCAGGCGGCGCGGGCGTCGTCATGCGACACCAGATCGGCCTGGATGCGCAGCAGCGTGGCCTCGAATTCGGCGGTGAAGCCGGCGATGTCGCCGATGGTCGCGGCCCACCGCGCCTCGGTGAACAGCGCCTTGTAGGCGGCGTATGCCTGCGGCTCGTTGGCGAGCGTCACCGCGGTCTCGACATAGTCCGCCAAGCTGCTGGCGATGCCGCGCCCGGCGCCGATCGCCGCGAGCAGCCGGCCCGCCATGCGGGAGGCGAAGGACTGGCCCCACAGCGTCATCAGCGGCAGCCCCATGCGGATCGCATCGCTGGCGATCGTTCCGGCATTGTACGGCGAGGTGTCGAGAAACAGGTCCGCCAGCGCCAGCCGCGCCATGTACTCCGACGGATCGACGCGGCCGGCGAAGATCAGCCGCGCGGGATCGATGCCGGCGGCGACGGAGCGCAGTTGCAGGTTGCGGCATGACCATTGGTTGTCGGCGACCAGCCACAGCACGGCGTTGCCGGCCCGGCGGAGGATGTCCATCCAGGCGGCGAACATCGCCTCGGTGATCTTGTAGTGGTTGGAGAAGCAGCAGAAGACGAAACGATCCTGCGGCAGGCCGGCTTTCGCGCGGCTGCTCGGCGCGGCGATGGTGCGTTGGCTGTCGTTCGCCTGGTAGATCTCGGCGATATAGAGCGGCCGCGGCCCGTAGGCGGGCGCGGTCTGCGGCGGCACAACGATGCTGTCGCAGAACAGATAATCCAGCTCCGGCAACGGCACCGGGCCGATGAACCCGAGATAGGTGGCCTGCAACGGCGCCGGGCGCCAGCGCAGGATCTGCAAGCGCGAACCGGACGTGAGGCCGTTCAGGTCGATCAGGATGTCGATCTCGTCTTCGCGGATCCGCCGCGCCGCGGCCTCGTCGGACAGCGCGCGGAGCGAGACGAAGTGGTCGAACGCGCCGATCACGCGGCGGCGGATGTCGCTGCCGTCGTCGAGGGTGATGCAGTAGCCGAACACCTCGAAGCGTTCCCGGTCGTGCCGCTCGAACAGCTCGGCGATCAGGTAGCTCATGGCGTGACGGCAGAAATCCGACGACAGGTAGCCGAGGCGGATGCGGTCATGGCGATAGCCGCGCGCCGGGCTGAGCCGCTCGGGGGCCGGCGTGAGCTTGCGACGCAGCCAGGCGTCGCAGATGGCGTGCTGCTCGGCGACCTGGTCGGTCAGCGCCAGCGCCGCCAGCGGCCCGCACTGCTCCAGCAGGTTCTGCCGGGTAAGGCCGGGGATCAGCTCGCCCAGGATCGGCCACTCGCACATCTTCTGGCGGATGTGCATCCAATGCTGCACCGCGTCGGGCTGCGCCGGGTCGGTCAGCAGGCTGGCACGCAGCGCCTGCTCGGCCTCGGCGAGGCGGCCGCTCTGCTCCAGCAGGCGGCCGCGCTGGTTGATCAGGGCGGTGCGCGCGGCGGCCGGCTGGATCGCCTGGTCCCAGGTTTGCAGCGCGGCGTCGGTCTGGCCGCGCTGCTCGAGCAGCAGGCCGAGATTGATTGCGGCGGGCGAAAAATCCGATTTCAGGGCGAGCGCGCTGCGATAGGCCAGCATGGCCTCGCCAGGCGCGCCGGCGCGGCTGAGCTCGACGCCGAGATTGAACCAGGCGCCGTGCAACAGGCGGGTGCCGCCGGCGTGGCTGGCGATCCAGCCGCGGTAGAGCGCGATCGCCGCGGGATCGCCGCGGTTGCCGCCGATGCGGTCGACCGCGTTGACGAGCTGCTCGAAGGTGGCGGTTTCGAACAGCAGCGGCGGGGCCGGGTCGGCGGCGGTGAGAAAGGCGTCGGGTGGGAAAGGAAGGTCCATCGGATGCTCGCCGGCCTGAGGTTCGGTGCCGGGCGGATGGATGGCAGAGCTCGGGTTAACATTTTGTGTGCGCGATCGCCGGCGGCGCGGTCGATGGGCGGGGGGTGGCCGGTGGGGGGGATTCGCTGCGCTGCGGTACGCTGGGTAGATCGGCGGATTCGGTGGTCCTGGCGAGGGGGGCGGACGGCATATCAGGTGCCTCTTCTCCCCCTCCCCTTGTGGGCTTGGGCTGCGAAGCGGACCAAGGTTGGGGTGAGGGGGCACGCCCGATCCGTGCGGAATGTGCTATAGCGCGATGGAGGTTGGCGGTCATGGACACGGTCGAGGCGATCACTGCCGAGCGGGTCATCGCGACGCTGCGGGCGCACGAGGCGGAGTTGCGCGCGGCCGGTATCCGCACGCTGTCGCTGTTCGGCTCGGTCGCGCGCGGTGAAGCGGGGCAGGATAGCGACATCGACCTGGTGGCCGAATTCGACCCGGCGGCGCGGATGGACCTGATCCGACTGGCCGGACTGGAGCGCGAACTCGCCGCGCTGCTCGGGCGCGAGGTGCAGATATTGCCGGAGTCGGTGGAAAACCCCCGTCTGCGGGCCAACGTCGCGCGGGACCGTGTCCGGGCGTTCTAGGCAGCACCGTGTTGTCGACTGTCTTGAAGACATGCTCGATAACATCACGCGGATCGAGGGCTATACGGCCGGCCTCGATCGGGACGCACTGGAGTGCGACGGCCTGCGTCGCGATGGGGTTGAGCGTTGCCTCGAACGCATCTGCGAAGCCGCCCATCGGCTAGGTGACCGGGCAACGGCGCTGATGCCCGATCAGGCCTGGGAAGACATTCGCGGGATGGGTAACCGGCTGCGCCATGCCTACGACCGGATCGATCCCGCGATCGTCTGGAACGTGGTATCCGAGCGGCTTCCTCGGCTGAAGGCGGATGTCGCGCAGGCGCTGGAGCGGCTGCGGGCGGACGGCGCGATGTAGGTCGGCCGCGCCGGTTTCTGCGGCGCTCTTCGACGATGGCGCGATCAGCGTTCGGCAGGCGGCAAGCCGTCCTGTCGGTGATGCCGGCCAAGCTCAGTGCGTGCGTTGGATCTGGTCGGGCCGCAGCGTCACGACCTCCGGTCCACCCGGCAGATCGGCAATCTCAACGGCATACGCCGCGCCACGGTTGAAAACCGCGACAACGGTGCCAGGCGTGTGCTTCGGAATGCGGTAGCCTTCGGCCTGGATGCTGCGCGTCGCGCGCACGATCTCGTACGCCGCGATAGGCGGGGACAGGGTGGCGCCCCGAATCCCGGAGCCTTTGCGTGTGGCGGTGTCCATGCCGTGACTGATAGCACACGGGCCTTGGCGTAAGAAGCTTGCTTCGCGGATGGCGGCTGGAGCCACGCCCTGGCCCTCCGGATCACCGCGGTCCGCGGCGAAGTTCCTGTAGGAATCCGATGAACCGCCGATGTGACCGGCGCGGCATTCGTCGCCGACGGCGGGCCGACGGCGATGACGGGCATTCCGACGCGGTTGCGGAATTGCGGCCTGCCGTTGGGCCAAATCGGCCTGGAATTGCCTGGTAGCCGATGCTATCTAGACGGGGCGTCTAGAAATGAGGAACGCGTGGCGCTCAGCATCAAGACGGATGAAGCCGACGCGTTGGCGCGCCGCCTGGCGCGGCTCACCGGCGAGAGCATGACCAAGGCGGTGACCGTGGCCTTGCGGGAGCGGCTGGCGCGCGAGGAGGCGCGTCGCGTCGCCGCCGAGGACCTGCCTGCGCGGTTGACGCGGCTGTCCAGGCGATTGCGCCGCGCCTATGACACGCGCCCGATCAGCCGGGACGAATGGGATGCGGCGTCCGGCGACGACCATTGATCGTCGTCGATTCCTCGGCCGTCGTGGCGATCCTGTTCGGCGAACCCTCGGCCCCGAAGTTGCTTGCACGGCTGGCGGCCGACCCGGAGCGGATCATGTCGGTCGCCAACTACGTCGAGACCGGGACCGTGCTGGCGGGCCGGCGGACGCACGACCGCGCCGGCGCGATCGACGATCTTGACACGTTCCTCGATGAGGCGGGCATCACGCTCGCACCGATCGACGCGGCGCAGGCACGGGTCGCGCTCGGCGCGCGCGTCCGCCACGGTCGCGGCATGGGCCATGGCGGGGTGTTGAACTTCGGCGATGTGTTTGCCTACGCCCTTGCCACGACGCAGGATGCGCCGCTGCTGTTCATCGGCGACGACTTCGGCACGACCGACGTTACAGCGGCGCTCGAACCCGGCGCCGTGTGACTTCGGTCGATCCATACTAGCGGTGACCTGTCAGCATCGGTCAATGGCCGCTGGTATCAGCCCTCGCCACGCGGTTCGTGGCCTGGGTCAACCGCATCGGTCCGATGCTGCTGCCACCTGCCGCACCACCGCCCGCGTCGGCGGCCGCGGCCTTGGCCGCATTATGCGGGTGCCTGCCCGCGCCGGCGATCGGCAGCCATTTTTTGCGCGGGATTGGTGGATTATCTCCCCAGCCGCACCATGTCTGTATTTCTAACTCACCGCACCGGAGACCGCGCCCGTGTCCGACTTGCCCGCCGAGCCCCCCGCCTTGCCAATCAAGCCGCCCTACACGCTGCCGCCGCAGGCCCTGCGCGACATGGTGCTGACCCTGGCGCGTCCGGCGGAGGATGCACCTGACAGCGCCTGGCAGGAGGTGGTGCAGGGCGGCCTCGACAAGCTCGAGGAGCTCGACCCGCGCGATGCGCTGGAGACCATGCTGGCGATCCAGATCGTCGCCGCCGGCGCCGGGGCGCTGGACGCGTATCGGCTGGCGTTCGAACCGGGCACCCCGGCGGTGCAGGCGCTGCGCCAGCGGTCCAATGCCGCCGGGTTGGTCCGCGCGATGGCCGGGGCGATGCGGGCGCTGAAGCAGCAGCGGGCGGTGCCGGTGGCGGCCGCGCGCGACTGGGGCGGCGCGGCGGCGGAGACGACGGCGGCGTGGCGGGCGGCGCCGGCGCGCCCGGCCGAGGC
>Ga0209415_10013149_pt1 | contig 13689 bp, 13 predicted proteins | sample PeaSoiSIISIP2007_FD_187696 | JGI IMG/M metagenome (GOLD analysis project Ga0209415, IMG submission 187696) | Peat soil microbial communities from Weissenstadt, Germany - SII-SIP-2007 (SPAdes) (version 2) | ecosystem: Environmental > Terrestrial > Soil > Wetlands > Peat | place: Germany... | reverse complement strand
CATCACCAGGTACGGCGAGCCCGTCTCCAGCGTCCCGACGTCGGTCACGCGCGCGACGTGCTCGCTCCGGATCTTCGTGGACGGTCCAGCCTTGCGTGGACATCTCCGCGAAGGTCACGCCGACGCTGATCGTCGGATTCCCGTTGACGGTACTCGGGTTGACGACTCGATTGGCCACCTCGGTCGTTCCGAAGGAGAGCGCGGTGGAGGCAGGCTCGGGCGTGGCGACCGGCGCTCATCGACGGAGCGATCGGGTTGGTGTTCCATGGTCGTTCGTGGTGCCCACGGACCTCATGACGAACCCCGGAGAGCCCCTGACCCCCGACACCGCCGCGACGCTCGCCGTCGGCGACGTGGTGGCCGAGCGCTACCGCATCGACGCCGTCCTCGGCGAGGGCGGGATGGGCATCGTGTACCGCGTCGAGCACCTGCACCTGCACAAGGCCCACGCCCTCAAGGTGCTCCTGCCCGGGTGGTCGTCGATGCCGGAGGTCGTGGCGCGCTTCGAGCGGGAGGCCGTCGCGGCGGGCAACATCGAGAGTCCGCACGTCGTGGCGGCCACGGACTTCGGGCGCCTGCCGGACGGCTCCTTCTTCCTCGTGATGGAGTACGTGAACGGTCGCACGCTGCGAGATGTCCTCGACGCGGGAGCCCTCGAGCCCGCTCGCGCGCTTCACATCCTCCGCGGGCTCGTATCGGCGCTCCAGGCGGCCCACGCCCGGGGCATCATCCATCGCGACCTGAAGCCCGAGAACGTCATGCTCGTCGAGCGGGACGGCAGCCCCGACTTCGCGAAGGTCCTCGACTTCGGCATCGCGAAGGTCGACGGCCTCGGGGCCGTCGAGCGTGGAACCCCCTCGGCCCCGCTGACGCGCGTGGGGGCCGTCATCGGCACGCCCGACTACATGTCCCCCGAGCAGGCCCTCGGGCAGCCGGTGGACGCACGCTCGGACCTCTACTCGGTCGGCATCATCCTCTTCGAGATGCTCGCCGGCCGGCCTCCGTTCGAGGGAGGAGCGGTCACGGTGCTGCAGCAGCACGTGATGGCGCCGGTCCCGGAGCTCCCCGTCGACGTCACGACGCGCATCGACGCCCGGATCGCAGCCGTTCTCCGGCGGCTGCTCGCGAAGGCCCCGGAGGACCGGTTCGCCGACGCGACCGGGTTGATGGGCGCGATCGACTCGTGCACGACCGCGCAGGGGGTGCCGGCGATCACGGCTCCTCTCGCGAGGGCAGGGCGGCCGTCGATCCCGTGGGTGCGTGAGCTCGCGGCGCTGGCAGCGCCGCTGCTCCAGCACGCTTCCCGGCGACGGGTCCTCGTCGCCGCGGTTCTCGTGGCGACCGGCGTGATCCTGATCGTGGCGCTCTCTCTCCGTCAGCCGGCACCCACGTCGGCCGCCAGTGCAGGGACGGCGTCGTCCGTGGGCCCGGTCGACTCGACCGGCAGCGAGTCGCCGCCGGCCGACAGCGAGCGGTCCTCGCCGCTCACCATCCTGCCCCCTCCGCCCGCACCTTCGGCGGCGGCGGCAGCGGGACAGTCCTCGTCAGCGGGCAAACCGGCGTCTTCCCAGGGGCCGTCCCGGCGGACGGGCCCGGGCGGGATCTACGTTCCGCCGCCGAGTCAGTGGTTCAGGTAGCTCCTCGGAGGTGGCCTACGGCGCGGGCTGGACGACCGTGCTGCTCTCGATGCTGACCGCCGTCTGCGCCAGCAGCCGGCCGTCGACCGAAGCCCCGGTCCCCAGCGTGATCCTCGTCTGGTCCAGAACGATTCCTTCGAAGTGGACGGTCGTGCCGATGTCCGTGTCGCCGGAGACCTGCCAGAAGACGTTCTTCGGCACGGCGCCACCAGCGAGGACGATCTCCGTGCCATTGCTCACGGTGAGACCCTGAGCAATCTGGAAGATCCAGACATCGGTAGCACTTCCGGAGAGGGTGACGTTCGTCGGGATGAGAAGCCCGGTGCCCCACTTGTAGACGCCCGCGGTGAGCGTCTTCCCGCCGATGTTCCCGTTGCCCAGCTCGGTGACCCCGGGCGCGCGCCCGGCCGCGTCGGTGAACGCGGCCAGCATGTCCGCGACGGCGGTGGTCAGGTTCGCGGGGGTCGGCTGCGCGTAGCCGGGCGCGAACACCTGCCCGGTCACCTGCGCCGAGGTCGAGAACAGGTCCGTGGAGTCCATGGTCAACGAGAACCCCGTGATGGCGGTGGCCTGAGCGGGGCTGACGCCCAGGTTTCCCGTGACGGCGGAGGTCGGCACGGTGGAGATCCCGGCCTTCGCGAGGATCACGTAGTCACCGGCCGTCCCCAGATTCACGGCCTGCGGAGACGTTGTCCCGCCGTCGGACGTGTTGCCGCCGTCGGTCGTGCTGCCGCTGTCGGTCGCGTTGCCGCCGCTGTCGTTCGTGTTCCCGCCGTCGGCGGCGCTCTCGCCATCGCCCTTGCTCCCGCCGTCGCCCGTGCCGGTCGCGCCGACCGTGCCGGAGCCACCGCACGCCAGCGCGAGAAGGCCGGCAAGGGGCACGACGGTGAGTCCTGCAGCGAAGCGCGAGAGTTCGACAATGCGAGCCATGAGGTTTCTCCAGTCTCGATTCACCGCTGGATGAAGCGCGGCATACCGGACTGAGAGCAACTCGCAGGCCCACGCCAAGGTGCCGGAAACGCACGGGACCGGCCCCGCAGCAGCGTGGCGTTCCTGTGCACGGGGCGTTTTGGCGGACCGGAACAGCTCAGGGTGTCGACGTGAACGTGACCGTGCGCAGGGCCTCCGCGGCGACGATGCCGCCCGAGGCGTAGTGGGAGTCGACGGTACCGTGGCGCACGCGGGTGATGCTGAGCGTGACCTGACACGTGCTGCTCGCCTGGGACGAATCCGTGGGCCCGATGGCCCCCTTGGGGATCGTGAAGGACCCGTTGTCGGGCGAGATCGTCCCGTCCGTCCCGTTGATGCAGTTGCCCTGGGCGCTCCAGCTCAGCTGGTCGGGCTGGCCCGAGCTCGTGTACGCGACCGCGATGGCGCTCATCGCGCGCGAGAACGAGGCGCTCGAGGTTGGCGTCGTGATCGTGAACGGCTGCGGCATCGTGACGGTGCTGGAGGGGGCGCTCACGTCGCTCGTGCGGTTCAGGGCGAACGTGTAGGGCGTACCCTCCGCGTCGAGGCCGGTGAACGTGGCCTGGTAGGAGATGGCCCCGAGGACGTCGCTCCGGGACATCGTCTGGGTCTGGGTACCCGCCGTCGCGACCACGGTGTCGCCCGAGCTGAGATCGACGAAGTCGGTCGGGTTGTTGTCGACGTTGAACTGGGCGGTGGCCGTAGTCTGGCCGGTGCCGTCTCCGATGACCACGAGGTCCGGCGTCATCCCCGCGGTCTTGATGTTGCTCGACTGGATGCTGGTGCAGGCTGCGGCGAGGACGAAGACGACCGCGCCCGGAGCGATGGACGATGCGCGCATTGATTTCCCCTCCACCAGCGTACGGCGCTGCAACGGACGAAGCGACGCGAATCGGGCGCTGCGGCCGGGTCTCCTCGGGTGGTCACCCGGGTGACCACTCGCGCATTCGAGAGCTCCGCGTGTTCGCGCGGCGAGCTCCCGGCACGGGCGTTGAATGCTCGACCCCGCGGAGGGAACTTCATGCGCGCAGGTCGGAAGGTGTGGACGGCAGTGATCGCCATGGCCGCGGTCGCGGCGTGCGGTGGAAGTGGCGGTCATCTCGGCGGGCCGGGCGCCGGCAGCGCGCTCTGCGGTGTCAACGGCACCGATCACTGCAACATGGGACAGGAGTGCGACGCGGTCCTCGGCTGCGTCGATTGCGAGGCCAACAGCGACTGCCCGCAGTCCGCGCCGTTCTGCGTGCCAGGTCTCGGCCAGTGCGGGACGTGCCTCCAGAACACCGACTGCCCCGCGGCGGCCCCCGCCTGCTGGCCGGGCGACCACGACTGCCACGTGGCGTGTGCGACCAACGGAGACTGCCCCAAGAATGCGTCGACGTGCGACACGAGCTCGGGCATCGGCGACTGCGTGGGATGCGACACGGGGACGCCCTGCAGCGGACAGGATGGCATCTGCGACCCGGCGACCGCCCAGTGTGTCGAGTGCGCCGTCAACACCGACTGCCCGGCCGATCACCCACGCTGCCTGGTCGCCCAGGGCCAGTGCGTGCAGTGCCTGAGCAACACCGACTGCGGTACCGCGAGCCCGATCTGCGATCCCAATCAGTTCCAGTGCCGGCCGGGGTGCACCTCGAACGCCACGTGCTCCGGCGACGCGCCCCTCTGCGACACGTCCTCCTCGAGCTGCGTGCAGTGTCTGGCCAACACCGACTGCTCGGCGCAACCGGGGAAGCTCTGCGACCCCGACGGCCAGTGCGTCGTCTGCATCTCGAACACCGATTGCCCGGTCGCTGCGCCGATCTGCCACGCGGGCACGTGCGCGCAGTGCTTCCACTCGCACGACTGCCCCAAGGGGGAGACCTGCACCAACGGCGTCTGCCAGTAGCTACATGAACGACACGCCGAACGAGAACGTCGGGTACCCGATGCGCAGCACGAGCGCGACGTGCTCGTTGAAGTGGTACCGCCCGCCGAGGAAGAACGCGAAGTCGACGCCCGTCGAGGTCGGGTTCCCGCAGTTGTACCCGGCCGGCGCGCCGGCGCAGTAGTCGAAGAAGCCGTGGTAGATGACGAGCCCCGGCTCGCCGAAGACGCTCCACTGCTTGGCGACGAAGAAGTTCCACTGCATGACGACGGGGAAGAAGAGATAGTTTGCGTCGCCGACATCGTAGCAAGGGCCGTTGTAGTGGTGGCCATCGTAGTAGTAGCAACTGGCCCCGGAGTAGTGGACCCAGTCGAGGCCGAAGCCGATGGCGACGCTGTTGTTGATGCTGGAGACGAAGCCGTTCTTGACGATGGGGATCGAAAAGCGCGCGCCGAGGCCGAAGCCGTCGTTGGGCGCGTAGTCGTAGTGCGTCCAGCTCCAGAGGCCGTGGGGCTCGATCTCGACGGCGTAGTCCGGGTGGTCGCCGGGGTGCTTGATGGTGTCGTCGGCGCGCGCCGCGGTCGCGAAGGCGAGCGCCGACGCGAGCAGCGCGGCCGCCGTCGCGGCTCGACTACTGGATCGGCGATTCACATCGACCCCCGGTGCAGGGCACGCCGTTGCAGCAGTCGGACGCCGTCGAGCAAATCTGACCGTAGAGCGCGCACCCGGCATCGTACGAGCCGCCGTCGCCGACCAGGATGCCGCCGTCGCCGGGGCCCGTGCCGGCGTCACCGCTGCCCCCGCCGCACGGCCCGCACGTGCCGTGCGAGCTGCCCTGCGGGATGTCGCACGCCGTGCCGGGGCAGCAGTCGGCGTTGTTCGAGCACCCGCCGCATGCGGGCACGCACGACGACACGTAGCAGACGAAGGTCCCGCCGGGAGCAGGGACGCAGGGAGCGCCGTTGCAGCAGTCCGCGCTCGACGCGCAGGCGCTGCCCGGTCCGAGGCACTGCGCGCCGGTGCAGCGCGGGACACCCACGTTGTCCTGCTTGCAGGTGTCCTCGTTCTCGCAGTTGCCGGCGCAGCAGTCGCACGACGAGTTGCAGGACATCGTCGCGAGCTTGCAGACGTCGCCGTTCGGCTTGCAGCCCATCGGGTTGCGGCAGATGCCGACGAGGAGGCCGCCGCTCAAGTCGCACGTCACGGGCTTGTTCGAGCCGCCGGGCAGTCCGCTCGACCCGCAGCAGTCGGCGTCCACCAGGCACAGGTCGCCGACCGGGTGGCAGCCGCTCGCGGGCTGACAGACGAGCACGCCCGTGGGCCCCCACGGCGCGCACGCGCGGCTGCAGCAGGGTCCGCCGCACGTCGGCAAGCCGCTGTCGAGGAAGACCGCGCCGCCGTCGGGCCCGGAGCCTCCGCAGAGCTGCCCGTCCTCCAGGCCGCAGTTGGCGGGGCCGCTCGGCGCCGACGCCGCGCAGGTGCCGATGGCCTGGCCGCTGGCGATGGTGCACGTTCCAGTACAGCAGTCGCCGTTCGCGGCGCACGCGTCGCCCGGCTGGGCGCAGAACGAGGACGCCTGGCAGGTGCCGCCCGAGCAGAGACCGGAGCAGCAGGCCGCGCCGGAGGAGCAGGCGTTGCCGAGGGTGGAGCACGTCGCGTTGAGCGGCGTGCAGGTCCCGTTCGCGCCGCAGGTCTGGCTGCAACACTGGGCGCTCGAGGTGCAAGGCAGGTTGTCGGACTCGCACGCGGGGTAGTTGCAGAAGCCGTTCGCGCAGTCGCCGCTGCAGCAGTCGCCGCCGGTGTGGCACGACGCGCCGAGCTGGAGACAGGTGCCCGTGCCCGGGCCGCCGCCGAAGACATCCGGCGAGAGGTGCGCGTCGCTGAAGCCGCCTCCCCCCCCGCCGTCCCCGGCGAGACCGGCATCGGCGCCCCCGTCTCCGACCCCCGTGCCATGGCTGCCGCCGCAAGCGACGAAGGCCAGCACCGATATCGTCACGAGGGCACCCCACCACCACAGCGCCGGTCTCCGGAAGGGCATGTGGGCCCTCCTCAGCACGCGGCGTTCCGCCGTCGGCGTCCCTGCAAAGTCGAGCAGTTCGCTCACGTCCTACACGGGGATCGATGAGGGCAGTTGCCAGCGGGGTGGTCACCCGTCTTGTCGGCCCAATCGATCCACCGGGCGCGGGGCCCTTCCGGTCCTTTGCCCTGGTATCTGCCGGAAAACGTGTGAGATCGGCCCGGGCCCGCCTCTTGCCCCTGAGAGCGCGCATGTGGGGCCGCTTGCTCGTGACGTCGTGGGTCGTGCTGGCGTTGGGGTGCGGGCTGCCCGAGGGGGGCCTCGGCGAGCCTGCCGACCCGACCGGCGAGGGGCCGGCAGAGGCCTCGGCACCGGCGCCCGAGGACGCGGGGTCGGGTCACGACGCCGACGCCGAAGCGAATGCCTCGGATGCTGCGGGCGCGATCGACGCATCAGGAGGAGAGGCTGCCCCCGCGCCGGATGGCGGCGAGAACCAGCAGGGGGACGACGGAGACAGCGATTCCGAGGACGACGGGGGCGATCCGGGGCTAGGCAAGGGGAAGTCGAAGTAGGTCCTTCAGTCGCCCTCGTCCGCGCACGCCGTGAACGCCGCCTGACTCGTAGCCCGCCCGCGCGCGATGGCGTCGTTCTTCGCATCATCCCTAACGCCCTTGGCTGCATCGACCGCGGTCGCGCCGCCCGCGATCACGGCATCGCGAGCGGCCTGCGTCGCGCGTATCTGCGCCATGGCAGCGCGATAGCAGGCCTGCTTCTTCGTATCGCTCCAGAGGTCGGCGCACGCCGCCTCGGCCGGGGCCGCAATGACCTTCGCCCGGGCCACGGCCTCCTGCCAGGCTCGATACGCAGCGATCTTCGCAAGCGCGCACGACGCCGAGCGATCGTCGAGCGAGACGGGAGCCTGGGCGTCCGCAGGGATGGCAGCGTTGCCGGCCGCAGAGGCCCCTGCCTCTCCGATCCCGAGGAGCTCTTCGATCCGATCCAGGCGCTGTTCCATCGCGCCCGTGTCGCTCCTTCCGCCGCACCCGCGCACGGCGAGCCCGCCGATGAGCACTCCGAGGACGGCGCAGGCCGCTGCGACGGGCACCAGCCATGGTCGGACGGAAGGTTGCCCGGCGGGTGGCACGAAGGCAGGCGCGCCCGGCTCGGTCTCGACGGACTCCTTGCGCTCGTCCCAGATGCGAGTGCGGGCCTGATCGGCAGCCACGTCGTCGGCGAGCTGCTCCCAGGCGCTCGGCTTTGCGCCGGCAAAGAGCTCGGTCCACAGAGCACGCACCCTCGAGGCGTCGACCGCCTCGCCCGTGGTACCGACGTACGCGTCGAGCGCGTCGCGCAGCTGGGCGGCAGTCTGCCAGCGGTCGTCCGGATCGCGTGCGAGCGCACGCGTGATGGCGGCTGCCAGGGCCGGCGGGAAATCGTCGGCGAGCGTCGTCGGATCGGGCACCTCCGCCTCTCGCACGCGGCGGACCGTCTCGACGTCGCTGTCGTCGTGGAACAGTCGCCGGTCGAGCGCGGTCTCCCAGAGCGTCACCCCCAGGGCGAAGACGTCGGAGCGACGGTCGGCCGGCTTGCCGTGGACCTGCTCGGGCGCGAGGTACGCCAGCTTGCCCTTCACGACGCCGATCGCGGTCGACGCGATCCGGTCGCGCGCCTTGGCCAGGCCGAAGTCGATGAGCTTCGGCACCCCTTCCTGCGTGATGAAGATGTTCGCCTGGTTGACGTCCCGGTGAACGACGTGGAGCGCTGCCCCGTGGTCGTCCGCGAGCTCGTGCGCGTAGTGGAGCGCATCGGCGATCCGCGCGCCGATCCAGGCGACCACCTCGTAGGGGAGGCGCTTGCCGCGCGCGTGCGCTGCCTTGCACACCTCGAGGAGCGTGCGTCCGCGCAGGAGATCCATCACGAGGAAGTGTTGATTCCCGTCCTGGCCGAGGGCACGGATCGAGAGGATGTTCGGGTGCGAGAGGCGCGAGGCGATGCCCGCCTCGTCCACGAGCATGGCCACGAAGTCCTTGTTCCGGCCGTGCTCCGCGCGGATCACCTTCAAGGCGACGAGCTCGTCCGGCCGGGCCGTCGACCGCCCGAGCGACACGCTGCCCATGCCCCCCTGGGAGATGGGGGCGAGGATCTCGTACTCTCCAAGCCGAGGGAACGGCCCCTGTGTCATCGAGCCGGATACTCGCACCGTCCCGCCTCGCTGGGCCAGGAGCCGTCAGGCCGAGCGTCCGAGCCTGCGCTCGTCGCGCCCCGCCTGGACGGCGCCCGCCATCCGGACCAGCCACTCGTGCAGCCCCTCGTCGGGCCTCACGGCGTCGACGAGGAAGACCTCGGCACCCACCTCGTCCGCGGCGCGCAGCAGCAGCACGAAGTCGCGCGGCTTCACCGACCTCCCGACCAGGACGACGGCGGGGTGCATGACGCGCATCCGCGTACAGGCAGGGACGGGATGGCGTACGCGCAGCACCGCGAAGGGGGTGTCCTCGAGGCGCAGGTCCTCGGGCTCGGTGCCCGGATCGATGCGGACCAGCATGACGCAGGGCATGCGGAGCCGGACTTGGGAGATTCGAGCCTCGTCCATCGGAGCCCTCCCCGGTCACTGGCGTGACCAGGCGGAAAGGCGCCTGACCACAAGGAACCGCCGGGCGCGCGGGCTTTCCCGCGTCGCCCATCCGAGGCCAGGCCGCATCGCAAGACACGGGCCGGACAGGGCGGTGCCCACGTGGGATAATCTCGGTGTCGATGCCTGATTCGCCCCCCGAAGCTCCGCGCCGACTCGAGGCCGGCGCCCGTGTCGGAGGCAAGTACCGCCTGGCGCGCCGGATCGCCGTGGGGGGGATGGGCGAGGTGTGGCGCGCGCGAAACGAGACGACCGGCGCCGAGGTCGCCGTGAAGGTCTCGCGCCGCAGCGACGCCGAGGGTATGGGCGTCCGGTTTCGCACCGAGGCCAAGCTCGGGTCCATGGTGTCGCACCGCAACATCGTGCGCATCTTCGACCTGGTGGAGGACGCGGACGGCTCGCTGGTGCTGGTCATGGAGCTGCTCCGCGGCGAGTCGCTGGCCCAGCACCTCAAGACACGCGGGCGGCTCGACACGAGGGAGGCGCTCGCCATCGCGTTGCCCATCCTCTCCGGGCTCGGCCACGCGCACGCGGAAGGGATCGTCCACCGGGACGTCACGCCGGCCAACGTCTTCCTGGCCGTCGACCCCGACGGGCAGGTGACGCCCAAGCTCATCGACTTCGGCATCGCGAAGGTCCCCGCGGCGGGCAACCTCACCCTCGACGGGCGCGTGCTCGGGACGCCGCGGTACATGGCACCCGAGCAGATCCGAGGGCAGCCCATCGACGGACGAGCCGATCTGTTCAGTCTGGCCGTCGTCCTCTACGAGGCGATCGCGGGCACGTGCCCGTTCGACGCGGGCTCGCCGTCGGCGTCCCTCGCGGCGGTGCTCGAGGCCGAGGTCGACCCCGATCCGCAGATCGAGCCTCGCGTCTGGCTGGAGCTGGCGCGCGCGCTCGGCAAGCGACCGTACGAGCGGCACGCTACTGCCGCCGCCTTTGCCGAGGGCCTGCGCCTCGCCGTCGGCGAGACCGACGCGGCGCTCGCGTCGCTGCTTCGTCGCGCACCGCCCTCTCGCGCCGAGGCAGACGCCGCCGAGGGCCAGGCGGCGCCGGGTCCGTCGACGATCGAAGGGCAGTCGGTCGAGGGGCAGTTCGTGCTGCGACGACCGGCGTGGATGGCCTGGGCGGTGGGGGCGACGGCGGCCCTGGTGGCGGCCGGGCTGGCCTTCTTCCTGCTGCCGCCCGCCCAGCGGCAGCAAGCACCCGGCGCACTCACCGTCTCTCCGGCGGCGACCTCGGAGCCGACCCCGACCCCGACCTCGACCCCGACCTCGACCCCGACCTCGACCCCGATTTCGACCCCGACCTCGACCTCGACCGAGTCCGCGCCGCCGACGGCGGCGAAGCCGCCGCCCCGATGGGCTCCGCATCCCGCGCGCCCGAAGCCCATCGGCACCACGCCTGGTTTCTGACTGAGCGACCTTCGGGAGCCCGTGCCGTGTGATTCACACGGCCTAGGCGAGGCTTCGGGAGCCTACGGTTCCTCGGGCTCGCTCCAGGCCATCCCGTAGAGCCCGCGCTTCTTCAGCAGGTCACGCAGGTGGTGCCGCGCCAGGCCCGCCTCGCGCGCGGCGAGGGACAGGTTGCCACTGCACCGCTTCATGAGCGCCCCCAGATAGGCCGACTCGAAGCGTTCGATCGCCTGCTCCTTGGCCGGCGTGAACTCGCCCGACAGGTTGAGCGCGCTCCGCTCCTCGCGCGTTCCGCGGAAGCCGAAGCCCTCGCCGGCCACGTCCTCGCGGCGGATGACCCCGCCGCTCGCCAGCGCCGCGGCTCGGGCCAGCACGTTGCGCAGCTCGCGGACGTTCCCCGGCCACGGCTGCGCCTGGAGATGCGACAGCGCGGAGGCCTCGATGAGCACGTCCGGGTCGTCCGCGACGCGGGAGAGGAGCTTCTGGCACAGGACGGGGATGTCTTCGGGCCGATCGCGCAAGGGGGCCAGCAGCACGCGCACCTGGGCCAGGCGGAAGAACAGATCCTCCCGGAAGCGGCCTGCCTCGATCTCGTGGCGCAGATCGCGATGCGTCGCGGCGATGACCCGGATGTCGACCGAGAAGGGCTCGTTGCCGCCCACGCGCGTCACCTCGCGCTGCTCGAGCACGCGCAGGAACTTGGCCTGGATCGGCCCGGGCAGCTCGCCGATCTCGTCGAGGAACACGGTGCCGCCGTGCGCGGTCTCGAAGAGCCCCACCATCCGGCGGTCGGCGCCGGTGAAGGCGCCCTTCTCGTGACCGAAGAGGAGCGATTCGGCGAGCGTCTGCGGGAGCGAGGTGGCGTCGATGACCACGAACGGCTTGTCGGCCCGGCGGGACTTCGCATGGATCGCGCGCGCGGCCTCCTCCTTGCCCGTACCGGTCTCGCCTTGAAGGAGGACGGTCAGGTTCTTTCCCGCGATGCGCTCCAGCGTCACGAAGAGCTCGTGCATGACCGTCGAGACCCCCACCAGCTCCCCGAAAAAATCCTGCTGGCTCGTCGCGGCCGGCGTCGCGCCTTCGTCGATGTCGAGCCGCAGCAAGGTGCCGCCGACCGTGAGCTCGGCTCCGGCGGCGAGCTCGATCTCGGTCACGCGGTGCGGTCCGATCCAGGTGCCGTTGGTGCTGCCGGCGTCGCGCACGTGCACGCGCGAGCCGGCGCGCCGCAGCTCGAGGTGGACTCCGCTCACGCGGGCGTCGTCGAGGGCGAGGTCGTTGGTGGGATGCCTGCCTACGGTGGCAAGCGCGCTCGACATCGCCAGCGCGCGCCCCGCTCCCGGACCGGAGACGGCGGTGAGCCGCGGGATGGATTGAGCGGGCTGTACGGCCGCCTTCGTGGTGACCTCCGTCCCGCCGCGGTTCTCGGGCTCGCTCATCGCGCCATCCTACGCAAGGACCCTGCCTCGGAGACCTCCTCTTTCTTCGGTGCCGCGCAGACCCTACCCTGGCCTCGATGCTTCGCTCCGGCAGGTGGCTGCTCGCGGCCGCTTGGCTCGCCGCCTTCGGCGCGCTCTCTGCGCCGTCCCGCGGCCAGGCTCCGACGCCACCGCTTCGCACCGAGGAGGAGCTCGCAGCCGCGCGGCAGCTCTTCGCGGAGGCGTTCCGCGATGAGCAGGGCAGGCGCTTCGACGTCGCCCTCGACGGCTTCCGCCGGGTGCGGGACGTGCGAGATACCGCGTCCGTCGAGTACCGGATCGCCACGTGCCTCGAGGGGCTCGGCCGTCTCGCCGAGGCGCTGTCCGCCTATGACGCCGCGATTCGTCTCACCGAGGGAGACGCCACCGCCGCCGACGTGGCCGTCGGCTCGCACGAGCGCATCGACGCGTTATCGAGACGGGTGGCTCATCTGACCCTCACGCTCTCGACGCACGCGCCGCAGGACGCGGCGATACGCGTGGACGGCAAGCCGCAGCACAGCGGGGACATTGTCCTCGATCCCGGGAGCCACCGCGTCGAGGCCGCCGCGACCGGAGCGGCCCCGTTCCAGAGCGACGTCGCCCTTCCCGAGGGCGGGCGCCTCTCGCTCACCGTGTCGCTCGAACCTCCGGTCGCGCCCGCGACGCCGCTGCCCGGCGCGGGAGAGCGACGCGAGGAGGCGAGCTCGAGCCCGACGGCGTCGACAGCGACGTGGGGCTGGATCGGGGTGGGAGCGGGCGGCGTGCTTCTGGCGGCGTCCGTCACGAGCTTCGTCCTGCGCGAGAGCGACATCCGCCTCGCCAACCGCGATTGTCCGGGAGGCGGTTGTGTGGGCAGCATCAACGGCGAAGCGCTGTCGGCGACGAACCGGGCACGGATCGAGGGCCCCCTCGGTTACGGTCTCGGCGCCGCGGGCGTGCTGGCGGCCGGCCTGGGTCTGTACCTGGTCGTGAGCACGCCCGGTCGCGCGTCCGCGCTGTCGTTCGTTCCCATGGCTTCCCGGGAAGGTGCAGGGCTCGTGCTGCGAGGAGCCCTGTGAGGCTCGGTCGTTCGCTGGTCATGCTGGGTGCCTCTCTCGGGTGCGGCTGCGATCCGATCCCGGCCCTCTACGTGGTGGACGCGTCCGTCGACGCCGGAGCGGCGGAGGCGAGCACGGCGGTCGACGCGGCGGACGCGGGACCGGATGCCGCGGAAGGCGGAACGGGGGACGCAGGAGCCGAGGCGTGCGTCGGCGTGAGCTGTCCGGCGTGTCCGCCCAATCCGGGCGAGTGCTGCTCCAGTGGCATTCCCTGCGTGGGCGACAACTGCGCGGCGGATTGCGACGCGGGCTGTGGGAGCTGTGGGCTGGGCGAGATGTGCTGCTCCAAGCAGGGCGGGCAGCCCGTCTGCCGCGACGTCGACGGGGGGAAGTGTCCGCCGTGACCCGCCGGGGCTGAGCGGCTTGACCTCGACCCCGACCCCGACCCCGACCTCGACCTCGACCGTGTCGACCATAGGGCAGCCTCGCGCCACGCTGCGCGTGGCACTGCGGCTGCTGTCGCGCTTGGGCTTCTCGCAGGGGCTGGACAGCTCATTGCTACCCTTTCAGAAACTCGACTCGTACATCGTCGCGAAGGAGCTGGCGAAGCGAACGCACCAGGCGGGCATCCGCGATTGCGAGCTGCGCGATCAGGCGACTC
>Ga0209415_10013147_pt1 | contig 13690 bp, 5 predicted proteins | sample PeaSoiSIISIP2007_FD_187696 | JGI IMG/M metagenome (GOLD analysis project Ga0209415, IMG submission 187696) | Peat soil microbial communities from Weissenstadt, Germany - SII-SIP-2007 (SPAdes) (version 2) | ecosystem: Environmental > Terrestrial > Soil > Wetlands > Peat | place: Germany... | reverse complement strand
GGCGTGTGACGCTGGCGGCCGTTCCTCCGGTGCGGCTTCACCCTGCTGTCCGGGGGTCGGTCGGGAGCGAGGAGCGTGGACGCATGCCGGGGCGCGACCAGTCCCGGCGTCGGCCCGCTTCGCCTACCGCACGTCCCACGATCCACGATCAATGGCCAAGACCGCGAGATGACAGAGGACACAGACCCCACCGACTCGGCAGCCGACGGCCGCCCAGATGCAGCCGACTCGGCGGCCAACGGCCGTTCGCGTGCGGCGCGGCCCGGCGGCCCGCGACCGGACAAGCCCGCCGTGCGCTCCGGGCTGGCCCACCGCCGCAGCCCGGTGCTCGTCGCGCTCGGCGACTTCGCCGGCGGCGTCGCGCGCACGGCGATGCGCGATCCGCTCGCGCTGTTCCTGGCGATCGCCTCGCTCGGCCTGGCGATCGCGTTCGCGACGCTGCTCGGCGACATCAAGCCCTCGAGCTACGGCCGGGGGGTTCCGCTGAGCACTGTGCAGACGCTCGCCAGGCAGCACCAGCTCTCGACCGCGCTGGTGCTCGACCACGACAACCGCGTCGAGGTGAGGACGACCGCGACCACGCAGCTGGTCTCCCCCAGCGGAGCGGTCGCGCCCCCGCCGGTGACGACGGCGGTCGTGGGCACGGGCAAGCACCGGCGGGTCGTGCCGGTGACGCCTCCGCCCGGCGTGGTGCAGCCGCTGTGGGCGGCTTATCCGGCGTCGGGTGCGCTGACGCAGCAGATCCTTCGGGAACTCGGCGCCTCGGGCGCGATCGTCGCGGTCGACCAGCAGTCCGGCAAGGGCACCGAGACGATCATCGTGCAGTTCCTGATCCCGATCCTGCTGCTGGTGTGCCTGTTCTCGCTGTTCATGCGCCTTGGCGGTGAAGGTGGGGCCGCGGGCGGCCTCGCGGCCTTCTCGGCTTTCACCGGCAAAGGCCGGCGCAAGGGCAAGGGCACCCGGGACAGGATCACGTTCGCCGACGTTGCGGGCGCGGGCGAGGCGCTGGCCGAGCTGCGCGAGATCCGCGACTACCTCTCCGATCCCGGCAAGTACCTCGAGGTGGGCGCCGCGGCGCCCAAGGGCGTGCTGCTCGTCGGGCCCCCGGGTACCGGCAAGACGTTGCTCGCCAAGGCCGTGGCGGGAGAAGCCGACGCGGCGTTCTTCTCGGTGTCCGGCTCGGACTTCGTGGAGTCGCTCGTGGGCGTCGGCGCGGCGCGCGTGCGCGACCTCTTCCGCAAGGCCCGCAAGGTGGCCCCGTCGATCGTCTTCATCGACGAGCTCGACGCCGCCGGGCGCAAGCGCGGCGCGGGCATCGGCCAGGGCAACGACGAGCGCGAGCAGACGCTCAACCAGATCCTCGTGGAGATGGACGGCTTCGCCGGGGACGGCGGCTTGGTGGTGATGGGCGCGACCAACCGTCCGGACATCCTGGACCCGGCGCTGCTGCGCCCCGGGCGCTTTGACCGCCAGGTGGTCGTCGACGTGCCCGACGTCCACGGTCGTCTTGAGATCCTGCGCCTGCACGGCGGCAAGCGCCCGATGGCGCCGGACGCCTCGCTGGAGGAGGTCGCCCGCCACACTCCGGGCTTCAGCGGCGCCGAGCTCGCGAACGTGATCAACGAGGCCGCCCTGCTGAGCGTGCGCGACGGCCGTGGTGAGATCGACCAGCACACGCTCGAGGAGGCGATCGACCGTGTCGTCGCGGGGCCCGCCAAGCGGCACATCCTGACCGAGCAGGAGCGCTGGCTGATCGCGATCCACGAGGCCTCGCACGCGGTTGTGACCGACGCGCTGGGACACACGACCTCCACGCGCAAGCTCTCGATCGTCGCGCGCGGCCGCCAGCTCGGCACCGCGGCGCACATGCTCTCCGACCGCGACCAGACGATCATGAGCAAGCCAGACCTGCAGAGCCAGCTGATCGTGATCACCGCCGGTCTCGCCGGCGAGCGGATCGCGTTCGGTCACACCTCCACGAGCGTCAACGACGACCTCCACGCCGCCACCGCGCTCGCGCGCGGCATGGTCACCTCGTTCGGCATGTCCGAGGCGCTTGGGCTGGTCACGATCGGCGAGAAGGGGGGAGAGGTGTTCCTCGGCGCCTCGCTGCAGGATCTAGGCTCCGTCGGCCCCGAGACGCTCAACGTGATCGACAACGAGGTCGAGCGCCTCGTCGGCGACGCCGAGGCTCGCGCCGCCGTGGTCCTCGACCGTAACTGGAACACCGTCGAGGAGACCGCCGCCGCGCTGCTGGAGCACGAGACCCTCTCGGGCGTGGCGCTCGACGCGGTGCTCTCGACAGTCCAGGAGTGCACGCTCGAGGAGCTGCGCGACGTGCGCCGGGCCTCACCGCCCCGCTTCACCACGCGCGACCCCAACAAGGGCCAATGAGCAGGCTGCGCCTGCCGTCACCGGCCACGCTCATCGCGCTCATCGCGCTCGTGTTCTCCACGACGGGCCTCGCCGATGCAGCGCGCCAAGCTGTTGTCAGCGCGATCGCCGGCCATCCGGTGAGCGCGGTGCCCCACGCCGGCGGGATCCTGCTGCTCGGTCGCAACCGGAAATTCCCGGCCGCGGCGATCCCCACTGTCCGCAACGCATCCCGCGTGGGCGGAAAGACCGCGACCGAACTTGCGGGCACCTGTCCTCCCGCGACGGTCGATCTCGGTACCTACTGCATGGACACCGCTCCGTATCCGCTGACCAAGGAACAGCTCGGGAAGAACAACTTCATCTTCGCGAGCAAGACCTGTCAGAAGGAAGGCGGCTGGCTGCCCTCGGCGAGCGAGCTCCTGGGCGCTGCCGAACGGGTCAAGCTCGAGTCCACGATCCATGACTCCCAGCTCACCGCGACGATCAACCTCGACCCCAGCCGCGGCCTCAAGGACGAACGCGAGATGAGCTCCACGCTCGTGACCACCGAAGCGGGTTCGGCCGCAGCCGGGTTCGAGGGCGTCAGCGAAGGCGCCACCGGCAACCCGCGTCAGGGCCAGGCCAACCCGCTCCCGCTTCCGGCCAACCCGCTGCCGGAATCGCTTCAGTACGTAACCGTGTACAGCAACGGGCAGAAGGGCGGCTTCGCGGGCTCCGAGCCGGTCGTCAACCCGGAGAACTTCCGCTGCGCCTTCAACAAGACACCGGGCGCGGTCGAAAAAACGACGGCTTGAGATGCGCCGGCCGCGCGTGCCGCTCTCCAGCTGTTCCGAAGCCGCGACGGCCGCCGCACTCCTCGCGTTCGTGCTCGCGCTGCTCCTCGCCCCGCCGGCGGGAGCGGTGATCATCCCCGCGGCCACGGTTGATGGTCCGAGCTCTGAAATCGTCGGCTTCGGCGGCGTTGCGATGGCCGAAGACGGCACCGGCGGGGTTGTCTACCTCAAGCGCAGCAACGGAGTGCCGCACGTGTTCGTCTCCCGCTTCATGGGCGGGCGCTGGCTCGCGCCGATGCGGGTGGACACCGAAGAGCCGTTCGCGGGCGCTTGGCCGCGGATCGGCGCCGTCGACGGCGGCGAGCTGATCGTCACCTGGGCCACGCCCTACGCGCTCAACGCCAACCAGGAATCGGTGTACGAGATGCTCGGCTCGGTGCTCGGCGCCGGCGGCGAACAGTTCGGGCGCGCGATCATCGTCGATCGCGACATCGAAGCGGCCACCGGCACCGCCCCGGAACTGGCCGTCAGCTCGACCGGCCAGGCCGACCTCGCCTACCGGGTGGTCAGGCCCGGCGCCACCGGCGTCGTGGCGCTGCGCCCCGCCGACGTCGCCGAGAGCGTCAAGGTTGCCCACTTCGACGGCCTGCGCTGGACGGGCCTCGGCGCCGTGAACCGCGACAGCTCGATCGCGATGCGCCCGCCCTCGGCGACGAATGGCCCCCGCATCGCGATCGGGCCGACCGGCAACGGCATCGTTGTGTGGCAGGAGCCTGAACTGAACGGTGTGGCGCGGATCTGGGCGCGACGCATCTTCGGAACCTCTTTGGACTACGTGATGCCAGCGTCGGCGACGACGTACGCGGGTGCTTCGATCAACGACGACGCGGACGCCCCGGCCGTAGCCTTCTCGCAACTCGGCCAGGCCGAGGTCGTCTACCGCCAGCCCGCCGGTGGCGCCTCGCCACTGCCCGGCCCGCGCATCTTCTGGAACGTCCTGCCGGACGGGGAATCGGCGAACGGCGGGGAATTCCAGGGCGCGCGTGTGATCGACGAACAGGTCGCCGGCGGCAAGGCCGCCACGGTCGGCCCGCCGAGCATTGACATCGACGAACGCCAGAGCTTGAGGGTCCTCTACGACGCCGACGGCGCGCCGCGCGTCGTGGAAGGCACCGACCGCGGGCTCACCGGGGCGCTGACGCTCGGTTCACCCTTCGCCGGCCCGGAAACGGCGGCCGAGAGCGTGATGAACCCCGAAGGCGGTGGCCTGTCCGCATGGCCGAGCATCGACGGCGCCGGTCACCCGGCGGTCGCCGTACGCGAGGACTTCCCGACGGGCGCAGTTCAGACCGGCCTCGTCTCGGGTGGCAACGGCGGCGAAGTCAGCGAACTCGCCGTCGGGCGCTCCGGCCTCGGCGACGGCATCGTGGCCTTCCGCCAGGGCCCGCTCGGCAACTCCGCGATCGTGGCGGCCTCGGTGTCGGCGCCGCCCGCGCTCGTGCCGTTCGTGATCACGCTCCCCAAAGGCTGGGTTCGCCCGGCGCAGGCCCTCGTCAAATGGCTGGTGGCGCCCAGCGCGGACGGCCCCGTCCGCTACGGGGTCGTCGTCGACGGCCACCTCCGGCTGATACCCGAAGGCGTCTTTGAAGCCCGCATCGACGCGCGCGGCCTGAGCTCGGGCAGACATTCCGTACAGGTGCTCGCCACGGACCGCTACGGCCAGGCCACGCTGAGCGCGCCTGCGGAACTCATGCTCGCCGACTCGCCGCCGAAGGTCAGAATCGCTCGCAACCGCGCCGGCAACGCGGTGTCGGTGCGGATCCGGGACCCGTGGGACGGCCTCGACACGGCGGCCCTCAGCGTCAGCTTCGGCGACGGCTCCGCGATGCACGGCCGGGCGAACTACTCTCATCGCTACTCGCGTGCGGGCGCGTTCAGGGTAACGGTCTCGGTCCGCGACAAGCTCGGCAACGCGGGCGTGGTGCGCAGGTGGGTAAGCGTGAGATGAGGTCGCGGCGCGAACCCTGGCCGACGGCCGCGCGCGCTCTCGCGGCGACCGCCTTGCTGCTCGCACTGGCAGCGGTCCTCGCGGTCGCGGCCGCCGCGCCGTCGCCCGCCCGTGCGGACGTCTTCTCGCCGATCTCGCTCTTGTCATACGGCGCGATCGACGGGGGGGAACTCCTGCAGCAGGCTGAATACGCGCACGACGCCGCCGTCTCGGCGAACGGGCGCTACGTCGCCTTCGACGGCTCGGTCGGCGGCGTCACCGGCGTGTGGCGCCGGGATCTCGCCACGAGCGCCATCGAAGAGGTCGCCGGGGGGGACGCCGCGATGCCATCGATCAGCGAAGACGGTCGCTACGTCAGCTTCACGACGAACGAAGGTGCGAGCCTCCCGGAAATCACCCACCTGCGCGTCGACGCGGAACCTCGCCCGGAAGCGGTGAGCGTGTACCGGCGCGACATGGACAACGCGCCCGCCGCGGGCGCGGGCGAAGAAGCCGCGCGTGCGCCGGCGGAACGCGCGTTCCTCATCGCCTCCACTCCCGTTGGCAGCGCGGAACCGCTGCGCTATGCCGCACCCGCGGGCGAGACCACGCGCGAAGGGGCATACGCCGTGGGGCGCACCGCGATGAGCGCGGACGGCAGCAAGGTGGCCTTCGTCACGACTGCCGTCTCTGACCTGGTCGCGTATCCGTCACTTGAAGAAGCCGAACGCGGGAGCGGGGAAACACCGGCGCCGCACGCGCCGGCCGGGCAGGTGGCAGTCCACGACTTCGACACCGGCGCGACCGAACTGGCGAGCCGCTGCCGCTTCGGCTGCGACCAGGGCGCCGCCGCGGGCGCCGCGGAACCGGTCGTCACCTCCGAAGACGAATCGAAGACGGCCGGGGCGGCCGCCGTGCTCGGCAACGTCTTCCCGGCGCACGCGGTTGGCGGCCAGTCGCCGGGTGCCTCGCTCAGCGCCGACGGCAGCACCGTGGCCTGGCTTGCCCAGAACCTCGCGCAGCAGGCACCCACGCTCGCGCAGGAAGAACTCGAACCGACGTACCTGGAACCGCTGTGGGAGCGGCTCCCGGCTGCGGGCAGCCAGGCACGTCGCGTGACCGGCGGCTCGGATCCCGAAAGCCCGGCCTGCGCGGCCAGCGGCGAGACGCAGCTGAGGACGGGCAGCGAAAACCCCGCAGACCCCTGCCAGGGACCGTTCATCCGCGAACCGTCCGGCCCCACCGAAGGCGACGGCTTCATCAAAGGCGGCGAAGTGTTCGACCTGACGCCGCGGCTGAGCGCGCACGGTGAACGGGTGGCGTTCGCCGCCGACGCGAGGCTCGTGACCCAGGGCAGCGACTTCGGCAGCTTCACGATCGGCCATCCGCCCGACGTGTACGTGTCCGACATGAGTCCTGCGCTCACCCGCACGCAGGCGCTCGTCCCTGTCACCGAAGCGGGCCCCCCGGGCCTCGCTGGCGGCGCCGCGGCGGTCACCGACTTCGAACTCTCGCCCGACGGCACGCAGCTCGCCTTCAGCACGGCCCGCACACAGTTCTTCCTCGGGCAGCCTTCCCTGATCAGCTCACCCGCCGCCGAACCGCGCATCGCCGAGCTGTTCGACGCCGACCTGGCCGACGGCACGCTGACGCGCATCACGCACGGCTACTCGAGCGAAGCCGAACCGAGCGAACAGCCCCACACGACGGCCAGGCCGGGCGGGAACCCCTACGAAGAACTCGTCACCAACGTCGGCGAACTCGGTGCCCTGTCGCCGGCCTTCTCCGGCGACGGCAACGAGCTCGTCTTCAGCTCGACCGCGGCGAACCTCGTGTACGGAGACGGCAACAGCCCGCGCGAGCCGCTGGCGTGCTGCATCGCCGGCGACGGCAGCGACCTCTTCGCGGTGGAGCGCCGCCAGTTCGGCCGGGAAGCCGCGCCGCAGTACTCCTCGCCGGCGCCACTTCTGCCGGTCGTTCCCGCCTGGCAGCTGGGCGCGACGGCGGTCTCGCGGCCGGACGGCAGCGTGCTGCTCTACATCGAGGTCCCGGGCGGCGGGCGCGTGCGGGCGACCGGCAAAGCCTCGGTCCTCGTCACGACGCGTGCGGCGCGCGCGCACACCCACGGGCACTCCAGCTCGCGCCGCGCCAAGGCGGTCGTGCGGACGCGTACGGTCGCCTCCGCGGCACTCGACGCAGCGCCCGGCGGCGGCCTCGTCGAGCTCGCGCTGCGGCTGGCAAACGCCTACGCACCGTTGGCCGCCCGTTCCGGCGGCCTCTCAGCAGAAGTGACCGTCACGTTTAGCGCACCTGGCAAGCCGACCCTCAAGCAGAGCCTGGCCGTCTCATTCGCGCGGACGGCACGGACGACGAGAGCGCGGGGCCACGTCGTCCGCCGCCAGCGTCACACGGTAGCCGCGCGGCGGCGGGGGAGGGCAGGCGGATGAGCCGCTCCCCCGCAGCGGTGACGGCCGCGATCGCCCTCGCGCTGGCCCTTGCGCTGCCGGCGAGCGCCGTTGCCGAAGAAGGCTCCGGCGGGGCGACCTGGCGCTTGGAACAGCCCGCGCCGCCCCCACCACCGCCTGGGCAGCCGCCCGCGCCAACCGCCGTCTCGCTCGGGCACATCGGCGACATCGAGTTCTGGGAACCGCCCGGCGCGCCGCCCCAGGCGAATCGGGGCCTGCTGATCACGCACGGCAACGGCGACGCGGTGCCTCCCGGCGTGTGGGCCTACGACGGCACCGGCTGGCACGAGATCGCAACGGTCTGCGGCGCCACCGAAGGTCGCATCGCGTGGTCCGGCCCGGGAGACTTCTGGACCGTGTCCGACGGCCGGCCTGGGCAGGCCGCGAGACAGGGAGGCTTCCTCGAACAGCCGCCGCTCGAAGACAACACGCTCTGCCATTTCGCCGGCGGGCGCGTCGAGACCTCCTTCGCTCATCTCGCCTTCGAAGCCGACTCATACCAGGCGATGGCGGGTGCGGCCTGCGTCCCGCCGCAGCCGCCGGCGGCCAGCTCCGAAGACTGCTGGTTCGGCGGACAGCCGCTGCCTTCGCCGCAGGTCGGCGCGTTCCACCTGCACTGGAGCGGCAAAGCGCTCGAAGAGACGCCCTACCCGAACGAAGGTCACGCGGTCCGCGACATGCGCCAGATCGAAACGGCGATCCTCGAGAGCGTCTCGGTGGTCGCCTCAGACCGCACCAGCGGCGAAGAAACCACAGCCAGGACGCCGGTGCTGCACGTCGCCGAACCGGGTCTCGGCTTCCTGCCGTTGCAGACTGAACTCCCGCTCTACGGCTCCAACGCGGAGCCCACAGACGCGCTCGAATATCTCCATCTGGGGTCGACCGAAGGGATCCTCTGGGGGGCCGCCGGCCCGAATGCTGCGATCAATCTGGAACCCGAACAGGAAGCGGGACAGGTCACGGTGGTGCGCCGCATCGCCGGGATCTGGACGCAGGTGATCGGAGCGCAGAACCCGCTGCCGGCGATCCTCTCCAGCGAAGCCGAAGAAAAGCAGCTCCTCGGCGGCCCCGCTCGAGATGCCGCGGTGCGGGCGATCGCTCCCGAACCTGGCAGCGAAGATGCCTGGCTCGCGCTCTCACCCCAGGCGACGGGCTACAAACACTACCCCGGTGAAGCCCTCGCCAACGGCTCGCCCGTGCTGGTTCACATCTCCGCGCAGGGGCAGGTCCTGGGCGTGCAGGTCCTGCCGACCGCCCAGGAACGCGAACTGCCCAGCAACGCCGGCGGGGTGGTCGAAAGGCTCATCTGCCCGGCGCGAGAAGACTGCTGGATGGCCACGTATGACGGCTGGCTCTATCACCTCGCCCCGAGCGGAGAACGCAGCCTGCCCAGAAGCGAACTGCCCGGCTTCCCAGCAGGACACGTGGTCACGGAACGTCCCCCCGACGAAGGCGTCCCCCAGGAAGTCGTGGATGCTCCGCCGCCGGACACCAGCGGCCTGCGCGAAGAACAGCTCGAAATCAGCTCCGTGCCAGAATCGAAAGGGGCCTCCGAAGCCAAGGTCACGCTGCCGCTCATCTCACATGTGCACAGCCGCCTGATCAAAGGCAACATGCTGCAGCTGAGCTTCCGCCTGGCCGTCAAGGCTCGCGTGCAGCTGGTCGCCAAGCGCGGGAAGAAGGTCGTTGCGCAGACGCCCAACCGCGTGCTCGGCCGGGGCAACCACATGCTGGCGCTCCACCTCGACCGGCATCGCTGGCCGACGAAGCTCGCTCTCAATACGCACGCGCTGGCCCCGCTCCCTGTGGTCTCCTCGGTGACGGGCGAAGGCGCCAACATCACGACCGAGAGCACGGGCCTGTTCGTCCTCCCCCGCGTTCCCACGTTCGGCGACCCGGGCCGGCTGCCTTGAGGCGCCGCAGCCTGCAGCGTGCTCGCCCGGCGTCACGCCGGGCGCGCCTCGGGGGGGCGGCGCTGACCGTGGCGGTGCTCATGCTCGGCCTCGCGCTGGCCGACTCCGGGCACGTCTCCAGGGCGGGAGCCGAACCCGGCTTCCAGGAAGCCGAACCGTATGCCGACGCCGGGGTTCCGGCGAAGGAAGTCCTGATGATCGGGGCCACGCCCGCCGAACCCGGCGCGCCCGGCGGCGAGGAGACCTGGGGGCTCGGCCAGCTCAAAGAAGGCGGGCACGTCCAGCCGAAGCTCGTACGCTACTTCACGCATCCCTCCGAAACGGGGGGCGGTGAAGAAGGCAGCTGGGTGCCGGGGCCGGCGCTCCCGGAAGGCTTCGCCCCGGACACCCCACAGGGCAAACCGAGCCCCCTGGCGGGGCAGCTGACCCCGGACGGGTTCGGCGTCCTCGCCGGCACCGTCACCAAGAGCGCGCGCTCCAACCAGGTGCTGCTCGTGCGCAAGCCGGGCGGCGGGTTCCAGGAGACGACGCCGCTGGCGGTCGAAGGCGCCGCCGAAGAAGGCGAACAGCCGCTGCTGCACACAGGGCAGACGCTGTTCGGCGCGAGCCGGGCGCCCGTGATCGCGCCGCTCGGCGAGGCCGGCGGCGAAGCGGGCGCGCTGCTCGTGCCGGCCTACGAAGGCGCGGGCGTCGATGAAGCGGTACTGCACTGGGACGGACACACCTGGACGCGCGAGCCGATCAAGATCCCGGCGGCCAGTGCGGGCGAATTCCGCGTGCTCGAGCTGGCGGCCAGCGGCCCCGAAAACGCCTGGCTGGTCGCGCGGCTGTCGTCCAGCTACGGCGCCGGCGCGGTCGCACTGTTCCACCGCGTCAAGGAAGAAGAAGGCTGGAGCTGGCAGCCGGTCGAAGTCGAAGTCGGCCCCGGCCAGGTCCAGCTGCCGCTGGCGGCGCCCGTCGCCGGGGGATCTCCCGCGACCGGCGAGCCGCTCACCGTGTCGGGAGCCGGCGGATCGGGGATCGCCGTCGAGACGCAGGTGCTGAGCGTCACGAGCGCGGGCGTGTGGGTGGACGGCGTGCGCACCGACGTGGAACGCCAGAACCCGTTCGTCACCCTGTACGTCAAGCCGGAAGGCACCAAAGCGGCTATCGAGCGCAGCTGGTGCAACGCACCCCCGGGCAGTCCCGCCTGCCAGGCTACGCTGCCGCAGGAACCGCCGCAGCAGTATGGCCGCAGCATCGCCTGGACCAGCTCACAGCCGTTCGGCGAACGCGTGATCACGGGCCTGCCCGAAGGTGTCAGCCTGCGCCTGGAGGGGGAACGGTTCGTGCGGGTGCTCGCCCTGGGCGGAGGCGAAGCTACCCCCACGGTCCCCGGCGCGCAGTACGGTGCGGCGTTCAGCTCGCCGACGGAGGGCTGGCTCGGGAGCCAATCGATACCGGTCCACCTCACGCTCTCCGCGCAGGCCGACCGCCTGCGCAACTGGCCGGTTGCCACGCGACACCCTCTCTACGCGATCGCTCCGCAGCCCGGGGCGCCCGTCGGCGCGCTCTCGAGCGAAGCGCTGGCGGTCGGCGACGCCGGTGCCGTCGCGCGCTACCGCCCCGGTCAAGGCTGGCTTCCCGAAACTCTGTTCGGTCCCGGCGAGAGGGTCGAAACCCCGCGCCTGCGTGCGGTCGCGTGGCCGACTCCCAACCGCGCCTACGCGGTTGGTGAAGGCGGCGAAATGTGGCTGTGGCGCGGAGAGACCGGGCTCTGGGAACGCGACCCCGCGACGCCGATCAACTTCCGCGACAACCTCGACGGGGTCGCGTTCGATCCGGCCAACCCTGCGCGCGGCTACGCGATCGGCCCGCGCGCCGTCGGGCGCGGTAGCGTGATCCTTCGCTACGGCAAGACCTGGACCGAAGAAACGGGGCTTCCCGAAGCAGTCAAGAACGCCTACTTCACCGGCATCGCCTTCGCCGGCTCGGAGGCGATCGTTGCCTACCAGGTGCAGCCCACCCCCGGCCAGAACGTGTTCGTCGGGGGGCTGCTCGTCAACGACGGCAGTGGCTGGACCGTGGATCCGGAAGAGCAGGCGGCGAGCGGCGGCGCGCCGCCGATCTCCGTCGCCGGTCTCCCCGACGGCGGCGCGGCGGTGCTCGCCGGCGAAGGCGCGGACTACGTCTACGAGCGCCAGAACGGCGGCTCGCAGTGGCAGCGCGATCCGACCCCGGTGCCAGCCGAACTCGCAGGAGCGCTGACGCTGTTCAGGCAGGGCGGCTCGCTTCGCGCGGTCGTCGCCGGCGGCGGCGGCGGCAGCGGCGCGGAAGCGCTGCGGATCGAATCGACGCCCGGATTCCCGCCGCTGGAACAGCCCACCAGCGGAATCCTCGGGGGCCCCGAGGCCGGGTCGCTGCTGCGCCAGACGGCGGTGGGCTGGCGCGATGAGCGGCACACGGTGAACACCGTCGAGCAGGGGCTCTTCTACCAGGAATACGACATGCCCGGCCGGCCCGACCCGCTGTTCGCGCTGCTCGTCGGTCCCGAAGGCCGCGAAGGCTGGGCCGTCGGCGGCATCGCCAGCTCGAACACGAACGAGGAGACCGCCGATGTCGAGCGTTACCCCACCGAAGGCCAGCCCCCCAACGAAGGAACCTCGACGGTGCCGGTGTCGCCCGAAGAAACGAAAGCGGGTGCCACCGGCGGGGTGACCACGCTCGCGTTCGGCGGTCAGGCCCAGTGCGAGTCGCCGTGCGCCGACCGGACCAAGATCGGCGTGGGGCCGCAGATGTGGCTGAGCAGCGCAGTGTCGCTCGCCAAGCGGATCGGCGCCGCGGCCTTCTTCTACACCGGCCCGATGGTACGTCCCTCCGCCTGGGAGGGCCGGGTCCCGCCACCGCTGCCATACGAAGGCGAATACGCTCGTTTCGCCGGGATACTCGGTGCCGGCAGCCCGTGGCCCGCGTACACCGCGACCGCCGAGGGAGAACTGGGCGGCGAGGCGGCGGCGGCCAGCGAGTTCGCCGGCCTGGCCGCACCGCTGGGAGGCGGCGAATCGGCCGGCTGGCAGCCCGCGGGCAGCTCCCCGACCGCCGCCGAACGCGCGAGCTGCGGCTGCGAGGCCGCCTACTTCGCCGTCCAGAACCCGCACGTCGAGGTGATCGTGCTCGACGACGCCGGCGCGAACGGGGCCGTCGAAGCGACCCAGCGGATCTGGCTGGAGCAGCAGCTGCAGCAGGCCGGAGCCGTCCTGCACAAGCCCGTGCTCGTGGTCGCCAACGCCGACCTCAGCCAACAGCTGTCCGTCGGGCGCCACGAAGAAGCGGCGGAAGCGCTGTTCGCAGCGCTCGTCGGCCACAATCCGGACGGCCCGGATACCGGTCACTACGGGGCCTCCGCCTACTTCTACGACGCGCCCGAAAGCGACGTCAAGAAGAGCTTCACCTTCCACGGCGCGACGCTCGCGATGTTCGGCTCGGGCACGCTGGGCTATGGGCTCCAGGCCAACGAAGCGAACAGCGAATTCCACGGCGCCAAGGGGATCATGCTCGGCGAAGTCCTGTGGGGCCAGGGCACCGCCGCTCAACGGGCGGCCGACATCGCGCCGGTACAGGTCCGGCTGATCCCCGTGCTCGGCGAACTGGCGCTGGAAGCCAAGGACGGAGCGCTGCTTCCCCGCAGCCATGCTGCGCTTTTCCGCGGCCTCGCCCGCCGCCCGCGAGCCGGCTGCCGCGCCCCGAGCGGGCAGGACCAGTGCGAAGAAGGGCAGTACGTACCGATCCCTGCGATCTGCGTCGGGACGACCTGCCAGACCGAAGCGGTGCTGCCGGAGTACGAATTCGCCTCCAGCAACCCCGACATCGGCGCCTTCGTCAAGCTCAACACCGCCTCCAACAACCCGCGCTCGGTGCTCCAGAACGGAAAAGGCGAACCGGTGCCCGACGGCTACGAAAACGCAAGACGGGAACAGCTGGGAGCCACCTCGGGGCTGTTCTGCGCCTACAACAAGGGCGTCACCGACGTCAGCATTCGCGCCGGCGGGCTGTCGTACACGATCCCCGTGACGATCCAGGCCGGCAGCGTGAGAGAGCCATGTGGCACGGTGCCACTGCGCGAACTCCCGGCCAGCCCGACGCAGAACGTACCGCCGCCGGCGCCGGCGCCCTCGCCCACGCCGGCCGCCGCGCCGC
>Ga0209415_10013146_pt1 | contig 13691 bp, 5 predicted proteins | sample PeaSoiSIISIP2007_FD_187696 | JGI IMG/M metagenome (GOLD analysis project Ga0209415, IMG submission 187696) | Peat soil microbial communities from Weissenstadt, Germany - SII-SIP-2007 (SPAdes) (version 2) | ecosystem: Environmental > Terrestrial > Soil > Wetlands > Peat | place: Germany... | reverse complement strand
GTTGCCGGAGTGGCCGCCCGACCCGCCGCCCGCCACGGTGGTGATGATGCCGTTGGTGTCCACTTTGCGGATGACCGCGTTGAGGGTGTCGGCAATGAACAAGTTGCCGGAGGCGTCCACCGCCACGCCGCAAGGAAGTCCGCTGGTACCCCCCAGGCTGGCGTTGGTCGCCGGGCCGCCGTCGCCGGAGTAGCCGATCGACCCGTTGCCGGCCACGGTGGTGATGACCCCGCTGGTGTCCACTTTGCGGATGCGATTGTTCACCGTGTCCGCGATGAATACGTTGCCCAAGGCGTCCGCCGCTACGCCGGCGGGACGCCCCAGGCTGGCCTTGGTCGCCGCCCCGCCGTCGCCGCCGCTCCCTCCTCCCGCCACGGTGGCGATAAGGTCCCTCGGAAAACTGACGCCGTTCACCTGCCATTGATACGTGAACGGAGCGGTGCCGGCCACCGCGACCTTCAAGGTCACATTGCTTCCGTCCAGGGCCGCTTGGCTGGCAGGCTGGCCGGTGATGATGGGCGGATAGCCAACCGAGAGGGTGGCGACCGCGCTGGTCACGCTCCCAAAGAGATTAGTGACGACCACCGTATAGGCGCCTGCCTGGGTGAGGTTGACATTGGCGAGGGACAACGTGGAATTGGTCCCGGTTTGCACGAGATTGGCTCCGTTGAAATACCAGGAACAGGACCGCGGTTGCGCTCCCAGGGCGTCCACGCTCAAAGTCGCCGTGCTGCCCACCGCCGCGGCGACGTTGCCCGGCTGCCTCACGATGAATGGCGGGGCGGCCAGCACCGTCAGCGTCGCGACCGCGCTGGTCACGCTGCCATACGGGCTGGTGATGATGACTTGGTATTCGCCGCCGCTCGCCGCGGAAACATCGCTGAGCGTCAGCGTGGGATGCCCGCCAAAAGGAACTTCGCGGATGCGATTGTTTCCCGAGTCCGCGATGAAGAGGTTGCCGGAGGCGTCCACCGCCACGCCGGAAGGAAGATTCAGGCCGGCGTTGGTCGCCGCCCCGCCGTCGCCGGAGTAGGCGCCCAACCAGGACAACCCGCCGTAATAGCCGTAAGAGAACCGCGGGTTGCCCGCCACGGTGGTGATGATCCCATTGACGTCCACTTTCCGGATGCGCTGGTTGTGTTGGTCCGCAATGAAGAGGTTGCCAGAGGCGTCCACCGCCACGCCGGAAGGCACCTCCAGGCTGGCGTTGGTCGCCGCCTCGCCATCGCCGGAGTAGCCTGACGACCCGTTGCCCGCCACGGTGGTGATGATGCCGTTGACGTCCACTTTGCGGATGCGGTTGTTGCCATAGTCCACGAGGAAGAGGTTTCCGGAGGCGTCCAGCGCCACGGCGGAGGGATCGTTCAGGCTGGCGTTGGTCGCCGCCCCGCTGTCGCCGGACCACCCGGACGACCCGGTGCCTGCCACGGTGGCGATGATCCCATTGACGTCCACTTTGCGGATGCGATTGTTTCCCGAGTCCGCGATAAACAGGTTGGCGGAGGCGTCCACCACCACGCTAGACGGAGCATTCAGGCTGGCGTCGGTCGCCGCCCCGCCGTCGCCGGAGTAGCCTGACGACCCGTTGCCCGCCACGGTGGCGATGATCCCATTGACGTCCACTTTGCGGATGCGATTGTTTCCCGAGTCGGCGATGAAGAGGCTGCCGGAGGCGTCCACCGCCACGCCCGCCGGATCATTCAGGCGGGCTATTGTTGCCGCGCCGCCGTCGCCGGAGAACGAGCCCTGGAAGCCGGAAAAACCGCTGCCTGCCACCGTGGTAATGATACCATCGGCGTCCACCTTTCGAATGCGCTGGTTGTCTTGGTCCGCGATGAAGAGGTTGCCGGAGGCGTCCACCGCCACGCCGGAAGGATAGTACAGGTAGGCATCCGTCGCCGCGCCGCCGTCGCGGTAGCCGCCGGGACCCCCGACAAACCCGTTACCCGCGACGGTGCTGATGACCCCGTTGGCGTCCACTTTGCGGATGCGCTGGTTGTTTAGGTCCGCAATGAACAGGTTGCCCAAGGCGTCCACCGCCACGCCGGAAGGCCAACCCAGGCTGGCGTTGGTCGCCGCCCCGCTGTCGCCGGAATAGCCCTGAACGCCGTTGCCCGCCACGGTAGTGATGATACCGTTGACGCCCACTTTGCGGACGCGCTGGTGGGAAGAGTCCGTGATGAAGAGGTTGCTGGAGGCGTCCACCGCCACGCCATAAGGAGTGCTCAGGCTGGCGTTGGTCGCCGCTCCGCCGTCGCCGGAGTAACCGCCGCCTGACCCGCCGCCTGCCACAGTGGAGATGATCCCGTTGGCGTCCACCTTCCGGATGCGATTGTTGTACTGGTCCGCAATGAACAGGTTGCCCGAGGCGTCCACCGCCACGCCGGAAGGACCGCTCAGGCTGGCGTCGGTCGCCGCCCCGCCGTCGCCGGAGTACCCCCCAACGCCGTTGCCCGCCACGGTAGTGATGATCCCGTTAACGTCCACTTTGCGGACGCGCTGCTTGGAGAAGTCCGCGATGAAGAGGTTGCCGGAGGCGTCCACTGCCGCGCCGGTGGGATTATTCAGGCTGGCGTCGGTCGCCGCCCCGCCGTCGCCATCTCCGCCTCCCGCCACGGTGGTGACGACCCCGTTGACGCCCACTTTGCGAATGCGGTCGTTGGCCTCATCCGCGATGAAGAGGTTGCCCGAGGCGTCCACCGCCGCGCCGGAAGGACCGTTCAGGCTGGCGATGGTCGCCGCGCCGCCATCGCCGGAGTAACCGGCCGAACCGTTTCCCGCCACGGTGCTGATGATACCGTTGAGGTCCACTTTGCGGACGCGCTGATTGCCCCCGTCCGCGATGAAGAGGTTGCCCGAGGCGTCCGCGGCCGAGCCGGCCGGACCGGACAGGCTGGCGTTGGTGGCCGCCCCGCCGTCGCCGCAGTAGCCGATCGATCCGTTGCCGGCCACGGTAGTAATGATACCGTTGACGTCCACGTTCCGGATACGTTCGTTGGCTTGGTCCGCAATGAAGAGGTTGCCGGAGGCCCCCACCGCCACGCCAACCGGATTGTTCAGGCTGGCGTTGGTCGCTGGCCCCCCGTCGCCGGAGAACCCGCCTTGGAGGCCGGAGGGCCCGTTGCCCGCCACGGTGGTGATGATCCCGTTCGTGTCCACTTTCCGGATGCGATTGTTCCCCGAGTCCGCGATGAGGAGGTCGCCGGAGGCCTCCAGCCCCACGCCGGAAGGATTGTTCAGACTGGCGTTGGTCGCAGCGCCGCCGTCGCCAGAGTAGGCCCACGTCCCGTTGCCCGCCAGCGTGGTGATGATCCCATTACTAGCCACTTCGCGGATGCGATTGTTTGCCGAGTCCGCGATGAAGAGGCGGCCGGCGGCGTCCACCCCCACGCCGGAAGGACTCAGGCTGGCGTTGGTCGCCGCCCCGCCGTCGCCGGAGTAGCCCCCCGTTCCGTTGCCGGCCACGGTGGTAATGATCGCGTTGGCGTCCACTTTCCGGATGCGGCCGTTGTCTTGGTCCGCGATGAAGAGGTTGCCGGCGGCGTCCACCGCCACGCCGGAAGGAAGATTCAGGCCGGCGTTGGTCGCTGCCCCGCCGTCGCCGGAGTAAGTGCCGGAGTAATTGCCTCCGGGACCGCCCTTTGGCGAACCGCCTTTGGGATTCACCTTTATTCCCTGGGGTGTGAACGTCAGTTTCCCGTTCCCCGCCACGGTGGTAATGATGCCGTGGGTGTCCACCTTGCGGATGACCTCGTTGCCCGTGTCGGCAATGAACAGGTTGCCGGAGGCGTCCACCGCCACGCCGCCAGGACTGTTCAGGCCGGCGCTGACCGCCGCGCGGCCGTCGCCGGAATAGCCGGGCAGCCCGTTGCCCGCCACCGTCGTGATGATCCCGCCGGCGCCCATTTTGCGGATGCGATTGTTTCCGGAATCCACAATGAACAGGTTGCCAGAGGCGTCCACCGCCACTCCAGAAGGTGTGTAAACGATGGCGTTGGTCCCCCCCTCGCCGTCGGCGACCCCGCCGCCCGCCACGGTGGAGATGAGGTCGTTGGCAAGTTCGACGCCGTTGAATTGCCAGCGGTAAGTGAAGGGACCGGCGCCGGCCGCCACTACCTTCAAGGTCACATTGCTGCCGAAGAAAGCCGCTTGGCTGGCGGGCTCGCTGGCGATGGTTGGAGGATAGGCAACGGAGAGGTTAGCGACCGCGCTGGTGACGCTGCCGAAGAGATTGGTGATGACCACCGTATAGCCGCCCACTTCGCTGAGAATCACATTGGTGAGGGACAAGCTGGGATTGCTCCCGCTTTGCACGAGGTTGGCTCCATTGAAATACCAGGAGTAGGACAACGGCTGAGTTCCCGTAGCGGTGACGCTAAACGTCGCCGTGCCTCCCACGCCCACGGCTAGGTTGGCGGGTTGCGTGACGATGGCCGGCGGGAACAGCACCGTCACGGTGGCGAGCGCGCTGGTCACGCGGGCATACGGGCTGGTAATGATGACTTGGTAATCGCCGGCGTTGGCCGCGGACACACGGGCGAGGTTCAAGGTGGGAGAGTTAGCCTCGTTGGCAAGATTGACGCCGTTGAGTTGCCACTGATAGGTGAACGGACCCGTGCCTGCCACCGCGACCTCCAACGTCACATTGCTCCCGGCCAGGGCCGTTTGGCTCACGGGCTGCTCCGTGATGGCGGGCGGCAGGCCCACAGTCACGACGGCCACCGTGCTGGTGACGGAGCCGTAAAGGTTCGTCACCACCACGTTGTAGGAAAGCGCATTGGTCAAGCCGCCCGCGCTCAAGAGCAGGGTCGCGTTGGTCTGGCCCTGGAGCGGCGCACCTTCCCAATACCACTGATACTCGAGCGGCGCCGTTCCTGTGGCCGCAACGCCGAGGGCGGCGTTGCTTCCAATCGCAACCCATCGGCTCTGCGGTTGTGTGACGATGGCCGGCGGGAACACCACCTGCAGAGTGACCACGCTGCTGGTCACGCTTCCGTAGGGGCTTGACACCACCACGTCATACGACCCGGCATTCGTGCCAACCACATTAGCCAGCAGCAGCCTCGGGCCTGGAAAGACCAGCTTGCGGATGCGGTTGTTACTCGAGTCCGCAATGAACAGGTTGCCGGAGGCGTCCACAGCTACGCCAGTGGGATAGGACAACTCCGCATTGGTCGCCGGTCCGCCGTCGCCGGTGTAGCCCCGTGTCCCGTTGCCCGCCACCGTGGTGATAATCCCGTCGGTCCCCACCTTGCGGATGCCGTTGTTACTCGCATCCGCAATGAACAGGTTGCCGAAGGCGTCCACAGCCACGCCATTGGGCCAGTACAATTCAGCCTTGGTCGCCGCGCCGCCGTCACCGGAGTAGCCTCCGACGCCGCCGACGATGCCCGCCCCAAACCCGTTGCCCGCCACCGTGGTGATAATCCCGTTGGTTCCCACCTCGCGGATGACGTTGTTACCCGCATCCGCAATGAACAAGTTGCCGGAGGCGTCTACCGCCACGCAAGCGGGCCAGTCCAATTCAGCCTTGGTCGCCGCGCCGCCGTCACCGGAGTAGCCTCCGACGCCGCGGCTCATGCCCGCCCCAAACCCGTTGCCCGCCACCGTGGTGATAATCCCGTCGGTTCCCACCTCGCGGATGACGTTGCCATCCTGATCCGCAATGAACAGGTTGCCGGAGGCATCCACAGCCACGCCATTGGGATAGTACAACTCGGCACTGGTCGCCGGGCCGCCGTCGCCAGAGTATCCTTGTATCCCTTCGCCCGCCACCGTGGTGATAATCCCGTTGGTTCCCACCTCGCGGATGACGATGTTAGCGCTGTCCGCGATGAACAGGTTGCCGGCGGCGTCCACAGCCACGCCACTGGGATAGCCCAATTCAGCACTGGCCGCCGGTCCGCTGTCGCCGGAGTAGCCAGCCGCCCCGTTGCCCGCCACCGTGGTGATAATCCCGTTGGTTCCCACCCTGCGGATGCGCATGTTAAGTTGATCCCCAATGAACAGGTTGCCAGCGGCGTCCACAGCCACGCCAGCGGGATAGTTCAGTTCAGCATTGGTCGCCGGGCCGCCGTCGCCGGAGTAGCCGTTTGTCCCGTTGCCCGCCACCGTGGTGATGACGACGTCGTATGGAAGATTTACGCCGTTGAGTTGCCACTGATAGGTCAACGGACCGGTGCCTGCCACCGCGACCGCCAACGTCACATTGTTCCCGGCCAGAGCCGCTTGGCTCACGGGCTGCTCCGTTATGCCGGGCGCCACCCCTACGCTCAGGACGGCCGCGGCGCTGGTGACCGAGCCATAAGGGTTCGTCACCACCACGTTGTAGGCCCCCGCATTGGTGAAGCCGGCCGCGCTCAACCGCAGGGTCGTGTTGGTCTGGCCCTGGAGCGGCGCGCTGCCTAAAAACCACTGGTAATCAAGCCGCGCGGTTCCCGTGGCCGCAACGCTGAGGGTCGCGTTGCTTCCAATCGCAACCCCCTGGCTCTGCGGTTGGGTGACGATGGCCGGCGGGAACGCCACCAGCAAAGTGGCGACGCTGCTGGTCACGCTTCCATAAGGGTTTGACACCACCACGTCGTAAGCCCCGGCATTTGCGCTGCCCACATTAGCCAGCGCCAGCACCGGGCCCGGGCCTGGGAAGGCTACCTCGCGGATGCGCCGGTTAAAGGCATCCGCAATAAAGAGGTTGCCGGCGGCGTCCACCGCCACGCCCTGAACACCGAACAAGTCAGCATTGGTCGCCGGGCCGCCGTCGCCGGAGTAGCCAGGGCTCCCGCTGCCTGCCACCGTGGTGATAATCCCGTTGGTTCCCACCTCGCGGACGACGTTCTTGAAGCCATCGGCAATGAACAGGTTGCCGGAGGCGCCTATCGCCACGCCGCTGGGATAGTCCAGTTCAGCATTGGTCGCCGGGCCGCCGTCGCCGGAGTAGCCGTATGTCCCGTTGCCCGCCACCGTGGCGATAATGCCGTTGGTTCCCACCTCGCGGATGCGGTTGTTACCCGAGTCTGCAATGAACAAGTTGCCGGCGACGTCCACCGCCACGGCGCCAGGAAGCCTCAACTCAGCATTGGTCGCCGGCCCGCCGTCGCCGGAGTAGCCGTTTGTCCCGTTGCCCGCCGCCGTCGTGATAATCCCGTTGGTTCCCACCTTGCGGATGACGTTGTTGTCCTCGTCCGCAATGAACAGGTTCCCGGCGGCGTCCACCGCCACGCCAACGGTCCCCTTCAATTGCGCGTTGGTCGCCGCGCCGCCGTCGCCGGAGTAGCCACCGATCCCCCGGCTCGCCACCGTGGAGATAATTCCGTCGGTTCTCACCTCGCGCACAACGTTGCTGCCGGCATCGGCAATGAACAGATTGCCGGAGGCGCCCACAGCCACTCCACGGGGAAAGCACAACTGGGCACTGGTCGCCGGGCCGCCGTCGCCGGAGTAGCCGATTGTCCCGTTGCCCGCCACCGTGGTGATAATCCCGTTGGTTCCCACCTTGCGGATGACGTTGTCATCCGCATCCGCAATGAACAGGTTGCCGGAGGCGTCCACCGCCACGCCACCCGGATAACCCAATTCAGCCCCGTTTGCCGGCCCGTCGTCGCCGGAGTAGCCGTGCGTTCCGTTGCCCGCCACCGTGGTGATGACGCCGTAGTAGGGAAGGTTCGTGCCGTTGAACTGCCATTGATAAGTCAAAGGACCGGCGCCGGAGGCGGCCACCGAAAAGGCCGCGGCACCGCCAGCCAGCACGACAACGTTGGTCGGTTGCGCCAGGATTTCAGGGGTTTGGGCTTGGCCCACGGAAATGAACCAGCCAAGCAGTCCGGCGGCCCCGAACAGAGGAATTCTCGAGTTCATACCTTTTCTGAGCCTATCGTGGACTTTAACGGACAGAGATTCGCTTTTTGACGGGCCGGGGGCCAGGCGCGAAAACCTTGGAGCAAAAGCTCCCATGGCGGGCATCCGACCTGCACACCGAAACCCGATCGCGCCATTGCCGCTGCCGATTCCATGATCGATTGACTCCCGAACCGCACCGCAGGGACCGCGGACATCCCAATGTTCGGTTCCTGATTCTGACTATTACTTTGATTGTTGTTGCACTTTTGCAGAAAGCCAGCGGAGCGTCGAGAAGAATCTTGCCCCATTCAGCATCCATTTATTGCTGTTGCGACAGCAAGAAATGCTCAAGCCGCAGCCTTCGCGAAACAGCCAAAATCGGAAAAAGCAGCCGTTGAGGCCGGCGGCCTGGCCGAGCGCGCCCGGCGTTTGACCTCAAGCAGGGACCACTTCGACGCGGGGGGCGAAACCAAGCTGGCGGAGAAGCTCCTCGCAATCTTCCCAGGCGAGGCCAAAGGCGCGAACATCGGCAACTCCGAGACGGGCGACCACGGATGAAAGCGTCTTGGCGTCGCGCTCGGCCAACTCGCCCTCCATCAACGCCCGCTCCGACCAATCGACCAATTGCGCCAGCGTGATCTCGTGGTGGAGATACGCGGCGATCTTGTCGGCGACGGTTTGTTTTGTGATCGTCATGGTTCCATCCTACACCATTCCCTTTTTCCTTGCCAACCCGCGGAGTGGGACTGAGAATGCAGCCCAGTGGACCGTTTGGCCAGAAAGTTATTTCCGAACAATCCCCGCATGGTGCGGTATCGCAAGATGCGCCTGCTCATGGTCGGGGTCTTCCTGAGTGTTTTCGCTGCCGCAGTGGTGGGGCTGCTCTTCTACCTGGCCAACAGGTTGCGCCCTTGATTGAGCGATGAATCGCGAGTTGATAGATGAGGAGAGGGAAGAGCGGGACTTGGTGAAGATGTACATGGAACTCATGGGCACCAATGAATCCGGGGCCCGGAGCGTCTTCATGCATGTCTGCCGCGAGGAGGAAAGCAAATCCGCAGAGCCCGGCACGCAGGGCCCCAGCCCCGGGGCTGCTGAGCGGCCGGAGTCCCGCGAGGCTTCGGGGGCTCCGGGCGGCGCGACCGCGTTGCTGCTGCTGCTGCTCTGGCTCGCTGGTTCCGCCGGGGCGGCCCGAGGCGCCCTGCCCTCCCCTTCCCATCAGTTCATCACCCAGCCCCTTTCCTTGGCCGACGCCCTGGACCTGGCGCTTCAGCAGAATCCTAACATTTTGCGGGCCAAAAAGGACCTCGAGGCCGCTCAGGGGGTGGTCATCGAGACCCGCGCGGTGGCCCTGCCGAGGGTGGGCATCACCGGCAGCTTCAACGCCTTGCAGCGCACCGACGTGGATAGGTTCTCCGTTCCAACCAACTTCCCCGGCAACCCCGGCGGCCTCAGTTTCGGGGTCGACCAGAACTGGGCCTCCCAGATTCGGCTCGTGCAATCGCTTTATCAAGGCGGCCGGATGCTCTCGGCCCTGCGCGCGGCCCGATTGACCAAGGAACAGTCGCTGTTGAATTACCAGACCGCGGTGGCGGACACCGTGCTGGACGTCGAGATTGCTTATGACGACACGCTCCTGGCCGAGCAGCAAATCACCGTGCAAGAGGCCTCGGTAGATTTGCTGACCCAGCAGTTGAGCGACACCCGGCGCCGGTTCGACGCCGGAACCGTGCCGCGCTTCAACGTGCTGCGCGCCGAGGTCGAGCTAGCCAATGCGCGACCCCGGTTGATTCGCGCCCGCAACAGCTTCCGCATCGCCAAGAACAACCTGGCCAACCTCCTCGGGTTCAACGTGCCCAAGGAGACCTTCGAGGATATTCCCCTCAACCTCTCGGGCAAGCTTCACGCCGAGCCTTACCAGATCGATCTGGGCCGCGCGATTGAGACCGCCCTGGACCGGCGCTCCGAGCTGGGCTCCCTGCGCAAGGCCCGCGCCCTGCGCGCGGAGGACATCCTCAACGCCAAAGCGGGTTACAAGCCGGCCGTGGAGGCCTTCGGCGGCTACGATGTCCACAATTCCATGCTCCATTCCGATATCAGCTATGAAATCAACGGCTGGATTACCGGCGTCCAAGTGAGTTGGAACCTCTTCGACGGCTTTCTCACGCGCGGTCGCGTCAAAGAGGCCACCGCCCGCTATGAACGCGCCGGTATCGAACTCGATGACACCGGCCGCCGCATCGAACTGGAGGTCCGGACCGCCCGCTCGAATTTCATCGAAGCCCAGGACGTCCTCGAATCGCAGAAAAAAGTGGTCGAAGAGGCCGAAGAGGCCCTGCGCCTGGCCAGGTCCCGATACGAAGCCGGCACCGGCACCCAACTCGACGTCCTGAGCGCCCAGACCGCCCTCACCGACGCGCGCACCACGGAAATCCAGGCCCTCCATGACTATTCCGTGGCGCGCTCGAGACTCGAACGGGCCATAGGCATGAACGTGCCGACTCCCCTGGGCAGCGCCGAAACCAATCGCCACTGAGTCCGCGTCCGAAAAACTCCGACTCCCAATCTTCGCCCCAGGGATGCGACCCAGTTTTCATTTCGGCGAGTCTTTCGGACAGGCTCCGGCCCGTTTGAATCGAGCGCGGTTGGTCTCGAGGCTCTTTTGGGGACTGTTCCTGGGGCAGTTTGCACTGGTGTGCGCTCGGGTCTGCCTGCCGCACCCGCTGTTGGGCGACGCCAGGTGGCCGGAAGGTCTGCTGCTGCTCCTGGCGGCGGGCGTCACGCTGGCAGCCCAAGCCAGACAGGCGCCCGGCCAGAACGTCGCGCTCGCCGCCACCATCATCCTGTCCCTCGCCGGCCTGGCCCTGGCGGTTGCAGCGCGCACACCAATTCCGCTCGGCCCAATCACCGGGCCCGGAGGTTCCCCAAGCCAGCTCCTCGGCTGGCTGCCTTGGGCGGCGGCGCTCTGGTTGGTCGCGCTGTTGACTTCCCGCGGGGTCGCGAGGCTCGTCTTGCGCCCCTGGCGCACGTCCTTCACCTACGGTTTCCAGGTCATCGGCCTGACGGTCCTCCTGTTCGTCCTCTTTAATTCGGCGTTCGAGCCCTTCGCCTCCTGCGTCGAGCATGGCCGGGCCTGGCAGTCCTCCAGGGGCGGGGATGGCTTCATCCCCGCTTCCTTCGCCTCCTCGGTCGAGCCTTGCTGGTTCTGGCAGGGCGGCGGTCCAGTGGGCGATTGGCGCGGGCTGCCCTGGATTGGCCTCGGCCTCCAGGCGGCCACGGCCCTTTTTATCCTCATATTCACCACCCCCTCGCTCATCGACAAGCGGCCGGTGAGCCCTCCGCCGGATAACTGTCCGCTGATGATATGGGGGCTCGCGAACCTGCTCTTCACCACCGCCGCCATCACCCGCCACCTCTGGAGCGCCGCCGCGCTGGCCTGCTCGAGCGCCCTCGTCGCCACCCTCCTCGGGATGCGCGGCGCCGCCGCGCACCGTGCTGACCAGACGGCCGGCCAGAACACACTATGAGGAATCGACTTCCTTGCGGAAACGTGGAAGGGTTGCCCCTGCGCCACTCCCCTGCCCTCTTTGGCCCAGGCCACCACCTCATCCGTTCTCTCAGCCAGTTCGGCCGAATTTCTTCTCGAGTTCGCGGAAATTCATTTCGATGAGCGTCGGCCGGCCATGAGGGCAGGTGTAGGGCATGGCGCAGTGCCGCAGGTCCTCGACTAGCGCCTCGAGTTCCGGCCCGGCCAGCGGGTCGCGGGCCTTGACGGCGTGACGGCACACAGTCTTGGCCACCATCTGCTCCCCGAGCCGCAGTGAGTTCACCTCGAGTCCCGAGGCCTTGAGTTCATCGAGCATCGCCAGTACGAAACGGCGCGGGTCTGCCGCCTTCACAAACGGCGGCAGCGCGTCGAGCAGGAACGTGCGCTCGCCGAATTCGCTCAACCCGACGCCCAGGCGCCCCAGCACCGGCAGTTGCTCCCGCACAAAATTCGCGTCTCGAGCCGACAACTCGACGGTCTCCGGCAACAGCAGCCGTTGCGAGGGAGCGTGGTCGTTCCGCTCGAGCCGATTGAGCATCTGCTCGAACAAAATCCGTTCGTGCGCCGCGTGCTGATCCAGCAGCACCAGGCCGCGGTCGGACTCGAGCACTACGTAGAGCCGGCCGACCACCCCCAGCAGGCGTAGCGGCACGTTCAACAGCGGCACGGCGGCGGCCGCCGCCACCGGTGAGGCAGAGGCCGAGGAAGTCAAATGAGTTGCCTGGGGTCCTTGCGGTGGTGCCGCGGCTGAACCGGGGACCGGCGGCTGCGGGCCCACTCCCATCCCCAAGGCCGGCTCCCTGGCTGGCGGTGCCCGCGTTTCCCCCGGAACACTGGGCAAACTCGCCGCCTCCGGCTTCCCCACTCCCCTGCCCTCTCCCCTGCCCTGCTCCTCTGTTCCCGCTTGCCGTGGACCATGGACTGCGGACTCTGGACTGTGGGCTGTGGGCTGTGGGCTGTGGACTGTGGACTGTGGGCTGTGGACTGTGGGCTGTGGACTGTGGACTCTGGACTGTGGACTCTGGACTGTGGACTGTGGACTGTGGCCCGCGGCCTGTTCGCTCTGGACCGTGGACTTTGGGCTAGGGGCCAGCCGCAACAAGGTCTCGCGCACCGCTCGCGCGACCAAGCCCCGCACTTCCCCTTCCTGACGGAACCTGACTTCGCGTTTGGCCGGGTGGATGTTCACGTCCACGGCCGCCGGATCGATTTCCAGGAACAGGCAGCAGACCGGGTAGCGGCCTTTCATCAGGGCGGTGTGATACCCTTCGAACAGTGCGAAATTCAGGCCGCGGTTCTGCACCGGGCGGCGGTTGACGAAGAGATGCTGGTCTTCGCGGGTCAAGCGCGAGACACCAGGGGCGCCGATGAAACCCCACAGGCGGAAGTCCGAGGTCTCACGTCCGGGGTCCGAACCGGACGCTTCCCCGGCCGGCTCGCTCGAAGGAATCACCGCCGAGAAATCCACCGGCAGGAGCGCCTGCTCGGCGCCGTAGAGGGCGCGCAACCGTTCGCGCAGCGCGGCCAGGCGCGCGGGAATATCAGGGCCGCTCTTGATCGCCGGCAATTGCCAGATCGAACGGCCGTCTTTTTGAAAAGTGAAGGCCACCTCCGGATACGCCAGCGCCGCCAGGTCGAGATAATGCTGGATGTGTGCGGATTCCGTGGGCTCGGTGCGGAGGAATTTGCGGCGCGCCGGCAGGTTGAAGAAGAGTTGCCGCACGTCCACCGTGGTGCCCGGCGCGCTGCCGGCCGCCTTGACCTCGAGCATCTTCCCGCCGCTGATGACGACCCGCGTGCCCTCGGGCGATTCGCTCTCGCGCTCGCGCGTGGTCAGAGTGAAGCGGCTCACGCTGGCGATGCTCGGCAGCGCCTCGCCGCGAAATCCCATCGTGGCAATGGCCGCGAGGTCTTCGGCGCGCCGAATCTTGCTCGTGGCGTGGCGCTCGAGGCACAGCAGCGCATCATCTCGGCTCATGCCCTCGCCGTCGTCGGCCACCCGCACCAAGCTGCGCCCCCCCGCCTGGATCTCCACCGTCACGCGGCCCGCCCGGGCATCGAGCGAGTTCTCGACCAGTTCCTTTACCACGCTCGCCGGCCGCTCGATGACCTCGCCCGCGGCGATTTGATTGGCCACTTGCTCGGATAGGAGGCGAATGCGGTTCATTCCTGCCTTGAAGGATGCACTCGATCCCAACCCGGCTCAAGCGGTAAGGCCTCCGTGACGGCGGGAATTCCAACCACGGATGGACACGGATAAACACAGATAAGGCCCAAATCCGTCCCGCACTGCGGGATCCGTGTCCAC
>Ga0209415_10013145_pt1 | contig 13691 bp, 11 predicted proteins | sample PeaSoiSIISIP2007_FD_187696 | JGI IMG/M metagenome (GOLD analysis project Ga0209415, IMG submission 187696) | Peat soil microbial communities from Weissenstadt, Germany - SII-SIP-2007 (SPAdes) (version 2) | ecosystem: Environmental > Terrestrial > Soil > Wetlands > Peat | place: Germany... | reverse complement strand
GGGGGCGTCGACGGCTCGGTGAGGGCGGTCGGTTCGGGTCCCGGAATCTCCTCCGAGATCTGGCCGAGGACCTCCGAACGCCGGATTTCGATCTTCTTGAGCGGATAGAGGGTCTTCAGCCCATGGGCGAGTACCTTCGAAAGGTCCCCCTGGATGATCTCGCGGACGAACTCGGGCGAGGTCCGGAGCTGGGCCTCCTCGAGAAGGATCTGGACCATCTTGTGGCGAAGCTCGGCCCGCAGCCGGGTCTGGAGACGCTGCTCGCCCACCGCGACCGGCTTCAGGATGATCTGGACACCGTCCTTGGTCATTACCGTCAGGGCGAGGTCGATCTTCGAACGCTTCCGACGGGCGAGCCGTCGGACGTAGTCGCTCGTCAGGTCATGCCCGATGAACCTCGCCTCGGCGACGCCGTCGCCCGAGACGCGCTCGATGCGGAACCGCAGCTTCACGTGGGCCTTGCCAGAATCGCCCGATCCCGACAGCTCGGGGAGCGTGGCTTCGAGCGTTCGACCGACGACCTGCTCGGGCTCGGTCGCGACCGTCTCTCCGAGTTCGACGTGCTGGAAGAGGCCGGGAGCGCGGACTTTGTAAAAGTGCTTGGAGCGCCACTTGTCCTTGACCGTACGGGCCAAGGCGGGCTTCTTCGCTCCGGACTCCTTGTCGGCCATCGTTCGCGGGGGCGCGGACCGGGGAACGCTACTTAAAAGTGCCTCCCCGTCGGGCGACCACCGGTCGTCGCGGCCGGCGCCCGGAGCAGCGGCGTTTCGGCAAACAACTAATTAACCCGACCCCAACTCCGCGCGCCATGGCGGCCTCGCCTCGCACGGCAGTGCAACCGGGAACCCGAGCGACCGCCGCCGACCTGAAGGCCGCCAAGGCACCGGTCGAGAGCCCGGCCGAGCGGTTTCGCGACGAGACCCTCCGAACGATCGACGCCCTCCGCGCGAAGGGGCTTGACCGGTCCGATGCGATGCGGGCCCTGTTTCCGCGGACCGTGCTCACCGATACCACCTACGAGGACGTGGTCACGGCCATCGTCTCGGGCGCGCACCTCCTCTTCTTCGGGCCGTCCGGCGCGGGAAAGACGAGCCTCGCGAAGGAGCTCTGGAACCTCTTCCCGAAAGGGGTCTGGGTCGTGGACGGTTGTCCGGTCCTCGACCATCCGCTCTCGCTCGTCGACCGAAGTGCGGCGGCTCGGTTCCCGCCGTGTCCCATTTGCACCCGTCGATTCGCTCCCGAAGGCGACCCCGCGCGCTTCGACGCAAGCACGGTCGACCCCGCGAAGGTCCCGGCCGTCTTCGCGCTCCTGCGCGAGGGGTTCGGGTTCGCGCGGCTCCAGGGGAGCTCCGAAGTGTTCCCCGACCATCTGACGGGCAACATCAATCTGCGGAAGCTCGAAGAGATCGGCGACCCGATGAGCCCGCTCGTGCTCGAGCCGGGCAAGCTCCTCCAGGCGAACCGTGGCTTCCTCCTTGTCGACGAGATCGGGAAGCTCCCGCTCGGCACCCAGAACGTCCTGCTGCAGGCGCTGCAGGAGGGAACCGTCACGCCTTCCAAGTCCCGGGAGAGCTTCCCCGGCTCGTTCGTGGCGGTCAGCACTTCGAACCTCTCCGACCTCGACAACATCAACGACCCGCTTTCGGACCGCCTCACGAGCCTGCACGTGGGCTACAACGCTCGGCATGCCGACAACCGGCAGATCGTGAACCTCGCTCGAGTCGACCTGCCCTCGGTGTACGTGCCGGAGGTCCTCATCGACGCGGGAGTGCGTGTCATCGAGTCCTGGCGCCTCAAGACAAGCGAGGACAACCCCGACATCGGGGAGGTGGGATCGAACCGTACGCTCATCGATGTCACGGCCCGCACGGCCGCCGTCGGGACCCTCGCCGGGAACGTGCCCCCGACGAGCACCGACCTGAAGGCCGGCCTGCTGCACGCGATGCGCGGACGGATCCGCGCTCGCAGCGGCGACTCGTTCCGCCAGAACGAGAAGCGGGTCGCGGAGTTCGTAGAGCAGTATCTTTCGGCCGCGCTGAAACGAAGCGCGGGCGTCTACTGGTGCCGCTTCTATCGTGGCGTGCTGAAGGAGAACTCGGGCGAGGCCGAAGCGCTGGTCGGCGAGGGGCGCCGGCTCAAGGACGACGAGGGCCTTCGCGCTCAGCTCGGCACGAACCCGGAGATCTTCCCTCAGTTCCGAACGTTCGCGCGCTATGTGGAGGAGCGCGAGCGGCCGGGACCCACGGTCTCCTCCGTCGTGGCCGCCACGAGCGTCTTCCGTCTCCTCGAGGAGTTCTCGCTCTTCTCCTGCAAGGAGGACGACGCCGACGACGCCCCCCTCTAGCGACGCCGTTCACCTGCCGGACTGCACCGAATTCGCGGATGATGTAACCTCGGACGACCTGCTCGACGCCGTCGACACGGCGGCCCTCGTCCGCGCGCTGGCCGAGGAAGGGGTCGACGGGGCTCGTCGTCTGCTGCGGGAGCGTTCGGGCGACGACCCCACGCTGCGGGAGCGACTCGAGCGGTTGCGCGAACGCCTTCGTCGCCAAGGACGGCGCCGGGTCGAACGGATTGTCGAGGAGTACGACCAGCAGGTCGTCGCGCTCGAGGAGGTACGGCACCGCTCGGACGCCGAGGTGGCTCAGCAGATCGCGGAGCTCGAGGAGCGCTTGCGCTCGGCCCGGTCGATCGATTGGTCCCGCCTTCCGCCCGCGGACCTCTTGAGTGACGTCCAGAACGCCCTCCTTCTCCCGGACGCTTCGTGGAACCGGCCTCTGCCTCCGCCGGGTTTGCTCGCGCGCCTGCGCGCCGCGTTCGCCCGGTTTTTCGCCTGGCTTCGGGGACTCTTTTCTCGTCGACGCGCCCCCGCTCCGGCCCGGAGCCCGGGGCGTCGGATGGCGTTCGCGACCGCCGCGGCGGACGGCCGGACGATCGGCCCCTCCGAGCTCGGGAACGCCCTCGCGCAGCTTTCCGGCTCCGAGCAGCAGGAGCTCGCGAACCACGTCACGAGCGCCCTCAAATCGCGCGAGCGGGAGATCGAGAAGGAAGCCGAGGAGAAGCGGCGACAGGCCGAGGCCCAGCGGCGGCGGCTCGAGGAAGAGCGTGCCGAGGCCCAGCGACGCGCGGAGGCCGATGCCGAATCCCGGGTCCGGCACGCCGAAGAGCAGCGCGTCGAACGGGAGCTCAAGGAGCGAGGGTTCGTCGCCGAGCATCGGGGCGAACTCGTGGTCACCTACGGTCTCGTCGAGAGGTTCGCTCGTCTCCTGCTCGAAGACGAGAGCCAGCGACTCCCCGGCGACATCCGGATGTCGATGCGGGGAGGCGGTTCGACCGGGGTTTACGAGAAGGCCCGATTACGGCGCCCGGAGGAGATCGCGCACCTCGACGTGCCGGGCTCGCTCCTCGCGGCCCGCTTCACGGGGTCGAAGCACATCGACGAATCGACGAGCTACGTCTTCCGGGAGATTACGAGCGAGCGAGTCCACGTCGTGCTGGCCTTCGACCGCTCGGGCAGCATGTCCGAGGAGGGGAAGCTCGTCGCGGCGAAGAAAGCCCTGCTCGCGCTCTATGTCGCGATCCGCCGCCGGTATCCCGACGCCACGATCGACGTGCTGGCGTTCGACAACGAGGTTCAGGTCCTCGACCTGGTCGAGCTCTGGGAGTGTCGGGCCGGGGCGTTCACCAACACGGCGGAGGCCCTTCGGGCGGCGCACCTCCTCCTGCGAGCCTCCCGGGCCACTCGCAAGGAGCTCTATCTGCTCACGGACGGTCTTCCAGAGGCCTACTCCGACGAGGACGGGCGGGTCCGCAGCGGCCAGCTCGACGTGGCGATGGAACACGCTCTCGAGCGCGCCCGCGAGCTCGCGACCGTTTCGTCGCTCAAGAGCACGGTCCTCTTGCTGAAGTCGGAGCATCCCGAATACGAACCGGCCGCTCGCGCCATCGCACGCACCCTTCGGGGCGAGATGGTCGTCACCGACCCGACCCACCTCGGCGTCGAGCTGCTCGTTCGCTGGGCGCGCGGCGAAGAGACCGAACGGCGCCTCTCGCCCGCGGGTCCGACCGCGCCCGTGGCAGCCCCCTCGCCGACGACCGGAAAGAGCCGGGGCCGCCGCCGAAGGGGCGATCGTCGGATGGGCGGCTGACCGGCGATTCCTCTGCCCATCAACCTTTATCTCCCGACCCAACGCTGACCGACCGAACGACCATGTCCGACTCCCGCGAACAGGCCCAGTTCCGGGCCCACCTCTCCGAAATGCGACATGCCGCCGGCGGTCTCGGCCGCGACTTTGCGAACGAATTCTCCGACCTCGACCGGAAGATCGAGCGCTTTGGGAACGCGACCGCCAAAGAGGCGAAGTACTTGGGCCTCGAGATCCAGGACGATCTCTCCCACCTCGGCAAGACATTGGACGCCGAGATGCGCCGCATCCCTCAGCGGATTTCGGACGCGGGCGTCGCGATCGGCTCCGGGACCGTTCGCGCGGCGGGCGCCGCCCGAGACGCGGTCTACGCCGCGGGGAAAGCCGCGAAGACCGGCACGAAGAACGCCCTCGCTACGGCCGCCGGCGTCCGGAAGACCCCGATGCGCGAGTGGTCGCCGCCGGCGACGGACGAATCCCTGCCGTCCTCGGACGACCGCCAGTAGCCCGACCTTTACCGGGCCGACTCGAACTGGTTCGAAGCTCTTCGCGGACGCGTTGCGCCGCGACCCGGAGATACTCCCTATCTAGGTCGAAGCCGACGAACGCGACCCCGAGGCGCGCCGCGGCGACCGCGCTCGCCCCGATCCCGACGAACGGGTCGACCACGCGGCGGGTCCGCGCGAGCCCGTGCAGACGGATGCACCACTCGGGAAGTTCGGGCGGGAACGTCGCGGGATGCGGTCGGTCGCGGGTCCCGAAGCGGATCGTCGGGTACGGCAGGAACCAGGTGTTCCCGCGGCAGCGGCGGTCGCTCCCCGCGCCCCGCCAGCGCTGCACGTTCGACTTGTCGCCGTAGGGGACTCCGACCGCGAGGCGGTCGAGGGGCACGTCGCCCTGCCGCGTGAAGTGGAAAACGTACTCCTGCGCGCCGTGCACGTAGCGCTCCGAACGCAGCGGCTTATAGTGACCGAGCGCGAGGTCGCTCGAGAGACCGGCGGCGCGGCCCGCCGAGGCGCGGTCGATGGCGATCGACTTCACCCAGTGGAGGACGTTCTGCAGCACGAACCCGCGCGCGACTTCCCGCGCGACGTCCCAGGGAAGCCACGGGTCGGAAGGAGGTCCGCCCACGTTGAGGAAGAACGAGCCCCGGTCCGAGAGGACGTGCCCGACCGCTTCCCGGACGTCGCCGATCCAGCGGAGGTACTCCCCTCTCGGCCGGTCGTCTCGGTACGTGGAATAGCGGACCCCGAGGTTGTAGGGCGGGCTCGTGACGACCACATCGGCTTTCGTGCGGCCGAGCCGCGTCGCGAGACCCGCGACCGCGTCCTCGCAGTAGAGCCGGACCGACCGGCCCGGTCGGCCGAGCGGGATCTCCTCGAAGAGCGGCAGGGGTTCGCCTCCCCGGCCGGGAGGCTCTCGGACGGATAGGACTGTCCCTGGCGGCTTCGTTAGGGGCGCGCGGACGGGGGCGTCGAGGCCTTCACGCGCTGGAGCTCCGCGCGCGCTTCCGAAAGCGCCTTCTGCGGCTCCTTGTAGTAGAAGGCGACGAGCTGTCCCACGTCGCGGTGCGTGTACGGCTTCTGCCGGGTCGCCTGAGCGTCCTTCGCCATCATGAAGTCGAGGATCTCGACGCGATTGCGTACCTCGCGCTCCATCTCCTTCATCGAGAGGTTCTTCATCAGCGCGACCCGCTCGTAGATGTACGAGTGGCCCGAGTAGAGGAACGTGTCGTCCGACGGGTTCCAGGAGTAGACCGAGTTCGTGATCAGCTCGTTCGTCTCGGGGTCGAGACCGACGATCTCGGTGAGCGACTGCACGCGGCGCGTCATCTTCGTGCCGACCTTCACCTGCCGTTGCAAGAGGACGAGGTTGAGCGCGGAGACGAGCGAGCGCGGAAGCGTGATCGGCGGGTTCTCCATCCGGTGCACCATCGCGCTCACGCTCTCCGCGTGGAACGTCGTGTAGCAGGTCTTCCCGGTCGCCATCGCCTGGAAGACGATGAACGCCTCCGCGCCGCGCACTTCTCCGACCATCAAGTACTGCGGGCGCTGACGGAGCGCGGCGGCGAGGAGGTCGAACATGTCGATCTCGCCCGCGGCCTTGCCGCTCACGAGGTTCTTCGCGCCGAAGCCCGCCTTGGTGAGCGACGGCACCCAGTTCTCGTGCGGGAGGTTGAGCTCGCGCGTGTCCTCGATGGAGACGATCTTCATCTGCGGCGGGATGAACAGGAGCGTCGCGTTGAGCGTGGTCGTCTTCCCGCTCGCCGTCCCTCCGCAGACCATCATCGATTGGCCGTTCTCGATGGCGATCCAGAGGTACGCCATCATCTCCGGGCTCATCGTGCGGAACTTGAGCAGGTCGACCGGCGTGAACGGATTGTCGCGGAAGCGACGGACCGTGAACGTGCTGCCGCGCTTCGTCACGTGCTTTCCGAGCGTCGCCTGAAGACGCGAGCCGTCCGGGACGGTCGCGTCGAGGACGGGGCTCGCGACCGAGATATGCTTGCCCGAGCGCTGCGCGAGCCAGACGACGAAGTCGTCGAGCTGCTCCGCGGTCTCGAACTTCATGTTCGAGCGGATTGAGCCGTACTTCCGGTGGTAGATGTAGAGCGGGATCCCCTGCCCATCGCACGAGATATCCTCGACCTCGCTGTCGGTCATCGGCACTTCGATGACCCCGTAGCCGATGAAGTCCCGTTCGAGGTAGTAGAGGATCCGGCCCTTGGTGATGGGGCTCGGCGCGAGCTCCCACTCCTGGAGCTGTCGGTCGACCATGAGGCGAAGCTCGGTGCGCTTCGTCTCGGGGTCGTGCTCGGGAAGCGGCTCGAACAGGTCGACCATGACGGTCCGCAGGCGTTCGAGCAGGTCCCGCTCGATCCGGGAGAGCGGCGGCTCGATGACCTCGTAGAGGAACTCGTTGCGGACGTTGTGGAAGGAGATCCGTACGTAGGAAAACCCCGGTCGGATCGGCGCGAGGTCGAGCTCTTTGAGCGCCGGGTCGGAGAGCGGAGGCACCGCCGTCACTTCGCGCTCGGAGCCCTGGCCCGACACCCCGAGGCGGGCGAGCTTCACCGGTCGCGGCTCGGCGGAGCCCCGGCGCAGCGCGGCTCCCAGGCTCAGGAACGGAGAGAACTTCTTCTTCCGCTGACCCGAGGTGGGGATGGCGGTCCCTTCTTCTTCGGGGGCTGGTTCGATTGCTTCGCCGGCCATGATCGGTGCTTCCTTCCTCAGCAGCTCGGGGTCACGTTGAGCGGCGGCACGATGAACCGCATGATGAGCCAGCCGACCGCGAGCATGATCGTCGCGTGCTGGAGGCCCTCCGCGATGCGACCGTTGAACAGGACGCCCGCCATGACGCCGTCCCCGACCGCGTGGACGATCACCGCGACCATGAACGCGAGGAAGAGAACGGGAACGAAGGTGAAGGCGATCGTCGCGGGGCCTCCTCCGCTGGAGAGCGCGGAGCAGGCGGTCCCCTCACCGGCGGTGATCATCTGCGGCAGGAAGATCGCCGCCATGATGTAGATCGTGACGAGGAACACGAAGAACGAGATGTAAATGACCGTCACGTAGGTCAGCATCGAGATCTGGCGCGCCTGCTGGGCGAGCTGGGCCTCGCGGGTGTCGTGCGCCACCATCGTGAGCACGTCGGCGACGTTCCCGCCGGCCTCGTTCGCGCGGGTCACGATCGAGACGACGCGCTGGACGAGCGGGGTCGGGACGCGCTTCTCGAAGAGGTCGAGCGCCTGGGCGACGGGGACGCCCCACTCGATCTGGCTCGCCATCTTCTTGATCTCGTCGGTGAGCAGACCGTAGCGCCCGGTGCTCGCGACCACGATCGCGTCGGGCAGGGTCATGCCGAAGCGGCCCGCTTCGGCGACGTCGCGCAGGAAGTCGGGGAGCCGCTCCTCGACCTTCGAGATCCGCCGCAGCTTGGCGGTCATGGCGAAGCCGTACGGCGCGATGAAGCAGAGCAATCCGAGGACGAAGAAGTCGATCGCTGGGTTCGCTCCCGTCGGCTCGCCCGAGGCGATCGTGATGTTGAGGGTGCCGATGTAATTGAGCACGGCGACCACCCAGAAGACGGCGGCGACGATACCGCCCGCGATCAGGAGGAGCATCTCGCGGGTGAGCCCTTCCGAGGTGCCGGTGGACTCGACGGAGAGTGCCTTCACCTTGCGGACGGAGGCCGGAGCGTTCGCGGTCGCCAAGCTAGTTCATCTCCGACGCGAGCGTGTACATGAAGAAAATGAACCCGAACTGAGCGAGCGGGATCATCGCCCCGACGATCCCCCAGAGGACGTCGATCAGGAACGTCCCGCCGCCGCCGATGATCGCGAAGATCGCGATGATGATCACCAGGAAGAGCGGGAAGGCGACCACGACCGTCACGAACGTCTCGGCGAGCAGCCCCATCGTTTCGACGCGCTGGAGTTGCTCGAGCTTGTTCTCGCGCTCGAACTGCTCGGCCTTGAGCAGGAAGTACGGCTTCAGCTGCCCACCGCTCGTCGCGGTGGTGACGACGCCCTGCAGGAAGTCTTGGAACCGCTTCGAGGGGGTGCGCTGGGCGCCGTTCCGAATGGCGGTCAGGATGTCGACCCCGAGCAGCTCGGTGTCGCGGGTGATCCAGGCGGCTTCCTCCGCGACCTCTCCGTAGACCTTCTGCTGCCCGAGCTCCTTGAAGATCTGGTCGATGTTCACATCGGCCGAGCTCATCGCGGAGACGAAGCTCATTGACGGGGAGATCTTTCGGTCGATCTTGCGCCCCCGTTCCTTCGCCTTCGAGCTCGGGGTACTCTGCATGACGAAGAAGGTACCGATCGTGCCGAAGATCGGGAGAAGGACGCCGATGAGGATCCCGAGGAAGGCATCCCCGGCGTTCACGAAGACGAATCCGACCACGGCCCCCGCGACCACGGTCGCGATGGCGACGACGACGGTGGTCGCGTAGACCATCGCCATGTACTCGTCGGACCGCATCCGGATGTGCGCCTTGACGAGGTTCTCGTCGAGCGTCGGGTCCGGCGGACGGGAGAGGACCCGCGTGCGGAACGTGCTCCACGCCCACCGCTGGAACCCCGACATGCTCGAGTGGGTGGGCTGAGCGCCGCGCTTCAGCCGGACCGCCCGGTTGGGGGCGGTCGCGGGAGGCACGGCGGCGCCCGCTCGTGCGGTCGGAGTGGCGGCCATCGTGCTCACGCCCCCTTCGCCGGCGGCGCGGCCGCTTCCCGCGCCGCGTGCGCGGCTTGGACGCGTCCCATGACCTCGCTCGGGTCCTTGTAGTACTGCGCGATCGTCCGCCAGAGCTGCCGGTAATCGGTGGTCTTGCTCTCGACGAGCCACCGGATGACCTGGGTCCGCCGCTGGAACTCGGCGTCCATCTCGTCCGTCGTGAAGTTCTTGAGTTCCATGATTTTGTCGAAGAGGAACGAGTGGCCCTTGAAGACGAACTTGTCGGTCGCGGGGTCCCACTCGTAGACGGTGTTGGTGATCAGCTCGTTCGTCTCGGGCTCGAACCCGACGATCTCGAGGACCTGCTTCAGGCGGCGCACGACCCCCTTGTCGGTCCGGGTCTGGATCTGGATGATGACGTTGTTGAGCGCGGAGAGGAGAATGCGCGGGGTGTTGATCGGCGGGTTCTCGAGGCGGTTCACCATCGACTTCACGCTGTCCGCGTGCATGGTCGAGTAGGTGGTGTGGCCCGTGGCCATCGCCTGGAACATCGTGTACGTCTCCTTGCCGCGGACCTCGCCCACGATGATGTAGTTCGGACGCTGCCGGAGCGCAGCGCGTACGAGGTCGAACATGTCGACCTCCCCGGCGGCCTTTCCGTCCGACCCCCGGTCGCCGGTCCCGCTGCGCGTCGCGCCGGGGATCCAGTTCTCGTGGGGCAGGTTGACCTCGCGGGTGTCCTCGATCGATACGATCTTCGCGGTGGGCGGGATGAAGAGGGCGATCGCGTTGAGCGTGCTCGTCTTCCCGGCCGCGGGACCGCCGCAGACGATGACCGACTCGCCCTGTTCGGCCGCGAGCCAGAAGTACGCGACCATCTCCTCGTTGGCGGTTCCCATGGCCACGAGGTCGACCGGGGTGAACGGGCGTTCTTTGAACCGACGGATCGTGAAGCTCGCTCCCCGGGTCGTGACCTCGCGCCCGTAGGTCGCCTGGATGCGGTGGCCCTCGGGGGTCGTCCCGTCGAGAATGGGCGCGGAGACGCTGACGGCCTTCGTGCAACGCTGCCCGAGCATGACGATGAACGAGTCGAGCGCTTGCTCGTCGGCGAAGACGACGTTCGTCTTCACCGATTCGAACTTACCGTGGAAGATGAACAGCGGGACGTCCACTCCGTCGCACGAGATGTCCTCGACCTCGGGGTCGAGGATGAGGGCGTCCACGGGCCCGTAGCCCACGAAGTCGCGAAGCGTGTAGTAGATGATCCGCTCCATCGAGATGGGGCTCAGCGTGATCCCGCGGCTGCGGAAGTACTCGCGGGCCTCTTCGCGCAGGTACGCTCGCTTGTCGGCGAGCGTGAGGCCGCCGACCTCGCTCCCGAGGATCCGGGTGAGCGTGGCCTTGAGGTGGTCGACGAGCTGCTTCTCGTGCGCCGAGAGCTGCGGTTCGATGACCTCGTAGAGATACTCCTTGTTGCGGTCGTTGTAGGTCACGCGCGAGTACGAGTAGGGAGGGTTGACCGCGCTCACCTCGAGCTCCTTCATCGTGGGCTCGAGGAGGGGAGGCATCGCGGTGATGAACGTCCCGGGAAGTTCCGTCGGCTCTTCGGCCGGAAGGGCCGGGCCCATCGGGCCGAGGGGCGAGGTCGTGCTGGCCGCCGAGGTCGCGCGGGGGATCTTGACCCGGAAGGTTTCGCTCGCCATCGGTCCTAGGTGCCCCCGATGCCGACCGTCACGGTCACTCCGGCGTAGAACATGGTCGCGAAGTTGATCTCGTTCACGTTGACCACGAGGATCGTGGTCGCTCCGTTCGGATTGGAGCAGCTGCCCACATACGGTACCGTCTTCGCATGCGTGACCGGGTTGGTATAGTTGTAGCTGCTCACACCATACGTCGGGGTCAGGACATACGACAACCCGCTCACCCCCATCTCGTTCTGAAAGAACGACGACCAGGCGCACGGGTACTGGGTACCGATCTCGAAGGTGTAGTTGAACGGTCGAAGGGTCGAGGTGCCGGCGATCGCCTTCCCGTTCGAGGAGACGTCCTGGGAGAACCGGAGGTGGCTGTAGACCTCCTCGGAGCCCTGGCCGATGACGCTCGTGGCGTTCCCCGTGAGCTGGAGGAAACTCGAGGAGACCGAGGTGTTGCCGGAGTTGCTCGTGACGTTGAACGGAGGCGCGTAGGCCATGACCTGGTAGCCTCCCGATTGGGTCTGGATGATCCCGTCGGCTTCGAAGTAGAACGCCGAGTACGAGTAGTAGCGGTTCGGCAGCTGCATTTGGAGGACCCCCGTGGCGACCTTTTGGTAGTACCCGCCCGAGCCTCCCGGTCCGGTCGAGAGGGTCTCGTTCTCGAAGACACAATAGGCCGGATTCACCGGCTGGCCATAATTGGCCTTGGTCGCCCCGGGGACGCCGGGGGCGTAGAAACTCGCCCCATTGACACCCGGGCAAGTCGACGGGATGAACGTAATCGTCCCTTCGGTCGGTTGGGCGAGGAGCGGAACCCCGGCGGAGCTGATCGTGAAGGCCGTGCCCACGGTCGGCGGAAGTCCGAGCGCGTACTGGGTGTCGATGCCGCTCTTGAACTCGATGAAGGACGTCGCCGCCGCGTTGGTGAAGGCGGCCTCGTTGTCGTTCATCCAGAGGGGCAGGTACTGGGTGAGAAAGATCCCGAACAGCGCGAAGAAGACCAGCAGGGACAGCAGGGTTCCCACGACGGCGACGACCCCCCGCTGGTTCGAGCGGAACCGGCGCGCCCGTCGATAGCGGCGCGCCGACCTAGAAGCTACCCTTCCCCCCATCAGATGGACCGCGACCTAGGGCGCACGACCCCAGGCAGCGTGAATTAGGCCCGATTCGGGTATAAATAAGTGCGCGGCGGACACCAGGAATAAACCGGCCCGGCGTCGACCCTAAAGCCCCCATCCTCCTACCGCGGGCGATGACCCTCCGCGAGATCTCGCTCACGTTGCCCAATCGGCCGGGGGCGCTCGCGGGCGTGGCGCGGGCCCTCGCGAGGGTGAGGATCAACCTCGCAGCGATCAGCGTCGACTCCTCGTCGGGAAAGGGGCGCGTCCGGCTCATCGTGAACGACCCCGATCGGACGATGACCCTCTTGCGCGCGGCCGGCTACATGGTCGAGGTCCGCGAGATGATCGCGGTGCGCCTCGAGGACCGGGCCGGAAGCTTCCTTCGGGTCCTGGAAACGCTCGCGAAGGAACACATCAACATCCAGAGCGTGGCGATCCTCGTCGCCCGGGAAGGCAACCAGACGTTGGTGGCCCTCTCGACCAACGACCTCGCCCGGACCCGGAAACTGCTCCACCGCGCGGGACTCGCCAGCCGAGCGGCGGAGCGTCTCGTTTCGAACGACGACCTCCTCGCGACGGCCCCTACCATCCCCTCCGAGTCGGTCGGCCTTCTTCTCTAGCGGTCTTCGCACAAACCGTAAGAAGGCTTGGCCCTCCGGGGAAAGTCGCGCGGTTGTGGTCTAGCGGTTAGGACGGTAGCTTCCCAAGCTACCTACTCGGGTTCGAATCCCGACAACCGCATTCGTCCGTCCGGCGGGACCAATGCGAACGGCCCCCTCCGGCCGATAGCGCCCGACGAGCCGGGAGCCGGCATCCGCTCGTATTGGGGGTGGCCGAGTCGTCGAACGTCCAAGAAACGAGCCCAAGTCGGAGTGTGCGACCAGGATTCGGTCCAGCGAATTCTTCCTCCGACATGGAATTCGGGAACCGGAAGGGCCCTCTACGAAGCTGCTCGTTCGGCCGGGTCGACGCGCAGACCTCGGTCAGATCGCGGAAGTCTACAACTACTACGTGGAACGGACCGCGGTGACGTTCGAAGTGGAGCCGGTCCGCCCGACCGACCGCGTCGCGTGGTTCCGGGAGCATTCAGAAGGGGGCCGGTACCGGTTGCTCGTCGCGACCGACGGGAGGGACCGTCTGCTCGGGTGGGCGACCAGCAGCCCGTTCCGTCCTCGCGCCGCCTACGCCACTACGGTGGAAGCTTCCGTGTACTGTCGACCGGAGTTCGTGGGCCGCGGAATAGGGTCCCGTCTCTACGTGTCCCTCTTTGCGTCGATCCAGCAGGAAGACATCGAACGAGTCGTCGCCGGCATCACCCTCCCGAATCGCGCCTCCGTTCCGCTGCACCACCGCTTCGGGTTCCGACGCGTGGGAACGTTTCACCGGGTCGGGCGCAAGTTCGGTCGGTACTGGGACGTCGCTTGGTTCGAGCGACCCCTGCATCTTACGGAGTCCGGCGGAGTCGACCCGCCGTTCACTTCTCAGGTCCCGGCTGCCTGACTCGAACAGGCGACCTGAGGATATCCACGGGGGCTGCCGGAGCTCCGGCAGTCTCGC
>Ga0209415_10013144_pt1 | contig 13692 bp, 9 predicted proteins | sample PeaSoiSIISIP2007_FD_187696 | JGI IMG/M metagenome (GOLD analysis project Ga0209415, IMG submission 187696) | Peat soil microbial communities from Weissenstadt, Germany - SII-SIP-2007 (SPAdes) (version 2) | ecosystem: Environmental > Terrestrial > Soil > Wetlands > Peat | place: Germany... | reverse complement strand
AATGGGCTTAGCGGCAATTCAATAAAGTGGACTAATAGCTCGGGAACCGCACTGGCGCCGGGCGCTTCAGCGACTTTCAACTTTGTTAGCAGTTCGTCACCATCGGCTATCACCGCATCACCATCCGGGGAATCTGTTGCCTACGTGGGTAAAATTGATTTCAGTCAGGGCAAGGCGGGAGACAGTACGGCGGCGTTTTCACCCACGCTGGTATACGGCCCCCCCGTACTCGCGATGACGGTCAATCCCGGCGGATCCGTAACCCAGGCGCCGAACTCGATCATTTTGGCCTGGCCGACCAATAACGCCGGGTTCATTCTGCAATCCACCACGATTCTCTTGCCGCTGACGATCTGGACCACCGTTTCCAACGCACCGGTTGTCGTCAATGGACAATACACGGTGACGAATATCAACTCCGGCGCGCAACAATTCTTCCGCCTGGCACACTTTCAAGTCAACCCGCAGTTCAACGAGCACAACAACGTTTTAATCGCCGATCAATGGAATAACCGCGTGATAGAAACCACCCCATCCGGCGAGATCATCTGGTCTTTTGGGCTCGGACCAAATGACTTTTCGACCAACTCCCCTATCAGTTGCAACGATGCCGAGCGGGTCGGCGATTACACTTTGATGGCCAACCCTGGCGACGCTCCGGGAGTGATTCCCCAAACCCCGAACGGCTCGGTTGACAACCGGGTCCTCCTGGTTGATCCGGCCGGCAAAGTCGTCTGGCAATATGGCCAGTTCGGACAAACCGGCGACGGTCCCAACTTGTTGAACACCCCGGTGCAATGCACCTTCGTCCCCGACTTCAACGTCCTCATCACCGATCAGGGCAACAACCGCATCATTGAAGTCAACTACAACAAGGAAATCGTCTGGCAATATCCCGGCGGCAACACCAACGCGTCCGACCAGCTCAACGCGCCCAATTCCGCCGAGATGCTCGCAAATGGCCACATCCTGATTGCCGATCAGGGCAACAACCGCGCCCTCGAAGTGACCACCGCCGATGAAATCGTCAATACCTTTACCGCCGGCGGCACCGTGAACACCCTCGCCTTCGCCAGCCGGCTCACCAACGGCGACACCCTCATCACCGATGCCGGCAACGCCCGCATCGTGGAGGTCAACACCAACGACCAAGTCGTCTGGCAGTTCTTCACCACGAACACCGCCCCGATGGACGGCGCCGGCGCGATGAGCGTGGCCGCGCCCCAACCCACCCGCGCCGTTCGTTTGGCCAATGGCGACACACTCATCAGTGACCAGCTCAATAATCGCGTCATCCGGATTGATTCCTCCGGAAATATCCTGGCCGACTATGGTCTGCCCCTGCCCCAGAACGGCGACACCTTCAAAGGGGGCAGCGTCGGTATTCTGATCGGTAAGAACGTCGGTTACAGCCTCTCCACCACGCAAGCGGGATTGTACTCACCTTACGACGCCAAAATCATTGGCGATTACACTGGAATCACTCCCCCTCAGAAGCAGTGACAACGGGCGTTGAATGATTGGATCCCCTTGAAATGTATCTCTGCGCCAATGCCTCTTGAACCGTTAACACCCCCAAATCGCATTCACCATTCATAAAGAGTGCGTATTTTGGCCCGGCGCGAAAGTCCGCTTTGATTGAGCCATGAAAAAGCGGCTTAAAACGACTGGAGTTCTCGGTGTGCTTGCGGTCATTGCCTTGCAGTTTACCAATCCGTCTCATCAGAATCCCCCGGTTTTGACTGGACATGACCTCTTCGCCACCAACGCGCCTCCTCCGGCCGTCGCCGCGCTCCTACGGAATTCCTGCTACGACTGTCACTCGTTTGAAACCAAATGGCCCTGGGAAAGCTACGTCGCTCCCGTTTCATGGCTCGTGGCGCGCGACGTCGAGGCTGCCCGCGGCATCCTGAATTTTTCCGACTGGCCGCATAACGACGCCGGACGCGCACGCAAGCGATGGCGGCATATCGCCGAGGAGGTCGAGAATGGCGAAATGCCGCTGCCAAGCTACACGCGGATGCACCGCCAAGCGCGTTTGGATCAGAGGCAGCGCGCGGAACTGGTCAACTGGGCAAAGGAGCGAGCGGATTCGACCAATTAAAACGGCATGCCGTAAAAATGGCTTGCGCAGAACCCATTTCCGAGCCGACTTCGTGCCTGAGCGTTCAAACGCCCAAAGCCATGCGGCCTAAACGGTTGAATCTTGACCGGCAGGAATAGTTCAAGTTCGTTGGATTGAAGAAATAGGTTCAGCGACCCGCTACCGCAATCGAATCCGGCCCGGTCGTGAGACAATCCGTGGGTTGACGTGATCGGCCTAAGGCGGCGTTCCGCAGCCAACCGGAACGCCGCCCCGCACGCGGGGCGGCAGTGGGGGCGCTCGAGGAAATCGGTCGTGCGCCCGTTTGACGGGCAAGCCCGAAGATTTGTTCCCCGGGAAGCCATTTTTGTGTTACGTTACCCGCTGCTATCGCGCATTTGATATGAGCGCCGCCCGATTTTTCGGAACTTTTTGTGTTCCTGGCGACTCATAAACTGAGTGAAGCATCCATGGCGTCTGATCTCGATTTTGAGAATTTGGTTTCGCGGTTCTATGAACCGCTTTACCGTTTCGCGTTCAGCCTCACGCGTTCGGAAGCCGGCGCGTGCGACTTGACGCAACAAACCTTTTACCTGTGGGCCACGCGCGGACATCAACTCCGAGACTCGTCAAAAGTGAAGAGCTGGCTGTTCACCGCCCTGCACCGCGAGTTCCTGCAAGCCCAGCGGCACCAGGCCCGGTTTCCCGAGGAGGAGTTGGACGCCGAGCATCCGGACCTGCCGGTCGTCGCCCCGACCATTGCCCAGAACCTGGACGCCCGCCAGGCGGTCGAGGCCCTCAAGCGGGTGGACGCGGTTTACCAGGCCCCGGTGGCGCTGTTTTACCTCGAGGACTATGCCTACAAGGAAATCGCCGAGGTGCTGGAAATCCCACTTGGCACCGTGAAATCGCGGATCGCCCGCGGCCTGGCGCAGTTGCAGACGGCCCTGGCGCGGGATCCAGACCGCCGGCACCCCCCAAGGAGCAACGAGTGTGAATAGCCAGCAAGCCCAAGAAATCCTGTTGCTCTACCGGCCCGGCAGCGCCGATGCCGCCGATCCCGAGATGGCTCAAGCCCTCGAGGTCGCTCGCCGCGATCCGGGCCTCTCGCGCTGGTGTGAGCAGCACTGTGCCCTTCAGTCGGCCATGCGCGCGGGCCTGCGGCAAATCCCGGTTCCCGAAGGGCTTCGCGAGCAAATCGTCTCCGAGCGCCCTGCCCACATCTCGCCGCCCCGGTCCAACCGGCGGGCCCTGGTGACCGCCGGGTTGGCCTTCGTGGCCCTGGTCGTGGGGTTGGCGGTGTTCTTCTGGCGCTCGCCCCGCGAGGCAAGCTTCGCCGCTTATCGCGCGCGGATGGTCAAATTCGCGCGGCGAGGCTACCAGATGGATCTCGAGACCAACGAGCTCGGCGCCATCCGGCGCTACCTGGGCGGCACAAACGGGCACGGCGACGCCATACTGCCGCCGGGCCTCGCGCGCCACGTCGACGGGACGGAACCCACGGGTTGCGCCGCCCTGACCTGGCAGGCCAAGCCGGTATCGATGCTTTGCTTTGGCAAAAACGGCAAGACCGACCTCTGGCTCTTCGTCATCGACCGCCCGGCGTTGCCGGACGCGCCCGCAAACCTCGAGCCGCGCTTCGAGACGGTCAACGCCACCATGACCGCCAGTTGGACGAAGGGCGAAAGGGTTTATTTCCTCGCCGGACTGGCGGACGAGGCGGCCTTGAAACAGTGCTTCTGACCCGGACGTTTCCTAAGGGCGTTACCTGGCTCCCGAGGCTGCGTAGCGCAGGTTTCCAACCTGCTGTATCGCCCACTTCCAGTCGGCAGGCTGTACCTGCTTGGTAGCCTCTGCGGATTGGAAATCCGCGATACGGCAGACTGGAAGTCTGCGCTACACCCCGCGGTCGGCGGAACTCGTGAAATATCCGGGCTAAGGCGCCCCGGCGTTGGGCTTAGCCCAGGGGCCGGGGCCGCCGCCAGCCCAGGTGTTGGTGTAAATCGGCAGGTCCGGGCTCATGCGCTGAACGACCCATTGGAAGTCGGAGAGTTGGCCGCCTGGAATCGCCAGCGGCAACACCGCGGCGTCCGGTCTCGAGGGCGGGAGCGTGGCTGGGTCCTGCCACCGGTGGGATTCGCCGTGGCCGTCGGCAAAACAGAAAGTGGTTGCGCCGTTGTGATACGACGCGGGCAAATCGATCCACTCGGCGGCGTTGCCGTTGTTGATGAAGTACCCATCGTCGATGCTGTCGGGGTGTTCGTCCAGAAAGACGAAGAGTTTCACCGGTTGGGGAATGGAGGCCAGTTTGAAAAACTGGGAGTAGCCGGGGTTGTTCACATTATAACCGGACTGCGAGGCCTCTCCGGCGTCCCCCATCATCGCGTTCATCGAATAGCTCCGCAGCCGATGGTCCCAGCCCGCCCGCTGCTGGAGGCGGCTCAGCACGTGGTCGGCCGGGCAGCGGTAGGCGTTCAACGCGTTGTTCAGAAACGGCGCCAGGCTCGCGCCCGTGATCGTGGCCGGGTTCGTATTGTCGGGCGACAATTCCCAATCCAGGACGCCGTTGACCCAGTTCATGGGAGAGCCGTGCGCCGCGATCCTTCGTCCGGTCGTGCCGCCCAGGTTATACGGAAGCCGGCCGTTGTTGTCGTCCGCGTACATCAGCCAGGCCAGACCCAGTTGGCGGTTGTTGCTCAAACAGCCGGCGCCCTGGGACTTGGCTTTCGCCCGGGCCAGCGCGGGCAACAGCATCCCGGCCAGCAGGCCGCAAATGCCCACGACCACCAGCAGTTCCACCAGCGTGAAACCCCGCCGCCAAGCTCGCTCCCGCATCATAGACGACCTCGTGTGATTGCTAAACGCGCCAAACATCTTACCGTTCGCCTCCGGCGCCACCGATTACGGTGGATGATACCTTCTATTTACACTTCTTTGGGCTCCAGGTCAAATCGCTCACGGCCATCCGCCGACTCAGGGCCGGTTCATGAAGGGGGCGGGGATCCCGATTCGGAATCGGGACTTCCTGGCAGCCCGCGGGAAGAGGAAGCGGGGACGAAGCCGTCCCCGCCCCTGCGCTTGCGGCTTCATGAATTGGCCCCGTCCGCCGACCCGATTGATCCGGAGTTGATAAAAAAGTCGAGGCCTCGGGAGCAAAGTCGGCCCTCGCGCATCTTAATCCTAAATGATTACCATAAAGCATCTTTCTGTGACGGCCCGCCGGTTTTGGCTAAGTGTGCTGGCATTGGCGGCATTCGCCCTCCGTTCGAGCCAGGCCGCCACTCTCTGGACCGGGCCCAATCTCAACTTCGCCCAAACGCCGGCCACGCCAGCCGACGTCGTTCTCGCGGGGAAGGTGGTGTTAACGCGAAACGGCAACAACGCACTGTACAATACCGCGGCGGGCGAGACCTCTGCGGGGCCTTCCAGTCCACTCGACACGGAGTGGGCGTTTGGCGCGCTCGCCGATTACGCCACCTTGAGCTACCAATCGCTCGAATCCATGCGGAACGGGGACCTGGCGGCGGTCATTTTGAATAAGCTGATGGTCGTGCATCTCATCAACGAGGACATCTACTTGTCGGTGGAGTTCACCGATTGGGGCCAGCATTTTGCCGGGGGCTTCGCCTATACGCGCTCGACACCCGCCCAGGGCACCCCGCCACCGGCCACACCCAGTGTCACTTGGGCCAATCCCACGTCCATCCCTTACGGGACCGCCCTCAGTTCCGCGCAATTGAACGCCACCGCCAGTGTGCCCGGCAGCTTTGCCTACACCCCGGCGAACGGCGCCGTGCTCAACGCGGGCGCCTATACCCTCTCCGTCATCTTCACCCCAACGGACACGGTTGATTACACCAATGCAACGGCCAGTGTGAGCCTGACCGTATTGCCCGCGCCCTTGACCGTGACGGCGGCCAATGCGAGCAAGACTTACGGTACCGCGCTGTCCTTTGGGCCGGGGTCAACGGCATTCACGGCCACCGGCCTGCAGAACTCGGAAACGGTCGGCTCGGTAACCTTGGCTTGCACCGGGGGGGCCGCGACGGCTGCGGTCGGCAGCTATGCCATCACCCCAAGCGCTGCGACCGGGGGGACGTTCAACGCCGGCAACTACACCATCGCCTACGTCAATGGCACGCTGACGGTCTCGCCGGCCGTCCCGCTCGTGACGTGGACCAACCCCGTCGTCCCCATCATCTACGGCGCGGCCCTCACCTCCAGCCAATTGAACGCCGCCGCCAGCGTGCCCGGCAGCTTTGCCTACACCCCGGCGAACGGCACCGTGCTCAACGCAGGCGCCTATGCGCTCTCCGTCATCTTCACTCCGACCGACACCGTTGATTACAGCGCCGCAACCGGCAGTGTGAGCCTGGCGGTATTGCCCGCGCCCTTGACCGTGACGGCGGCCAATGCGAGCCGGCCTTATGGCCAGCCGAACCCGGTGTTCACGGGCTCTATCACTGGCGTGACGAACGGGGACAACATCACCGCGACCTATAGCTGCAGCGCAACAGCCACCGGCCCGGCGGGAAGCTACCCCATCATCCCCAGCCTGCTTGACCCGAGCAACCGCCAGACCAACTACACCGTGAGTCTGCTCAACGGCAGCCTCACCGTCCTGCCCGCCACACCCAGTATCACCTGGAGCAATCCCGCGGCCATCATTTACGGGACCGCGCTCACCTCAGTTCAATTGAACGCCGCGGCGAGTGTGCCCGGCACCTTTGCCTACACCCCGGCGAACGGCACCGTGCTCAATGCAGGCGCCTATGCGCTCTCCGTCATCTTCACTCCGACGGACACCGTTGATTACAGCGCCGCAACCGGCAGTGTGAGCCTGGTGGTATTGCCCGCGCCGTTGGCTGTGACGGCGGCCAATGCGAGCCGGGCTTATGGCCAGCCGAACCCGGTTTTCACGGGCGCCATCACTGGCGTGACGAACGGGGACAACATCACCGCGACCTATAGTTGCAGCGCGACAGCCACGAGCCCGGCGGGAACCTACCCGATCATCCCCAGCCTGCTTAACCCGAGCAACCGCCAGACTAACTACACGGTGAGTCTGCTCAACGGCATCTTGACCGTGACACTGGCTGCCCCGCCGACCATTGTCAGTGTCACACCCAACACCGGGCTCACCAACGGCGGCACCCCCGTGACCCTTCTCGGCACGGGCTTCGCCACCGGGGCCACGGTCAACTTCGGCGCCTTGCCGGCCGGCTCAGTAACCGTCATCAACTCGACGAACCTGACGGCCGTCACGCCACCGTCGGCCCTGGGCACGGTGAACGTGGTGGTCACCAACGCCGACGGGCAGAGCGGGACGCTGACCAACGCCTTCACCTACGCGGCACCGCCAGGCACGCCGCCCTCCATCGTCTCCCAGCCTGCCAATCAGGTCCTGGGCTTGGGCCAAATGGCGTTGTTTACCGCGACGGCCACGGGAACGGCGCCGCTCAGCTATCAATGGCAACTCAGCGGCGTCAACCTCGCTGACAATGGCCGGATCACCGGTTCACAAAGCAATCTTCTCACCCTCACCGGCGTGTTGCTCACCGATGCCGGAGACTATCAAGTCCTCGTCACTAACGCCTACGGCTCGGCCACCAGCGCCGTCGCCAGCCTCGCCATTGTCGCGCCGCCCCTGTTCCTGGCGCCGACGCGAACCGATGGCGCGATCGCTCTTGCGTGGAGCGCCACACCGGGGCAAACGTACCAAGTGCAGTACACGACGAATTTGACGCAGCCGGATTGGACCAATTTGCTCATCGTCACCGCCACCAATTCCACCGCGACGGCATCCGATGCCCTGAGTTCTTCGGTTCAACGTTTCTATAGAACCGTGTGGCTGCCATGAAAGGTGGTGGCGGGCGGTCCCGTTCGCCGCGGAGGCCGTTCTCCGCCGCCAGCGCGCCATCGACCAACCCATCGCTGACGATGCCAACGCATGGGGCGGGCTTTCAGCCCTTGCGGAGTCCTTAGTTCGAGGGATCGATAAGGGCAAAAGTCGAGGCCGTGTAAATCGGTGCGGGTGAGCGGCGCCGGTTTCCTTGCCGGGTGAGCAGTTCATCGAGGGCCTCGAGGGATTGATTCGCGACAAGCCGATAGTTCGCGAGGGTCGGAGGCAAGTCACTTTGCAAGCCGGGCGCCGACACAGCCCGGGCCGAGGATGGCACGGGGGAGGGAACGCTGCGGGTCCTGAATCGGGGCGCAAGGACGGACAATATCACGATCACCACTGTCATTGCGCCGAGCACGGGCAGAGCGGCGCGCCACCTCGGCGGGGCAGCTCGGAACGCCGCCGCCGCCATGGCCCAGAGTGACCGCGGTTTTTCCGCCCTAATGGCGCGCGCCACGGATCGGTGGAAGGACTCCGAGGTCTCGATCTCGGTCCTAACCTGCGCCTCTTTGAGGGCCCGGGTCATCTTTGAGATCTGCTCGAGATAGTGGCGGCACCCCTCGCAGGCCTCGAGATGGGCGCGCAGTTCTCGCGCCTGGCGCGCGTCCAAGGCGTCCATCGCCAGCCAGTCGAGCCACTTCCGGTTCTTCGCACAGGGCTTCATAGGCTTCTAACTTCCCGTTCGACGTTCGCAAATTGCATCCTCAGGCCCTTCATGCCCCGGAGCTTTTCCAAGGCATGAAACAGGCGGGATTTGACGGTCCCAACCGAGCAACCGAGGGCAGCGGCGATCCCCTCGAGTGAATCGTCCACATAGAAACGCAAATGAATGACCTGCCGGTGTTTGAGGGGCAATGATTGAACGCATTCCCGGACCAGGGCGGCGTCTTCGCGCATCAGGGCCGCCTGGTCGGGGCTGGCCCCGTCATCGGCCAACTGAGCCGTGCGGTCATCGAATGCCTCCCGGTCCTTCCCGGCGAGCGCGGCCAAGGAGAGCGGGCGCTTCTGCCGGAGAGTGTTCCGGTGCCGGTGAAGTAGAATCGCGCAGAGCCAGGTGAAGAAGCGGCAGCGCCCGTTGTAGCGGTGCAGGCCCTTCCAAGCCTCGACGAGGGTGTCCTGGGCCAGGTCTTCGGCCAGCGCAACGTTGCCGCACAGGGCCAGGCCTTGTCGCAGAAGACCGGTTTCATAAACCCGGCAGAGCTCGCAGAAGGCCTCGCTGTCGCCTGCTCGAGCCCGGTCCAGCAGATTCCCTGTCTCTGGCGCCTCGAGGGTCATGATTGTTGGATTCAGGGCGAACACGTCACAATAGTGGATCAAAACCGCCGGTCAGTCCATCCCGCGGTCCTCATGAACGGGGCGGGGACGGCTTCGTCCCCGCTTCCTCTTCCTGCGGGCCGGCAAGAAGCGGGGACGAAGCCGTCCCCGCCCCGTTCATGAATTAGCCCCGGGACCGGGAGGGTCCTCGGTGGCTCGTCACTTGTACGCCTCGCCCACATGCGGTCCATCAAGAAAGAATGGATCGCCATCTTTCTCGACGAAAATGAGGGATTTGGAATCCGCCGCCGCGAGTGCGGAGGTGAGTTGAAATCCCCGGTCGACTCCCTGGAACACAAAACGGCGGAGGAGAAACGGACCCTGGCCGCACGGATCGGCCACACTCAGGAATCCGGCATCGCCGTGCAGCTTGTATTCCACCGCCGCGCGTATCATGGCGAGACGGACCTGAACCCCGAATTCCCGGCGACGGCACTTTTCCCAGGAAGGGAGCAGCGCGGGAACCAGAGGGTTTGGAGATTCCTGAATCTCCGCCGTGAGCCCCTTTATCTGGTTTTCAAAGTCCACGTAGGGCAATGTCATAATGACAGCCAGTTTCTGGTGCATCGAATCCAGATCGCGGACGAGCTTGAGCATCCCCTGGCTCGTCCCGGAGGCAGCTTGGGCCAGTCGTTCCCAAGAACCGGTTTGAACCGAGTTGGTGCCCGTGGACACTTTGGCCGGATCTGGCTCCACGTCTAGCAGGCCCGTGAACAGTTCACGGAGGGCCGCCATCGCTTTGGCGTCGTCGCCCGGATTCGCCTTTTGTACGTCCTGAATCTTGCTCACCAACCAGTCCAGGAACATGGCCTTTTCCAAGCGGATGCACCCTGCCACGGTGCCCCGGGCGGGGGTTGCGTCAAAGCCGTCTGCCAATTGCTTCAAGGTCTCCGGGGAGAATCCGCCGAAATTCTCGGCCACGATGTTGCAGATGATGGCTTCAACAGCCATTTGGACAAGTGTGGCGATCAACGGGCCGTCGCGGGAGGCATTTCGTGCGAGCGCGAGCGTGGCCAGCAAATCATCGCGTGCCTCCGGCTGCTGGTCGTGCTGCAACTCCCAGCGGACCCGAGTCCTCGCCGCGACGGCGACGGCCTTGACGCGGCCCAGGCCCGGCAGCAGCGTGGCCGGACCTGGGCTCATGTCGATGCCCCAATCACAGGCCGCCTTCGAGCGCGCCACTTGCCGCAACAGTTTGAACTGGTTGTCATACCCGGCGACGATCTTGCCGTAGCGTTCCGGCAACTTCCAGCGGCGCCCATCTTTCGTGCCGAGATAATCCTGGTCCGCCTGGGACATCGGCTCCGGCGCCAGCAGAAAGGCCTGATAATATTGCAGCGCCGGGTTGATGTCCGTGCGGAAGGACTCCTCGCCGGCGCCCGGCATGGCCGCTCCCGCAAGGAGCGATAAGACGCAGATTGATTTCACGGTTTTCATGGGCTTCGTAGTTTGGCCGGTTTCACGGCCCGGTTCGTCCATTAATACCGTCAGGGCGGCAGAAGGTTCACTTTTATTGGAGCAGTGCTCATTTGGTCCCCAGGGAGGTGTCCGGTGTGAGCGTTAGGGGGTGGGAATTGAGAATTGATCCGAGGAGCACGCGCTGAAAGCGCGCAGCATATCAGGGTACCACCCTGGGAAAACCGGCGTAACTCGGCTCTTGCGCCCTGCAAGGGCGCAGGTCACTCTTTAGACAGAACTGCGAGCGTTGTTGAAGTGCTGTGAAAGGGCATTCGAGGAGCGTTGCCTTTGGGACTGAAGCTGCCCCCGCCCTTGCAGGGCGGGTTGAGATTACGCATCGGGTTTCCCAGGGCGGCGCTCGTGCCTCGCTGGCCCTGGGCTGGTTTGCCCGCACGCCGTTGGCGTGCAAAATACCCAAACCCCAGGGCAGACCGGAGGTCTGCCTCACGCTCCCACCTGAACCGTTACGAATTCAGCGGAAGCGGTAGGTCAGGGTGGCGAAAATCGTCTGCGCTTTGTAGTCGACGGCCCCGCCGGCGGTCGGTTCGTCATAATAGTAGTAAGCGTAGCGGAGCCGGGTGGTGAAGTTCTTGCCAAGGCGGCGGGAGAGGGCCGCCTGGATGGCGTGCTGTTGGTAACGGATGCCCAGGGGCGGCGGGCTCTCCGGGTTGGAGTCGAAATCATGGTGGGCGTAGTCCGCGAGGGAAAACGAATAGGAGATCGTCAAGTCCGTGGCCTGGTTGAAGATATAGGTGCCGCTGGCCAGAGCACTGTAAATGCTGCCTTCGTACGGTGGGATCAAGCCCCCGCTCGCCGTGGTGGTGCGCGACCACTGGTAGGAGAAAGTGCTGGAGAGGGAGAGCCGCCGCAAGGGGGTGACGGTCGCCCCCAGACTCAAAATCTGTGAGCCCGCGCTGCCTGCCAGGAGCGACCCCCCCGGCGAGTAGATGGATGACGACACCGGATCGAAGGCGGGGCGCGTGTCCTGACGGTAATCGGTCGAGAGGAACTGGTAGGACAAAGTCGTCTTCAGCCAGGTCGAGGGGCGCAAAACCAACTTGGCCTCGACCTCGTCGGTGACCAGGTCCCGTTCGCCGATCAGGCCGGGGTAGCCGCCCACGGGCTGGGCCACCACGTTGGTCCCGAACCGGCTGTCGTCTTCGTAGCGGCGATAGTGCGCGGTGAAGGAGGCGCTCTGCCAGGGCGACGTGCTGAAACCGACCCGGAAATCCGTCAACTTTCTGATAAAGGAAGGTTCCTCGAGAAAACTGGTTCCGGGCTGCACGTCACGCTCGGTTTGATCGATGCTTTCCTGCTGCAGCCGGGCGTCGGCAAAGAGCGAGGTGAACGGGATTTTGCTGTAGCGAAGGCCTAACGTTTCCGAGAACGTTTCCTGCTCGTAATCCGAAGCCAGCGCGGCCGGGTTGATGCTGAGATTAACGGAGGGCGGGAGCGCGTAGGCGATCCCGTTCAGCTTGCCGCTGCCGGCGGCGTCCTGGCGCGTCCATTGGGCTTGCGCTCCGCCCGAGATCGTCAGCCCGTCGAAGGGTCCGACCAGGCCGGTCAGATTGAAAATGTGCGACTCCCGCTCGAGGAGGATATTCGGGACGGAGGCCAGAAACAGGGTGTTGTTGTTGACGGTGGCGTCGGTAAAGGAATCGTTAGCGTTCAGTTTACTGTAAAAGTAACCGCCGGAGCCGAAGAGCCAGCTCTTGAACCGCTTCTCGAGCCGGATGCTGTTGGCGCCCTGAAAGTAGTGATCGGCCTCACTTGCGCTCTGCGATATCAAGCCCCGGGCAGCAACGTTGGTGTAGTGGGTGTTCAGTGAGTAAAACTCTCCGCGGAAGCGGTCTTCGATAGCGACGCCCTGGATCTCCGCGTCGAGGTCGAATTTGATGATATGGGTGCCTTCATCGAGGTTCTTGCTGCTCGGGGCGAGGTTTCGCGGGTCCCCAAGGACTCCGTCGTATCCCCAACTCGTAGTGGCTTCCTGCCCGCGCTTGTAGTCATACTCATAGCCGAACACAATTCGCGGCCAGTGCGGCGGCGTCAGGCCAAAATCAACCCACGCTCTGCCGTTATCCAGATACAGGTCGCTTCGCAGGCTCTGCGGAAGGCGGACTCCCGCTGAGGGAAAGTTGCCGCCGGTGCCGTCGTACCATTTGCGATACTGCTCCCATCCGAAATGAACGAACCCCACGTTGTTCCGGTCCGCGCCCAGGACCAGCTTGTAGTCATCAAGGGACAAATGCCCCGCGGCGGACACCTTGGTATCCAGATCCGTCTGCTTGAACAACTCGAACCGCTCCAAGCCGCCATCGGCCCCTTCCGGCCGCCAGTAATGCTCGCGGAACTTGTGGTTGTCGCCGCTTGCGGAGGTAAAGCCGACGGCTGGAGCAACCGTCACGTCAAACAGATTCGTCGGCGCGGTGGTTTCCCAGACGGCGCCCTGATCGATCCACGCGCGGAGCAAACCAATTTGGGCGCTGGTCAGCGGCTCGCCTTTGCCCTCCGGCGGCATCTCGAGGTCCGGCACCAGCCGGGCGACGTTGTGGATCAGCGGGCTCCGGGCACTGTTGCCCACCACAATGTCAACCCCATTTTCCCCGCCTTTGAGCGCCCCGGGGCGGTTGTCGAGCCGAAATCCATTCTTGGGTCTTTCCGGGCCGTGACAGCGCAGACAAGAGGTCTGAAGAATCGGTTGGATGTCCCGCGCAAAGTCGACCTGGACCGCCGCAGGGGGAGGCAACTGGGATTCAGGAATCTCCGCCGCCAGCCCGGCCGCCGGGAGTCCCGCGAACAGGCCTAACCAAATCCGAGCGGCGAAGATGTCAGCAATTCTCATTATGAAACCCAAGCAGCAGCGCGCCGGGCATTACTTATGCACCGCATCCCATTAACACCCCCATTCATGGGGGTGTTGAGGCCGACGGGA
>Ga0209415_10013143_pt1 | contig 13693 bp, 15 predicted proteins | sample PeaSoiSIISIP2007_FD_187696 | JGI IMG/M metagenome (GOLD analysis project Ga0209415, IMG submission 187696) | Peat soil microbial communities from Weissenstadt, Germany - SII-SIP-2007 (SPAdes) (version 2) | ecosystem: Environmental > Terrestrial > Soil > Wetlands > Peat | place: Germany... | reverse complement strand
TCGATTTCGCCCAGGGCCAGCTTCAGATTCGGAAAATTGCGCAGGCCGTAGCCGATGAAGACGCAGTCGAAGGACGCATCGGGGAACGGCAGCATCCCCGCATCGGCGCAGACCGCGTACGGCAGGCCGCGCGCGCGGGCCAGTTGCAGCATGCGCTCGGTCAGATCCACCGCGATGGCTTGCGACCCCGGATAGCGCCGGTTGACGAGGAAAGAAAAGTCGCCGGTGCCGGAAGCCAAGTCCAGCACGACGGGATGTTCGGACAAGCCTGCTCGTTCAACGCCCGCGCGTTTCCATCGCCCGTCCATCCCATAGGAGAAAGCTCGGGTGAAGAAATCATAGCGCGGCGCGATGGTTCGGAACATCGCTCGCATTAGGCGGGGGTTTTGCTTTTCGGCTGGAAATTTCACTAGCAGGGGAATTGTATCAAACGGTTCGGGGAAAAACCGGCATAGGCGGGAATCCGGGAAGCGGACGAGTTGGCTGTTACTGGCCGGGGGCCGGTCCTGTCGGGAGGGTCTCTGGCGGCAGAAGCTTCGCGGCACGAGACGCCGGCTGAAAGCCGGCGGCGGCCTGAAAGGGCTGCCCCACAAAGCGCCGGGGGTGTGTGTGTATTTTTTTGTCATGCCTTAACCTCCTGGCTTTCTGTGGGTTGCGGAGGGGCGTCGGAATTTTGTGACGCGTGGGGCGAGTTATTTGGGCTCCACGCGTCACAACTTTCCTCGCGGAGATCGATGATCCGGTTACCTCCCGGTAAACGCCGGAATTTCAGCTCGATACCGCTGTCTGCAAGGACCAGGGTGCAGGATCTGAGCTGCTTTGAGGCGCCTGCGGGCGTGTGGCAGGAAAGGGCCGGCTGCAGAAGGTCCAGGAGTTGGGTGGCGCTGCCGGTCCAGTGGCGGCGCTGCTCGATGAGGGTGCGGACGGCTTCGACCATGGGGTGGGGCGGAGGCGGTGGAGCGAGGGCCTGCTGCATTTCCTCTTCGGCACAGCCAAGCGCGGGGCTGGCGGCCACGGCCCAAGCGAGCGCCTCGGCGCATTTTCCCGGGGGCAAGTTCATATGGGAGAGGCGGTTGAGGGCGGTGCTGACGGCGGAGCAGAGCGCAGCGAGGATGGCCGGCCGAGCCTGGTTGAAATTGGTGAGGAGGGCGGTTTCGGCAATGCGACAGGCCGGCGGGAGGGGCGGAAGAGTGACGATGAAGGCGCGCTCAGCGAGGTCGGGAGGACAGGACCACCGGCTGGAACGTAAAGGCTGGATTGGGGCCAAGTGGGAGCCTGCGGGAAAGGACCTGAAACGGGAATTCAAATACTACCGGCTCACCGCGGCTGGAAGGAAGCACCTGGTGGCGGAGGAGTCGAAGTGGAGGAAATTGAGCGGCGCGGTTGCACGGATCATGTGGCCTGCCGAGGAGAGCTGAGATGCATTGGTGGCGGCAGCGTAAAGAAAGCGAGCGAGATTTGGCGCGCGAGCTGCGATCCGATCTGGAATTGGAGGCTGAGGAACAGCGAGAGAATGGTCTCTCGCCGGAAGAAGCACGTTACGCTGCTCGTCGAAAATTTGGGAACGTGACCCTGATAATGGAGGAGATTTATCGCAAGGATAGGATCGAATTACTGGAGACAGTCTCACAAGATCTGCGACACAGCTTGCGCGTCCTCCGAAAGAGCCCCGGCGCCACGATTTTGTCCGTTTTCTCGATTGCGTTGGGCATCGGGCTCACGGCTGGCATGTTCAGCGTGGGCGACGCCATGTTATTGCGGCCGATGCCCTTCCGCCGGCCCTCCCAGCTTCTGATGGCGAGTTCGCGAGGTGACGACGGCCGGGCGTTTCCCTACGGCTTCCCGGATTACGTAGACATGGCAGCCGCGGGACGAGACCTGGCGGAATTGGCGGCCTACCAGCAGCGCGGCGCGATACTCGCAGCGGGGGATGAGACGGAGCCCGTGCTGGTGGATTCAGTGACGCCGAACTACTTCTCGCTGCTGGGCGTCCGGGCGTTACTGGGGCAGGCGTCGTTGGATGCGCTGGCGGGGCGGCCGCAGGTCGTGTTGGGGTATCGCCTGTGGCAGCGGCGCTTCGGCGGAGATGCGAACGTGGTGGGCCGGCCGGTGCTGTTGAGCCGTAAGGCGTTCGTAGTTGCCGGAGTGATGCCGGAGGAGTTCTATGGTGTCGTCCGGGGAAGCGCCACGGACGTGTGGATGAGCAATGACGCCTGGTTCAACGTGATGGGTAATCGCAACGACCAGGTGTACCGGGGCGGACAATTCGAAATCGTGGCGCGCCTCAAACCAGGAGTGACGGCGCAGCACGCAGCGGCGGCACTGGACTCGGCCATCCGCGGTCCGGGCAAGCACAAGCCAGCGCCCGTCGGAGCCACGGCAACGGCTTTGGAATCGAAGTTCGCGCCCAACTGGGTGACCGGCATCCTCTTCGGGGGCGGCCTGATGGTGGCGCTTTCGCTGGTGCTGTTCGTGGCTTGTGCCAACGTCGCGCAGTTGCGGCTGGCGCAGGCAGAATCGCGCAGGAAAGAGCTGGGCGTCCGTCTTGCCATGGGCGCGGGAGGGTGGCGCGTTGTCCGTCAGTTGCTCGTCGAGTCGATGCTATTGAGCCTCGCCGGCGCAGGTTTGGGGCTCCTGCTGGCGCGCTTGCTGATGGGCAAAGCCAGCGAATTTCTGGCCGCCGGCCGGGTCAGCGTGGTTTACGGCATCCGGCTGGATTACCGCCTGCTGGCGTATACGCTGGTGGCGGTGCTGCTCTCCGTTCTCTTTTCCGGATTGGCTCCGGCGCGGCATGCGGTGAAGCTGAACCTCGCCGAAGTTTTCAAATCCGAACAGGGCGCGATCGGCCCGCGACGCGGATGGAACAAGGAGATGCTCCTGATCGGCCAGATCGCGGTGAGCGTGGCGCTGTTCGGCATTGCCGCCATGTTCCTCGTCAGCCTGAGTCATGCGGTGGCCGTGCGGCCCGGGCTGGATCCCCAGAAGAAGCTGCTCGTGATGAGCGTCGGACCGGGCAGGCGCATGGCCCCGGCTGCCTGGTGCGAACAGGTCTCGGAGCGCATGGCCGTTGTGACGGGAGTGCGCGGCGCCACTTATGCGCGGCGGCTGCCGCTGAGCGCTTCCGGATGGGGCTGGACCACCCGTGTGGAAATTCCCGGCCAGGCGCCGCTCGCCGTCCCCGAAAACGACGTGGGCGGCAGCTACTTCGCGCTAATGGGCACGCGCGTACTTGCCGGACGCGGCATCGATACCAACGACCGGCCGGGATCCGCTCGCGTTGCCGTCGTCTCCCAAGCATTCGCGCGGCAGGTGTTGCCCGCCAGGAATCCGGTGGGCGAGTGGGTGAAGATCGGCGGCCAAATGCGGCAGGTCGTGGGCATCGCCGAAGACGGGCCTTCCAAGGATCTCCACGAACCCCCACCGCCGTTCGTGTACCTGCCGTACGGGCAGGCGCCCGATTCGGGCGACATCACGCTGATGGTGGAAACCACCGGCGAGCCACTGGCGCTGGCGCGCGCCGTCCGTGACGAGTTGAACCGCTACGATCCGCGCGCGGAAGTGTACTCCACGCAAACCCTTAAGCGCCAGATGGACGAGGCGCTGTCGCAGGATCGTATGATGGCTTCCGCGGCCGGCATGCTGGGCATTTTCGGAGTGGTGCTGACGGGTGCGGGCCTGTTCGGCGTACTTATCTATGCTGTCAGCCGGCGCACGCGTGAGTTCGGCCTGCGCATGGCGTTGGGCGCACGACCGGCGGAGATCCAGCGGATGGTCATCACGGAATCTCTGCGCATCGCAGCTTGGGGAATCCCGATCGGCCTCATGCTGCTGGCTGGCGCCGGCGCGTACATGCGCTCGTGGCTGCTCGGCATTACGCCGGCCAACCCGATGTTCTACGTCGCCAGTGCTACCGCCGTTCTGGCCTTGACGCTGTTGGCGGCGTGGGTGCCCGCAGTCCGGGCTACGCACGTGGGCCCAATGGCGGCGTTGCGTGACCAATAACTCAAGGTGGCCACCCGAGGCGCCACGGCCCCTGCCCAGGCTAAGGCACCAATCCGGGAGGGGGCGCCCCTTGGCGACTGATCGTTACGAATCACGCGCCGCCGCCGTCGGCGGCATGGTTTTCGCATGAGGTGACACAGTATGAACAGCGCTGTAATGATGGATGGGATTGCGGGAACGTCGCCGCGGGTCAAGGCCAGGATTGCCGGTTTGTTGTATCTCCTCACCATACTGACGGGGGTATTCGCCCAGATATACGTGAGCGGCAGGCTTGTTGTAGACGGCGACGCCGCGGCCACGGCGGCCAACATACTGACGCATAAGAGCTGGTTTCAGTTGGGCTTCACCGTCTATCTCGTCGAAATGGCGTGCCAGATCGCCATGACAGCTCTCTTTTATGATCTGCTCAAGCCGGCGGGCAGGAGCGTCTCTCTGGTTGCCGCGTTCTTAAGCCTCGCAGGTTGCGTCATCAAGACCCTCGGCCGCCTCTTCTATGTCGCCCCCTTGTTCATCTTGGGAGGCGCGCACTACTTGAGTGTATTTAGCTTGGATCAGTTGCAGGCGCTGGCGCTCCTCTTTCTCAAGGTGAATGACCATGGCGCCGGGATCGGCTTGGCATTTTTCGGGTTCTATGCACTCCTAAAAGGCTACCTCATTGTCAGGTCCACCTTCCTGCCCCGAATCCTGGGCGTATTGTCGATACTTGCAGGTTTGGGTCTGCTGACCTTTCTGTCACCGACGCTCGGACCCCGTCTGTTCCTCTACGTTTCAGCCCTCGGCCTCCTCGGGGCAGCACCGCAGATCCTGTGGCTCCTCGTGTTCGGCGTGAACGAGCAACGATGGAAGGAGCAGGCCAGTGCAGCGGGGACAGGCGCTTAGCGCACCATGCTACTGATTCAATCGCTCGCTGGCCGTCACAGCTTCGAGCCTCAACGAAGGATTCAACGAAAAAATACCCGGCGAAAACTCCCCTTGCTTACCGAGAGAAGTGGCTGTATACTCATCCCTAGGAAACCGAGATGAGTAAGCCGAACGACCTCGTCCAGGGCACCCTGGACTTGCTCCTTCTGAAAATCCTGGCGCTGGAGCCGTTGCACGGGTGGGCCATCACTCTCCGGCTGAAATCCATCTCCGGAGACGTTCTGCAGGTCAGCGAAGGATCCCTCTACCCTGCATTGCACAAGTTGGAGCAGGAAGGCTGGATCACGGCCGAATGGAAGCAGACCGAAAACAACCGGCGCGCGAAGTTCTATTCGCTCACACGCCTCGGCAGGAAACAGCTCGAATCGGAGGCGGCGAACTGGCAGCGGCTATCGGCCGCCATCTCGCACGTCATCCAGCTTTCGGAGGTTTAGAAAGATCCATGCGGATAGAGCACTGGTGGTTCACGGCGCGCTTACGGCTCAGGTCCATCCTGCGCCGTAATCGAGTGGAACAGGAGCTCGATGAGGAACTGCAGTTCCACCTGGAGCACAAAATCCAAGAAGGCATCGCCCATGGGCTTTCTCCAAAGGAAGCGCGCTACCGGGCGATGCGCGCGATGGACGGGCTGGAACAGCGGAAAGAGGAGATTCGAGACATGCGACGCATTCACTGGTTGACGGACTTCCTCGACGATGTGCACTACGCAATCCGCAGCCTGCGCCGCACGCCAGGACTCACCGCGTTCGTGGTGATCACGCTCGCGGTGGGCATCGGGTCGACCTCGATGTGCTTCAGTACGGTGGATGGGCTGATCTTGAGGCCCTACCCCATACCGCGTCCGAGCGGCGTTGTCAGCCTGGTGAGCACTTCACACGACAATAGCTTCGACAGTTTCTCGTATCGCGAATACCTGGACATCCGCGGCCACACCAAGAGTTACGACGGCGTGATCGCCAACGCAAGTGAGGGGGCTGTCGGCTTCAGTGCCGATCCTGGAACCACGCCGCGGGCCAGGGCCGGAATGATGGTTTGCGGTAACTACTTCCGTGTGCTCGGCGTAGAGCCGCAGTTGGGGCGGGCTTTTCGGGACGACGAAGATCAGGCACCCGGCCGCGACGCCGTAGTGGTACTGGCGCCGGACTTATGGAAGAACGAATTCGCGAGCGACCCTTCAGTGGTGGGCAGGACGATTCGCCTGAACGGCAGGGACTTCACGGTGATTGGCGTGGCGCCGGACACGTTCCCGGGAATGCTGATATTCGCCAATCCCGACTTCTACATGCCGCTCGCCATGGCGCCGGTGTTGTCGACCAACCCCCAGAAACACTTCTTCGAGGACCGGGACGATCGCGAGTTGAGTGTGAAGGCGCGCTTGAGACCGGGCACGACGCCGCGGCAGGCGGACAGTGAACTCGCGGTGCTCGCGCAAAACTTCGAACGCGACTATCCACAGTTCAATCGCAACCGCGGCGCGGCGGTGCGCACCCAGTTCGAAATGCTCACTCGAAATGATGCCGCTGCGTTGAACCTCTCGCCGGCGGCGGCGACGAAAGTCCTCCCTTCTTCGCTGAGGCAGAAAATGCGTCCATTGTAGGCCACGGCGAGGCGGTGAAGGATCCGGCCTCCTTGTCGAGGCGGGAACGGTAGGAAACGGTTCCCGTCGTGGCGTCGAGCGGCTGAGAATCCCGCTCTCATCTACCCTAACGCGTACGGGGGCTATTGGGACGTGTGCAGCATTGCCGGTGACATCAGCGCGAACGGGCTCAACATCGACGACATGGGGTTCTTGACGGGGATGATCGACAAACTCATCACTGAAACCGGTGTCGACCCGGGCCGCGTGTTTGCGACCGGCAGTTCCCGTGGCGGTAGTATGGCGTTTCGTCTTGCGCTCGAAGCTCCTTCGAGGTTTCGCGCGGTTGCGGCGGTATCGGCAAACGTGCCGACGCCGGAGAATTTCAAATGCAAGCCCGCAGGGCACGGTACTTCTTCCGTCATGATCATGAACGGGACGAAGGATCCCCTGGTCCCGTTCGATGGTGGAGAGGTTAACCTCCTAGGCTTGTTCTACAGGACCGGCAAGGTCCGGTCGTCGCGAGAGTCAGGTCAATATTTTGCGAACCTCAACAACATTGCCGGTATGCCTGAAACGAACGAGACCCAACTGGCCGGCGGAGTTCACGTAGCGCAGGTACTCTGGCGCAACGACTCCAAAGTGGAGGTGGAGCTGACGCGCGCGGCTCCGATTGGAGCCACGACCGTAGGAAGCTGAGGTGAAATAATCGACTCTCGGCCAGTCTTGCTCAGCGCAAGTCGTTGAAAACAGTTTGGGTCGAAAACGGTTTTGGCATTATTTCATTTCACGGCTCGTAAGGGAGTGGAGTCGCCGCAAAGCACAACATCACGCGGTCAGAGACCTAGTACGACGACAATCCCGCCGCCGGTCCGCTGGTGTGGAGCATGCAGCCGGTCTGGTCGAGAACCACGTTGGTCCAGGATTTCTGGCCAACCCGCATCACAAAGCTCTTCTTGGTTTCGCCGATCACTCGAGTGCCCCTCCGGTTGCTTTCGGTGGCTTCCTCCAGGAGCAGCGTCATTTTCTCTCCGCCGTGGCCGACAGCCACGCCGATGTGCCGCTTTTTGCTGGCTTCGATCTGGGTGTCGCTGGCCGTGTGGATATTGAACTCGAGGCCGCTGAGGGCCTTGAGCAACGCGGCCCGGACCTTGGACGGCGGCATGGGGTAGAAGCGTTCCTGCTTGCCCTTCTCCTTGCCGGGCCGGACTTCCGTATCCGCGCAGGCGGCCGGCGGGGCGGGTGTGTCGATGGCCGGCTCAGGTACGGCAACTGGCTGCGCGGCGGGTTCCGCGGGACGGTTAACCCGCGCCGCGACGACGGCCGGTTTGGTGGCGGCGGGCGGATGGGCCGGTGGGTTCGCCTGGGCTGGAACCGGATCGGGAGCGGGCATCGCAGTTGCGGATGGCGCCGGAGCGGCGACCGGAACGCTGACTGGCGGTGCGGCCGGCGCCAGCAGGGCAGCCTTCTTCGCCTCATATTCGCTTCCCGACAAGATCCCGGACTGATAAGCACGATCCAGCGCCGCTTCCGGCCCGGACTTCCTGGCCCGGTTGCATGCCACGCCGCCCACCAGGAGCACCGCCGCGATGGCCATCAACAAAGTGTTTTTCATGTTTCCGCCCTCCACTACAGTCAGCGCAAACGCCGCGAAGAATGCCTCAAGCCAGCGCCCCGAGCGCCCGAGCGCATCTCAGGCGCCTCGACTGGCCGTTCATTTGATATCCTGACCGCAGGTAGCTCGCGATCACGAGTTCCTCCAAAGAAGCTGACATTGCGGCGACCCACCAGCAAACAGAGGGCGAATCCTTGAACACACGACGAATCCGCGTAGTCGACTCGCACACCGGCGGCGAGCCCACCAGGGTAGTGATCGCGGGCGGTCCCGAACTGGGCACGGGCCCTATCTCGCAGCGGCTGTCCCGCTTCCGCGAGCGCTTCGACGACTTCCGTTCCGCCATGGTCAACGAGCCGCGCGGCAATAACGCCATCGTGGGAGCGCTGCTGTGCGAGCCCTCCGACCCATCTTGCGATGCCGGCGTGATCTTCTTCAACAACGTCGGCTACCTGGGCATGTGCGGGCACGGCACCATCGGGCTGGTGGTCACACTGGCGCACCTGGGACGCCTGCGCAACGGCGTCTGCCGTCTGGAAACGCCGCCGGGCATCGTGGAAGCCCGCCTCAACCCGGATGGCCGTGTGACCATACGCAACGTCGCCAGCTACCGCAGCGCCGTGCATGTGCCGGTGGAAGCGCCGGGCATCGGCAGGGTGTACGGGGACATCGCATGGGGTGGCAACTGGTTTTTCCTGTGCAGCGGTCACGGGCAGGAGCTTTCAGTGGACCGTCTGGAGGAGCTCACCGATTTCACCTGGCGCATCCGCCAGGGCATCGAGGCCCACGGCATCACCGGCGCCAACGGCGGCCTGATCGACCACATCGAGCTCTTCGGCCACCCCACCGTGCCCGGCGCGGACAGCAAGAACTTCGTGCTCTGCCCCGGCAAGGCCTACGACCGCTCGCCGTGCGGCACCGGAACCAGCGCCAAGCTGGCCTGCCTTTACGCCGACGGCAAATTGCGCCCCGGCCAGGTCTGGCGCCAGGAGAGTATCGTCGGCAGCGTCTTCGAAGGCACGGTGTCCATTGTGGATGACCGCATCTATCCCGAGAGGCGGCGGGGCCGAACAGCCAAACCCCGGCCGTGCAAGACTTTAAGTCCAGAGCCAAGTTGTTGTTTGCAAGATCGCGTACGCGGCGTTTTTGGTCCCTGGCTTGCTGAAAGGCCCGATTCTGCTCGGCCTTATCGGGATGCGCTTGGCGGTACCGCTTCCAGTAGCCGGGATTTTCCGCCCGCCACTTCTGGGAACTGTCATTGCAGACCTGGCGGTAAACCGCATCTGCGGCAACCTTGTGGCGATGGTATTCTCGTCGCCTCCGCCGCTGACATTCTGACGCCGCGCAAACGGTCTGTTCTGGATGAAATCGGGAAGCCTGGAAGGAACACCGGCAGAGCTGGCACGACCGCTGAAGCATTCCTCCAGAGTGGCGAATTCCGTTTCAACCCGAAATCTGCCGGAGAGATTTAGAAACTGCTGTAGAGTGGTACCGCGTCCTCGCCAACTGGGGGGCGTTCCCTGGGGCGTTCCCCCCAAACCCCCCTCGGAGGGCGTGCCGCCCCCCGCATCCCCCCTGCTAAAACCCCTACTGGTGCACCTTCAAACTGACCGGTGCGGTGCACTCTTTCGGCGGCGCTAACAGGAATGGAACATACGCCGTCCGTGGGGTGTTCCGCTGGGCATGAGGTGCGAGATGGCAGGGGATTTGTCTGAGCTGGATGGGTTCACAATCGACCGGAATGGCAATTGGAGCCGGGTCCTTGGCAGGGTCACGCGTCCCAGACGAAAAGCTTCGATTCGGCTCCACTGGCGATTCCTGGCAGTTGAAAGCGACATCAAACATTTTCTGTGTACATCGGTGGATAACTGTGTTATCGTCAATTAGCATCTACCACCCACCGAGCAGAGCGGCCAAACTGCTTTCCGGCCAATTCTGCCGCTTCGTCCGACATGGCTCTTACCTAAAGAGGACGGAGCAAGTGCACTTTCCCGAGTATTCCAGGCAAAAATTTGAAGAGATCTGGCTTGTCAGACTCAATGCTGCCCACCAGGAACACGGCCTTGCCCTGGCCTGTCTCCAAAAGGTCGGACAGGAATGGCGTGCTCAAATGCACCCGGATGACGGCCTTGTGATGTCAGAGGCCCTAGAACGAGAATCTGACGCTCGTGCCAAATACATCCGAATCCTTAGAATATTCGCCGATCTAGTTTCTAAGCGGGAAAAGGCCACCAGGACCTTTGCAAGGTGATGAAAAATGATGCGCCACAACAAATCGGAGCGGGGGATTATCCGTCCACCACGAGACACCAAGTACAGCGGATGTCGGCTGCGCTGCGCAAAATGCGGCACGATCCGGCTCACGCTGGCGGAATTCCGAGCACAGGTATCGGATAAGCCGGAACAGGTTTGGCGTTGCCCACTCTGCCACTTGATAGCGGAATTCATGGGATGAATTCAAAATATTATAGTAAGTATGTTTCGTGTGGGTACAATACAATGCGACCTTTGGAGGTTCTTATTCCCATTATCGCCGCCCGCTTCGTCGGAGCTCAACTGTATTTTGAAGATCTGGAGCGGGCCAAGAAGTTCTACGTCGAGACGCTTGGTCTCCAGGTCTCTGATGAACAACCCGGTCACTACGCCAAGTTCGGCAGTGATGCGGGGTTTGTGTGCCTGGAACGGAAAGGATCTGAGTCATATCCGTCGAGCGATAAGGCGGTTCTCTTTTTCGAGGTGCCGAATTTGGAAGCAGCGATCCGTTCCATTGGCCAGGATCGGTTAGTGCGCCAGGAAGATCAGTGGGCAATCCTTCACGACCCCGAAGGCCACAATGTTCTGCTATTAGCAGGAATAATCACGCGGGGTGCCTGGCCATCACCTGACTGACCGTCACCGAGAGCAAGAGCGGGCTGCAAATGCGAGAGAAAGGCATCGTACCGAACAACTTGACGCGCGTACACAATCGACCGGAACGGCAATTGGAATCGTACCCGACATCAACATTTCTGGCGACATGGATTCCGTTCCGGCCCAATGAAGACCGTCATCAGTCTGTCTGGCCTTGGCGTTTGTTTTTCCAGTAACGAGTCATTCGCTCTGAAACTTTACGGCGTTCTTCTGGCGGCATCGAGTTCCTACCCCGGCGCTTTGGTACTTCATTCGGATCACCGCCACCGGCATTCAGCAATTCCTCCATGGCGGCAATTGCACGGTCGATCCGTTCTTTTTCGATTTTCAGTTGGCGAATCGTTTTCTGTAGGTCCATGACGATTCAAAGACAATACGGAACCGGCCTAGCCGCCAGTTCCCGGCAAGGGTCAAGCAAGCCCTTGGGCCGGATAGCAGCATTAATCCTGGCGGTGGCAACGGCGGCGGTCGCACAACCCGGCTGTTCTCGCCACGCTTCCGCCGGTTTGCTCAATTCAGTCACCGAGCAGGGTCAACCGGCCCAGACCATTAGCGCCGACGCCAACACCTCGTTATAAACCTGTGGCTGCAAGTTGATTTAAATCAAGTTATCATCGGCCATCTATCGAAAGAGAACGGGCTGATGGTCAATTCGGGACCGACATCGACGTGCCGGTATTGGTTACTACCGACCACGGTTAATAGTGCGGGGTCAACGAACGATAGCAACTGCAAGTACGGCTTCGAGTCCTTGTTGGCGTTGTTCATCCAGCGAACCCGTGCAGGCATACCCGGCTCCGCCCTTCTGGAAGAAGTACAGGCCGACGCCGCTGGCCGCTACGCTCCAGTCCGCATAGCAGCTCACATCCAGCTCGCAGCTTCCCGCCGCCATCGTCTCTTCCAGCGCCAGCCTGTGGAGTATCTTCAAGATGGTAAACGGAACACTGTTGCGAGGGCTGTCCGGCTGGTACTCCAGCACTACCGTATCGGCGAAGACCGTATGGCTCCAGAACTCTCCGGAATCGTCGATACCACTCCCGGTATACGGCCCGAAGACTTGGGTACGGTCTTCGTTGTAGAGCCAGACTTCTCCCGCCCCCACCGAGAAATCGGAGAACTCGACGCGCACGCCGGCTGCCCCGACAGATTGGATCGCCATTCTCCAGACGGTGCTGCCGTCATCCAGCGTCACCCACTGGCCGCGCCACCCCGCACGCGGGTCAATGGGGCGTTCAATGCCCATCAGCGGGAACCGCGGATCGCGCGCAACGGCGTCGATCTCCGCCTGAGTGACATTCGCCAAGCGATACGGAAGCGGCGCTGGAATCTGCTGGGCGAAGCTCGACGGCTTGCGGGCTGCGATCCGGTTGGATGCCTCCTGGCGTGACGGGTGAAACTCCAATGGGCTTAGTTCGGTGATAACCTGCGCAAACAGGCCTCCCGGTAACAAAGACAAAATAACGAGAGTGGAGTTTCGCATAGTCCGTTCTGTAACCCTTATTCAGGCCTCATCGGACGGTATGGTTTCTTAAGAAGAAAGTTGCACCGGTCGGAATCATCTGTTAGGTTGAGATCGAGGGTTTGAGATCGTCGATGCTTTCCGGCTGGTCCCGTGCAATCGCGCTGATTGCCGCGGCTGCGTTGCTCGCCAACGGCCAGTGTTACGGCACTTGCGGGGCCGCAGCCTGCAAGTCTCCGCAGGCTCCCGCCAAGAGTTGCCATCATCACAAGTCTTCGCCGGAAGACCAAGGCTGTCGGCATCCCGAGTTTGCCGGCCCCGAGCCGGCGGTCGCCAACATGACTGTCATGGGCACGGTTTCGCCGGCGGTTGTGGCGACGGCCTCGTCCGTGGCCGCAATGGAAACGGTGCTTCCGTTCGAGGCCCATGACGGTTCTCCACCCGGTAGCCACGTTCGTTCCACCATCTCGATTCTTCGGATCTAGTCTCCTGTTCAGCTACAGAGCCGGGCCCAGAGGGCACCCCGTGAGGGAGCGGTCGTGTTTTGCCCCACGACAGCGAAAGGAGAATCAATCAAATGCATCCTCGAAGGAGTTTTTTCAAGACCGTGCTGGGACTGGGCGCCGGCGCCGCAGCCTTTTCCCGCCTGGCCAAGGCCCAGTCGGCCGGTCCCCCCGTTTTGACGCCGGACATCGCCGATCTGCCCTTCACCGTCGATTACGGCGTCAAAGTCTTTCAACTGACTGCCGAGCCGGTCAAACAGTCAGTCATTCCGGGCCGCACTTTCGATCTGTGGGGCTTCAACGGCAGCGCCCCGGGACCCACGATTCAAGCCCAGGAAGGCGATCGCGTCCGCATCGTTTTCGACAACCATCTGCCCGAGCCCACCGGCATTCACTGGCACGGCCTGGAGATTCCCTACGAAATGGATGGCGTCCCCGGCATCGCACAGAAGCCCGTGATGCCCGGCGAACGGTTCATCTATGAGTTCCCGCTGCGCCAGCACGGAACCTTCTTCTACCACTCGCACATGGCGATGCAGGAGATGGTGGGAATGTTGGGCGGCTTCATCATCCACCCCAAGACACCCTATACGCCGCCGGTCGACAAGGACTACCTGATCGCGTTGCAGGAGTATTCCGTGCTTCCCAACAGCACCATCCCCAACAGCATGAAAATGGAGTTCAACTGGCTGACGTTCAACGGCAAG
>Ga0209415_10013142_pt1 | contig 13693 bp, 13 predicted proteins | sample PeaSoiSIISIP2007_FD_187696 | JGI IMG/M metagenome (GOLD analysis project Ga0209415, IMG submission 187696) | Peat soil microbial communities from Weissenstadt, Germany - SII-SIP-2007 (SPAdes) (version 2) | ecosystem: Environmental > Terrestrial > Soil > Wetlands > Peat | place: Germany... | reverse complement strand
GCCTACTCCGAGGGCCAGATCGGCTGGATCCCCTACATCCTCGAGCGCGCCGACAAGGTGTGGGAGGAGAACCGGGGATGGGGCGGGGTGGCCGACAAGGTTCCCGAGCCGCCGTCGATGTACTTCCACCGCCAGGTCTACGGCTGCTTCTTCGACGACGCGCACGGCCTGCGTTCGGTGGAGGAGATCGGCGCCGACAACATCACCTACGAGTCCGACTACCCCCATTCGGACTCCACCTGGCCGCACACCAAGGAGATCGCCGAGCGCCAGATGGCGCATCTCGACGACGACACGCGCCGCAAGATCGTCCGGGGTAACGCCATCCGGCTCTTCGGGCTCGATCACCTGGCGCCGTAGGCCGGCGTGGACCTGCGGTATTCGGAGAGCGAGGAGTCCTTTCGCGCCGGACTGCGCGCCTGGCTGGCCGAAGTCGTGCCCACGCTGCCCGAGAAACCGTCGCATCTGGACTGGCCCGGACGGCGCGCCTACGACACGGCGTGGCAGCGCATGCTCTTCGACGCCGGGTACGCCGGGATCGACTGGCCGGTAGAAGGCGGTGGGCGGGGCGCGAGCCCGGTCGAGCAGCTCATCTACCTCGAGGAGCTCGAGCGGGCGCACGCCCCTTACGTCGGCGTGAACTTCGTAGGGCTGCTCCACGCCGGGCCGACGGTCATCGTGGAAGGCACTCCCGAGCAGCGGGCGCGGTTCCTGCCACCCATCCTGCGCGGTGACGAGGTGTGGTGCCAGGGGTTCTCCGAGCCCGGCGCGGGGAGTGACCTGGCCTCGCTGCGCACCCGAGCCGAGCGCGACGGCGACGAGTACGTCGTCACGGGCCAGAAGATCTGGACGTCGCATGCCGAGGTGGCGGACTTCTGCGAGCTGCTGGTGCGCACCGGTCCTGAGGGCAGCCGTCACCGCGGCATCACGTGGCTCATCTTGCCCATGGACCGTCCCGGCATCGATTTCCGCCCCCTGCGCACCATCGCGGGGTCCACCGAGTTCGGTGAGTTGTTCCTCGACGGGGTCCGCGTGCCCGTCGCCAATCGGATCGGCGACGAAGACGACGGCTGGCGCGTCACCATGACCACCCTCAGCTTCGAACGAGGGACCGCGTTCGTGGGTGAGGTGTTGCAGTCCATGGAGCTCCTGCGGGGACTGCGCGCCCTGGCGCGGAGCAACGGTGCGTGGGACGAGGTCGAGGTGCGTCGCCGGGTCGGGCATCTGGGCGCCGAGCTCGATGCCTTGTGGGCGTTGGCACGGCGCAACGTCTCTCAGGCGGCACGCACCGGCGTGCCCGGCATCGGCGGCAGTGTCTACAAGCTCGCGCTCTCCGAGCTTCGTCAGCGCATCGCCGAGCTCGGCATGGACCTCGCCGGGCCCGCCGGTCTTGTGTTCGGTGACTTCCCCCTCGTCGGCGCAGATGGCGATGGCCGGGGTGCGACCGGGAATCTCGAGATCGTCCACTCGTGGGTGCACAGCTTCTCACGCACCATCGCGGCCGGGACGTCGCAGATCCAGCGCAACATCATCGCCGAGCGCATCCTCGGCCTGCCCAAGAGCTGACGCGGGCGAGGAGTCGATGGATTTCGAGCTGTCCGAGGACGAGGTTGCGCTGGCCGAGGGGATGCGACGGTTGGTGGCGGGACGGTTCCCCCTGGAACGGATCCGGGCCGCCGAGGGCGAGGCGGTCGTGATCGACCGGTCGGGGTGGTCCGAGCTCGCCGACGCCGGGGTGTTCTCCCTGCGATTGCCCGAGGACAGGGGAGGACTCGGGTTGCCGAACGCCGCCGCGGCGGTGGTGTTCGAGGAGCTCGGCCGGGGGCTCGTGCCCGGTCCGATCCTGGCAACGCATCTCGCCGCGGGGGTCGTCGACGGTGCCGCCGACGGCAAGGTGATGGTGGCTGCGCTGCACCGAGCGGCCGATGCGTCGGGACCGGTGCTGATCGAGCATCTGGTCTCGCTGGGCGCGCTGATCGTGGTGCGACAGGACGGCCTGGCCGTCATCGACCCGGCCACGCTCGACGCGTCACGGATCGAACGCTCGCTCGACCCGCTCACCCCGCTGTGGCGGGTCGAGCACCTGCCTGCCGGGGAGCCGGTCGCGGGGGCGGACGAAGCGGCGCGGTGGCGACGCGACAGCGCGGTGCTCGGTGGCGCGCTGCTCGTCGGGCTGGCGTCGGCCACCGTCGACCTGGCGGTCGCCTATGCCAAAGAGCGCGAGCAGTTCGGCAAGCCCATCGGGTCGTTTCAGGCGGTGAAGCATCTGTGTGCCGACATGCTGGTGCGCTCCGAGGTGGCTCGCGCCGCCGTGCATGCCGCTGCGGTGACCATCGACCAGCCTGACGTGGGCGATGCGGTACGGGCCGCGGCGGGTGCAGGGCTGCTCGCGGTCGAGTCCGCCCTCGCCAATGCCAGGACCTGCATCCAGGTGCACGGGGGGATGGGTTTCACGTGGGAGGTCCCCGCTCATCTCTACCTCATGCGGGCACGCGTGCTGGCCGGCGCGCTCGAGGGAACCGGCACCATGGCCGAGCTCGTGGCCGATCGCTACTAGCCGACCGCGACGAAGGGGGACGACGTGACAGAGGGCGGGGAACCGACGCCGACCGCCGCGGCCGCAGCAGCCGGATCGGGCGGCGTGGCCGGAGCGCCGGTGCAGATCATCCCTGATGGGGAGGTCGTTTTCGGCATCCAGCTGCCGATCCAGTCGCAGTCCACGATCTACGTGGAGGACTGGGAGCTCGAGTCGGGTCCCGCCGAGCTCGCCCGGGTGGCGCGCCAAGCCGAGGACAGCGGCTTCTTCTATGTGGCGGTGTGCGACCACACCGCCATCCCGCGCCGATTGGCAGGGGCGATGAGCACGACGTGGTACGACACGATCGCGACCTTGGGGTGGCTGGCGGGGGTCACCGAGCGGATCCGGCTCTTGTCTCACGTCTACATCGCGGCGCAACGGCACCCCCTGCGGGCCGCCAAGGAGTTCGCCACGTTGGACGTTCTGTCCGGTGGCCGGGTGATCATCGGGGTGGGTGCCGGCCATGTCAACGAGGAATTCGGTCTCTTCGGGCCGCCCTTCGACGAGCGCGGCGCGGGGCTCGACGAAGCCATCGACGCCATCGCGGCGGCCCTCACCGACGAGTTCCCCACGTTGGCGGGCCCGCGCTGGCCGGCGAGCGACCTCGGTGTCAAGCCCCGCCCCGTGCAGCAACCGAGGCCTCCGATCTGGGTGGGAGGGTCGTCCCGTGGCGCGTTGCGGCGCGCGGCGCGGCGCGGGGATGGCTGGCTCCCGCAGACGGTGCGCCGCAGCGACATGCGCGACCAGGTGGCGCAGCTCCTTGAGTTGCGCCAGGAGCTGCGCGGCGGTGCACCGATCGAGATCGGTGCACTGGCGGGGACGTTCCACGTAGGGGAACCCGACCACGAGCTACCGCGGGGGACGGTGTCGGGGAGTCCGGAGCGAATCGCCGAGGACCTGGCCGAGCTCGTAGAGATGGGTGCTTCGCACCTGCAGATGCGATTTCCCAATCGTTCGGTGGAGGAGCTGTGCGACCAGATGGCCGCCTTCGGTGAGCAGGTCGGCCCCCTTCTCTCCCGCTGACCACGCAGCCTCACCCACCACCCGACCCCGAGGACCACGCCCACAGGCGGGAGCCGGGAACGTTCCGGTGCTCCGGTGCGTCTGAATCGGTGGAGGTGCGGCATGCGCGTCCGCCGGAGGCGCCGCACCCGTCGGGGAGGTGCGTAGGAGATGCAGCAACGGACTCTACGGGTGGTGGGGGTGGTGGCGGTCACCGCGGCGCTGATCGTCGGGGGCGTGGCCCTCGGGCTGGCGGTGTCCGACACCGCTCCGGCGTCGAGCGCGGCGTCGGTGTCAGCGGCGTGCGGGGGCTCGGCACCCAAGCTCACGGTGCAGGGGACGGGGAACGCCTCGGCCACACCGGATCTCCTGACCCTGACGGTGGACATCGCCGTCACCGATTCCAGTGCCCAGGCATCGCTCGTCGACGACAACTCCAAGGCGTCCGCCGTCACCGCCGTGCTGAAGCAGGGCGGGATCGCCAATAAGGACATCCAGACCTCGAACGTGTCGATCCAGCCCCAGTACAACTCGTCCGGCGCCATCACCGGCTATCAGATGACCAATACGCTCACGGCCCAGCTGCACGACTTCTCCAGGGCGGGCTCGGTGGTGGACGCCTTGACCGCCGCGGCCGGGAACTCGACCAGGATCGACTCACTGACCTTTTCGATCCAGGACCCGAGAACGATCGAGGACGCCGCCCGGACCGATGCCGTCAACCAGGCTGTCAGCCACGCCCGGTCGATGGCGCAGGCGGCGGGCGAAAGGCTCGGTCCGGTGTGCTCGCTCACCGACGATTCCTCGCCCGACTACGGCATTCCGGCCGATCAGAAACTCTCCGCCGCGGCTGCCCCGGAAGCGGTCGTGCCCCTGCAGGCCGGAACCCAAGAGGTATCGGCGCAGATCACACTGGTGTACGCGTTGGTCCAACCGCGGCCCAGGCCTTGAGCGATCACCCTCGCCCGACGCCGGCCGAGGGGTCAGCGCCCAGGCGGTGTCACGCGATCTGTTGATTGGTCGTGATCACCGTGACCGCGTTCTGTATGGATGCGATCGACTGGAACGTGCTCTTGCGCAACATGGAGTCGGGAATCTCGATCTCGAACGCATCCTCGAGGGCCAGCATCACCCCGACGGTGCTGTGCGAAGTGAGTCCGACGCGGTAGAGATCGTCGTCGTCACCCAGCCGGCTCGCGTCCACCGACAAGCGTCCGTGCTCGGCCAGGATCGACCGGATGGTGGTCCCGTCCATGGAGCGGACAATACCCGGCGTGACGAAATGCCGCGATCGGGGATCGAGCCGCGGGCAGCACCCGGACCTCACCTTCTCCCTGCCTGTCCAGGACCGAGCTCCCTGCCAGGGCGGATGAGCCCGGGAGACCGTACAGTGACGGGCCATGCTCTTCCTGCACGAGGTTCATGAGGTCAAGGGGGCGGCCGAGGAGGAATTCGAATCGGCGTTCCGCGACGAGTGGATGCCGACTCTGGCCAAGGGTGACGATGCCCGGCTGCTGTGGTTCTGTCATCACGCCCATGGGAGTGGACCGGCCTACAACGTGGTCACGATCACGGCCCTGCGCGACGGCGCGGCGTGGGAGGACCTGGCCCGGCGCGTCCAGCGTGGCGATCTCAAGGCCTGGGCCCGCAACGTGGACGAGCTTCGCCACGGTGTCCGGGGCAAGCTGCTCTTCCCGGTCCACTGGTCGCCGATGGCCGACATCGACCTGTCCCGCGTCCCGGCCGACGGTGCCACCCACGAGCTGTCGTTGTACATGGAGGACACCGGCCACCCGCACGCCCCAATCGACGACTACGTCGAGTTCTGGGGGACCGGGTACTACGGGCCGATGAAGGAGAGGGCTGCGAACCTTCTCGACATCCAGGCGGTCTTCCAGGTGGCGTTCGGGACGGGCCTGCGCAAAGAGGCCATCTTGATGCAGAAGATCGTGAACCACCAGGTGCTCATGCACCTGCTGACCCACGACACCGACCCGGCCCACCGCCAGCCCGGCCAGTTCATGCACGATGCGCTCGCGTACCGCGACAGCTGGGAGAGCAAGCTGCTGCGGACGAGCAGCTGGTCGCCCCTCTACTGACTGCGCTCGGTTCGTGACCCGCACCCGGCGGCGGTCGCTTCGAAGCATCCCCATCCTGAGCGCCCTGGCAGTGACGCTCGGCTCGTTGGGCGCACCGATCGCGGCGAGCGCGCAGAGCCCTGCCATCCCGGCCGACCCCACGGTCCCGACCGATGTACAAGCGTTCATGACCCTGTACGGCTGGGCCGACAACTCCCCGCCCGGGCCCGCCATCGCGCATCCCTGCCTGCACGGCTCGGCCGGAGGTGTGGGGACGTACTCCGACCCCATCAGCTTCGCCACCGACGTCAACGAGCTGGGCTGGTGCCAGATCATCTACGTCCCGTACATGCAGCGCTACTTCATCCACGAGGACGAGTGTTCGGAGTGCGACTACGACTGGAACCACTTCCAGCTGTACCGGTTCGACATGTGGGCCGGGGGAGACTCCGGGTCGCGCACCCGGCCGGAGAAGAAGGCGCTACGGAGTTGCGAGAGCACGTGGACGCGCGCCAACTCGATCGGGGACCCGGACAACCCCACGGTCATCGTCGATCCGCCGTCGAACCTTCAGCTCACGACCACCCCGATCTTCTCCGGGCCGACCTCGTGCTGGTCGCCCATCGCCGTGGCCAACCCCGGCAAGCAGACCACGGGTCGCGGTGCCGGCGTCACCTTGCATATCGATGCCGTCGACACCACTGCCGGCCAGACGCCGGTGTACGACGCCGGGGGACTGCCGGCGGGACTGTCGATCGATCCGGCTTCGGGTCTCATCTCGGGAGCCCCGACTGCCTCGGGGAGGCGGCGCGTGACGGTGACCGTGGCGGACGCGTACGACAGCGCCGGCGTGACCTTCATCTGGACCGTCAAGAGACACTGATCGGCGACGGAGCGCCGGTTCCCGCCCGAGGGATCGGCCGATGCAAGTCGAACCACCGGCGCGACCCGGGGTCCGGAACGCCACGGGTGGCGCGCCCGGGCGGACGCGTCACCCGTGGGAGTCCCAGGTCTACGGCGTGGTGACCAGGCCGATGATGTTCGACACCGCGATCTTGAGGCCGGGCAGCGAGCCGAAGTAGGTCGCGTCGCCGAAGCTGAAGACCCCGCCGTCGGTTCCCACCGACCAGTAGCCCAACGCATCGGCGGTTCCGGCGATGCCGACGATGTTGGACACGCTGACCTTGAGCCCCGGCAACGAGCCGAAGTACTTGGCGTCGCCGAAGCCGAAGATGCCACCGTCCTTGGCCACGAGCCAGTAGCCACCGTTGTCCGAGGTGGAGGTGATGCCGACGACGTTGGACACGCTGACCTTGAGCCCCGGCAACGAGCCGAAGTAGGTGGCGTCGCCGAAGCCGAAGATGCCACCGTCCTTGGCCACGAGCCAGTACCCGGCGCCGTCGGACGTCGCCGCGATCCCGACGATGTTCGACACCTTGACCTTCAGTCCCGGCAGCGAGCCGAAGTACTTGGCGTCGCCGAAGCTGAAGATGCCGCCGTCCGAGGCCACGAGCCAGTAGCCGCCGCCGTCGAAGGTGGGCACGATGCCGACGATGTTGGACACGCTGACCTTCAGTCCGGGCAGCGAGCCGTAGTAGTTGGCGTCACCGAAGCTGAAGATGCCGCCGTCCTTGGCCACGAGCCAGTACCCGCCTGCGTCGGGCGTGGCCGCCATGGCCACCACCGGCTGCGCCAGCTTCATGCCGCCGGTCGAGCCTTCGAAGGGCGCCTTGCCGAAGGAGAACACCCCGCCGTCGGAACCCAGTTGCCAGTATCCGCTCCCGGGTGCGGGCGAGATGAAGACGGCCACGCCGCCCTTGGCGACCGAGATGGTGTTGCCCGACAGCGTCGCGGTCGAGGCGAGAGCAGACATCCAGATGCCGTAGTAGTTGCCCGTGACGGTGTTGTTCTGGATCACGGTGCCGGTCACCGGGGTGACCTTGGCGATCACCATGATGCCGGTTGTCTGGGTGGCGTGGATTGTGTGCTGGCCGGGCGAGTTCCCACCCGGGCCGTCCGAGATGGAGTTCACGCCGACGGTGTTGCCGATGATCGAGTTCCCGCTGAGGTCGGCGCCGAAGAACGTGGAGTCGATCTCGATGCCGGGCTCGGCGTTGTTCACGGCCGAGTTGCCTTGGATCGTGTTGTTGTAGGCGAAGTTGAACAGCCCGATGCCGGTGGCTCCGTTTCCGTTGGAGATGTTGTTCTGGATCGTGTTGCTGTAGACACCACCCGCGGCCGGGTTGGGCTGGCCCGCGTTGGGACCGCTCGTGAAGACGGCGGCCATGTTGTGGCCCGCCAGCGTGATCCCGCAACCGAAGGTCGAGTTGTTCGACACGTTGTTGCCGGTGATCAGGTTGCCGTGGTTCGGGCCGACCTCGTCACTGATGAGCATGCCTCCACCCAGGCCACCGGTCACGGTGTTGCCCTGGATGGTGGAGGTGACGACGCTCTGGAGCCAGATGGACTCGCCGTAGTCGCCTGCTCCGATCGCCGCGGCGCAGCCGGTCGACCCGGGGTTGTTCGTGCACTGGTCGCTGTTGGTGACCACGTTGTTCTCGATGAGCTCGTTCGATACGCCGGCAGGCTGCGCCGCGCCCGACGGCGGTGACACCAAGATGCCCGCTGCACCGGCGTTCTCGAACGTGAGATTGTTGACCGTCACGTTGTTGGCGTTCACGACCAGGCCGTTGATGGCGCCCGCCGCGTTGATGATCGTGTTGGCCGCGGTGCCGCCGGCACCGCTGTTGGCCTCGATGGTCATGCCGTTGAACGCCGCTCCCGAGGGCACGACGTTCGACGACGCGGCCGCCATCGTGTAGGTGCCGGGCGAGATCATGATGGTGTCGCTGGTGTCGCCGGCCGCCAGTGTGAGCGCGTGTGCGAGCGTCGCACACGCTGCTCCGATCGAGAGGCAGTTGTTGGCGTCGCTGCCGGACGTCGCGACGAACAGGGTGTTCGTCGCCGCACTGGCGGGCCCGGCCAATGCGACGGTGCCGGCGAGGGTGCCGACGACGACGGCACTCGCCATGGCGAGCTTGCGGAGACGCCCGCCGGTGCGGGGCAGGTCACGACGGGATGTCCGAGAGTGGTGGGATCGATCGAGGATGGGGACGCGCATGTCTCTTCTCCTTGGAGCAGCTTTGCTCGCACCCTAACCCTCCTCCGACTGGGGCACAACGCCCGACCGTGCCCTCCGCAGCGTGATGGGCGACGCGTTGCAATGCGCCCCTATCCGTCCTCTTCGTGGTTTGAACCGCCCTTTGCGTGGTATCACGCCCGTGTCGGTGGTGAACACCATTGTGTGTGGGCGGTCGTGAAAGGCAGGATTCGTCACGAGCACAACACTGAGAGCGGCAAGGCCCTGACTCCACGCGTCCCCGCCGCCATGCGGCCCGGACCGCCACGAGTTTTCTTTGGGACGGCGCCGCGTTCGTGCCTGAGCCGGTGATGGCAATCTGGGTCGGTGACGCACGAGGAGGTCCTGGCGGGAGGCGTCGCCAATGCGGGCGCGGTGCGGCGGATCGGCGACGTGGTGCTGCGCCCCGCCAACGAGAACTCCGCCACGATCCACGACCTGCTCCGCCATGTGCGCGCCACGGGGTTCGACGGCGTCCCTGAGCCCATCGCTGTTGACCCCGAGGGCGAAGAGCGACTGCGCTTCATTCCCGGGGACGTCCCGTGCCCGCCCTTCCCGACCTGGTCACAGAGCGACGGCGTTCTCGGGTCGACCGCATCGTTGCTCCGGCGTTTCCACGACGCCACGGTGGGTTTCGTGGTACCCGAGGGTGCGAATTGGAGCACCGAGATGGCCGATCCCGACGCCATCCTGGGCGGCGGCGGCATCGCCGGCATCGATGGCGGTCCGGTGATCTGCCACAACGACGTCTGCCCCGAGAACGTCGTGTTCCGCGGCGGCGTCGCCGTCGCACTTCTCGACTTCGACTTCGTCGCACCCGGCAGCCGGCTCTATGACCTGGCGCGACTGGCCCTCATGACCGTCCCCATCGACGACCCCGGGGACGCGGCGCGGACGGGCCGGATCGGGCTCGACCCCTTTACCCGGCTGCGGGTGGTGGCCGACGCCTACGGGCTCCCACCGGGACGAGCCGCCCTGGTGGATTCCTTGGAGCGCAACGTCGCCGCCGGGGGCGCTTTCCTCCAGCGCCACGTCGACCGGGGCGAGATCGCGTTCCTCGCCATGCGGGACGCGATGGGAGGGATGGAGCGCTACGACCGGAGACGGGCGTGGTTCGCGGCCAACCGCGATCGTTTGTCGGAATCGGTCGGTTGACGGGTCGACCCCGGGGCCTGACGCTGGGTGGGTGCCGTGGTGAGCGATGATGGGCCCGTGGCGACTGGCACCGAACCGGACCCGGCTGCGCCCGTGGCGACCGGAACCGAACCGGCACCGGTGCGACGGGGCACTGCCCACGCGCCGCCACGGGGCCGCATGCATCCCCACCTCAGGACCGTCATCGGGTGGGTCATCTTCGTGGTCGCGGTGGTGCTCATCTCGACCGGTGCGCGCGCCTATGCCATTCAGACCTATTTCGTGCCCACGCCGTCGATGACGCCGACGTTGATGCCAGGCGATCGCATCCTCGTGAACAAACTCTCTTCGACCATCCATCGGGGTGACATCGTGGTGTTCCACGACGTTCCGGCTGACCGTGGAGGGCCTCCCGTACTCGTCAAGCGGGTCATCGGTCTCCCCGGTGAGACCATCAGTTCCGCCGGGAACACGGTCTTGATCGACGGGAAACCCTTGACCGAGCCGTGGCTACCGGTGCTCACCGGTGCCTGTGCCGAGTCGGACGAGCACATCAAGGCGACGACCATCGCACCGGGGCACTACTTCATGATGGGTGACTGCCGGGGGGACTCCGGAGACAGCCGGTACTGGGGCACCGTGCCCAACTCGAACATCATCGGCAAGGTCGACCTCGTCCTGTGGCGGTCCGGGCACCCCTGGCTCCACTGGTTCTAGACACACTGGTTCGAGGCATACTGGCTCTGGACATCCGGTTCTAATAGGCACGCTTCCAGGCATCGGAGAGGAGCGCATATGAGCACCGAACGTGTCGATGTGGCCGTGGTGGGCGCCGGGATCGCCGGGAGTGCGCTCGCGACGGCCCTGGCACGGGGTGGGGCCTCTGTCCTCGTGCTCGAGCGCTCCACCGAGTACGTCGACCACGTCAGGGGCGAGTTCATGCATCCGTGGGGAGTGGCCGAAGCCCAGCGGCTCGGGGTGTACGACGCCCTCATGGCGGCGGGCGCCAACCACATCACCCGCTTCGTGGGCTACGACGAAACGATCGAGCCCGCACAGGCGGAGGCGGCGGCCATTTGCCTCGACGGTCTTGTGCCCGGTGTCCAGGGAGGTCTCGCCATTGGGCACCCGACGGCGTGCCGGACCCTGGAAGCGGCGTCGGTTGCCGCCGGCGCGCAGGTCGTCCACGGTGTCGAGCACGTGGAGGTCGCCCCCGGTGCATCACCATCGGTGCGCTACCGCGCCGCTTCGGCCGAGCACACGGTCGATTGCCGGATCGTGGTGGGGGCCGACGGACGCGAGTCCGCCGTGCGCCGCCAGCTCGGCATCGACCTGCATCGGACCGAGCCCCGGATCTTCCTGGCGGGCCTCTTGGTCGACTCGTTCCCCGAGTGGCCCGTAGGCGATTCGGCCATCGGCACCGAGGGCGACTCCATGTTCTATGTGTTCCCCCAAGGAGGGGGCCGGGCCCGCCTCTACCTCGGCTTTCCCGTCGAGGACCGCACCCGGTTGGCCGGGAGCGACAAGGCGAGAACGTTTCTCGACTCGTTCCGAGTACAGGCCATTCCCGACAGCGACCGGTTGGCCGGGTCCGAGCCTGCGGGCCCGTGCGCGGCCTACCCCATGTTCGATTCGTGGACCGACAACGTGGTGTCCGACGGCGTGGTCCTCGTCGGCGATGCGGCCGGATTCAGTGACCCGACCATCGGCGAGGGCCTTTCGGTGGCGCTGCGCGACGCCCGCACGGTCAGCGACGCGCTTCTCGACGACAAGGACTGGTCTCCGGCGACATTCGCCCCGTACTCCGAGGAGCGGTCCGAGCGAATGCGCCGGCTCCGTTTCTGCGCGCAGGTCTTCACCGACGCGCACATCCCGCTCGGCCCCGACCGGATCGCTGAGCGCCGAGGCCGCCTGAATCGGATGGGTGGGGACGACCCCGATCTGTTCATGCTGGTCGCCGCCATGAGCTGTGGACCGGAGCTCGCGCCCGAGACGTGCTTCGAAGAAGGCGTGCGTGAACGCATGCTCGCCCCCGTCTGACCGGCTCCCTGCGGCACGACCCCGCACCTGCACGAGTCAGGGGCAGCATGGACCTGAGTGTGCGGCGCGCCGGACCTCACGACGTCGGCTTCCCGGCCGACATGTTGGCCGGCGCCATGGCGTGGCGCCCGGGGCGCGCCACATCGAACACCGCAACAGAAGCCGCCGTCCCACCCCTCTTCCCCTCCGCCCGCCCACGCTTCGGTGAGACGACGGTCTCACCCTCGTCACCGGAATGCCGGTACCAGCAAGAGCGCGAACGCGATGGCATTGAACGTCGAGTGCGCGATCATCCCGGGAGCCAATTTTCCGTAGCGGTGTCGCAAGTACCCGAGGATGAGGGCGGGCGGGAACAGAACGAACGGCGCCAGCGGTCCCTCGTTGAGGATGTGGGCGAAGCAGAAGATCAACGCCGTCACGAAGATGGCCGGTGTCGCACCCAGTCGCCGGGTGAAGGCACCCTGGAGGAGCCCTCGGAAGAGAAGCTCCTCGACGATTGGCGCCCCGACCACGAGAAAGAGGCCCAAGATCACCCAGCCCGCGGTGCCCTCGGGTGTCACTCCGTTGAGTTGCCGCCCCGCGGCATTCGAGCTGTTGAACCCGCCATCGGCGATCACGATCAGGATGAGGATGAGCGTCGATGGGAGTCGACCGAGGAAGCCCCCGACGACGCCGGCCCCGAGGTCGTGCCATGTGGGCCACGAGAGTCCATAATCCCGAGCCAGGCTGCGTGTGCCGTTGCGCCACGACGCCACGACAACCGCCCCGAGGAAGCCGGCCCACAATGCGAGTTGGCTCGCCAACATGAACCACGGATTGCGGGTGTCCACGTGCCCGTTGTCGACGATGAGGAACGCAACGATCACCGCGAAGGAGCCGAGGAAACCGATCCCGATGCCGAGGGCGGCAACGCCCCCACCTTTGATGCCCGGTCCCTTCGGGGTGAACGGCGTCGGCGCCCCCTGGACCGTGCTCGGCCCGTGGGAGCCGTAGAGATACGGCGTCCACTGGTACCCGTCCCACCATCTCCACCACGCCAGGCGCCACGGGTCGGAATACCACCCCGGAGGTGGCCCGGCGTGCTGCCATAGCGTCGTCTGGGGCATGGGGTCGGAGATCATGGTTCCCGCCGCCGCACCCAGGTGGCGCGCACGCGCTACGGCTTGAGGTCTACGACGACCGAGTGGACGACCTTGTCATGCCATGCCTGGCGTCGGCTGTCCCAGAGGGGTGCCAACGAGTCGAGGACGTACGGAATGTAGAGCAGCGCCTCGAAAACCAATGTGATGGCAAACCGTCCGAGCCCGCGCCAGAAACCAATGGGCGCGCCCGTGCGGGCGTCTCTCACTGCGATACCGAGTGCCATCTTGCCCACCGTCTGGCCTCTGCGGGAGCCGTTCATCACGGCGAAGTAGATCCCGGCGGGAATCGAGAACAGCAACGAGGACGCGATCAGACCGCCCAGGACCTGTCCCCCCGAAGCGGGTGGATTATTGGTCGTGTTCAGGTTGTGCCGTGCGGCCGCGGCGAAGATCAGGAGGAGGACGACGACGCCGAAGAACAACACCACGCCGTCGATGAGGATCGCGATGAGGCGTTTCCACCACGGGGCGAGCGGCTGGTGCAGGATGGGATCGATCAGGACCTGCGTCCCCGTCGCTGCGCCATAACCCGGAGGGGGCCCGTACCCGGGCGGTGGGGCGTACCCCGGCGGTGGGGCGT
>Ga0209415_10013141_pt1 | contig 13695 bp, 16 predicted proteins | sample PeaSoiSIISIP2007_FD_187696 | JGI IMG/M metagenome (GOLD analysis project Ga0209415, IMG submission 187696) | Peat soil microbial communities from Weissenstadt, Germany - SII-SIP-2007 (SPAdes) (version 2) | ecosystem: Environmental > Terrestrial > Soil > Wetlands > Peat | place: Germany... | reverse complement strand
TCGAAGACCGAGATGTCGTTCGTGAACCGGAACTCGAGCTCGGTCGGCGAGATCTCGTAGACCTCCTTGACCTTCCCCCGTCGCAGGTACTTGGCCGGGGTGCCGGCGGCGGGAGCGGGGGGTGCGCGGCGCGTCATCGACCTCCGACCATCGACCGGTTAGATAGGCTCTGCGGCGGGGGGCCCTACAGCGCCTTCGCGTGCGTCCCCGTGATCGGCCGGAACCCCCGCTTCGCGTAGAACTGCGAGGCGATCTGGTTCTGGGTCGGGAACTCCGCCGTGACGATCTGGGCCCCCATCGCCTGCAGGCGCGCGACGGTCTCGGAAAGCAGGTACTCCCCGACGCCGCGCCGCCGGTAGACGGGCAACAGGTAGATGTCGAGGATGACCCCCTCGAGCTCGGGGCTGTAGAACACCCGCTCCCGGACGCGACCCCGGACCACCCCGACGATCTTCCCCTGGTCCGGTCCGATGCCCTCCGCGGCGAGCAAGAGCGCCTTCGGGTCGGCGATCTCGACCTTCAGGACGTCCCGGGCCCGGTCGAGCACGTCGTCCCGGACCTTCAGCAGCGGGTCGAACTCCTCGTTGAGGCGCTTCAACCGCACGAGCAGCGGGGCGAGCGCCCCGATGTCGTTCGGCGTGGCGACCCGCAGGCGGAGCGGGGCGATCGCGTCGCGTTCGGCGTTCTCGGTCATCGGCGGGACCTCCTCGGAATCCTTTCATCGGGCATGGGGACCGTCAGGCCGGCGCGCAGGAGCTCGAGGGCCAGCTTCGCCGGCCTCCTCATGAGGTTCTGCGCCCGTTCGAGGAACTCCTCCCGGCGATGCCGCTCGCGTGCGAGGCCGAGCTCGACGGCGCGGCTCGCCACGGCGGCGGCGACGTGCGGGAAGACGTCGGTTTCCGCCATCGTCGGGAGGATGTGGGTCTCGGAGAGGCCGTGGTCGCGCGCCCGCGCGGCGAGCTCAGCTACGGCCGCCAGGACGAGCTCGTCCGGGATGCTGCGCGCGCGCGCGTCCAGCACGCCGCGGAACACCGCGGGGAAGACGAGGGAGTTGTTGACCTGGTTCGGGAAGTCGGAGCGCCCCGTGGCGACGATCGCCGCCCCGGCCGAGCGCGCCGTCGCCGGCCAGATCTCGGGGGTCGGGTTCGCGAGCGCGAAGACGATCGGGTCCGGCGCCATCGTCCGGACCCAGTCGGCCTGGATCGTCCCCGCGACGGGGGTCGATGCCGCGACGAGGATGTCGGCCCCCGAGAGCGCCTCGGCGATCCCCCCGCCCTCGACACCGCCCCCGCGGGTCTGCAGCGCGAGGCGGTACTTCCACGGGTTGCGGATCATCAGCTCGTCCATGTCCTCCCGGTCCGGGTGGAGCACGCCCTTCTGGTCGACGAGCGAGAGCTTTCGGGGGTCCTGGCCCATCGCGATGAGGAGCCGGGCCGTGGCAATGTTCGCCGCGCCGGCTCCGAACAGGACCACCCGGGTCGACCGGAGGGACCGGCCGGTCAGCGCGACCGCGTTCGAGAGCCCCGCCACCGTCGAGGCCGCGGTCCCGAGCTGGTCGTCGTGCCAGATCGGGATCGGGAGCTTCCCGGCGAGCGTCTCGAGGATCGAGAAGCACTTCGGCGAGGCGATGTCCTCGAGGTTGATCGCCCCGAACGCCGGGGCGATCCGCTCCACGGTCTCGATGAGCTCCTCGGGCCGGGCGACGTCGAGGGGAAGCGGGATCGCGTCGACCCCGCCCAGGAACTTGAACAGGAGCGCCTTCCCCTCCATGACGGGCATCGCGGCGCGCGGACCGACGTTGCCGAGGCCGAGCACCCGGCTCCCGTCGGTCACGATCGCGATCGTGTTCCACCGGCCCGTGAGCTCGAAGGAGCGATCCGGGTCGGCCTCGATCGCGCGCGACACGGCCGCGATGCCGGGCGTGTACCAGATCGAGAAGTCCTCGAGGCTGCGCACCGGGACCTTCGGGACGGTCTCGATCTTCCCCTGGTAGAACGCGGCGAGGCGGATCGACCGCTCGCCGAGAGCGAGGGTCTTGGCCTCCTCGACGGATTCGTCCGTCCCCGCCGCCTCGCCCTTCCCAGTCCCCCGGGCCGCCGGCCGACGCTTCGCCGTACGGGACCGGGCCCCTCGCGCCATCGGAGAGCCTTCGAGCGAGGCCAGCGACTTAATCCTTGCGAAATTGGGGGACCCCCGCCGCGGGCCGCGCCGGCGCCCGGCCGTCGGGACCCGGGGGCCGAGCCGGCCGCCGCGTTGTCCCGAACGCAACGCCTTTTCGCTGGCTGCATTCCGTAACGGCTAAAGCGAGAGCCCTCGTGGCGGGCCGCCCATGAGCCAGCTTCGCACTGCCCTGACCGGCCCGCTCCCCCGCTCCGAGGCGCTCGTCGCCGCGACGCGCGACCTCGACCGCGGCCGGACGACCCCCGAGGCGGTCGAGGAGCTCTACCGACGGGGCGAGTCGGAGGTCGACGAGCTCGAGGCGCGGCTCGGGCTCGACGTGCGTAGCGGCGGCTACCTTCGCTGGGCCGACCTGTTCCGGCCGTTCGCCGAGACCTGGGGAGGGTTCACCGTCGGACCCATCACCCGGTACTTCGAGACGAACACGTTCTTCCGGCAGCCGATCCTCCACTCGCCCCCCGTTCGGACCCCGGGAGCGATCCGCAAGAGGTTGCCCGCGCCACCGTCCTCCGACCTGTCGAACCGGAAGGTGACCCTTCCGGGTCCGTACACCTTTGCCGGCCTGCTCGACAACCGGTCCGGGGAGACGCGGGAGTCGCTCACGCACCGGCTCGGCCGGCTCCTCTCCGAGGAGGTCCGAGAGCTGTACGGGGCCGGGTACCGGACCTTCCAGTTCCAGGAGCCGCTGCTCGTGGTCGACCCTCCGGAAGGACCGCTCGCCGAGGCCGCCGTCGCCTCGTACCGGTCGATCTCCCAGGCGGCCCAAGGGTCGACGACGATCGTCTGGACCTTCTTCGCCGACGCGCGCCCGGCGTTCCCGCTGCTCGACCGCCTGGCGGTGAGCGTGATCGGCGTCGACCTCGCCGAGACCGAGCCCGCCGAGCTACCGGTCCCCGCCTCGCCCCGCTCCCTCGGGCTCGGATGCATCGATCCCCGCACGACGCTCCTCGAGACGCCGGACGACGTCGTCCGGATCGTGCGCGGCGCGTTCGAGCGCTTCCATCCTCCGCAGCTCTGGCTCGGACCGGGCGCCCCGCTCGACCTGCTCCCCTACGAGGCGGCGACGCGCAAGCTCGAGCTGTTGCCCGCCGTCCGACAGCGGCTCGGCGAGTCGGGGGGGGCCGAAGCGTGACGGGCCAGCGGCTCTTCCCGACCCAGGAGATCGGCAGCCTCGCGAAGCCGCGCTGGCAGCGCCTGGGGCAGCGGGGCGAGACGATCGACGAGCGCGGACGCGAGGAGTTCCGGCGCTGGGACGACGCGATCCACTTCGCCAACGGCGCCGGCCCGCTCGCGGGCGCGCTCCTCGGCGGGCCGCCCTCCCCCTCGGACCCGGCGGCGTTCCGCGACCTGGGCGCGCTCTTCCTCCTTCGCTACCTCGAAGCGGCCGGCCTCGACCGGGTGTACGATGGCGAGGCGCGTCGGATCGAGATGTACGAGTACCCGGTCCGCCAGATGCGCGGCCTCGAGTTCCTCGGCCACGTCCGCTCGTTCGACAACAAGTACTACCTCAAGGCCGCCGCCACGGGCCCGGTGGAGCTGCTCGCGCCCTACCACGTCGACGAGTTCGACTTCGTCCGGGCGAACGCCCGGGCGATCCCGAAGATCCCCATCACCGGACCCTACACCCTCGCCGAATGGTCGTACAACGAGCACTACCTCGGCCGGCAGGCCGGCTGGAAGGGCCGCGAGGCCCGTCGGAGGGCCGAGCGGGAGTTCGTGCTCGACGTCGCCCGCAAGGCGATCCGTCCGACGCTCCAGGCGCTGATCGACCGCGGCGCGTCGGTGATCCAGATCGACGAGCCGGCCGCCGGGACCCACCCGAAGGAGGCCGACCTCGTCGCCGAGGGGTTCAACGCGGCGACGGAGGGGCTCGACGCGGTCTTCTCCATGCACATCTGCTTCTCCGACTACCGGACGCTCTTCCCCGCGATCCTCGAGGCGAAGGCGTGCCGCCAGTGGGCGTGGGAGTTCGCCAACCGCGACACCGCCGACCACGACGGCTACGAGACGCTCAAGCTGTTCCGGGAGTACGGGGACGACCGGGAGATCGGGCTCGGCGTCCTCGACGTGCACCGCGACGAGGTCGAGTCCCCCGAGCGGGTCGCCGACCGGATCCTGCGCGCCTCCACGATCCTCGGGGACCCGAGCCGGATCTGGGTCAACCCGGACTGCGGGCTGCGCACGCGCTCGCTCGACGTCGCCTGGAAGAAGCTCACGGCGATGGTCGAGGGCGCCCGGATGGCCCGGGCGACGCTCGAGGGCTCCTCCTAGGTCACGCGCGCTCGGGGGCCGGGGCCGCCCCCCGGGCGGAGTCGGCGATGGCCGCCGGGGCGCGGGCGGGGGCCGGGCGCGCGCCGTCCGACACCCTCGTTCCGTCCGAGAGGTAGCGGAAGTTTCGGACGGGTAGGGAGAGCAGGAACGACGCGGCCCCGACGACGGCGATCAGGCCGAAGATGAGCTGGAACGCGGGTTCCCCCGGGGCCCGGTACGGGACCGAGACCGGCCCCCCCGGGGTCAGGACAACGGCGGTGAACGTCGTCAGCACGCTCGCCAGGATCGTCGAGGCCACGACCGGTCCGACCGCCGTTCCGAGGTTCTGGAACGTCTGGCTCATCCCGGTCTGGACCCCGGTCTCCTGGGGCTTCGAGGAGAGGACGACCATGTTGATCTTCGAGATGAAGAGCATGATGATCCCGGTCATGATCGGGACCGGGCCGAGGATGAGCTCGGGCACGGTCGCGTTGTAGACCGTCAGGAAGATCCCCCCGGCCACGACCAGGCCCGAGCCGAGCAGCATCGTGGGCTTCGGCCCGAACCGCGAGATCGAGCGCCCCACGAGCGGGGCCGAGACGAGGTTCACGAGCGAGGTGGGCAGCGTGTAGACGCCGAAGTCGAGCGGGGTCAGCCCGAGGCCGACGGGGCTCGGCGACTCCACCCGGGCGACGAGTCCGACGAACATCAGGAACATCGCCGTGCCCCCGGCGAACCCCACGATGTTCGCGAGCAGGATGTTGCGCTCCGCCAGCTTCGCGAAGTCGATGATCGGGCGAGGGTTGGAGCGCTCCCAGAGCACGAAGACCACCAGGAAGGCGGCGGCGAGCACGAAGAACTCCGGGACGCCGAGGGTGACGCCGCCGAGCGTCGAACCGGTCCAGTTCCCCCATCCCCAGGTCGGCCCCTCGGTCAGGCCGATGAGGGCGAAGGCGAGCGCGAGGGCGAGGGAAAGCGCGCCCACGATGTCGACGGACTGCTCGAGACGTACGCGCGACTCGTGCAGGACGAGGATGGCGAGGATGAGGACGGCGATGGCGATCGGGATCACGGTGTGGTACGTGAGCTGCCAGCCGAAGTTCTGGGTGATCCAGGCGCCGCCGAACAGTCCGAGCGAGGAACCGGCCGCGAACATCGCCGAGACGAGCCCCTGGGCGGCGGCGACCCGCTGGGGGGGGAACTCCTCCCCGATCATGGCGAAGGCCAGTGGGAACATCGCCATCCCGGTCCCCTGGACCGCCCGGATACCGATCAACAGGTAGAGCTGGTCCGGGCGGGTCATCCCGATCGCGGCGCCGATGTTCGGGCTGAACCCGGCGAGGGAGACCGCCACCAGGTAGACCGAGAGGATCGCGACGAGCACCCGCTTCTTCCCGTAGATGTCGCCGAGCTTTCCGGCGACCGGGGTGAACGCGACGCCGACCAGGAGGTACGCGGCCAGGATCCAGGTGACCGAGCTCAGCGGGGCGTGGTCGTAGAACGTCTGGAAGCGCGTGAGGCCGGGGATGATCATCGTCTCGACGTACATCACCATCAGCGCCGCGGCGGCGAGGACGATGAGGACCGCGCGGGCCCGGGCCGGGTCGAGGCGCGCTCCCGCGCCGTTGCCTCCCCAAGTCGGTGGGCTCGCCGTCGCCATGAGAAGCGGGGACAGGAGGTCCGCTTTTTCCCTCTATCGTCCGGTCGGTTACCCGGACGCCACGAAGGCGACCGCACGGGGGGCCGGCGCCGCCTACCCCCGGGTCAATACCTCGGCGCCGGTCGCGGTCACGAGGACCGTGTGCTCCGCCTGCGCCACGAGCCCGCCCCCGGCCTCGACGAAGACCGGGTAGCTCTGCAGGAAGCGTCGGAGGCCCTTGAACGCGGCCCGCTCCTCTGCAGGCACCCAGCGCAGCGCGAACGGGAGGGTCCGGAACCTCTGGAACCAGCGCCCGGCCTCCGGCGGGGTCGATCCGGGGTCCGACCGGAACCGGACGATGTTGCCGAACGCCCCGTTCTCGATCCGGCCGGCGCCGTTCGTCGCGAACGGCTCGATCGCCACGACCTCGCCCTCCTCCAGGTGATCGGTGCTCATCCCCGACGCGTTCGGGATCGACTTGCCCGCGTGCAGGAGGTAGCGCTCGATGCTGTGGCCCGTGAGGTTCTCGATCGGCTTGAACCCGCCGGAGTGGATCGCCCGCTCGATCGCCTTGGAGAGGTCGTCGACGGCGACCCCCGCCCGGACCTCGGCGATCCCGGCCTCCACGGCATCCCGCGCCGCCTTGAGAAGGCGGTCCTGGCGATGCGAGGATCCGACCTCCACCGTCACCGCCGTGTCCGCGATCGCCCCGTCGAGGTGGGCCCCGACGTCGACCTTCACGATGTCCCCCTCCACGAACCGGACGTCGTCATCCGGGGAGGGGGTGTAATGGGCCGCCTCGACGTTCCGGCTGAGGTTCGTCGGGAAGGCCGGCTCCGCCCCCTGAGCGCGGATGTACGATTCGACCTCGTCGGCCACGGCCCGGCGGGTGGCACCCGGGACCACCGCCCGCGCCCCGCGGTTGCGTGCCTCCGCGCTGATCCGCGCGGCGCGGCGCCACCGGTCGAGGTCGTCGGGGTACTTCGCCAACCGTTCACCCCCGCCGCACGGGCCGCGCCGTCGCGCCCGTCAGGTCGACCAGCGTCGAGGGGACCCCGCTCGGGGCGGGCTCGGCGGCCAGGTAGGTCCCGACGGCGTCTCCGAGATCCCGGCGCGCTTCGAGGACCGTCCGGGCCGGGGGCCGGCCGTGGCGGTTCGCCGACGTGCAGGTGATGGGCCCCGCCCGGCGCGCGAGCTCGCGCGCCACGGGGTGGTCCGGGATCCGGACTCCCACGGTCCCGGATCCGCTGATCAGCGCGGGCGCCAGCCGTCGGACGGCGTCGGGCGTGGCCGGAAGAAGGATCGTGTAGGGACCGGGCAGGAGGCGGCGCACCTCGGCCCGCCGCGCCGTAGTGAGCTCGGCCCACCGCTCGATCTCCTCGTAGGAGGAGACCGCGAAGGAGATCGATTGGGACGGCGACCGTTCCTTCGCCCGGATCAGTCTCTCGACGGCAGCGGGCCGGTCGGCGCGGGCTCCCAGCCCGAGGAGGGTGTCCGTCGGGTAGACGACGAGCCCACCCCGGGCGAGCGTCGCGACCGCGGCGTCGACCCCGGACGCCATCCCCCTAGGTGAACTCCTGGTCGACCCGGGCGTAGGGCAGGAAATCGGCCGGGGTGAAGTAGAGCGCGAGCTCGCGCTCCGCGGAGGCCGGCGAGTCCGAGGCATGGACGAGGTTCGGTGTCACGGCGAGCCCATAGTCACCGCGAATCGTCCCGGGCGCGGCGGTCTGAGGGTTCGTCGCTCCCGTCATCAGGCGGACGACCGAGATCGCCGACCGGCCCTCGAGCGCCATGGCGAGGACGGGGCCCGAGGTAATGTGCTGGACGAGGCCGGGGTAGAACGGCTTCCCTTGGTGCTCCCCGTAGTGCCGGGCCGCGAGTTCCGGGGTGACCTGGAGGAGCTTCGCGGCGAGGATCTTGAGCCCCTTGTGCTCGAAGCGGGCCACGATGGCCCCGACCAGCCCTCGCTTCACGCCATCGGGCTTGATCAGGACCAGGGTTCGCTCGACACTCCCTTCCGGCATCGCGGGCCCGAGCGTCCTAGGTGTGAAAAGGTTTCGCCGACCTGACGGACGAGGAAACGCCCATGGCCAAGACCGGACGAGTGCACGAGGCGGCCCGGGGCTTCGACCGCGCGGCCGAGGCGTACGAGCGCGGGAGGCCGGACTATCCTTCGGACGCCATCGAGTACCTCGCGCAGCAGCTCGACCTCCGTGAAGGCCGGGTCGTGGTCGACCTCGCGGCCGGGACGGGGAAGCTCACCCGGTCGCTGCTCGCGCTCGGCCCTCGGGTCGTCGCCGTCGAACCGTCGGACGGGATGCGCCGCGTCTTCCGGTCGGTCGTGCCGTCGGTCGAACCGCTCGATGGCACGGCCGAATCGATCCCCTTGGCGGACCGTTCGGTCGATGCCGTCGTGGTGGGACAAGCGTTCCACTGGTTCCGACCCCGGCAGGCGCTCGCGGAGATGGCCCGGGTGCTGCGGCCCGGCGGGCGGCTGGGGCTGATCTGGAACCAACCCGACGAATCGATCCCGTGGGTCGCCCAGCTCGGGGAGATGATCCACTCGCACGACCGTCGGGGCGCGCCGAGCGCCCGGGATGAGAGTTGGGTGTCCGACTTCGGCCCCCCGGGCCCGTTCGGGCCGTTGACCCGCCGGGAGTTCCGGCTGGTCCAGCACCTGACTCCCGAGGGGGTCGTCGAACGCGTCCTGTCGATCAGCTTCCTCGCAGCGGCCCCCCTGACGGAACAGCGCACGATCGCGTCGGAGGTCCGTGCCATCCTGGCCTCGGACACGGCGACCGTCGGGAGAGCCGAGGTCGAACTCCCGTACCGGACCGACGTGGACGTCTCGTCGCTTCGGGGCACGACCTCAGGAAAGTCCCCGTAGACCCGGGGCAGCGGGTTGGCTGGCCCGGAGGCGACGGGCGCGGCCGCGAAGCCGCCGTGCGACCAGGAACGCCCGGCTCCCCCGGGACGCGGGCCTCGGGGCCCGTCCCGACCGGGCGCGCGACCCCAACGTTGCGCGATCCTTCCGGCGGGCCATCTACGGTCACGCCCGTGCGTCGCACCCCGGCCGCCACCGGCAGCCCGCGCACTTCGCCGGGGAGGGGTCGGCGCGTCCATCGTACGGGCGGGAGAGCGCCCGCCGGATCCGGAGGACTTCGTCGCGCGCCGCCGCGTCCCACGGAACGACGAACTCCACTCCATCGGAGTATCGAAGGACCCCGTACGGCGGCGAGGACCCGGTGACGTCCTCGAGGAGCAGGCAGTACGCGCTCACCTGGACCCGGTGCGAGCTCGGCGGCCCGTGCCGGGGCGCGGTCCGACTCTTCCACTCAACGGGGACCGGCCGACCGTCCGAACGCCGACGGAGCTCGTCGGGCCGGCCCACCAAGCGGTAGCGTTCGGAGACGAGCCGCCTCGTCGTCCCACGGACGTCGACGGACTCGAGCCGCCCGTAGCGCCGGCCCTCGGACAGCCGGTGGAGCTCGATCGCTCCCCAGGCAAGGAGGACGATCGCCACGATGGCCCCCACGAGAAGAGCCGTGTCGAGGAGAGCGATCATGTCAGCCACACCAGGACGATCACCGCGACGACCAGGAGGCCGAGCAGGAGGGCGGCGATCCCCCAACCGGCCCCCCTCTCCTCACGTCGGGCAACGGCCGAGAGGCTGCGCTCGTGGTAGGCCTCGCCCCGCTGCGCCGAGCGAACCGCCGAGGGAGCCGGGGGTTCGTCCGTCGGATGGCCGCGGTACCACTGCGCCCTCGGGCAGTAGGCGTACTCGGCGAGGTCGCTCACGGAGACCCACGGCGGTCGGTCGGTCGATCCCGGCCCGTTCACGAGCGCGACGACCTATCCGGCCCCTTTGAACCTGCACCTTCCACTGGGGGATGAGCCCCCGCGCCCCGGCGGGGCAAGGGGCACCCTACGGATTGGCGGGCGGGGTCGTGGACGGGGCGGAGGCCGGCTTCGTGGCCTTCTTCGTCGCGGGCCTCTTCGCGCCCGGATCGGGCGAGGTTGCCTCGGGCCCCGGGCTCGGGGCGGCGGGGGCCTTCGCGGGGGTCACCGCCGGTGGTACCGGAGCAGGAGTGGGCGGCGCGGCGACCGCGGCCGGCTTCGCTTGGACAACCGGCTTGGGAGCGGGAGGCTCGACGTGGGCTGGGGTCGGAGACGGCGGGGACGCCGCCGGCGTGACCGCCGGAGCCGTCGGCCCCTTGGCCTTGGTCCGGCCGCCCGAGGAGGACGACGCCCGGGCGGCGGCCCGGGACGTTCCGGCCGCGGCGGCGCTGTGCTCCGCGGCCTTCTTGATCGCGTGGGCGCGGGTCCACTTCAGGCGGTGCCCGACGCGGCCCAGGTCGATCTGCTGCTTGCGGCAGGAGGAGGAGCAGAAGTTGAAGACGGTGCCGTCCCGCTTGACGTACATCCGGCCGGTGCCGGGCTCGATCTCCCCGGCGCAGAACGAGCACTGGTGCTTGACGACCATGGAAGTTGCCTCACCGCACCGAGAGCTTTCGGGCCTCGCGCGCGGTCTCTCGGAGAACGAGCACGTCCCCCAGCCGGATCGGACCCGCCACGTTGCGCGTGATGATCTTGCCGCGGTCGCGTCCCGCCAGCACCCGGACCTTCACCTGCGTCGCCTCGCCGGCCATGCCGGTCCGGCCGATCAGCTCGACCACTTCCGCCGGCGATCCCTTCTCTTCGGCCATCGTTCCCCCGTCGGAGACCGCCCCGTTACTTCTTCAGGCTCGCGTAGCCCGCCGCGAGCTCCTCGAGCAGGCCCTTGCCCTCGCCCGCTTCCACCACGGCGACGCTCGCCGCGGACTTCGAGAGGCCGGCGGACTGGCCGAGCCGCTGCTTCTTCGGGACGTAGAGGTAGGGGATCCGCTTCTCCTCGCAGAGCATCGGGACGTGGATCAGGATCTCGACCGGGTCGACGTCCTCGGCCATGACGACGAGCTTCGCCTCGGAGCGCTCGCTCGATTTCGTGACCTCGTTCGTGCCGACCCGGATCTTGCCGGTCTCGCTCGCGATCTGGACGAGCTGCAGGGCCTTTTCGGCGAGGTCGCTCGGGGTCTCGAATCGTACGTAGATGGGTTGCGCCATTCGTCACCTCGCGTCAGCGGAACCTTTCGGGTCCTCGGCTCACGGGTAGGAGCGCGGTAGGGTAGGCGCTATTTAAGGGTGCGCGCGCGGCGGCCCCGACGGGCACCCTCGAGGAGACGGGCGCCCTCGCCCGGGCGGCCGGGGGGGGCCCAGGCTCTACCGGTCGACACCCGGGGGGACCCGTTATGGACTCGGCCGGCGCATTCGGGGTCGTGGCGCCGGCTGCGCGGATCGCGTTCGCGACGAGCTCGGCGTTCCCGGACTCCCCGGCCGACGACCGGCTCGTCCTCGACGCGCTCGGCGAGCGCGGCGTCGAGGCCGTTCCCGCCATCTGGGACTCCCCGGACGTCCCGTGGGGGGAGTTCGAGATGGTCGTCGTGCGGTCGACGTGGGACTACCAGTTCAAGGGGAACGCGTTCCCGAGGTGGGTCGACCGGGTCGCGGGCCTCACGACCCTGTGGAACATCGCGCCGACGATCCGGTGGAATTACCACAAGCGCTACCTGATCGACCTCGCGAACGCCGGCTTCGATGTCGTCCCCACGGAGCGGGTCTCCCGGGGAAGCCGGGTGACGCTGCGTTCCATCGAGGACGCGCACGGCTGGCCGGAGGTCGTGGTCAAGCCGGCCATCGGGGCGGCCGGCCACCGACTGCGGCGCGTCGGTCGCGGGGAGATCGACGAGGGCGAGGCGCACCTCGCCGGGCTCCTGCGGGACGGCGACGCGCTCGTCCAGCCGTTCCTCTCGGCGGCCCTCGAGCACGGCGAACGCTCCCTCGTCTTCCTGGACGGAGCGTTCTCCCACGCCATCCGCCACCCCCTCGCCCTCTCCGGGGACGCGAAGGTGCCCAGCCCTTACGAGCCGACCGATCCCGAGATCGAGCGGGCCCGGCGGATCGTGGCGTGGCTGGCCCCGACCCCGCTCTACGCGCGGGTCGATTTCCTTCCGAGCGAGTCGGGGCGCTGGCTCCTCGGGGAGCTCGAGCTCATCGAGCCGGAGCTGTTCTTCCGCCTCGCGCCGGAGGCCGCCGGCCGGTTCGCCGACGCCATATCGGGTCGCCTCCCTCGCCGGCCTACCTGACGGGCGTCGTCGTCCGGCGGGACCATAGGTATGTAAGCCCGCAGGCCGAAGGACCGTGGTGTGACACCCCCGACCGCGCCGCCGCGTCCAACCGGGGAGAGGTACGAGGCTGCTACGGAGCGGCCGGGATACCACGGAGCCGGCGTCGAGCGTCGCCCGCGTCAGAACCCGGTCCCGTCGGCGCCGGGGACCCCCGAGAGCGCCCGCCCGGCGGGGACGATGATCCCGCCCAACGACCTCGCGACCGCCGCCTTCAGGTCGGCCGGGTGCAGCGCTCCCGAGCGCCACGCCTCGAGGAACGTCGCCTCGCTCTCGAAGGTGACCGGCCCGCCGTGGGCCGCGCTGCGGTCGACCTCGAGCTGGCCGGACCAGGGGATCACGACGAACCGGGCGAGCTCGACGATCGGGTTCCCGTCGACCTCCCGAGCCGTGCAGAACCCCGAGCGGACCCGCGCGTCGATCTCCTCTTGAGTGGCAGGGATCGGGATCGAGCTCGCCGGGTCGGACTTCGACATCTTCCGCTCGACGAGGTGCTCGCTCTCGTCCATCCGTCCCCCGCCCTTGAGAGAGGAGATGAGCGGCGTGTGCACCGCGACCGGGACCGGCCAGTGGTAGTGGTGGGCGACCTCGCGGGCGAGCACGTGCGCCCGCCGCTGGTCGATCCCGGCGTAGGCGATCTCGACCGGCAGCTCGAAGATGTCGGCGACCTGCATCGACGGGTAGAACAGCTTCGCCGTGTCGACGGCCTCCTCCTCCTCGTTCCTCCCGAGGATCGTCATCGCGCGCCGGGTCCTCGCGAGGCTGATCGCCTTCGCCACCCGCACGACCCTCGCCCAGTAGTCGGAGGAGCCCGTGAGCTCGTGGGCCCATCGGTACCGGGCCGTCGACGGGTCGACGCCGAAGGCCCCGAACGCCGCCTGCATGTATCGGCCCGCCGAAGCGATGCGCTCCATCGAGCCCCCGAGCTTCTCGTTAATCCAGGCGTGCCAGTCGGCGAGGAACACGGTGAGCTCGCAGCCCGCCTCCTGGAGGTCGCGCATCTTGCGGATGCACACGAGGTGGCCCGCGGTCAGCCGCCCGGACGGCTCGAAGCCGATGTACGCCCTCGGGTGGTCGTTCGTCTCGAAGAGGTGGGTGAGCTCCTCGACGGTGAGGGTCTCCGCGCTGGCGCGCAGGACCCGCTCGACCCGGCTCGGCGTGTCCACGCCGCGGGCAGTCTGGCGCGGTATTTAGCCGCCCCTCGGAAGCCCTGGGTCCTCGGGCCCTGCGGAGGCGGCACCGCGCGGCCGTCTCTCGTCCACGGCCGCCGCTCCCGAGGACCGCGGCCGGTGGTCGAAGGGGTCGACGGCCTCGCGACGGGTCCCCCTCGGCCCGGGCGTTCTCGCTCTCTGTTGAGTACGGGTATTAATTCCACTACTTGAACGGAGGGGGTTCGGGGGAGGAACC
>Ga0209415_10013140_pt1 | contig 13696 bp, 10 predicted proteins | sample PeaSoiSIISIP2007_FD_187696 | JGI IMG/M metagenome (GOLD analysis project Ga0209415, IMG submission 187696) | Peat soil microbial communities from Weissenstadt, Germany - SII-SIP-2007 (SPAdes) (version 2) | ecosystem: Environmental > Terrestrial > Soil > Wetlands > Peat | place: Germany... | reverse complement strand
AGGGCCGGAAGGCAGCAGCTCTCAGCGGGTCCGGTCGTGTGCCGTAGCAAACCTGGCCGTCGCACCGATCACCGGCGTCAGTACACGTCGCAAACCACTCCGTCACCGTTCCGACCACGGCGTTCGACGGCGTCCGGGGCACCGGGTCCTCCCCGGTAGGCTGCGGCCGTGGCCGACGCCGGCGACAAGGATCCCGCCCCCTACCAGTCTCTCTATAGACGGTTCCGCCCGCAGCGCTTCGATGAGGTGCTCGGGCAGGAGCACGTGAGCCTGGCGCTCCGCAACGCCGTACGAGACGGTCGGGTCGGACACGCGTACCTTTTCAGCGGTCCGCGCGGGACGGGGAAGACTTCGACGGCGCGCATCCTCGCCAAGGCGTTGAATTGCGCCGCCCTCGAGGATGGCGAACCGTGTGGGCGGTGCGACTCGTGCATTGAGATCGCCCGCGGCTCGTCTCTCGACGTGCACGAGCTCGACGCCGCCTCGAACAACGGTGTCGACGCCATGCGCGACCTGGTGTCCCACGCCGCCCTGGGCACCCCGGGCCGGTGGAAGGTCTACATCGTCGACGAGGTGCACATGCTCTCCACCGCGGCCTCGAACGCGTTGCTCAAGACTCTCGAAGAGCCCCCCGGGCACGTTGTGTTCGTGCTCGCCACGACCGACGCGCAGAAGGTGCTCCCCACCATCCGGAGCCGCACACAGCACTTCGAGTTCCGCCTCTTGGGATCCGAGACGCTGTCGGCACTGCTCCGCCAGGTGCGCGACGCGAGCGGGTTGGCCCTTCCCGACGAAGCGCTCGACGCGGCTGTCCGGCGGGGTCGGGGATCGGCACGCGACGCCCTGTCGGCCCTCGACCAGGTCGCCGCGGGCGGGATCGTCGACGACGACATAGAGGTGCTGGCCGAGCTGGCCGAGGCCCTGGCCGAACGCGACCCGACCCGGGCCTTGGTGGCGGTGGCTCATGCCAGCGAAGCCGGCCGGGACCCGCAGCGTCTGGCCGCGGATCTTGCCGAATACCTTCGCCAGGGGTTCCTGGCCATCGTGGCCGGAGACCTCGTCAACCTGTCGGGCACAGATCGGGTCAAGGTGCAGGACACGGCGCGTCGGATGGGGCTCCCCGCCCTGGTGCGGGCCCTCGAGGAACTCGGTCGGGCCCAGGTCGACATGCGAGACATCCCCGACCAGCGGGTTCACCTGGAAGTGGCCCTCATCAAATTGACCCATCCTCAGGCCGACGACTCCACCATCGCCCTGCTCGAACGTGTCGAGAGGCTCGAACGGGCCCTGGCCGAAGGAGGCGGAGCCGGATACGGCACTCCGACTGACGCCCTCTTGGCCCGCCCCCTCGAGGTTCCTGCCCCAGGACCCGGTGGGCCGGCACCGATCCGCGCCGATGTCGCGGGGGGAGGCGGCGAAGAAGAAGGCAAACCTTCGACGCGCGGCGCGGATTCGGCCTCGCCCCCGCCCGATGACCGCCCCGCCGGCCCCGGATCCCCACCGGTCCCGCCAGGGTCTGACACGACCGTCTCCGAGAGCGGACCGGAACTGGCCAGGCGGACGCTCGGGGCGGTACGTCGTCAGGGTGGCTCGAAGCGGCCGACTCCACGTTCCGAAGGACCCGATGAAGCGGGTGGGGCGGGTGGAAGGGCCGGAGCGGGGACAACAGCAAGGCCGGCGGGCACAGGAGCCGGCATTCCTGATCCGACATCGACCCCGCAGGCAAAACCCACCGGCGCCGTGGCGACGTCGCCGTCACGGGACGAGCTCGTCCAGGTGTGGGGTGACGGCCTCCTCGCCGCGCTTCCCAACAAGGCGAGGGCCCGGTTCCGGGTAGGGAGGTTCGTCGACGTCGACGGCGCGACGGCGGTGTTCGCGCTGCCGAACGAGACCCATCGTTCCTATTGCGAGGAGGCCCGCCTCGACGTGGAGGCCGCGCTGGCGGCCCGTTTCGGGACGGCCGTGCCCATCCGACTCGTGGTGGACGACGATGCCGATGACGAGCCCGGCGGTCCACGCTCGACGCAGGCACCTCGAGGTCCGCGCTCGGGTTCGACGCGCGGTGGCGCGACGGGCGCGACGGGCGCGACAGCCGGTGCATCGCGCGACGGCGCCGACACCACGACCGTCGACATCGAAGGCGACGATGCACCGGATCTGCTCGATCCCGCCGTGCTGGCGGCCGAGACCGACCTCGCGGGCGCGGGGCTCACTCCCGAAGAGCGCTTGAAGCAGGCGTTCCCGGGCGCGCAAGAGGTGTAGGTGTTCACCGGTCCGTTGCAAGCCCTGGTGGACGAGCTCGGGCGTCTCCCCGGTATCGGGCCCAAGTCGGCGCAGCGCATCGCCTTCCACCTGTTGAAGGTGGCACCCGAAGACGCCATGCGCCTGGCCGAAGCGGTGGTCGCGGTCAAAGAGCGCATCACGTTGTGCCCGACGTGCTTCAACGTGGCAGAGGGCGACCTGTGCGCGATCTGCACCGACCCCCGGCGCGACGGCACGGTCCTGTGTGTGGTCGAGGATCCCCGCGACATCGTGGCCGTGGAGAAGACCCAGGAGTTCCGGGGCCGGTACCACGTCCTGCATGGTGCGCTGAACCCGATCGAGGGGATCGGGCCCGATCAGCTGCGCGTGAAGGAACTGCTGGGGCGCCTCGAGGACGGCGAGGTCACCGAGATCATCTTGTGCACCAACCCGAACCTCGAAGGTGAGGCCACCGCCATGTACCTCGCCCGGCTGCTGAAGCCGATCGGGGTCACCGTCACGCGGATCGCCAGCGGCCTACCGGTGGGCGGGGACCTCGAGTACGCCGATGAGCTGACTCTGGGACGCGCGCTCGAGGGTCGGCGCCAGGTCGACGCCTGAGAATCACGGGCGTCAGTCCCACAGCTCGGGCTGGCTGGAACCCGCCTCGAGCGCGAAGTAGCCGGGTAGTTCGTCCGTCGGGGTGTCGAGGTACACCTTGGCCTCGGGTGGCTGGGCGAAGCGGCCGTGGCTCCAGCGCACCTCCACGTGGCCCTGCACCGATCGCTCGCGCAAGCTGTCGCGCTCGACATACGAAGCCGACCAATTCACCTGCGGTTGCCCCGAGGTCGCCGCGGCGATGTCGAGCCCCACGAGCCGATATGCCTGGCGCCAGTCCCACGAGCTCGCCACCCGCAGGCGCAGCGACCGGCGGGGGTCGGCCCCGAGCAGGAAGTACGAGGCGTTGCCGATCCGAAGCAGTCGCCACACCATCCGCTCCGCCGCGTTCCCACGCGACATGTTGGCTTGCCAACGCCGTGCCGACTCGGTGCTCACCCGCGCACAGAGCTCGCGATACGCGTGGCGTGCCTCGGGGGGGTACGAGCGGCCCGGCAGGGCGCGCCGTAGGCGCTGGCGCTCCTCGGTGACGAGCACGGCGGGGTCTTCGGGGAGGTCGGTCATCCCCGTGGCGCGCCGGCACGCGTCGTACAGGGCGCGCAGCTCGTCGGGGGCCACGACTTCGTACCAGTCGGTCTGCTCCCAGTCCCCGGATGTGGCGAGCAGCCCGTCGAAGAGCCGGGCCGGAGAGGGGTTGGCGATGTTGCGCGACAGGTACTTGCAACTGACGAGGTACACGTGGTCGATCCGCAGGTCCACCGGCGCCACCTCGTCGCCGGGCGGCCGTCGGCCGCCTGTCCACTCGATGAGGTGAGGGCGACGTCCCCGCAACGCATCTTCGGCCTCGAGGAAGGCGCGGCCGTTGGCGAAGGCGGTCGCGAATTCGGTGTCGAATCGGCCCGAGGCGTGCAGGGCGTCGAGCTGGTCCCAGGTGGCGTCGGAGACGTCGAGCTGCTGCGGACGCCGTCGCAGCGTCGTGGTCAGGTCCCCGAGCTCCACCGTGCCCAGTGCGGTGGCGAGCTCGGTGACCGTCGTCCGATCATCGGGCACGGGTGATGCGGCGCCGGCTCAGGGGAGGACGTCGGGGCGTGGGCGCCTGGCTTGGGGGTCGTGCTCCAGGCCGTACGCCGCGTACCGACTCAGTCGTTGCTCTCCGTCGGGAGAACCGAGCTCGACGACGTCGTACACCGCCCCGATCTCTCCCGGTGGCGCGGCTTCGCCCAGCGAGCGCCATGCTCGTTCCCCGGCACTGCCCCCGAGCGGGGCGGCCGTCGTCAGGAGCACGAGAGGTACCTCAGGCAGCGCGGCATGGATGACGGCTGCTTTGCCGAGCGCCTTCCACAAGGTTTCGGCTCGTCGCAATCCCGCGTTCGTCGTGGTGAACGCACCGGCGAAGTCGAAGAGCCACTGCCGACCGGTGCGGTCACGCGCGGTGTAGGCCACGTCCACACCGGCGACGGGGCGTTTGGCCGGTCCCACGTCGATGAAACCGCACCGGCTCAAGGTCTCGCCGCCCACGTCGCGCGCACCGGAGCCGGCTCGCCGGGCTTGTTCGAGAGGGTCACCCTCTGCTTCGATGAGCCGGTCGCGCTCGTCGCTCACCCGTTGCTCGGCGATCCGCACGTACTCCGACTCGGTGTCATAGCCGACGTAATGGCGACGGCTGCGCAGTGCTGCCGCGGCGGTGGTGCCCGACCCGATGAAGGGGTCGAGGACGAGGTCGCCCTCGTAGGTGTAGAGCTCGATGAGGCGTAGGGGGAGCTCGACGGGAAAAGGCGCGGGATGCCCTACTCGCGTGGCGCGCTCGCTCGGGAGCTCCCACACGTCGGTGGTGGCTTCGATGAATTCCTCTTTGGTCAGCGAGATCCCCCACGGCAGGCCGCGTTGCTCGCGCACCGGCCGCGACAGCGCCCGGTCGAAGCGACCCTTGCTGGCGATGACGACGCGCTCGGTCAGATCCCGCAGGACCGGGTTGGCGGGGCTTCGGAACGATCCCCACGCGCAGGACCCGCTCGCCCCCCGCGCCTTGTGCCAGATCACCTCGCCCCGAAGCAGCAGCCCCAACCGGTCTTGCAGGATGGCGATCACGTCCGCTGACAGGGACCGGTACGGCTTGCGGCCCAGGTTTGCCACGTTGACGGCGATGCGCCCTCCGGGCTCGAGGGTGCGTACGCATTCCGAGAACACGTCGGTCAGCATGTCCAGGTAGTCGAGATAGCTGGCCGGTATGTGGCCCTCGCCCAGCGCCTCTTCGTATTCCTTGCCGGCAAAGTACGGGGGGGATGTCACCACGAGCGCCACCGTGGCGTCCTCGACCTCGCCCATGTGACGCGCGTCGCCCGTGATGATCTTGTCCTTCACCGGCGAGCTGTTGACGGTGTCGTGTGCCGACAGCACCGGAGCCGTGAACCGGTCGTAGAAACCGCTGGCGTCGTGGCTCTCGCGGCGGCCCACGCCGAAGGAGGAGGTGGATGTGGGCCTGCGGCGACGGCTCACTGGCATGGCTCCCGGTATACGCAAGCGGCGACGGGACGACCGTTCATGCGTCGGATTGATAGTACCGGGGTGTGACGGTGCGGCAGCGGACCGCGCGTACAGCGCTCAGGTGAGCGAGCGCACGATGAGGGCGTCGCCCTGACCGCCGCCCCCGCACAGGCTGGCCGCGCCGAGGCCGCCCCCGCGGCGGCGCAGCTCGTGCAGCATGGTGAGCGTCAGGCGGGTGCCCGACATGCCGATGGGGTGCCCGAGGGCGATGGCCCCACCGTTGACGTTGGTGACTTCGTCGGTGATGCCGAGCTCGGCCATCGAGGCCAGGCCCACGACGGCGAACGCCTCGTTGATCTCGAACAGTGAGACATCGGCGGGGGACTTGCCGACCTTGGCCAGCGCCTGGCGGATCGCGTTGGCGGGTTGGAGGAGAAGCGATGCGTCAGGCCCCGCCACCTGCCCGTAGCTCACGACCTCACCGAGCGGTGTGGCGCCCAGCGCCTCGGCCCGGGCCCGCGACGTCACCACCACCGCTGCGCCTCCGTCGGAGATCTGGCTGGCGTTGCCGGCGGTGACGGTCCCCTCCTTGTCGAAAGCGGGCTTCAAGGCCCCGAGAGAGTCCACCGTCGTGCCGGGGCGCACACCCTCGTCGGTGTCGAACACGACGGGATCCCCCTTGCGTTGGGGCACCGACACCGGGACGATCTCATCGGAGAAGCGACCGTCCTTGATGGCGGTCGCGGCCCGCTCGTGCGACAGCGCCGCGAAGCCGTCCTGGGCGGCGCGCGAGATCTTCGCCTCCCGGTTGTACTTCTCTGTGCTGAGACCCATGGCGCAGTGGTCGAACTGGCAGTACAAGCCGTCGTACATCATCGAATCGACGAGCGTGGCGTCCCCGGCGCGGTATCCCGCCCGCGCTCCGGGAAGCAGGTAGGGGGCCTGGGTCATGGACTCCATGCCCCCGGCCACCACGACGTCGGCCTCGCCCGCCGCGATGAGCATGTCGGCCAGGTAGATGCTGTTGAGGCCCGACAGGCACACCTTGTTGATGGTGGTGGCGGGCACGGACATCGGGATCCCGCCCTTGGTGGCGGCCTGGCGAGCGGTGATCTGGCCCTGTCCGGCCAGGAGCACCTGTCCCATGAAGACGTAGTCCACGTCCTCGGGTGCCACCCCGGCCCGCTCGAGTGCTGCGGAGATGGCGAGGCCTCCGAGGTCCATGGCGCTGAAACCGCTCAGGGCCCCCGAGAGCTTGCCGATGGGGGTACGGGCTCCTGCGAGGATGACGGAACCGGGCATGGACGTGACCTCCGATGGGACCGTGCCAGCCGCACGGACGGGCGGACCCTCATTCTACGGGAGCAAGGGGGCCTTCCGCCGAGCCGGACCGACCTGGCGCCGCGGGGTGCCTCGGCGTTGCCCGGAGGCCTGGGAACGGCCCCGGGGGGACGGGTAGGGTGCGTCCCCATGCATGCATTCGGTGAGGCCATCGAGGCCGGCGCCAGCGGCGAGGAACTGGGAGCCATCCCGCTGCCCGAGTCCTACCGCGCCGCCCATGTCCGGCGCGACGAGGTCGACATGTTCGCCGGGGTCGATTCCGCCGACAAGGACCCCCGTAAGTCCCTGCACGTGTCCGAGGTCCCTGTCCCCGAGCTCGCCCCGGACGAGGCCTACATCGCCGTCATGGCTTCGGCCATCAACTTCAACACGGTGTGGACCTCGATCTTCGAGCCCCTGCCGACCTTCGGGTTCCTCGACCGCCTGGGCAAGGAGAGTGCCTGGGGGGCGCGCCACGCGCTCGACTACCACGTCGTGGGTTCCGACGCCTCGGGCGTGGTGCTGCGCGTCGGCTCGGCCGTGCGGAGCTGGAGGCCCGGCGACAAGATCGTCGTGCACTGCAACTACGTCGACGACCAGGACCCGTCGGCTCACGATGACTCCATGCTCGCGTCCAATCAGCGCATCTGGGGCTTCGAGTCCAACTTCGGGGGCCTCGCCGATCTCGCCGTCGTCAAGGCCAACCAGCTGATGCCCAAGGCCCGTCATCTCAGCTGGGAGGAGGCTGCGGTCAACGCGTTGTGCAACTCCACCGCCTACCGGATGCTCGTGTCGCACAACGGCGCACCCATGAAGCAGGGCGACCGGGTCCTCGTGTGGGGCGGCAGCGGCGGCCTCGGCAGCTACGCCGTCCAGCACGTCATGAACGGGGGTGGCACGCCGGTGGCGGTGGTGTCGTCGCCCGAGAAGGTTGACCTGCTGCACGAACTGGGTGTGGAGGCGGTGATCGACCGCGCCGCGGCCCGGTACCGGTTCTGGAGCGACGAGCACACCCAGGACGAGTCGGAGTGGCGCCGGTTCGGCAAGGACGTGAAGGCGCTCGTGGGCAGCGAGCCCGACATCGTCTTCGAGCATCCTGGGCGTCAGACGATGGGGGCCTCGGTGTTCGTGTGCAAGCGGGGCGGGACCGTCGTCACCTGCGCGGCGACGTCGGGCTACATGATCGAGTACGACAACCGCCACCTCTGGATGAAGCTCAAGACCATCAAGGGCTCGCACTTCGCCAACTACCGCGAGGCGTGGGACGCCAACCAACTCGTGTGCGATGGCAAGGTGATCCCCCCGCTTTCGGCGCTCTACCCCCTCCTCGACGTGGGCGACGCCGCCTACCAGGTTCACCGCAATCTGCACGAGGGCAAGATCGGCGTGCTCTGCCTGGCGCCGCGCGAGGGTCTCGGGATCGACGACCCCGAGCTGCGGGCCCGCGTGGGAGAGGACCGGATCACCTTGTTCCGGAGGCACGGGGCATGACGGCCGGCGAGCACGGTCTGCTGACCGAGATCGACCACGTCGGCATCGCCGTGCGGGACCTCGACGCGGCCATCGCCTATTACCGCGACACCTTCGGTGCCGACGTGACCCACCGCGAGCGCATCGAGCTCGACGGGGTCGAGGAGGCGCTCATCTCGGTGGCCGACTCCTACGTGCAGCTGCTGTCCCCGACGCGTCCTGACTCTCCCGTGGCCCGTTTCCTGGAGCGCAGGGGTGAGGGACTGCATCATGTCGGTTACCGCGTGGATGACTGCGCCGCCGCGCTCGAGTCGGTTCGCCACGGAGGCGGGACCCTGATCGACGAAGCACCTCGGCCCGGTTCGCGAGGCACCACCGTGGCCTTCGTCCACCCCAAGGGTGCCTTCGGAACCCTCATCGAGCTCGTCCAAGAGCCCACCTGACCCCGTGCACCGCGGGGTCGGACGCGCCAGCGCGCCCGCCGCTCAGCCGCTGAACCGGATCACGGCGCCGGAATTGGCGGTGGTGCCCCACAGGGCCCCTCCGTCGTCGACCACGAGCTGACGGATCACGCCCGGCACCTGGACGGGCATCCCGATCTGCTGGCCCGTGGCCGGGTCGAGCGCAACCACCACGCCCTGTTGGCCGTCGGCCACCCACAGCCGGCCGTTCCAGAACGTGACCATCTCCGGGTTGGCGGGGACACCGCCACCCGCGCCGCCCACCGTGTAGGTCGCGCTGACGCGCATGGTGGCCGGGTCCACACGCGACACCGACCCCGACTTCACGTTGGCCACCCACACCGAACCGTCGCCGACGCCGACCCCGAACGGGCCCTGGCCCACCCGGACGGTGCGCCACGACAGCGTGGCGTCCACGGGGCGGGGGTCGACGCGTGTGAGCGAATCGGTCTGGCCGCTCACCCACACCCCGTCGGGTCCGATCGCGAGGCGCACCGCTCCGTCGGGCAGGGCCGCCGACGCCACGACCTGGGCTGTGTGGGGATCGATGAGGCTCACGGTGCCGGCCACGAGGCTCGCCACCCAGACCCCGCCGTCGCCGGTGGCGAGCGACACCGGCCCTTGCGCCACCGCGATGGGAGATCCGACTACCGCCCCGTTCCCGGGGTCGATCTCCCACACCTTGCTCCCGGCGATGTCCGCCACCCAGATGCGACCGAACCCCGCCACCACCGAGATCGGCCGTCCCCCCACACGGACCGGGCGACCGAGCGCGGCGCCTGTGGCCGGTGCGAAGTGGCGCACGGTTCCGGAGTGGTCGTCGGCCAGCCACGCGCCGGCCGGGTCGAAGGCCACCGACGCAGCCGCCGTTCGGATGACGACCTGGGCATCGGCGGGGGGAGGCCCATCGGGGCCGGAGGTCGACGGCGAAACGAGCCCCGCGATGGCGAAACCAAGCCCGAGGACGAGGGCGACACCGGCGCATGTGACGACGACCACGCCCCGTCGAGAGAGCTTCATCCGTGCTCGGGGCCGGGGGTGCGGCACGGTGGAGCGGGGGACGACCGCGTCGCCGGTACCGGTCGGGCGCGGTCGGGGAGTGGCGTCGGCAGGGTGTGCTTCAGGGACGGGCCGGCCGGGCCGAGCGGTCTCGTGTTCGAGCTGATTCCCCGTCGGGGTCACCACTCCATCCTGGTCTCGCGTCGCCCCGCGCGGGGTGATCGTCGGCGCCGGTGCGTCGTGTCGCTCGCGCACGGGCCTCCGGTAGCCTCGGGGCCCATGGAGCACCCCATGTCACAGCGGCTGGCCGAGCTCAAGGCCCGCAAGGAGGAGGCCCTGCACGCAGGATCGCCCCACGCGGTGGAGCGCCAGCACGCCAAGGGGAAACTGACCGCCCGCGAACGCATCGAGTGCCTCTTGGACGAGGGATCGTTCCAGGAACTCGACATGCTCGCCCGTCATCGGGCCCACGGGATGGGACTCGAGGACAAGCGGCCCTACACCGACGGCGTCATCACCGGCTTCGGCACCATCGACGGCCGGCGCGTGTGTGTCTTCAGCCAGGACTTCACCGTCTTCGGTGGCGCGCTGGGTGAGGTGTTCGCCGAGAAGATCCACAAGGTCATGGACCTGGCCGAGTCCATCGGCGTGCCCATGATCGGACTCAACGACGGGGCCGGGGCACGCATCCAGGAAGGCGTGGTGTCGTTGCATTCATACGGTGGGATCTTCCACCGCAACGTGCGCGCCTCGGGGGTCATCCCCCAGATCAGCGTGATCCTCGGCCCCTGCGCGGGCGGTGCGGTGTACTCGCCTGCGATGACCGATTTCATCTTCATGGTCAACCAGTCCAGCCACATGTTCATCACGGGCCCCGATGTCGTGAAGACGGTCACCGGTGAGGACGTCACCCTCGAGGAGCTGGGCGGGGCGATGTCCCACGCCACGAAGTCGGGCGTCGCCACCTTCGTCGCCCCCGACGAAAAGACGTGCCTGGACGAGGTCCGCTATCTGCTGTCGTTCCTGCCTTCCAACAACCTCGAGGAGCCACCAGTCCTCGAGACCGACGACGATCCCGACCGCGGCACCCCGGAGCTCGTCGACCTGATGCCCAACCTGCCGACCCAGCCCTACGACATGAAGCGTGTCATCACCTCCATCGTCGACGAGGGCGACTACTTCGAGGTCCACCCTCACTGGGCCATGAACATCACCTGTGGCTTCGCCCGCATCGACCGCCGGGTAGTGGGCATCGTGGGCAACCAGCCCGCCGTGCTCGCCGGTGTGCTCGACATCGATTCCTCGGAGAAGGCGGCGCGCTTCGTGCGGACGTGCGACGCCTTCAACATCCCCCTGGTGACCTTCGTCGACGTACCAGGCTTCATGCCCGGCACCGATCAGGAGTACGGGGGGATCATCCGTCACGGCGCCAAGCTGCTCTACGCGTACTGCGAGGCGACGGTCCCGCGCATCCAGATCATCACCCGCAAGGCGTACGGCGGGGCATATGTCGTCATGAACTCCAAGTCGATCGGAGCCGACCTCGCCTTCGCGTGGCCCTCGGCGGAGCTGGCGGTCATGGGTCCCCAGGGAGCCGTGGAGATCGTCTACCGGCGCGAACTCGCCGAGGCGGCCGACCCCGCGGCGCGCCGGGCCGAGCTGGTCGAGGAGTACACCGAGCGCTACGCCAACCCCTATGTCGCAGCCGAGCGCGGCTACGTCGACGACGTCATCGACCCCACCGAGACCCGGCGCGTGCTGGTGCGCAGTCTGCGCCTGCTGGCGTCCAAGCGTGAGGAGCTGCCCCGTCGCAAGCACGGGAACGTGCCGTTGTGACCGAGCCGAGACACGGCGGGCCCGTGGTGGTCTCGGTGCGACCCGAGCCCGAGCCCGCAGTCTTGGCGGCCATCGTCGTCGCGGTCGAACAGGCGTGGCCGCGTCCCCGTCCCTCCGACGAGGGAACTGGTCCGGAGCACACGGCCTGGCGTTTCAGTGGGCGGTGGTGGACCCAGCCCGCCGCGTCACGGCGCGAGCGTCCCCGGTCGTTTCGCTGAGCACGACACAGCAGCGTCCCGGTGCAGGATCGAGCCTGGCCTCCAGGGTGCTGCGTTCGATGCCTTCGAGCAGCCCTTCCATCAGATCAAGGTTCACGACACAGACAAGATCGGTGGTCCGCCGCGCTGAATCAGGGCCCTGTCGTGGCGAAGAACATGCTGGGGAAGAGCGTCGCCTACCGGAAGGTGCCCTACTTCTTCTCGGACCAGTACGACCTCGGCCTGGAGTACAGCGGGTTCGCCCCCCATTGGGACGAGATCGTCTACCGGGGGGACAAAGAGGGTCGGCAGGTCATCGTGTTCTGGCTCGACCAGGGCAAGGTCGTGGCGGGCATGAACGTCAACGTGTGGGACGTTGCCGACGACATCGCTACCCTCGTCGAGGCCCAAAGGCCGGTCGACCGAAAGCGGCTGGCCGATCCATCGGTCGAGCTCGGGTCGTTGTAACAGTCGCCTGCCCGCCCGTCGCCACAGGTCGCTATGGGACGAGGCGCCTCAGCGTGCCACGGCGCGGTTGTCGTCGCGGTACCCCTCGGCCAGCGTGAGGAGCTCGTCGACGATGCGCCCCAGCTCAAAGTCCTTGGGCGTGAACACCGCGGCCACGCCCTTTCCCCGCAAGACCTCCGCGTCCTCGGGAGGAATGATGCCGCCCACGACCACAGGGGCGTCCACCCCCGCGCCGCGCAGGCGGTCGAGGACCTCTGGGACGAGCTCGAGATGGCTACCCGACAGGATCGAGATGCCCACCACGTCGACGTCCTCGTCGCGGGCCGCCACCGCGATCTGCTCGGGGCTGAGCCGGATCCCCTGGTAGATCACTTCGAATCCGGCGTCGCGGGCCGCTACGGCGATCTGCTCCGCCCCGTTGGAATGGCCGTCGAGACCGGGCTTGGCCACGAGAAGGCGCGCTGGCCCTCCCGTGCGCTGCGCCAGGAGCCGTGACCTCTCGCGCACCGCGGCGAGCTCGGCGCCGCGGTGTCCCACCCCGCCGCTGACCCCGGTGGGGGCGCGGAACTCCCCGAACACCTGCCGGAGTGCGCCGGCCCATTCCCCCGTGGTCCCTCCCGCATGGGCCAAGGCGATCGTGGCCGGCATGAGATTCTCGTCCTCGTTTGCCGCCACCCGGCGCAACTCGTCGAGGGCGCGTCGCACCGCGTCGTTGTCGCGCCCCGCACGCCACGCGACGACATCGGCGCGCAGTTGGGCCTCCTCGGCGGGATCGACCTTCAAGATGGTGGCCGCACCATCGTCGGCCGTCTCGAGCGGTGACGGCTCGGTCTCGGTGAACGAGTTGACACCCACCACGAGGAGCTCACCTGATTCGATGCGCCGGACCCGCTCCGCCTGGCTGCGCACGAGGCGGCGCTTCAAGTCCTCGACCGCTTCGAAGGCACCGCCCAGCGCCAGGACCTCGTCGAGTTCCTCGCGGGCGGCCTCGACCAGCTCCGAGGTCTTGGTTTCGATGACGGTGGAGCCTTCGAAGATGTCGTCGTACTCGAGCAGGTCGGTTTCGAAGGCGAGGATCTGCTGGATGCGCAGCGACCACTGCTGGTCCCAGGGCCGGGGCAGGCCGAGCGCCTCGTTCCACGCCGGGAGCTGGATCGCCCTGGCCCGGGCGTCGCGCGACAAGGTGACACCGAGCGCCTCGAGGACGATGCGGGGCACGTTGTTCTCGGGCTGGGCCTCGGTGAGCCCGAGCGAGTTCACCTGGACGCCGTAGCGGAACCGGCGCAGCTTGGGGTCCTCGACGCCGTAGCGCTCCAGGCAGATCTGGTCCCACATGCGCGTCAGGGCGCGAACCTTGCACGTCTCCTCGACGAAGCGGATGCCGGCGTTGACGAAGAACGAGATCCGTCCCACCACCGCCGGGAGTTCCGACGACTCGATCTTGCCCGAGTCGCGCACGGCATCGAGCACGCCGATCGCTGTCGCCAACGCGTAGGCGACCTCCTGGACCGGTGTGGCGCCGGCCTCTTGGAGGTGGTAGCTGCACACGTTGATCGGGTTCCACTTCGGGACCTCGCGCACCGTGTAGGCGATCATGTCGAC
>Ga0209415_10013139_pt1 | contig 13699 bp, 13 predicted proteins | sample PeaSoiSIISIP2007_FD_187696 | JGI IMG/M metagenome (GOLD analysis project Ga0209415, IMG submission 187696) | Peat soil microbial communities from Weissenstadt, Germany - SII-SIP-2007 (SPAdes) (version 2) | ecosystem: Environmental > Terrestrial > Soil > Wetlands > Peat | place: Germany... | reverse complement strand
CGAATACACCACCTCGATCGTCTTCCTGGCGGAGCGTTCGGTCCATCATCACCGCGGAGTAACCGCCTCGGTCGGCCTCTTCGGCAGCATCGCGGGCGGGATGCTCGGATCGGCGGTCGGCGCCGCGCTCGGCCTGCTGATGCACCCGGAGCAGTTGAGCGCCTGGGGATGGCGCCTGCCGTTTCTGTTCGGCATCGTGCTGGCGCTGGTCGGCGTGCTGCTGCGGCGCGAGATGCAGCACTCGGCGGGTCTGCCGGGCCGCTCGGGCGTAACGATAAGACAGGTGCTGAGAACGGAATGGCTCGCGATGGTGCGCGTGGTGGGATTCGAAATCCTCGAGGCGGTCGGCTTCTACACCACCTTTATTTACCTCGCCACCTACCTGACGACGGTGGTGCACATGCCGCCGCGCGACGCCTTTGCGATCAACACGCTGAGCATGGGCTTCGTTCTGATGATCATCCCGGTCGCCGGGACGCTCTCGGATCGATTGGGCCGCAAACCTCTGATGCTCACCGCCGCGCTCTGCGGAACCTTGTTCGCGTGGCCGCTGTTTCGACTTTTCCAGCATGGCAGCTTCGGACTTGCCCTGCTGGGCGAGATGGGCCTGGCCGCGATCGTCGGATGCTACGAGGGGGCGACGCCGGCCGCGGTCGCCGAGGCGTTTCCGGCGAGTGTGCGCGGGACCGGCGTCGGGGTGGGATTCAATATCGCGATGACGCTGTTCGGCGGCACGACGCCGTTCGTCGCGACCTATCTGATCGCGCACACGCAAAGCCCGATGGCCCCGGCGGTCTACCTGATGTGCGCTGCGGCGTTCTCGGGCCTGGTCGTTCTCACGCTGTCCGAGCGCTCCCAGGAACCGCTCGATCTCTGATCGCCGCGGCCGGCAGCCGTTTCTGCATAGCACCGCGTGCGTGTTATGTAAGCGGCGCCAGGGAGGCCGTTATGAGCCAGAGCGATTCGGGCGAACTCGCCTTCGTCTATTTTCCGGGCGATTACCGCTGGTCGATGGGGTTGATGCTCGGATTGGGCGCAGCGCCCTGGGGCGGTGCGGAGATCGACGAGATCAATCGTATCGGTCAGCGCCTGCGCGACAAGGTCGGCGACGATCGCGCCTGGGTCGCGGAATGGACCCGGATGGCGCGCATCGTGGAGCATCGCGGGCGCGCTTCGCGTCACGATCGGACGCGGGCGGCGTGCCTGTTTCGCGCGGCGCACTACTATCATCTCGGCGAGCGCTTTCTGATGCCCAAGACCGAAGCGGGCCTGGCCGATTATCGCCGCGGCGTCGAATGCTTCAGCGAAGCGGCCCGCCTGATTCGCCATCCGCGCATCGAACCGGTCGAAATTCCGTACGACGGCAAGAGCCTGCCGGGCCTGTTGGTGCATGCGGAGTCGAGCGCACCGCGCGCGCCGGCGATGGTCTTCTTCGACGGCCTCGACGTCACCAAGGAGATTCAATATTTCCATGGCGTGCCGGAGATGGCGGCGCGCGGAATCGCGTGCCTCATTGTCGACGGACCCGGCAACGGCGAGGCGATCCGGTTTCGCGGTATGCCGCTTCATCATGAGACCGAGCGCTACGCGCGCGCGGCGTACGATTTCCTCGCCGGGCGCGGCGAGTTCGATGCGGATCGTATCGGCGTGATGGGTATCAGCCTCGGCGGTTACTACGCGCCGCGCGCGGCCGCGATGGAGCCGCGCTTCGCATGCTGCGTCGCGTGGGGCGCGCAGTGGGATTATCACGCGATCTGGAAAGAGCGCCTCGAGCGTATCGCGCAGCAGCAGACGGTCTCGCTATCGGTCGCCGCGGAACATCTCTTATGGATCTTCAGCGTGCGCACTCCCGAGGAGGCATTAAAGAAGCTCGAGGGCTTCCGGCTCGATGGTGTGGTGCAGAAGATGCGCTGTCCGTTCCTGCTCGTCCACGGTGAGCGCGACGCGCAGATTCCGCTCGAGTCGGCGCGGCGCCTGTACGAGGCGGTCGGCTCGCCGCGAAAGACCCTGAAGATCTTCACCCCCGACGAGGGTGGGTATCATCATTGCCAGGCCGACAATGCGACCATCGGGGTGGAGGCGATTTGCGACTGGCTCGAAGATGTCCTGGAGCCCGGGCGCGCGCTCTGACCTAACGGGCGCTAAGGCTTCTCGTTGGCGTTCGCGATCGCTTTCCAGCGCGGCTCAGGCGCGGCCAGCCAGCATGCGATGGTCTCGGCCGGCACGGTATGCCACTGGCGCGGTTTCCACGCTTCGGTCAGATAATCCATGTCGGCGTAATATTCGGTCGCTGCGCCGCACGGGGTCTTGAAGTACCAGAAGTAGTTCGATCCGATCACGTGACGGCCCGGGCCGAACTCGGTCTCCCAGCCCTTCTGATTCATCGCCATCCCGGCCATCATCACCTCGTGGAAGTCGCCGACTTCGAAAGCGACGTGATGAGCCCCCGGTTTGGCGCCATTGAGCAGGAAGAGCGTGTGATGCTGCGGGGCCTTGCGGGCGCGCATGAAGGTGCCGAGGTTGGCGTAAGCATCGGAGAGCAGGAACCCCAGCCGCTTCATATAGAAATCGGAAGCTTCCTGCAGATTGGGCGCGAAGAAGACCGCGTGCCCGATATGGCGGATGGTGACGTGGGTCGAAAAATCGGCGCGCCGATCGATGCGATGTACCTCGCCGGGAAAATTGACCGCAGGCGTCGCGCTGACCGGCAGCGGGACGGTGCGGCTCACCCGAAACGCGATCGCGTACCCGGTCGCATCGACCGAGTGAAGCGTGCCGTCGCTATCGCGCGTGACCTTGCGATCCTTCTCCAGTTCGGCGCCGATCGCTTCGAGGCTCTCCTTCGACGCGACACCCCATACCACCTCGCGAATCGTCGGCCCCGCCACCACCGCCGGAGCCAGTCCCGCGTCCCGTTCGAGCCGCACTTCGATCTCGCCGTTGTCGGTGGTGTTGAAGCCAAGGCCCTTCGCGCCGCGCTCGACCTGGTGCAGTCCCCAGTCTGAGAAATAGCGGTGCGCAGTCTCCAGATCGTCCACTCCAAAGCGCAGCGCGTCGATTCCGACAATATCCATGGCGAGTGCCTCCGCGGAATGTATCTTCAATAAGTTGGATCGCTGCAGTTCAGTCCGAGCGCGATGCGGCCGAATTGCAGTCCGTTGCTGTCCCAGCGCAGCGCGGCATGCGCGTTGATCGCGTGCGCGTCGCGGAAAGCGCGCTGAATCGGAAATTCTTCGAACAGGCCGTGAGCCCCGCTCGCCTGATGAATTACGTCGACGGCGCGCATGCACGAGAGCGCCGCGTACGCGAGGTCGCGGCGGTAGCGCGTGCGCTGTTCGTAACCGAAGCCCTCGCCCGCGCGTCCGACCCGGTTGATCTCCTCGGCGTCGCGCAGCATCAGCTCGGTCGCGGCATCGACCATCGCGGCGGCTTCCGCGACCCGGAGCTGCAGCGTCGTTGACTCGGTACTGCGCTGCCCGGTGATCGAGGTCTGGGTGCGCGCGCGCGCGGTGAACTGCTCGATCACGCCACGCGCGATCCCGATCGCCGGCGTGCTGATGTTGTAAGGGAACACCGCGTAGAGCGGTAAGCGATAGATATGGCTCGGGTTCACGGCGCTGCCCGGCGTCGGTCCGCCCTTGAGCATCTTGAGCGGCATCGCACGATGGTCCGGCACGAACGCGCCGGCGACCCGGATGTCATTGCTGCCGGTCGCGCGCAGGCCGCCGACGAACCAGGTGTCGATAATCTCGTATTCGCGCTTCGGCACCAGGCAGAGCAGGTTCTCGCGCCCGCCCGCGCCGTTCTCGAGCGGCGCGACGATCAGCGCCCAATCGGCAGCATCGATCCCGCTCGAAAATTTCCAGCGACCCGCCAGCCGATAACCACCCTCGATCGGTTCGAGACGGGCCTGCTCGGGAACCAGCGCGGTCGCGAGCAGGGTCTTTGGCTCCTCGCCCCAGACCTCTTCCTGCGCCCGCAGCGGGTACATGCCGAGAATCCAGTTATGGCAGGCGGTAACGGTGAAGACCCAGGCGCTCGAACCGCATCCGCGGCCGAGTTCGGAGGCGATCCTGACCTGCGGCGGACCATAATCCAGCTCGTAGCCGCCGAAGCGCCGGGGGAGGAAAATCTTGAAAAAACCCGCTTCGATGAAGTCGCGGATGGTCTCGTTCGGGATGCGCCGTAATTCCTCAGCGCCGGGCGCCCGCTTCAGCAGCTCGGGGACAATATCGCGGGCGCGCTCCACCAGCCCGCTCAAGATTGTCGAGCGATCGCCCGTCTCCGATAATGCTGCCGCCTGAACCATCACGCCTGGTCTGCCTTCGACGATACTCCACCCTACCGCCTAGCTAAAGGACCGCCGCGAAGCAAACCCGCATTTGCGGAGATCAGCGGGATGAGCGCATCGCGGCGGTCGCCGACTGATCCCCGGCCAACGTCTCCGGATCGACAGCGACGCCGTAGTCACGCGCCGCGCTCTCCAACGACACGTAGCCGTCGGCGACATCCTGCGCGACCATCGCGGCCGGACGCTCGTGGGGCGGGCCGTAACCCGCGCCGCCGCTCTGTTCGAGGCGGAAGATCGCCCCGGCGCGGAGCGAGCGCGTCACCAGGACATCAAGCTGCTCGGGTTCGCCGTCGGTCTCGAGCAGCGCCCGCGAGGTTGCCGGTCCCTGGCCGCCCTTGATGCCCGGCGCGCCGAAGCGATGGTTCGAGTGGCGTACGGTCAGGGTGCAGTCGGTCTTCACCTGGTATTCGCGCACGAAGCCGATCCCGCCGCGATATCTGCCCGCGCCCGCCGAATCGCGCAGGATGTCGAAGCGCCGCACCGTCACCGGATACTCGCTTTCGAGCACCTCGACCGGCGTGCTGGGTGTGAAATGGTTCATCGCCATCACGATCGATGCGCCGTCGTGGGTCGGCGTAGCGCCGAGCGCCGTGGACATCAGCTCGTACTGGACGTCGGGATGTCCGCCGCGCGCCTCCGGGTAGCCGATCGCGATCGCGCCGCCGCCCAGTCCCGAGGGCGCGACCGCGCGCGCGGGATTGAAATGGCCGAGCGCGGCCATCAGGCAATTGTAGACCAGGTGCATGGTCGGCACGTAGTTGTTGACGGTCGCCGGACGGCGCGGGCTTACGACCCTGCCCTCCGGGATTACGAATTCGATCGCCTCGAGCAGTCCCGCATTGACCGGCAGCTCGGGGTCTGCCGCCGCGACGAACGCCACCAGCGAGATCGCCCGCGTCGTGACGGCGTTGAGATTCACCGGCCCGAGGGTCTGCGGATCGCAGCCCGAAAAATCCAGCGTGAGACGATCGCCGTGCTTGACGACACGCACCCGAATCCGCACCGGGACGTCCAGCTTCGCTCCGTCGTGATCGAGGAATGCTTCGGCGGCACTCTCGCCGTCGCGCCATCGTGAGATCGCCGCGCGGGCGCGCGCCGCAGTGGTGCGCAGCAGCTCGTCCATCGCGCCGGCGATGAGCTCAGCGCCGTACTCATCCGCGAGCGCCGCGAGACGCTCCGCACCCAGCCGCGTGCATCCCGCCTGGCCGCGCAGGTCGCCCACCACGATTTCCGGGATACGGCTGTTGCTGCGGATGATATCCTCGACCGCCTCGTCAACTCCGGCCGCCGTCATATATCGCACCGGCGGGATCAGCAGGCCATCATGGAAAATCTCGCGCGCAGCCGCGCCCGAGGAGCCCGGCACGATCCCGCCCACGTCCGCCTTGTGCGCGACGCTCACCGCGAACGCGATGCGGCTCGCGCGATGGAACACGGGCGTCACCACGACGATATCGGGCACGTGCGAATTGCCGCCGCGATAGGGATCGTTGACGATAAAGGTGTCGCCGGGACGGAGCCCCTCAAGGCCGAATTTTTCGATCACGCTCTGGACCGCGCGGCCGTAGACCAGCGAGTGATACTGCAGGCCGCCGCTGATCATCACGATTCGACCCTCGGCATCGAGCAGGCCCGCCGTGCCATCCTGCGACTCGCGGAGCACCGGCGAGTAGCCGCTATGGTAGAGCGCATGCTCCATCGTGGCCGCCACTTCGACGAGCCGGCTCAGAATCACTTCTGCGCTGATCGGATCGATGGTCATCCTGATGCTCCGGTCTCGACGATTAAGGTGCCTGAACGATCGACGCGGGCGCGTTGGCCCGGCCAGATCACTGTGGTGGAGTCGAACTGCTCGATGATCGCGGGGCCGCCGAGCTCGTGGCCCTGCATCAGTCTTTCCCGCCGGTACACCGGGGCGGTAATGAAACGCGCCTCATCGGGCGAGAACAGCTCGCGCTCCCCGCTGAGCGCGCGCGACGCGGCGCTTCGCTGACCATCCGAAAAGTCACGATCTCGGCCGGCTCCCGCGGCGCCGATTGGCCGTAAAGGCGCTGATGCATCGCGTCGAAGCGCTCGCGGATCGCGGCGCGATCGGAGTCGCCCAACGCGTGGTTCGGGCACGCAACCGCAAGCTGGTAGCCCTGATGCTGATAGCGGAGATCGATCTCGCGCCGGATACTGAGCGCCCCGTCGGGAATCGCCTCTTCGCGCGCGTCAGCTTTGGCCTGCGCTTCGAGCGCGCCAAAGATTTCCGTCATCCGCTCGATCGGGAAGCTGTCGAGCATCCCGACCGCCGAGCGCAGATGGATATGCCGGATGTTCGCGCCCAGCAGGCCGGCGGCGCTCAGCAGACCGGGGCGGAGCGGAATCAGCACGCGCGGGATGTGTAGTTCGCGCGCCAGGTAGGCCGCGTGAATCGGCCCGGCGCCGCCGAAGGCGACCAGCGCGAAGCGCCGCGGATCCTGGCCCTGCTCATAGAGCGCGAGGCGCAGATTAATCGCCATCTGGTTGTTCACGATCCGGATGATTCCCGCCGCCGCGGCCAGCGGTTGGAGCCCGAGCTTCGCGGCGAGCCGTCCGATCGCATCGCGTGCCGCCTCGAGGTCGAGAACCATCCGCCCGCCCAGCAGGCTTGTACTGCCGAGCGCGCCCAGCATCAGGTTCGCGTCGGTGACCGTCGGCTCGATACCCCCGCGTCCGTAGCAGGCGGGACCCGGCACCGCGCCGGCGCTCTCCGGACCGACCTTGAGCAGACCGTCCGGGCCGACCCGCGCGATCGTGCCGCCGCCGGCGCCGAGCGTGCGCAGCTTGAGCATCGGGATGCCGATATCCTGCCCGGCGATCTGCCCCTCGCTGCTCTGCTCCGCACGACCCTCGACGACCACGCCGATATCGGTGCTGGTGCCACCCATGTCGAAGGTGACCGCGTGCGACATCTCGCACGCGCCGGCGACTTCGATACCGCCGACCACGCCGGCCGAGGGCCCCGAGAGCAGCGTTTGCGTCGGGTAGCGCGCACCGATGTTCATGCGCATCAGGCCGCCGTTGGATTGCATCAGGTAGAGTTGCGGCGTGGTTACGCCGCGCCGTCCCAGCCGCGCGCCGAGCTCGAGCAGATAACGTTCGATCGCCAGGCCGACGTACGCGTCGACCACCGTGGTCGAGAGGCGCGGATATTCGCGGATCGCGGGCAGCACGCGCGAAGAAAGCGAGACGCGAATCCGGGGCGCCTCCTCCGCGATAATCGCGGCGGTGCGCTCCTCGTGATCGGGATTGAGGAAACTGAACAGGTAACAAACGGCAATCGAAACCACGCCGCGCTCGCGGAGGCGGCGTACTGCGGCACGCACCTCGGCCTCGTCGAGCGGGGTCAGAATCGCGCCGGTGGAATCGACCCGCTCGCTGATCTCGCAGGTCAGATTCTGCGGCACCAGCATCGGCGGCTTCTGGAAAAAAGGATCGATCAGGGCGCGGACGCTGTCGGGGCGAATTCAGCCGCGCGCCTCGTAAATCGCGCGGAATCCTCGCGTGATCAGCAGGCCGGCGCGCACCCCTTTTCCTTCCAGGATGGTGTTGGTCGCGACGGTGGTGCCGTGGGCCAGAAGCCGCACCTCACCTGGGTCCACGCCGCCGGCGAATAATTCATCGAGCGCGGCGATTACCGCCTGCGAAGGGTCGTCGGGCGTCGAGGGGACTTTGGTGATGAAGCTGCAGCCGCTGCCGGCCTCAACGGCCACCAGGTCGGTGAACGTGCCACCGCAATCGATGCCCACCAGGTATTGGTTCACGAACCCCAAGCGCCGCGCTCAGCCGGCGGCCGTTTCACAAACTGGCATGGAGCCGGCCGCAGCCGCAACTGCGATTGACCGCGTTTCGGCGAATCATGCTATGTTGCGCAAGTTTCCGCGCGGGCGGAAAATTGCAGACAGGACGGCGGTGAACATCATGGAGCAGCTCAGCTTTGGAGTCTTCGACCATATCGAGCGTACCAGTGGCGCGCAGAATCTGCAGGCGCTTTACCAGGAGCGGCTCAAGCTGATGGAGGATTACGACCGCGCCGGAATCTTCTGCTTTCACGTCGCCCAGCATCACGCCACGCCGCTCGGGATGGCGCCGTCGCCCAACCTGTTTCTCTCGGCGGCGGCGGAGCATACCAAGCGCCTGCATTTTGGCCCGCTGGTCTACCTGCTGCCGTTCTACCAGCCGCTGCGCCTGATCGAAGAGATCAGCATGCTCGACCACATGAGCGGCGGCCGCCTCGAAGTCGGCGTCGGACGCGGCGTCTCGCCCTTCGAGCTCGGGCTCCATCGGATTCCGTTTTACGACTCGCGCAATATCTTCCACGAGGCGCTCGAAGTGCTGCATCGTGGGCTCACCAACGAGCGGCTCTCGTTCAGCGGCAAGTACTACCATTACGAGAACGTGCCGATGGAGCTGCGGCCGCTGCAGCAGCCTCATCCGGATTTCTGGTACGGCGTGCTCAACGAAGAGAACACGCGGTATGCGGCGAAGCTCGGGATGCACGTGGTGACGCTCGGGCCGGCCGAAGCCGCGGCGAAGGTGGTGGCCGCCTATCGCGAGACCTGGAAACCCAACAATCCCGAGAATCTCAACGAGCGCGTCAGATCGCCCAAGATCGGCGTGCAGCGGCACGTGCTGGTGGCCGAGACCGACAAGGAGGCCGCGCTTATCGGCCGCGCGGCGTTCAATGTCTTCTTCCATAACATCCAGCGACTGTGGAACGATTTCGGCACCTTCACCTCGGTCTTTCCGAACGATTACGACAAGGTCGTGGAAGCGGGCGCGTTCGTCGTCGGCTCGCCGTCGAAGGTGCGCGACGAGCTGGCGCGCGCGGCCGAGATCACCAAGACCAATTACCTGGTGCAGGTCTTCTCGTGGGGCGATCTGACCGCCGATCAATCGCGCAAGTCATTTGATCTGTTCGCGACGCGCGTGATGCCCGATCTGCAGAAGCTCTCGCTGGCCGCCTAGGCGCTGCGATAGCGGACCGGGTCCTGGAGCCCGGCCTCGGCGAAACCCTTGAGGCGCAGCCGGCACGAGTCGCATCGCCCGCAGGCCTCGCCTTCCGCCGACGGGTCGTAGCAGCTCAAGGTGATCGAGTAGTCAATTCCCAACCCCGCGCCGGTGCGGATGATCGCGGCCTTGCTGAGATCGATCAGCGGCGTGTGAATCTTCAATCGATGGCCTTCGACGCCCGCCTTGGTCGCCAGGTTCGCCATCCGCTCGTAAGCCTGGATGTATTCGGGACGGCAATCCGGGTAGCCGCTGTAATCGAGCGCGTTGACGCCGATGAAGATGTCGTTCGCGCCGAGCACTTCCGCATAGGCGAGAGCGAATGACAGGAAAATCGTATTGCGCGCCGGAACGTAGGTGATCGGGATGGCGTGCGCGATCTCGCCGAGCGGCCGATCCTTGGGTACCGGGATGTCGGCGGTGAGGGCCGAGCCGCCGAAGGTCCGCAGATCGATATCGACGATCACATGGCGCGCCGCGCCGAGCTGCGCGGCGACGCGCCGGGCCGCCGCGACCTCGACTTCGTGGCGCTGGCCGTATCGGAAGGTGAGAGCGCAGGGTTCGAAGCCGTCGCGGCGGGCGATCGCAAGTGCGGTGGTCGAATCGATCCCGCCGCTAAGCAGGACGACGGCTCGCGGCGAGGCGGGCGCCATTCGCTGCTCCCCTGTCGGATTTCACCCGGCCCGGGCGCGCCGGCGTGCCGCGCTCGGCCTCGTCGATGAAGCCGAGCACCGCACGATTGAACTCCTGCGGCTGCTCCAGGTAGCTGATATGGCCGACGCCGGCGATCGCGCTCAGGCGCGCGCCGGGTATCAGCGCGGCGGTCTTGCGCCCGCCGGCCGCCGGTATCACACGGTCGAGCTCGCCGACCAGCACCATCGTCGGAACGCGGATCGCGCCGACCAGCTTGCGCACATCGAAGTGTCCCAGCCCTTCGTTGAAGACCTGCGTATAGACCTCGCGATCGTTGTCCGCGACCATTTCGCACAACCATTCATGGACCGCCGGCCTGACGTGCACCGCCAGCGCCTGACTGGCGACCAGATGGCCGTAGTGCACCATCGATTTCTTGTTGAGCGCTCGCAGCCGCGCCGCCCTGACCCGCGCCGGGATGCTCGAGACGCTCGCCGTATGGCATAGCACGAGGCTGCGGAGCAAATCGGGCCGGCGGATCGCGAAGACCTGGCCGATGTACCCGCCGAGCGAGGTCCCGACGTAATGGATCGGCGCGATGTCGAGCTTTTCGACCAGCGCGATCAGATCGTCGACGAATCGATCGAGCTCGTAGGAACCCGGCTCGGTCGGCTTCGAGGAGCGGCCGAAGCCGCGCAGGTCGACCGCGATCACGCGATGATGTTCCGCGAAGAGCGGGAGTTGGTTGATCCAGACCTCGCCGCGGCATCCGAGGCCGTGGACGAGCAGGATCGCCGGGCCGCTCCCGGTATCTTCGAAGTTGATCGCAACCCGGCCGATTTCAACCACCGGCATCTTGGTTCCCTATGCAGCTAGCGTCCCGGGACGCGCATGTCCTCGGGCATGATCGCACCCTCCTTCACGATCAGCTCGTCATCGAGGTAGAGGGTGCAGTTGCGCATCGGGAGATCAAGATGGCACGCGGTGTTGTTGGTGCCGCCCAGCTCGGTATTCGGCCCGGTCGAGAACAGCACGTTGCCGTAGAAGGCGCGCCCTTCCATCCCGATTCCGCCGACGCCCTGCGCGTGGCAGGTCCAGTTGGCCCGCTCATTGAGCCCCCATCCGATGTGCGAGATGCCGTAGGCCTGCGGATCGCGATAGCTCGCCATGTAATCGCGCAACAGCTCGGCGTCGAGGCCGCCCTTGATGTCGACGATGCGCCCGTCGCGGATCGTGAAATCGATCGGGTCGCGAAGGTAGCTCGCGAACGGGTAGACGATATCGCCGCGGTCCATCACAACCCGGCCGTTCACCTCGGTCTCGCCCGCGCCGGTGAAGGCGAAGCCGCTCGGCCAGTGATCCCATCGTCCGGGCGTATCGGTGTAGCCGTACTCGCACATCGCGGGAAACTTGCCGAGCTGGTAGGTGACATTGGTGCCGGCCTGATTCGTAAAGCGCAACTCGTGGCCGTTGGCCAGGCGCCGCTCGGCCGCTTCGGCGCGCTCGCGCAGGTCGGCGGTTGGGAACAGACGTGCCAGCACCTCGGGCGGTTCGACGCAGAGCAGAATCCGCGCGCCGGCCTTCTGAATTTCGAGCTGTTCCTTGGAGAACAGCAGGAACATCAGGTCGACGACCAGGTCGGCGCTCTTGAGCGCCTCGATCGCGGGCTGATTCCCGGCCAGCGCCGCCGCGCCGCTGAAACCCAGGACGCCGGCGCCTTTGCCCGGCAGCAGCGTGAGATTGAAGACGTGAGCATCGAGCTCGCGCGCCGCCATCATGAAGGCATTCGCGTATTCGGTCTGCCGCTCGGCTTCCGACAGGACCGCAACCGTCTGCCCGGGTTTTACCTGGCAGAGCTCGAGTTCGCGACGGAATAGCGATACCAGTTCGGTGGATTGGAGCGACATGGACACCTCCTTCAGGCGATCAGAAGTTCCCTGGGCATTCAGACTATAGTTCGACCCGGCTCAGGATAGTACAGCTTTTCGATTCTCACACCCAAGGCAAACTGTGGATATGGCGCTTCGAACGATGGTAGCCTGCCGATCAATTGGATGGAGGCCGCCCCCGCGATGGCAGAGCAAGCGCCACGACTGCGCGCACATCTGGACCATATCGAGCTGAACTCGCCCGACCCCGCCGGCCTGGCCGAGTTCTATCAGCGCGCGCTCGACATGCAGCTCGAAGAACTCGGCGGCGGGCGATGGTTGTGCCGGGCGCCGCAGCGCCGCCTCCTGATCGCCAAGGGCAGTCGCAAAACCATCGCCTTCGGCGCCTACGCGGTCGAAAACGCCGCGCTGCTCGCGGCGCTTCGCGATTCGGCGGCGCGCGCTGGCATCGCGATCGAGCCCTCGCCGACGCCGCTGTTCGCCGGCGACGCGTTCGCCGTGGTCGATCCGGACGGGAAGCGGATCGCGTTCGGCGTGCCGGCCAAGCGCGCCAAGGCGAAGCCGGTCAAAGTCCTGCCGGCTCGTTTACAGCATCTGGTGTTCGGCAGCGACGACGTCCAGCGCGTCGCGGATTTCTATGAGCATCAGCTCGGTTTCACGGTCAGCGATCGCGTGTTCGATAAGCGCGGCCGGTTGACCAACTGCTTCCTTCGCGCCGATCGCGGCGACCATCATATCCTCGCGATTTTTCCCGCCGCCGAGAAAAAGCTCGACCATCACTGCTACGAGTCGATCGATTGGGGTTCGATCCGCGACTGGTCGGATCAGCTTTCGAGCCGCGGCATCCCGATCGCGTGGGGGCCGGGCCGCCACGGACCGGGCGCCAACCTGTTCATCATGGTGCGCGATCCGGACGGCAACTGGATCGAGGTTTCCGCCGAACTCGAGCAGGTCGCGGCCGAGCGTCCGCCCGGTGTATGGCAAAGCGGCCCCGAGGTCGCGAATCGATGGGGTCAGCCGCGTCTCAGCATGTAGGTGATAGCGATGCGCAAGGATTTCAGGATTCCGGAACTGGGCGAGCCGATCAGCCATTACACCCACGCCGTGCAGTTCGGCGACCTCGTGTTCGTCTCGGGTATCGTCGCGCGCGGAGAGCATGGTGAACTGATCGGCGGCGACGATGCGGCGGCGCAGACGCGGCAAATCTTCAAAAACCTGGAGCGCGTGCTCAAAGCGATCGGAGCGAGCATTGCCGATGTACTCAAAGTGACGGTCTTTCTGACCGACGTGAACGATCGCGAAAAGATCAATCCGATCCGCCAGGAATATTTCGGCGCCGCGCGGCCGGCGAGCACGCTGGTTCAAATCAGCCGCCTCGCGCTGCCCGGCGCGCGCGTCGAGATCGAGTTCGTGGTCGGCATCCCGAAGAAGTGATTCGTCAGAGATGAGCAGCCTTGATTTGGTACGCACGGACGTGGTTGGCAGTCTGCTGCGGCCGCAAGCGCTGAAGGCCGCGCGCGCTCAATTCGATGAGGCGCGCATCGGCCGCGAGGAACTGGCGAAAATCGAGGATGGCGCGGTTCGCGATGCGATCGCGATGCAGGAGGCGCTGGGCCTCGATGTGATCAGCGACGGCGAGTTTCGCCGCCTCAATTTCCAGGACAGCTTCGGGGAATCGATCGGGGGTTACGACTCAGCGCCCGCGACCCTCAAACTCCACGAAGCTCGCGCGGCGGGCGGCAAACCACTCTCGCGCCACGACCTGCCGTTCGATCACGAGCCGGCGAAGGGC
>Ga0209415_10013137_pt1 | contig 13700 bp, 12 predicted proteins | sample PeaSoiSIISIP2007_FD_187696 | JGI IMG/M metagenome (GOLD analysis project Ga0209415, IMG submission 187696) | Peat soil microbial communities from Weissenstadt, Germany - SII-SIP-2007 (SPAdes) (version 2) | ecosystem: Environmental > Terrestrial > Soil > Wetlands > Peat | place: Germany... | reverse complement strand
ATGCGGTCCGCGCAGACGTTTCCGATTCAGAACTGTTCCTGGTAGGCACACGAGGTCGTGCGGTCGCTGCGGAAAGAGGCGTGGTTGCAGGCTGGAACAGCCCGATGCCGTCACACTCGCTCGGCGTTCCGAAACTTGCCGATCGAATCTCCGAAGCGCTCTATACTCGTATCGCCACGGGTGAGATCGATCGCCTCGACGCCGTCTTCAGCCAATGGCAGCCCGGCCATCGCATTCATATCGAGCGCCGCCGCTTGTTGCCCCTCGACATGTCAGGCTTTCCTCGCCCCAACGATACCGACGCGCCACTGCTGAACCTGCCATCGGAAACGCTCCTGATCGAGCTCACAGCGGATTATGTGCACGCGCAACTCTGTAACACGGCGCTACACGCCTTCGCGGCGGAGAACGAGGCCCGCATGGAAGCGATGGCTTCGGCGCGTCGCCAGATCGAGCGTCAGCTTTCCGCCTTGCAGGCGACCCAAAGGATCGTGCGACAGGAAGAAATCACCGCGGAAATCATCGAACTGGCCGCCGGCGAGACCGCGAGCCGATCGGAGCACGCCGGTTCGGACAGCGCAAAACACCGTTGAAACGGCGCTCCGCACCCATCAGCTAGCCAGCTCTTCTCCTCGCGCCGTTGAAACGGCCTGCGGGCGATCATGCGGAGAAGCCGATGACGAAAACAAAAGCACCAGGGGCTGTCGTTATTCTTTTTGCCGCCATCGCTGCCCCCGCGTTTGCTCGGCCGGGCCGACGCATCATGGCCGAGCCCATGATCGATGGAGCCACAGAGCAACTCATGTCAGGCCCGTCTATGCCACCCCAAAAGTGCCAGAGGGCCGGAATATAGAGTACAATTTTCGCGGGAGGGACCCGTCCTGGATAGGCGGCAGGGACTCCTCGCTCGCCCCGCCGCCGACCTGACCGTCGCGGCAATTGCAATGCCTCGCGGAATGAAGGAAAAGAATGGAGCGGGTTGGGGTCGGGATGGTACGCTCAAGTCGCGGGTGATATGCGCTTCACGTCTTGATATGCGGTGGGTCCAGGGTGGTCTAAAATGCTGATGCGTTACAGTTTTCCGCGGATAAGACTCTTGATCAGAACCGCGGTCGCATGCATGGCGCTTGCCGGTGCCTCGCTGACGCCGGCCTGGGGCCAGCAGCTCCTGCGGGGACCCCAGGCATCCACCGCCCCGCTGCAATTCGGCATGAGCGCCGAGCAAGCGTCGCAAGCGCTCGGCGTGCCGCTGAGTTACGTTCGCGGCGGTTACGGCGAGTTTTCCGAGTCGTTCGGATACAATTCCTGGCTCAACAACGGCGGCCCCTTCCAGGTCACCGAAACCTACACCAACGTCATTACCAACGGCGTGCCCCTGCTCCAGTGGCCCAACGCGTTTCCGAGCAGCCTGTCGCTGGCGGCGATTCCGAGCCAGAGCATCACGGCCGTTCCCATGAAGCAGGATTTCGGCGCCATCCGCCAGTTCAACGTGACCCTGGAGCGTGAGGTGCACAATTTTGGTTTGCGCGCCACCTACTCGGGGACCCGCGCCTCAGGGCTGAACTATGGTGTCAACGTGGACAAACCGCCGGCCAGCCTGACGCCGTTCACCTCGTCCATGTATCCGTACTTCCCGTTCACCGGTGTCACCGTGTACCGGACCGACGGCCAGTTACGATACAATTCGTTGCAACTGGAAATAATGCGCCGCATGGGCCGGATCGTCTTCGACGCCCATTGGACGTATTCCAATACTATGTACAACTACGGCGTCAACGAAGATCCCTACAACATGGACCGTTGGGCGCGCGATCAATACGCGCGGCGCCAGTACATCCCGCTCAGCATGAGCTATGCTCTTCCTTTTGGAAAAGGGCAACCTAACCTGGGCAACGTCCCCGGAGTGGTGGATGCTATTATCGGCGGCTGGAACCTCCAGAGCATTGCGACCTTCGCTTCCGGCACCTACTTTTCGCCGTCGTTCACCGGCACCAATCCGTCCAACACCAACACCTCTGGCGGCTTGCCCGATTGCCTCCGCAACGGCAACCTGCCGAACGGCACCCGCACCTGGAACCAGTGGTTCGATCCTACGGCCTTCGCCATCCCGCAGCCGGGCCATTACGGCAACTGCGGCGCCAACACACTGGTGGGACCCGGCATTTACGTGTTGCACGCCAGTCTCTCCAAGGACTTCCACATCACGGAGCGCATCAAGGCTACCTTGACCGGGCAGGTTTCGAACGTCCTGAACCACCCCAGTTTCGGTAGTTCTCCGCCCACCCCCAACACCGCCATCAACCAGCCCAATCCCGGCCAGTTCACCGCTGAGCAGGACTATTTCAATCCGGAACGGCAGGGTGCCCGGCAGGTCGGCTTGAAACTTCGTTTAACGTGGTAGTTTTCGCCCTGGCTCTGATGATGGGGACCGCTTCTTGCGGTTCCTGTCATCAGGCCGTGGCACAGTCGTACCAGCAGACAGCCCACTTCCTCACCTCCAGCCGCGCCACTTCCAACACCATCCTAGGCAGCTTCCTCGAAGGCCGCAACGTCCTCCAGACGGCCGTACCCGGAGTCTCTTTCCGCATGGAGCGCAAGGGAGACGCGTTTTACCAGACCGCCTTCGATCACGGCAAGACTCACTCCGAGCGCTTCGATCTCGTACTGGGCTCAGGACGGCGGGGGCAAAGCTATCTCTATTGGAAGAGCGGCCTCCTTTTCCAGTTGCCCGTCTCCTACTTGGCTGCTACCGGGGGATGGATCAACAGCCCCGGCTACCCGGATGGAGAAGTGCACTTCGATCGCGTCATCCCCATGCGGTGTCTCGAATGCCACGCCACGGAGGGCGCCCGCGCCGGCCAGTTCATGGCGGGGATCACCTGCGACAAATGCCACGGGCCCGCCGACCAGCATCCCGCCATCCGCAACCCGGCGACCCTGGACCGCGACGGCAAGGTAGCGCTCTGCGCCGCCTGCCATTCCGGTCTCGGCAACAACGCCGAAGCCGATGTCCACGGCAACCAGGTGGGTCTGCTGCGGCAGAGCCAGTGCTTCCGGTCGAGCCCCGCGATGTCCTGTACGACCTGCCACAATATCCACCGCGTGGAGAGGGACCTGTCGGCCATGTCGGCGCGCTGCACGACCTGCCATGCGGCCCCCCAGCATCAGCGCGCTGTCCAGGCAGACAACTGCATCGACTGCCACATGCCCAAGCAGGAATCCAAGGTGATCACCTTCCGGACCTCCGGCGCCCAGCTTGCCCAGCGCTACCGGACGCACCGCATCGCTGTTTACCAGGCCCAGGTGGGGCAGGCGCTTCCGCCTGCCAACCTCATCAAGCCCGCTGCTTACTACCAGCAGAGTCCCAAGCCCCACTCCCCCGAGCCGACCCGCGTGCAGTTCACCAACATCGCGGCCGAGGCGGGAATTACCTTCCGGCATGAGAACGGCGCTTCGCCGCAGAAGTACATGTTCGAGACCTTCGGCTCCGGTGTCGGCGTCATCGATTTCGACAATGACGGTTGGCCTGACGTGTTCTTCGCCAACGGAGCCGACCTGGCGCACGGAAAGCCATCGCCCGGCAACGTCCTGTACCGCAACCTGGGCAACGGAAAGTTTGAGGACGTCACCGCCAAGGCCGGCGTGGCGGGCAACGGCATGTTCGCCACCGGCGTCACTGTGGGCGATTACGATAACGACGGCTTGCTCGATATCTATGTGACTGGCTATGGCGGAAACCAGCTTTTTCACAACAACGGCGATGGCACGTTCACGGATGTGACCGCCAGGGCCGGAGTCGCCGGCAGCGGCTGGTCGAGCAGCGCGGCCTGGCTGGACTACGATCGCGACGGCTACCTCGACCTGTTCGTGGACCGCTACGTGGATTACGACCTGAAGACCGCGCCTTACTGCGGCTACCAGAAACCGGGCTACCGTATGTACTGCGACCCGCAGCAGTTCGACGGGCTCACACCTCTGCTCTTCCACAACAACCACGACGGCACCTTCACCGAGGTTTCCCGCAAGGCCGGCGTGGCGAATCCTGCGGCGAAGGGACTCGGCGTCGCGGTCGGCGACATCGATGGCGACGGATGGCCAGACATTTTCGTGACCAACGACGGGGTCCGCAATTTTCTGTTCCGCAACAAAGGCAACGGCACCTTCGACGACATCACCTACGCCGCGGGCGTCGGATTCGACATGAACGGTAAGGCCCTGAATGGCATGGGTGTCGAGATTGCCGATCTCGATGGCGATGGCTTGCCCGACATCTTCTTCACGGCTTTTTCGCGGCAGTACAACCCGCTCTTCCGTAATCTCGGAAAGCTGCTGTTCGAAGACGCCACCGTGAAAGCTGGATTGCCTGGCAGCATCGAGACATTGGGATTCGGCGCCAAGGTGTTCGACTACGACAACGACGGCTATCCGGATATATACGTTACCAACGGGCACGTCACCGACAATGTGAAGCTTTACGATCCGGCTATCTCTTACCGCGAGGCGGACCTGCTGTACCGGAATATGGGCGGCGGACATTTTCGCGACGTCTCGGCCGAAAGCGGTCCGGGGTTCCGCATCCAGCACGTGGGGCGCGGCGCGGCGGTGGCCGATTTCGACAACGACGGTGACCTGGATATCGTGGTGGCCGATACCGGTGGTCCTGCCCTGCTGCTGCGCAACGACGGCGGAAACCGCAATCACTGGATCGGCGTCCGGGGGCGGGGCCGCGAGAGCAATCGCTTCGGGATCGGCTCAAAAGTGAGGGTGACCAGCGGCGGCCGCGTCCAATTGCGCGAGATCAACCCCTACGGCAGCTACCTGAGCACCAGCGACGTGCGTCTGTTCTTCGGCTTGGGCAGCGAGACCGCCGCCAGCCGCCTGGAGATCGAGTGGCCCAGCGGTAAAAAGCAGACGATGGAAAATGTGCGTGCCAACCAGGTCCTGCTGTTAGACGAGGCCGACGCCCGCTGAGAGCCCGCCGAGCGCCGGTTGCTATAATCGAACCGTGCCGCGGCGCATTCGAACCACTGTTTTCCTCGCGCTCGCCCTGGCCCCGATTGCCCCGCTGGGGGGACAGACCCCCGCAGCGCCCGCCGAACAAGGGGCCCAGCTCCAGGCGGCCTTTGAACACCTCCGCCAGGGCAACGCGGTCGCAACCATCCGCGAATGCAAGGCCGTCCTCGCCGCCAATCCGCGGTCCGCTCCCGCGCACATGTTGCTCGGCCAGGCATATCTCGCGCAAGGCACGATTGCCGTCATCGCGGAGTCCAAAGCCGAGCTGCAGCAGGCCCTCGACCTCGACCCCGACCTGCTGTGGGCGCGCTTTTACCTCGCCAGAGTCTACATCGACCAGGGCCTCTACGAGAAGGCCAAAGCACAGTTGGAGCGCGGCCTCCAGCAACGGCCCGATGTCCCCCATTTCCTCTGCCTGCTGGGTGAGGTGCGCCGCAAGCTGGGGGATCCCGCCGCTGCTCTGGAGTTGAGCCGCAAGACCTTGCAGATCGATCCCACCATGACTCCCGCGCACTATTACATGGCTCTTGCCTACCTCGACCTGAAGCAGGAAGATGCGGCCATCCGCGAGCTCGAAGGCTCGATTCGCTCCCAGTATGTGTCTCCGGAAATGTATGCCGAGCTGGCGGACTTGTACCGTAAACGCCGGCGATTCGCCGAAGCCGAGGACCTCTGCCGCAAGGCCATCGCCCTCGATAAGACGCGGCCTGAGGCCTACCTGACCCTGGCCCGGTTGTATAACGCCCAGCATGCGAGCGACAAGGCCTTGCAGATTGTGCGGCAGGCGTTGCCCGACGGTAAGGAGATCCCCGCGTCGGAGTATTACCAGAAGCTCCAGGCGGATTTGCTTGTGGAACAGGGCGCCGCGTACCAGGCTAAAGGAACGGCCGTTCAGGCCATCGAGGCGTATACCCGCGCGCTGGACCTGGATCCGGATCGCGGCGCCGTCCACCGCCAGCTTGCCGAGCTGTATCTGAAAAGAGGAGACTCGGCCCGCGCCATCGAGCACGCCACGGCGGCAGAGAAACTGGGCACCCCCATCGAGCCGGCGCTGCGCGCGGAAATTTTCAAGTAGCGAACACTAACGTATCGATGGACAGCTTGCTGACGGGGTGCCCTCGGGGCCCGGCTCCGTTCGGAGCCACGACCGTGAGGGAGTGGTCTTTGCCCACGCCCCGGCCCCTGACTTTCTGTGCGATTATCGCACTCAGGCATGGCAGAGATCTGCACTCTCCCGCAAGCGATCCGGCAATTCGTGCGCGATGGCGACGCCGTGGCCATGGAGGGCTTCACGCATCTCATCCCTTACGCGGCCGGCCACGAGACGATCCGCCAGGGCCTGCGCGATCTGACCCTCATCCGCATGACTCCGGATCTCCTCTACGACCAGATGATCGGCATGGGTGCGGCGCGCAAGCTCATCTTCTCGTGGGGAGGCAACCCGGGGGTGGGCTCGCTTCACCGCCTGCGCGATGCCGTCGAGCGCGGTTGGCCACATACGTTGGAGATCGAAGAGCACAGCCACGCCGCCATGGCCAATGCCTACGAAGCGGCGCCGCCGGAATGCCGTGCGCGCTCTTCCGCGGGTACCGCGGCACCGACCTGCCCCGCGTGAATCCCCGAATCCGCTTCATCGCCTGCCCTTTCACCGGCGAGGAGCTCGCCTGCATCCCCGCCCTGCGCCCGGACGTCGCCATCATTCATGCGCAGAAGGCGGACCGCGCCGGCAACGTCCTTTTGGATGGCATCATCGGTGTGCAGAAGGAGGCCGTGCTGGCGGCCCGGCGGGCCATCGCCACCGTGGAGGAAATTGTGGACGAACTGTCGCCCGGCCACGCGAACGCTGTCATTCTGCCGGGTTGGACACTCTCGGCGGTAGCCGCCGTTCCCGGCGGCGCGCATCCCTCCTATGCGCACGGGTATTACTCGCGCGATAATTCGTTCTACATGGAGTGGGACGAAATCTCCCGAGATCGAGACCGGTTCTTGGCCTGGATGGGCGAAAATGTTCTGGCGCGCGCGCCGGAGGATTTCGCCGCCCGGGTACGCTTGCCATGACCTACACGCCCTCCGAGATGATGACCGTCGCTGCCGCCCGCGCGCTCGGCAACCGCGACGTCTGTTTCGTCGGCATCGGGCTGCCCTCGGCCGCCTGCAACTTGGCGCGCCTGAGCCATGCCCCCCAGATCACCCTCATCTATGAATCCGGGACGCTCGAGACCCGGCCCGAGGTGCTCCCGCTTTCCATCGGCGACGGAGAGCTGTGCGAGACGGCGCTAACCACCGTCTCGGTCCCCGAGGTCTTCCGCTATTGGCTGCAGGGCGGCAGAATCTCCATCGGGTTTCTCGGCGGCGCGCAAGTGGATCGCTTCGGCAACTTGAACAGCACCGTCATTGGCCCGTATTCCAGACCGAAGGTGCGGCTGCCGGGCAGCGGCGGCGCATCGGAGATTGGAACCAGTTGCGGGCAGATCTTCATCGTAATGCCGCAGAACCCCCGCACGTTCGTCGAGACCATCGACTTTGTGACCACCCTCGGGCACGGCAGGACGGGCCGCGAACGGCGCGCGCTCGGAATCCCCACCAAGGGGCCGGTCCTGATCGTGACGGATCTCTGCACCATGCGGCCCGACCCGGAAACCAACGAGTTCCTGGTGGCCTCGCTCAATCCCGGCGTGACCCGCGACGAGGTTCGCAGGAACACCGGGTGGGAGATCCGGTTTGCGGAAGGAATGGAAGAGACGACGACGCCGTCGGCCATGGAATTGGAAATCCTGCGGGACCTCCAGGCGCGCACCGCTCGCGCCCATGGGTCCGCGGCAGCCAAGGGAAAGGTGGAGAGGAATTGACCCCATATCGAAGACTCGCTCCGGGCAGCCAACCCGAGCGCCTCCATGAGGCGTACCGATCGACACTACAGCGGAATCCGCGAAAGCCGCTCATTCAAATTCCGCAGACTCTCTCGGAAGTCACCGGCCCCTTGTACGGCCACAACCCGATCGGCGACACCGATAACGATCTGACGCGCCAGCACCCGGGCGAGCCGCTCGGCCAGCGCATCATCGTCGCCGGCCGGGTGCTCGACGAAGACGGGCGCTCGGTGTCCAACAGCCTGATCGAGATCTGGCAAGCCAACGCCGGAGGCCGATACCGGCACCACGTTGACAACCATCCCGCGCCGGTCGATCCGAACTTCACGGGCGCCGGGCGCGCCATTACCGATGCGGACGGCCGCTACCGCTTCGTGACCATCAAGCCCGGCGCGTACCCCTGGCGCAATCACAGCAATGCCTGGCGGCCCGCGCACATTCACTTTTCGCTGTTCGGTCCGGCCTTCGTCACCCGCCTGGTCACCCAGATGTATTTTCCGGATGACCCGCTGTTCCCCTACGACCCCATCCTGCAATCCATCCGCGAGCCCCAGGCGCAGCAGCGCCTGATCGCCCGTTTCGATCTCGACACGACTGAGGAATTGTGGGCCCTCGGGTATCGTTGGGACATCGTGCTCCGCGGCCGCGCCGCCACGCCATTCGAGGAGTAACCCATGCTCGTTGCCTATCCCTCCCAAACCGTCGGCCCATTTTTCGACTTCGCCCTCACCGCCAACGCGGCACTCGGATCGATGGCGCGCGAAGGCGCGCGCGGCGAGCGCCTTCACCTGGAGGTGCGCGTGTTCGATGGCGACGGCCAGCCGGTCCCGGACGCCATGATCGAGCTGTGGCAAGCCGATGCCGGCGGCAAGTACCACCATCCCGATGATACCCAGGCAACCGCACCGGATCCCGCCTTCTGCGGTTTCGGCCGGCTGGCCACCGATAATTGTGGTGCGTGCCGTTTCGAAACCGTGCGTCCGGGTCGCGTCCCCGGATTGAGCGGCGCGCTGCAGGCTCCGCACATCAATGTCAATGTATTCGCGCGCGGCGTCCTGTGGCACCTGTTCACGCGCATTTACTTTGCAGGCGATCCGGCCAATGAGGACGATGCGATCTTGGCGCTGGTCCCCGCGGATCGCCGCGACACGCTGCTGGCGCGGCCCGACGCGAATATCCCGGGAGTGTGGAACTTCGATATTTATCTCAGCGGCGAGCGCGAAACGGTCTTCTTCGATGTCTGAAAGGCCGGTGCTCAGCCCTGGATCTTGTCCAGCCGGGACTCCAGGACCTGCACGCGGCGCAGGAGGTCCCGCTGGAAAGCGTCCTGCGCTTCGGACCACTCCACCAGCCGGGTGACGTAATGCGCGCCGGCGGCGATCTTGTCCAGCCGGGCTTCCATGCGCTGTACCGACTGGCTCAGGCCTCCAATCTGCCGCTCGAGGGAATCCTTCACGCTCTCAATTTGCCGTTCCAGGGATACCTTCACGCCATCAATTTCCCGTTCGAGGGATTCCTTCACGCTCTCGACCAGCGTAGAGAGCGCCTGAAACTGTTGCCTTAGCTCGTCGTCCATAAAGTGGCCGTCTCACCCAGTATGCGGCAACAGGGCCGCAGGGTTCAAGCGCACCCGGCCTTCCAACGGAGCCGCGACCGGGGTACCCTATGGTTCGGAGCGGTTGAACCCATGCGCCTGATCGAAAGCCTCGCTACTACGCCCGAATTGGCCGAAGTCTTTTCGGACGGCTCGGTGCTGCGCGCCATGCTCCAGTTCGAGGCAGGCCTCGCCGCCGCGGAGGCCGGCGTGGGCGTCATCCCTGAATCCGCGGCGGATGCCATTGCCGCGGCCGCCATCCCCGACGGCTTCGACGTCGCCAGCCTTGCCGAAAAGGCCCTGCGCGCGGGAACGCCCGCCATCCCCCTGGTCAAAGCCCTTACCGATCACGTGCGCGCCGTGAGCGACGAAAGCGCCCGCTTCGTGCACTGGGGCGCCACCAGCCAGGACGTCGCCGACACCGCCATCGTGCTGCTGCTCGATCGCTCCCGCGCCATCCTGGCCGCCGATCACCAGAGACTGCAACGCGCGCTGCAGCGACTATCCGACCAGTATGCCGGCGCCATCATGCTCGGGCGAACGTTGTTGCAAGCCGCGCCTCCGGTCACCTTCGGACTGAAGGCTGCCGGATGGTTCGGCGCGGCGGTCCGCGGTTGGAAACGCGTCGAGTCGCGCTTTGAAGAGGCGCGCATGCTTCAGTTCGGAGGCGCCAGCGGGACGCTCGCGGCTTTGGGAGAAAACGGAATCGTGGTCGGCCGCGCCCTCGCCGCCGAGCTTCGCCTGAAGCTCCCCGCCGCTCCCTGGCATACCCATCGCGATCGCCTCGCGGCCTTGGTGTGCGCCTGCGGGGTCTACGTCGGAAGCCTGGCAAAAATGGCCCGCGACATCGCGCTGCTGATGCAGAACGAAGTGGCGGAAGGCGCCGAACCGGCGGGCGAAGGCCGCGGCGGCTCCTCCACCATGCCGCACAAACGCAATCCCACCGGCTGTTCGCTTACGCTGGCCGCCGCCGCTCGCGTGCCGGGATACGTGTCGTCGTTTCTCTTCGGTATGGCTCAGGAGCACGAACGCGCCGCGGGCGGCTGGCAGGCCGAGTGGGCCACCCTCGCGCGCGTGGTCCAGGACACCGGCCTGGCGATTGCCTCCATGCGCGAGGTTGCCGAGGGGCTCGCCGTCGATCCGCGGCGCATGCGCGAGAACCTCGAGGCCACCCACGGCGTCATCTTCGCCGAGCGCGCCGTCATGCTGCTCGGCTCGGCCCTGGGCCGCGATGTCGCGCACACGATTCTCGAGCAGGCCACCCGCCACAGCATCGAGACCGGCCGCAAGCTGAAGGAAGTCCTGACGGAAATCCCGGAGGCGGTGCGCGTCCTGACGCCTGCCCAGATCGAGGGTCTCGATTCCCCCGAGCAGTACCTGGGGTCGGCCGAGATCTTCCGGAAACAATTGCTCGAATCCAGTGAGTGAGGTGCCATTCTCTTGCCTTTTGCCAATCTTGATGGAACCCGCCTGTACTACCGCCTCGAGGGCCTCGAGGACCGTCCCGCGCTCGTGTTCTCGCACTCGCTCGGCGTCGATCACGGCCAGTGGGATCTGCAAGTCCCCGCGCTTCTGCCGCACTTCCGCATCCTGCGCTACGACATCCGCGGGCATGGCGCGTCGGACGCGCCTCCCGGCGAGTACAGCATCGAACAACTCGCGCGCGACGTGCTGGCCATCGTCGATCGGGCGGGCATCGGCCGATTTGCTTTCTGCGGCCTCTCGCTCGGCGGCATGATCGGCCAGTGGCTGGGCGCCCGCGCCGGCGATCGCCTCACGCACCTCGTCCTCGCGGCCACGTCCGCTCGATTGAACAATCCGTCGCTAATGGAGGAGCGCCGCAAAGCCGTTCTGAGCGGCGGCATGGCCGCGATTGCGGACGCTGTGATGGGCCGTTTCTTCACGCCGGAATTGCTGGCCGCCAATTCGCCGCCCATCGCCTCGACGCGCAGCACTCTGCTGGCCACCAATCCCGATGGATACGCCGGATGCTGCGCCGCCATCCGCGACATGGACCAGCGCGAGCTGCTGGCCGAAATTCGCGTGCCCACCCTCGTCCTCGCGGGTGATCGCGATGCTTCCACTCCCTGGACGGGCAATGGCGATCTGCTGGCGCAGTGCATTGCCGGCGCGCGCGCCGTTCGTCTTCCAGCCGCCCACCTGCTGAACATCGGACGGCCCCGCTCGTTCAGCGCCGCCCTGCTCGAATTTCTTCTGCCCGATCCCGCCGACCGCCTGCAAACCGGGTTCGCCGTGCGCCGCGCCGTTCTGGGCGATGCTCACGTGGACCGCGCCATCGCGCGCACCACCGGTTTCAACCGCGACTTCCAGGACCTCATTACGCGCTACGCCTGGGGAACCATCTGGACGCGCCCTGGCCTGATGCCCCGCACGCGGCGCCTGCTGGTGCTCGCCACCCTGGTCGCCCTCGGCCGATGGGAAGAGTTTCGGATGCACGTCCGCACGGGCCTCGCGCATGAGCTCGAACCGTGCGACCTGAAGGAAGTGCTTCTGCAGTCCGCCATCTATGCCGGCGTTCCCGCAGCCAATATGGCGTTCCAGATCGCCGCCGAGGAGCTGGAGCAGACCCGCACATGAGCCGCGCCATGCGCACGCAGATCGGCATTGTGGGCGCCGGTCCCGCCGGCCTGATGCTCGCTCACCTCCTCGACCTGGAAGGCATCTCGTCCGTGGTCATCGAGGCGCGCAGCCGGGAGCACGTCGAGACGCGCGTGCGCGCGGGCGTGCTCGAACAGGGCACCGCGGATCTTCTCATTGAGACCGGCGTGGGCGAGCGCATGAAGCGGCAGGCGATGGTCCATCGCGGCATCGAGCTGCGCTTCAACGGTTGCGGACATCGCATCGATTTTTACGAGCTGACGGGCCGCTCGATCACGGTCTACGGCCAGCAGGAGGTGGTGAAGGACCTGATCCAGGCGCGCCTGGCCTCCGGCGGCGAAATCATCTTCGATGTGGAGAACGTGTCCGTTCACGGCTTCGATTCCCCGGCGCCGCGCATCGAGTTTAAGGCCGCGGGCGAGCCGCGCGAGATCGCCTGCGATTTCATCGCTGGCTGCGATGGCTTCCACGGCATCTGCCGACCGTCGATTCCCGCCGGCGCGCTGAGCTTCTACGAGCGCATCTACCCATTCGCCTGGCTCGGCATCCTGGCCGAGGCGCCCCCGGCCTCCGAGGAGCTGATCTACGCGCATCATGAGCGCGGGTTCGCGCTGATGAGCATGCGAACCCCCGCCATCAGCAGGCTCTACCTGCAGTGCAAGCCGGACGAAGACTTAGCCGATTGGCCGGACCGCCGCATCTGGGACGAAATGCAAGCGCGCTTTCGAACGAGCGGCGGCTTTCGTCTTACGGAAGGCCCGATCATGCAAAAGGGCGTTACCGGGATGCGCAGCTTTGTAGCCGAGCCCATGCAGTGCGGCCGGCTCTTCCTGGCGGGCGATGCGGCCCACATCGTGCCACCCACGGGCGCCAAGGGGATGAACCTGGCGATCGCCGACGTCCGCGTGCTCGCGCGCGCACTCAGCTCGTTCTACCGCGCAGGCTCGGAGGATCAACTGAGCGGCTACTCCACTACCTGCCTGCGCCGCGTCTGGCGCGCCCAGCACTTTTCCTGGTGGATGACCTCGATGCTGCATCGCGTCGATGGCGATAGCGGCTTCGACTACCGGCGTCAGTTGGCCGAGTTGGAAAATGTCACCACTTCGCGCGCGGCCGCCACCAACCTCGCCGAGAACTACACCGGTCTGCCCTTCGACTGACGTGGCACCGGCATTCTCGCCCCGAAGGTGAACCGTATTTGGACTAATGGTTTACCGGGAACGTGTTCTGAGCCATGGGCCGACCGCGTGACCGGCGTCTCCCAGGAGTGATCCGCATTGGTGGTGCGAAGGGCTGTTTTTCGCCGGGAATCGCAGTCGGAAGGCCCCAGGCAATCGATCGGCGGCCGTCGGCCTTGAACCACAGGGTAGAACGCTTAGACATACACTCCGCAAGAGCTCAGAAAGAGTCAAAATCCGCACGACGCTCCGGCCGCCGGTGTCCCCGGGCGCGTCAGCGGCTGGAGAACCTTGCTCGCATGGTACGCTAACCCTAAGCGCTCGTCGCGAAATAACTGTGCCAACCGCTCCTTACGGTCGCGGCTCCGATGCGCTCTCAGAGCCGCGACCGTAAGGGAGCGGTTGCCGCCGATTGAGCTGGTTATT
>Ga0209415_10013136_pt1 | contig 13701 bp, 11 predicted proteins | sample PeaSoiSIISIP2007_FD_187696 | JGI IMG/M metagenome (GOLD analysis project Ga0209415, IMG submission 187696) | Peat soil microbial communities from Weissenstadt, Germany - SII-SIP-2007 (SPAdes) (version 2) | ecosystem: Environmental > Terrestrial > Soil > Wetlands > Peat | place: Germany... | reverse complement strand
TCTATTTCTACAAGTCGCCGCCGCACCCGGCCGGCAGGAGATTCCTCAATAGAGGCGTTTCCGCCACGGGCTGCTAGAATCGCCACACCAAAAGCATTTGGCCCGTACATGTCCGAGCATTGGAAATAGACCGTGCCCTGATAGCCAGCGGTAAAGAGCCACTGATCGGCAAAGATAAACGACGTGTGGGTCATTGGAGCCATAGTAAACTGGCTCACTCCCAAGATACTTCCGTTCCCATCCTTGAAGGTGGCGTTGATGGTAACGGTAGAAGAATCCGAATTTGCCAGCGCTACGCCCATGCCGAGTCCATTCGTATTGTCGAATGAAAGAATAGGATTGTCCCCTATGCTTGATTCGAATGGGACCGCAGCTTCATTGCCATTGCTATTTGTGAACACGGCGAATCCACCTACCGAATCGGTCGTTGCAAAGTAGTCGAACTGAGCCCAACCCTGAGTAATTGAGACGCTCGTGCCAGTGGTCTTAATTACCGTTGATCCGCCGGCAGGTATAGCGCCGCTCACACTTGAGGCGCTGCCGATTCCCTCAAAAGAGAAAGAAGGCGCTCCTTCGTCGACGTAGAAGTTCAGCGTAAAGGCAGCCGACTTGTCCTGAGAAAGATTGATAAGGGTAATTGAAGTCTTCCAGCCTCCTCCATCGGCTAAGTGGGTAATGATATCGTTTCCAATGCCCACGGCCGAATCAAGCTGAGGCCTAGCGCGACCGGACGGAGTCGGCCGCGCATTCGGCTGCTGAGAGAATGCTGGGATCGCTGCCAGTGTCATTAGTGCGAATATCCTCTTCATTGTGTAAGGTTCCCTTGGTGCAATTATGGCAGCGATTAACGCTTTAAGCATGAAATCTCCCGACCATACGTCACAAACTGTCCAAGTCGGGAGCCTATCTTTCGCCTGGCGAGTATCGCGTGTGTGCCTGGCTGCCGGCTAGCTTCTGTGGCGCAATGACCTGCCGGGGCTGGGCTTGAGCCTAGTCAGTATCCCAGTTCCTGAATTAAGTGGCGCGCGCACTCGTGCGTGCCGCGTCGAGACTCTTCTCGACGCCTGCTGCGGGTGAGAAATCGGACCCCTTCCGTGCACTAAATTGGCGTGATCTTTCGCCGTCGTTTACCGCACATCTACCCAGAAGGCCGAGCTCTATTCCTGACGTGGCACCTGCACGGAAGCTTGCCCCTTCCTCTCCCGACTCCGCCGAGAAAGCTTACCTCAGGCCAAGCGTTTATTTGGCTGGACCGACGTCTAGACACAGCCTGTAGAGGGCCAATGCACCTGCGGCAGGCGGTTATCGCTCAGATCGTCGTTAGTTCGATTCACAAAGGTGTAGAACTAGCGCACTTCGACCTCAGCGCTTATGTGGTGATGCCCAACCACGTTCATCTGCTGGTCCTGCCAAGAATCGCTCCCGACCGCATGATGAAATCCTTGAAGGGGTCGACCGCGCGCGAGGCGAACCGCGCTCTGGGACGGACTGGAGAACCGTTTTGGCAAAAAGAATCGTACGACCACTGGGTGCGCAGCCAGCAGGAGTTCGAGAGCATCCGGGCGTATATCGAAAACAACCCGGTCAAAGCTGGATTAGTCCGGACACCTGAGGAATTTCCCTGGTCCAGCGCAGGCGTCGAGAAGAGTCTCGACGCGGCACGCAGGAGTGCGTGCGCCACTACCTAGCGCGCTGTACTTGAATTCGCCGCGTTGCCGCGACGCACCGCCATCGCCTTATCCAGATCCACGTCCGGCGGGACCACCACGCCGATCCAGGCGAAGATCATCTCATCCCAGCTCTGATCGCCCCACTTGATGGTCGCCTTCGGATCCGGATTCATGCGGTTGTTCGCCGAATTATCCCAGTGCGCGTCGAGCTTGATTTTCGTGCCCTTGGGCAGCATCCGGGGTTTGTCTTCGTAGTACACCAACTGCCAGTTGAAGTCGAAATGCGGGACGCTCACCAGCATCTGCGATTCGCCGGTCGGATACTCCAGGTGAATATCCATATCCTTGCCGCGCAGATGCATGTGAGGCTGCGAATAGACCAGTTCCACCGGCTGATCGAATTCCGCCTCGGCGTGACCCGCGTGATTCGGATCGCCGGGCGGGATAGTGAAGCTCATGTCCGCCACCGGCACAGTCAGCAGCCGCTTTTCGGGAGCGCCCTTGGCCAGCACGAAGCCGACCTTGGTCTGGTCGATCCCGGCGGACTTGCCGTTGGCCGTGTAGTGCATCTCGAACACCAGGTCGGATCCAGCCGGAATCAGCTTGGCCGCGCGATGGTCCTTGTCGAAGTATTCGCCATGCACGCCCGGAACGTACCCCAATAGCCACTCGTTGCTCTGATTGCCGGCAGGCGGCGGAGCGCCCGGCGCGCTGTGGGGCGGAACGTAGGGCTCGCCTGGCTTGGCGTCCTTCATCCATTGCGATCCCGGGGGACGAACATGAACACTAGCGTGGTGCACCACCGACCTATTGCTGGGCCGCACCTCGCCGTCGATCACCCAGGTGTCCTTGGTGAATCCGCTGGGAACTACGAAGTAGGTGTACTCGATCGTGCCAGTAGCCGGTACGGTGTAGGGTTTCGGAATCTCAAACACGACATCCGGTTGGACATTCCACCCTTCGTGCCACTGGACCGGCGCCGGTTTGTCTTTTGCATCGCCTTCCGGGGCGCCCGCATCGGCCCACGACGAAAGCGTACTGACATCCGCATCGCTCAGGCGGCGATCGTTGGCGAAATGACCATACTTGGCATCGGCGAACCAGGGCGGCATCTTGCGCGTGACTACGGCCGTTTTGATGGCTTTAGCCCAGGGACGGGTGCTGTCGTAGGTAAGAAACGACGACGGGCCGATTTCGCCCGGCCGGTGGCAGCTCTGGCAGTTCTTCTGCAAGATGGGCAGGATGTCCCTGTTGAAAGTGACATCCGCGGCCAGGGCCGCGTTCCCCGCCAAAATCCCGGCGATCAGGTATCGAAACATGCCCGAATCTTAGCACGCAAATCGTTAGAGAAAAATGGCCTACCTCGGCCACAAGATTGCGTGGAGATATATCCCGGCTAACTGAATGACAATCGTGATGATAGAAGATTCGGAGGCCCACCGCGAGCTGTGCCGAACGCTTCTCGAGAAGGTCTACGGTCCGGACCTCGAGATCTTCGAGGAATCGAACGCTGCCGACGGCTTGAAAACTTGCCGCTCGGTACAGCCCGATTGTGTACTGCTCGATTACCATCTCCCGGATATGACTGGCTTGCAGTTTCTGGACCGGCTGAACTCCGGTGGTTCTCACGAACCCTCTTTCCCGGTGGTGCTGCTCACCGGAATGAACAGCGATGAATTGCACTCGGACGCCACCCGATCCGGCGCTCAGGAATATCTTCTCAAGGACCGTCTGAACGGCCAGCGATTGGCTTTGGCAATTCTGAAGGCCACACAGAAAGTCGGTCTGATTCGCCAGCTCCGCGAGGAACATGCGCGCCTGACGCGGTCCCTGGAAGAAAAGGAAGTACTGCTTAAGGAACTCCACCATCGCGTCAAGAATAACCTGCAAGTCATCGCCAGCTTGCTGCGTTTGCAGGCCAAAGCCGCCACCGATGAAACCGTGACCGCTGTTTTGCGCGAAAGTCAGCTCCGCGTGGAAGCCATCGCACTGATTCACGAACAGCTGTATGAGTCGGCCGATCTCCGCAATGTGCCTCTGGCGCAACAGGCGAACCTTCTGATGGCCAGTTTATTCAGCGCCTTCGGCGTGGATCCCGCGCGCCTCTCGGGGCAGGTGGCGGTCTGCCCGCGGCCCGATGGCACTCCCCTGGTTCTGGGCGTCGATCAGGCGATTCCCATCGGGCTGATCCTCAATGAGTTGATTTCCAATGCGCTCAAGCACGCGTTTCCGGATGGCCGTTCCGGGACTCTCCGTGTCGAAGCCCGTATCGAGGCCCCCAACCATGACGGCCGCGTGGAACTGGCGGTGATCGATGATGGCGTGGGCATCCCGGAGGATCTGGGCCATCGAAGGCGTAAGTCCCTGGGTCTCGAGATCGTGGAAATCCTGGCCCGCCAGCTCCACGGAACCTGGGAGTTGAAGCGCGAAGCCGGGACGACATTTCGCCTGTCCTTTCCCGAAAGGTAGGAGCCCGAAAGGTAGGAGCCCGAAAGGTAGGAGTATGTTAGCCGCGAACTCATACAAGGTTCTGGTCGTGGAAGATGAGGGCTTGATCGCGCACGATATCGCTTCGCGCCTGGAAGCCCTGGGACACCAGGTAGTGGCCACCGTCGGGACCGCCGAGGAAGCGCTGGAGCAGTCCGCCGGCGCCGACCTGGTGTTAATGGACATCCACATCGATGGCCAGCGCGATGGCATCGCCGCGGCGCAGGAGGTTCGCGCGCGCCATCATGTGCCGGTTGTGTTCCTGACGGCCCACGCGGACCGGTCCACTCTCGAACGCGCCAAGGCCGCCGGTCCTTACGGTTACATCGTCAAACCACTAGGTCCGGCTTCCCTCAACACCTCCATCGAGATGGCGATTTACAAACACCGCATGGAACGCCAACTCGAAGAGCAGGAAGCTTGGTATCGCACGACCCTGGCCTCGGTGGCGGAAGCCATTGTGGTCGTCGACCCTTTTGGGCGGATTCGTACTCTGAACCGCGCCGCCGAGGCCTTCAGCGGGTGGACTGCCGCGAACGCGATCGGCCAGCGCCTGGAAACCGTAGTCCGGCTGGTGGAAGAAGATTCCGGCAACGACTTAGGCGATCCCGCGCCCTTGGCGATTCTGCGCGGCGTAGCCGTGCCTCTGGATCACGGATTGCGGCTGATCGCGCGGGGAGGGCGTGAGATGGCCGTGGAGGGCACTGTGGCGCCCGTGCGGTCTTCCTCGGAGACCCTGCTGGGGGTGGTCCTCACCCTGCGCGACGTCAGTACACGGCGCTGGGAAGAACGCCAGCTCCGGCAGGCCCAGCGCGTGGAAGCCGCGGGGCGGCTGGCGGCCCGGATATCCGCCGAATACGCCAGCCTGGTTCAGATCATCCGCAGCCGGACCGGCCAGTTAGTGCGCCAGTTGGGAGACTATTCGCCGGCCAAAGCCGCGCTCGAGGAAATCCGGGAAGCCGCGATCGCCGCCGAGCAGGTCACCGAAAAGCTGGCGGGCTTGGGCGCGCGCCAGGTGGCCCAGCCCGAGATCGTGAGCCTGAACACCATTCTGCGCCGCATGTCGAAGACTATCGAAATGGCGGCGGGCGGGCGCGTGATCACGGCCGTCCAGCCGGAACCCGAAGCGGGGCGTATCAAAGCCGATCCAGCGCAGATCGAGCAGGTCATCATGAATCTGGTTCTCCATGCCTGCGCCGTCGTCCCGGAAGGCGGCCGCCTCCTGATCCAAACCAGCCGTGCCGAGGCGCCGCAGCACGGCTCTCTGGCCAGTTTCGCGGTTTTCCGCATGACGTACGCCGCTACCGAGCCCGATCTGGACCGCTTGTTCGATCCCGCCGGCAGCGGCCAGAACGGCCTGGCTTTGTCGGTGGCGCACTCCATCGCGGCCGAACACGGCGGCTACCTTACCGCGCGCCCGGTCAAGGATGGCACTCGAATCGAACTGCTTTTGCCGCGCGTGAACGAGGAATCGCTGGTGCTCGAACCGGCACCCGGGGCGGGTCAAGCCCGCACGATTCTGCTGGTGGATGGCCGGGACCGCGTGCGGGCGCAACTGCACAAATTCTTCGAATCCGCCGGTTACAATTTGCTCGAGGCGTCCGACCGCGACGAAGCGTCGGCGCTCGGCCAGGTGCACGAGGGACCCCTCGACCTGCTGATCGCCGACGCCGCGGACACCGATGCAATCTTAAGCGAACTGCGTCCCAGGCACCCCGGCCTGGATTGCCTGACCATGGTGGATCTACCCGAATCGTCGCCGCGGGAAATTCGCCGCCGTTTACGCAGCAGGCTCTTCTGGAGCGCACCGCGGCGCTCCTGGAGAGAAGAGAGGCCACTAGAATGAGCCCAGCCGCCGCGCCCATCCAGGCTGAGTAGGAACTATTTCTTCCCGGGGGGCGCGGGCTTTGCGTCCGGGCCGGGTATCGCGAACAGATTATCCGTCAGCTCCTGGTTCACGGTCACAGATTCCGAATAGATCTCATAGACCTTTTCGCCGTTTCTCTCGCGATGAATCTGCTGGGGCCACTGGATTCCACCCGTCAGCCGGTAGCGGGAGAACCGCGTGACTTCCTCCTCGCGTTCCTTGGTCTGTGGATCGTGCCACACCCAGGTTTGCCGGACCGGAAGCTTGCTGGTCTGGTGGAAATACACCCGCACCACCCTGTTTTGCGAATCCGTGATATCGACCACGTCCACCGGCTGATTTTCGATCACGTCGGAGCCTTGCGATTCGAAGATCATGCCCGGCTCGTGCAACCTCTGGCGAAAGATGTAGAGAACGTTGTTCAGTGTGGTGTCGCGGTAGCGCTGGATCCGGTCATTTTCCTGTTCCTTGGGACCTCTGAACGTAACTTCCCATGCGCCCTCCTGGCGGAACAGGACATAATAGTCTTCCTTTTTCCCGAACGCCTCGCGCTCCTGAACGCCCAGGTCGATTCCGGTGCGGTCCGGCGGAACATAGATGTAGCGCGTGTAGATCTTCGCCACGGAAAGCCCGCTGATCTGGTCATGAAAGAACGAATACGCGCGCCCCATTTCGATACGGTCCTGCATGGTGAGGAATTTCTGCCCGCCCAGCGCCGCGATCGCGTCGTCGATCACCTTTTTCCCGCGCGCTTCGGCATCCTCGGCGCTTGCCAGCGTGGCTGCTGTCAGCAACACGTATAGAATGCGCTTCATGGACGTTTGCTTAGCTCCGTGGTGTTCAGACCGTTATTGATTTTGTATTCAGAAACAGTCGCTTCCAGCATCTTCATCCCGTTCTCCAGTTGGATCCCCTTAAATGGGAGCCGAAGGCCAGACAACGTGTTGCCGGCGATTTCGCGCCAATCCGAAAAAATGTCCACCGTCTGCGCGGGCGCGCCTCCGGAACCGATATCTGTGTAAGTCTCGCGCGCCGGCAAACCGGTCGCAGGATCGAATTCCATGCGTACGCTACGGCCGCCGGTGGCGGTCGAGATCTCGACGGTGTTCTCTCCTATGGCATTCACAACGCGGGTAGGATCGCGATCGGAAAGCATCAGCGCGAATGGTTCGCGGAATATCTCACCCTGCGCCTGTTTCAGAACCTCGGCCGGCATCGGTTGCTCGCCTTGCGGCGTCGATAGCCATCCGGTTTTGCCGTCGGTATACGCAATGATCTTTCCGAAGGGAAGCTCTTGTTCCTGCCGGAGCTCGCCGGGAGCCAGATACATGTTGACCTGCCTTATCTTGATTCCGCCTGCGGCGGCCTCCAAGGCCAATTCTGCAGTATAGGTCGCGTCCTTGACCGCCGCTAGTTTCTCCGCGCCGCCCATGGCCTGCTGCGCGCGTTGCAGGATTTGCTTTCCGCGCGCCAGACTCGCCGCATCCGATTTCGCCAGCTCCTGCTTCGGCTCGGGGATGGTCAGGTCGAGCTCGTTGACCTTGCCCAGCGTCGCCAGGGGCTTCCCGAACTCCTTGGGATTCCCGACCGTGACGATGGCCAGTTCCTCTGGATGGATATGCTCCTTGGCCACTCGCAGGACATCGGCGCGTGTCACCGCCGCGATCGCCTTCTGGTACTGGAACAGGAAATCCTTGGGATAGCCGAAATACTCGTAGCGCATCACCCGGTTGAGCGTCTTAGCCGGGCTATCGAAGTTAAACACGAAGCTATTGAGCACCGCCTGCTTGGCTTCGTCCAGCTCCTTTTCCGTCACCTCCGTGGTGCGCAGCTTTTCGACTTCCTCGCGGATGGCCTGTACGGTTTCCACCGTGGTCATGGATTTCGTGCTGCCTCCGATGCGGAATGTGCCCGGGTGGTTATAGTTCGCCGACCAGCTTGCCCCAATGCTATAGGCATAGCCGAGCTGCGTGCGAATCCGCGAAACCAGCCGGCTGCTGAAGCCTTCGCCCAGAATGTTCGTCGCGACCTCGAGCGCGGGGTAATCGGGATCGCGCAGCGTGCCGCCGAGGTGTCCGATCGAAAAAAACGTCTGCGTCACATCTTCTTTGGGCGCGAAGTAAACCCCCGGAGCGGGTTTGGCAGTGACCGCCGGGAACGGCGGCGCGGGAGGCTGGTCCACTTTCCAGTCGGCGAATAATCTTTCCAGCTTGTCCTTCATGTCGGCCGAGTTGAAATCGCCGTACACCGCCAGCATGATGTTCTTGGGGAAGTAGTACCTCTGGTAAAACGAGACCAGATCTTGGCGCGTGATGCGCGCCAGGTCCGCGTATTCCGGCTGCCAGCCGTAAGGCGTATCCGGACCGTAGAGAATGCGCCCGAGTTCGCGGCCGGGAATATCGCCGGCATCGTCATTGCGCCGCGCGATGGCGCTGCGGTACTGGGTGAGCGTCAGATCCAGCTTGTCCTGGCGGAACTCCGGATTCGTGAGCACCTCCTTAAAGACGGCCAGCACCTGATCGGCGGTTTCCTTCAATCCCGAAAAGCTCATGCTGGCGCTGGTTTCATCCATCCCGGCCTCGACCGACCCCGCGATGTTCTCCAGCTCCTCATCGATCTGGTCGCCGGTCTTGGATTTGGTGCCGCCCGACCGCAAGACGTCCGCCATCACTTGCGAAAGGCCGCGCTTGTCACTTGGGTCAAGAAGATTTCCGGTGCGGATCAGCGCCAGGCCCCGGATCAGCGGCAGTTCGTGATCCTCCAGCAGGAACACGCGCATGCCGTTCGATAGAGTGACCTGCGCCGGCTCGGGGATCTTGACCTGAGGGAGCGGCGGATACTTCAGCGTTTTGTACGACGGAACCGGCTGTGCAGCCGTTTGTCCGAATGCGACAGCTACGAAAAATATCGCGAGGAGGCAACGTTTCATTTCGCATCTCCTTTGGCGGGAGAGTATGTATATACAACAGTGCGAGTATTCTCCAGCAGGTACTTCTGCGCGACCCGTTGGACGTCGTCCGCGGTCACCTGATTGTATTCATCCAGCTCGGTGAACAGTTTGCGCCAGTCGCCGTAGCCGGCCTGATAGGCGCACAGCTCGGCCGCCAGCCCCGAGTTGCTGTCGAGCTTCTGGATCAGCGCCGCGCGCAGATTGGTTTTGACGCGCTGCAGCGCCGCGGCATCGGGCTTCTCTTTCTTGACGCGATCGACGATTTCGTAAATCGCTTTCTCCATTTCGTCGACCGTGTGCCCGCTATTGGGGACCACGAAGAACAGGAACAGCCCGGGATATTTTCCGCCGGGATAGGTCGCATCACTCGCCGCGCCCAGCGCGATTTTCTTGTCGCGCACCATCTCCTTGTAGATGATGCTGGTGCGTCCGCCCGAGAGGATTTGCTCCAGTACGTCGAGCGCGGCATTGTCTTTCGAGTACTGATCCGGCCGCTTGTACGCGATCACCAGGAACGGCTGCGCCGGCGATGCCACCATTACGCGCTTCTCACCGTGCTGCGGAGGCTCCACCGTGTCCACCACGGGCGGCGTGGGGCGGGCCGGGATCCGTCCGAAATACTTCTCGGCCAGCTTCTTCGCCTCGGCGGGATTCACGTCGCCCGCGATGCCGATGGTCAGATTCGACGGCCCGTAATAGCGTTTATAGAACGCTTCGGCATCCGTCGCGCGAAGGCTCTCTATGTCGCTGGCCCATCCGGCCGGGCTGTTCTTGTAAGGATGCGCGGCAAAAGCCGTCGAGTCGAGCGCCTCGATCAGTTGCCCCTGCGGGCTCGATTCGATGCGCATGCGCCGTTCCTCGCGCACCACGTCGCGTTCCTTATAGAATTCGCGAAACACCGGGTGCAGGAAGCGCTCCGATTCCAGCAGAAACCACAGCTCGATGCGGTTGGCCGGAAAACTGTTCACGAACGTCGTCTGATCCTCGGCCGTGCCGGCGTTCATGCCCACGCTGCCGTTCGATTCGACGATCCGGTCGTACTCGTTCGACTCGACGTAACTGTCGGCTTTTTCGATGGCGGCTTTGAGCTCCGCTTGGAGCGCCTCGATTTTCTTGGGATCGGCGCGGAACGCTTTGTTACGCTCGGCATCCAGGCGATTGTAGACCTCCTCGATCGCGTCCAGGGCTTTTTTCTCCGCAGGCCAATTCTTCGTGCCGATGTTCGGAGTACCTTTGAATGCCATGTGCTCGAACATGTGCGCCAGGCCGGTGCGGCCCGTGGGATCGTCCACCGCGCCCACGTTCGCGTAGGTGTGGAAGGACACCACCGGAGCTTCATGACGCTCGACGACCAGGAACGTCAGGCCGTTAGGAAGCGTGAACTGGGTGACTTTCTTTTCGAAATCCTGGAGGCTCTGGGCGGCCAAAAAGCAAGGAAGCAAGACGGCCGGGAGCAAACGAAGGAGGAGGACGCGAAACCGCATGCATCCAGAGTATCAAGGCCGCCAGAGGGGATATACTGGAGTCAGCCGATGGATCACAATCAGCTTTACATCCTGGCCATTGCTAATGTGCCAACGATGATTACCGTGCTAATCGGGATCCTGTTAAATAACGCGCGCTTCAACGACCTGAACCTGCGAATGACCTCGATGGAGGGCCGCTTGGGCGGTATGGAAACGCGCTTCAATAGTTTCGAGAATCGAATCGAAACCCGCATCAGCAACTTGGAAACCAAGTTCGATACGCGGTTTGATCTTTTGTTGAGCAAGGTCGTCGAGATTGACAACCGCTTGACGCGCATCGAAGCGCAGGGCCACTAGGCCCTACTTCAATTCCAGGATTTCCTTCTCTTTGGCCTTCGACGCTGTGTCCACCTTGGCGATGTAGACGTCGGTCATCTTCTGGGTCTCGTCCAGCGCCCGGCGCTCTTCGTCCTCGCTGATGGCCTTGTCCTTGAGCAGCTTCTTCAAGTACTCGTTGGCGTCGCGGCGGACGTTGCGCAGCGCCACGCGATGTTCTTCGGCCACGTGATGCAGCCGCTTGACGATTTCCTTCCGTCGTTCCTCTGTTAGGGGAGGAATCGGCACGCGGATCATCTTGCCGTCGTTGGCCGGATTCAGGCCCAGGTCGGAAACCCGGATAGCCTTCTCGATCGCGCCGATCTGCGAGACGTCCCAGGGCGTAATGGTGATCAACGAAGGCTCGGGCACGTGCAAGTTGGCAACCTGGTTGATCGGCGTGGGCGTTCCGTAGTAGTCCACCCGAATGTTGTCGAAAACGCTAACCGATGCGCGCCCGGTGCGGATACTCGCGATGGTGTGCTGCATATCGGCGATGGACTTGTCCATGCGCGTCTTGGCGCTGAGCTCCACGTCCTTGACGCTCTTGAAATTGTGGGCCGCCGGGGCGGCAGGATGTTCAGGCATTGTGTAGTAAGTATGGTCTTTAGTGAATCAGCGTGCCGATGGCTTCTCCCATCGCCATACGCATTATATTGCCCCGGACGTTCAAATTGAAAACCACGATCGGCAGATGGTTGTCGCGGCACATGGCCACGGCCGAAGCATCCAGTACCCGCAGGTTGCGCGACAGCACGTCGGAATAGGCGATTTCCGAAAAACGCGAGGCGTCCGCATGCTTCAGGGGGTCTTTATCGTAGACGCCGTCGACGCGGGTGGCTTTCGCAACCACCTCAGCGTGGATTTCGAGGCCCCGCAGAGTGGCGGCCGTGTCGGTCGAAAAGTATGGATTCGAGGTGCCCGCGGCGAAGATCACCAGCCGGCCTTTCTCCAGGTGCCGGATGGCCCGCCGCCGGATGTAAGGCTCGGCCACCGAGTCCATCCGGATGGCGGTCATCACGCGGGTAGGAGCGCCGGCCTTCTCCAGGGCGTCCTGCAAAGCCAGGGCGTTGATCACGGTGGCCAACATCCCCATGTGATCCGCCGTCACGCGTTCCATCTTCTGCGCGGCCGCCGCCACGCCGCGAAAGAAGTTCCCGCCGCCCACCACCAGCCCAATCTGCACGCCGGATTGGGCCACTTCCGCGACCTCCGCGGCGAGAGCTTTCACGCGCTCCGGGTCGATACCGAAGGAAGCGTCCCCGGCCAGGACTTCACCGCTGAGCTTTAGAAGGATGCGACCGTAGCGAGGCACGAGCTACTCGGCTGTGGGTGTTTCTGATCCCGATAAATCGGCCGATACCGTATCGCCCACTTTGAAACGCACGAAGCGCGATACGGAAATATTCTCGCCGAGCTTGGCGATTTTCGCCTTGATCACATCGGCGATCGAAGTGGTGTTTTCCTTGATGAAGGGCTGCTCGTAGAGGCATACCTCTTCGTAGTACTTGTTCATGCGGCCCTCGACGATCTTGTCGACCATCTTCTCGGGCTTACCTTCGGCCAGAGCCCGGCCGCGCTGGATGTCTTTCTCTCTATCGAGCGCTGCCTGGGTGACCTCTTCTTTGCGGATAAACTGCGGATCGGCTGCGGCCACTTGCATGGCCAGATCGTGGACCAGCTCCTGAAAATCGTCGGTGCGCGCGACGAAGTCCGACTCGCAGTTGACCTCGATCATCACGCCCAACTGGGCTCCCGGATGGATGTAGCTGGCGATCACGCCCTGTTTGGTGGTACGCGCGGATTTCTTGGACGCCGAGGCGATCCCTTTCTTGCGCAGCACCACTTCGGCTTCGCCCAGGTCGCCCTTGACTTCCACCAGCGCGGCCTTGCACTCCATCATTCCAGCTCCGGTTCGATCGCGGAGCTGCTTCACTAACTGTGCACTGATCTCCATAGATTCCTTTTGATTGTGGGGCGGCTTTTCAAGCTGCGGGCCGGTTTGAAACCGGCCCCACCCTATTGATTCCCGCTGGACGCTTCGTCCGCGGCGGCTTCCGACCCCGGCCCCTTGCGTGGCAGCGAAGTGGACGGCAGATCCTCATCCGGCATGCTCTCCGACATGAGCTGCTCGGCGTACTTGGGATCGACGTACTCCGAATACTCCGGCATCTCTTCCGCCGGAGTCTCGTCGCCGCTCGGGACGATCTTTTCGGGAACGAAATCCTGCTCGGTCGCCAATTGCCGGCCTTCGATTACCGCTTCCGAGATCTTGTTGGTGAACAACCGGATCGCGCGCAGCGCATCGTCGTTGCCGGGGATCACGTAATCCACCTTGTCCGGATCGCAATTGGTGTCCACCACGGCCACCACCGGAATGCCCAGCTTGCGGGCTTCTTCCACCGCGATCGCCTCTTTGTTCGAGTCGATCACGAACAGCAGGTCCGGCAGGCCGTTCATGTCTTTGATGCCGGCCAAGTTCTGGTTCAGGTGCTTGCGCTCGCGCTCCATGCGCACGACTTCTTTCTTCGCGCGCCCGCCCCAATCGCCCGATTCGGCCATCGTGTCCAATTCCTTCAGACGTTTGATGGACTTCTGCACCGTGAGCATGTTCGTGAGCAATCCGCCCAGCCAGCGCTGGTTCACGTAGAACTGGGAGCAACGGAGGGCTTCCTCGGAAACAGCTTCCTGCGCCTGGCGCTTGGTGCCCACGAAAAGAACGGTCTTGCCTTGCGCCGCCATTTCGCCCACGTACCGCATGGCGTCCTTGAACAGTTTCAGAGTCTTCTGCAGGTCAACGATGTAAATGCCATTGCGTTCGCCAAAGATGTATTCCTTCATCTTTGGATTCCAGCGCTTGGTCTGGTGCCCGAAATGAACGCCTGC
>Ga0209415_10013134_pt1 | contig 13703 bp, 14 predicted proteins | sample PeaSoiSIISIP2007_FD_187696 | JGI IMG/M metagenome (GOLD analysis project Ga0209415, IMG submission 187696) | Peat soil microbial communities from Weissenstadt, Germany - SII-SIP-2007 (SPAdes) (version 2) | ecosystem: Environmental > Terrestrial > Soil > Wetlands > Peat | place: Germany... | reverse complement strand
TACCTGGACGGGACTCGCACCCGCTAGATCTACGCGGCATTGCCCAGCCGCAACCTTGTGGACAACTCTCTGGAGTGCTCATCGAATCAATGACCTATGACTGCGCGATGATACGCCGCTTCGTTACCGATTTTGGGTCCAACCAGACCACTGATTTGCGCGTCGAAACCGGAACGATCGGTCGGAATTCGTGGACACCCCTAAGCTGCGCTCGATGACGAGCGCGCTCGCAGCGCGTCTTTCGACCAGGCGTTCGCTCAGGTTCGACTTGAGCTCGAGGTCGCACTTGAGCGGCACAGACTTGCGTCCGCGCGCATTTCGCGGCGTCCGGGCCAATCGGTCTCTCGAACGCGCAAGTCCCAAAACGCCGCGCAGTCTGCGTCAGTCAGACGTGCGAAGGAGGCTAATCGGCCAGCCAGGAAGAAATCCAATGCCGGGCGCGGCCGCAACAGCGCACGTACTCGCCAGACATCTCGCAATCGAAAGAGGAAGTGAAGGTGGAACCACTATCCGAAGCACTTTGTCTGGAACCGGAACGATATTGGGGGCGCAGTGCCTCGACTGCGGTCGCGTTAGGCGGCACGCCTGGGCCATAGCTTGCGCGAAGCGATTTGTGCCCCCTCGACCATAGATCGCAGTTTCGCCCACATGATTGACGGATGAACGCGCCGCACGAACGGTCCCTGTGCGAAACCGCAGTCCGTGCTTGCAATTACGCGCTCCCGACCCACGAGGTTCGCGAGACGCACGATGCGCTCGGCGACGAGCTCCGGGTGCTCAACGACATTGGTCGAGTGCGTTACCACGCCGGGCAGGAGAACGCGGCCCTCGGGGAGTTTCACGGTCTCCCACACGTGCCACTCGTGCTCGTGGCGCGGGTTGGCGCTCTCGAGCGAATACCCGCCAACCTGGACCTTGAGAACGAGATCGACGATATCCTTGAGCGGCAAGTCAGATGCGTGGGGTCCGTTCCAGCTTCCCCAACACATGTGATAGCGGATGCGGTCCGTCGGCAATCCGCGCAAGGCATGATTAAGTGCTGCAACACGCAGTTCCGCCCATACGCGATAATCCTTCAGCGTCCCCGGAGGAACCATCGTCTCGTACGACAGCGCGAAGTACGCGTCGTCGACTTGAAGAATAAACCCAGCGTCAAGGATTGCCTTGTATTCTTCGCGGACCGCGTCCGCCACTGCGAACAGATAGTCCGCGTCGTTCTTGTAATACTCGTCCTTTCTGTCAGGCGCGATACTGCAAGGCGCCACCGCTGTCATGAAGAGTCCTTCGACCGCTGCACCGCTCGCCGCAGCTTTCAGGTCTTCGATATCGCGCTGGAGCGCCTTCGACCCCGTGTACTGGATCGGACCCGTGACCGCCCATCCTTTCATGCGGGTGAAACCCTGCGTGGCGTCGTACTCGCGGTAAAACTCCGGAAAATCTCGATGGTCCTTCCCGATGCTGGCGGGAGGCATACTGTGGTCGCCAATCTGGTGCTCGCGCTGCTCGAAGCCGCTCATGCGCTCGAGGATATAGCGGGACCAGCTGATCGTCTTGCCGAATTCCCCGTCATTGATGAGGTCCAGGCCGCTGGCGACCTGCTGGTTCACGACGTCGCGAACCGAGGTCCGCAGACATTCGGCGAACGCCTTACCGTCATACGCCTTGCCTTCGTCCTCCGCCCGCAGGAATGCGACCAGCGCATCCGGACGAATTAGGCTGCCGACGTGCGTCGCGAGGATTCTGTTAGAGCGGTTAGCCATAGTTGCCCCCATCATGTTGGTATACCCAGCGTCCTAGATTACGCCCCGTCGTGTTTCGTCAGTAAGCGTCATCCGGAGGCCGTCTGGCGGTCGCAGGATGGAGTGATGAGGATGGTGTCCACCGAGGCGGAGGTGGACACCTATGACAGAGCAAGCGGTCGATCTGGTTGCCAACCTGGTACGCCGGCGTAAGAGTAATGGCCGCTGTGTGTACGACCGGGCGGCGAAGCACGAGCTGGTTCTGAGGTGCCTGCGGCCGGGGGTATCGCTGGCGGGGACGGCGCTGGCCCATGCGCTGAACGCCAACCTGTTACGCAAGTGGGTCGTGGCCTACGCCCGACAGAACGGGATCCCGACGACGATTGATGGCCGGCGTCGAGCCGGTGCAGTGATGTTACCGGTCAGGACCGTCGCGGAGCGGGTCGTGTCGGCAACGACGGTCACCGACTCGCGCGTCGAGATCGTTGTCGCCGGCGGCACGATCCGGGTTCACGGCCGGGTCGATGCTGCCCAGCTGCGGATCGTGATTGACTGTCTCGCCGCGCGTTCGTGATCAGCCTGCCGTCGGGGACGCGGATTTGGCTAGCGGCCGGCGTGACCGACTTGCGCCGCGGGATGCACGGTCTGGCGGCGCTTGTCGAGATGACGCTGCTAGACAACCCGTATTCGGGCCACGTATTCGTGTTTCGTGGCAAGCGCGGTGACCTGATCAAGGTGCTGTGGTGGTCTGGGGACGGGATGTGCCTGTTCGCGAAGCGCCTCGAAGGCGGCAAGTATACGTGGCCGCAGGCGACGTCGGGCACGGTGTGCTTGTCTGGCGCGCAGTTGTCGATGTTGCTCGAAGGGATTGACTGGCGCAGGCCGCAACGCACGTGGCAACCGCAGCACGCGGTGTAAGATAAAGTTGTTTGATCAGTGCAAGAACGCGCGTAGGTCTAGTAAAATAGGCACATGGCGCTCGCGATTGATCAGCTGCCCGATGATCCAGAGGTGCTCAAGCAGTTGCTCCGTGGCCGTGAGGCGCTGATCGAGCAGCTGGTCGCTGAGCTCACGCGACTGAAGCGCTGGCGCTTTGGCCGGTCGTCCGAGTCGTTCGACGCGACGGTCTGTCCGCAGCTGGCTTTTGACGGGTTGCCGGACTCACCACCGCCGCTGGTGCCAAGTGCCGTGAACGTCGTGCGTATCGCCGCGGTCGACTCGACGCGCGCAGCCCCACGCTCGCAGGCTGACCGCCGGCCAGCGCGGGCGTTACCCGCCCATCTGCCACGCCGGACGATCGTGCATCCGCCGGTGAGCTGTGAGTGCCCGGACTGCGGTTCGAGGCTGCGGCGGCTCGGTGAGGACGTCTCGGAGGTGCTCGACTACGTGCCGGGGTACTTCGAGGTGATCCGGCATGTGCGGCCGAAGCTGTCGTGCGCCAAGTGTGCGCGGATCGTGCAGCACCCGGCACCACCACGGCCGATCGAGCGGGGCCTGCCAACGGCCGGGCTTCTGACGCAGGTCGTCATCGGCAAGTACGCCGATCATTGTCCGTTGTACCGGCAGGCAGGGATCTATCGCCGCGCCGGTGTCGAACTCGATCGCGCGACGCTCGCGGCCTGGGTCGGTGAGGCGTCCAAGCTCCTCGATCCGCTCGTCGCGGCGCTTGGCCGTTACGTTCTGTCGGCCGAGAAGCTCCATGCCGATGACACGCCGATCCCGGTGCTCGACCCGGGGCGAGGCAGGACCCAGACCGGCCGGATCTGGACCTACGTCCGGGACGATCGACCCGCCGCCGGGCCCGATCCGCCCGCCGTCTGGTACCGCTACTCGCCGGACCGCAAGGGCGAACACCCCCAGACCCATCTGCAGTCGTTCCGCGGGATCCTACAGGCCGATGCCTACGCTGGGTTCGGTCCGTTGTACGGCGACGGGACGATCGTCGAGGCGGCATGTTGGGCCCACGCGCGGCGCAAGTACTACGACCTGTACGTTGCGGACCGCTCGCCGATCGCGGCCGAAGCGATCCGCCGGATCGGCCTGCTGTACGCGATCGAGCGGGAGATCCGAGGCCGGGTACCGCACGAGCGGATGACGGCTCGCCAGGCGCGCTCGGCTCCGGTCCTCGAGGAGCTGCGCGCCTGGTTGAGCGCGACGCTCACCACCGTATCGGCCAAGTCGCCCATCGCCGGCGCGATCCAGTACACACTTGTCCGCTGGACGGCGCTGACGCGGTTCCGGGACGACGGCCGCATCGACATCGACAACAACACGGCGGAACGCTCGATCCGGCCCGTCGTCCTCGGGCGCCGCAACTACTTGTTCGCTGGCTCCGATACCGGCGGCGAGCGCGCCGCCAACCTGTACAGCCTGATCGGGACCTGTCTTCTGAACGACATCGATCCCTACCCGTACCTCGAACACGTGCTCGAACGCATCGGCGAGCACCCCATCAACCGCATCGAGGCCTTGCTGCCGTGGGCCGTCGCCCGAAGCCTGACAGTCCGCCAGCTGCGCGCGGCGTGACGGCCGCTACGATGCCGGACTCGTTCGCACACATCGCCGCAGTCATCGATGGCGGCGGACAGATCATGCTCGGCACCATGAAGCCGATCGTCGGCGCTGCCGTCGCGCACGATGGCAAGAAGACCCTGGTGATGCTGAAGCGCAAGCACAGCGAACCAGTCGACCAGCTGCTGCGTCGCCTCGATGCCGCCGTCGCTACTGCCAAGGCTACAGGTCTGCGCGTCGACGAAATCAACAAGCCAAACTCGGACGTCAGTTACGAGCTGTAGCCTATCGCCACTGTCAATACGGCCGTGGAATGACGCTTACTTTCGTCACGCTCAGTTGACTCAAATGGAGCACGACAGATGTCTTCGCCGAAGTCGGCCTCCTCGTGCAATTGATGTCAAAAGTGATGGGATGGACCCTCCCGCTTCCCTCTCGGTAGAGGTAGCGGGACGATCGCTGCCACCGAGGATGGCCCTCGAGGAGGATGAGCGATGAACGGCACCCCCACAATCGGTATTGACGCGGCGAAGCGGATATTCTTTTTGCATGGTGAGGATGTGCGCGGGAAGGTGGTCCTGCGCGAGAAGGTGAGCCGGGAACGGTTGCTACCATTTCTTGCGAATCAGCCAGTTAGCACGATCGCCATCGAGGCAGGATGTGGAGCTCACCATTGGGCGCGTGCCTTCTCGAAGCTCGGTCACGAGGTCCGGGTGATTCACCCGAAGTTCGTCCGGCCGTTCGTCAAGAGCAATAAGAACGACTGGAACGATGCGGCCGCGATCTGCGAGGCCGCCCAGCGGCCGACGATGCGGTTTGTGGCCGTGAAGTCGCTCGAGCAGCAGGATTTGTTGGCCATCCATCGAGTCCGGGAGCGCCTGGTCGGCCAGCGCACCGGGCTGTGCAATCAGATCCGAGGGCTCCTGGCCGAGTACGGCATCGTGCTGCCGCAGGCGATCTCCAGGCTTCGCCGTGCGCTGCCGGAAGTTCTGGAAGACGGCGAGAACGAGCTCACCGCCCGAGGGCGCGAGCTGATCGCCTCGTTGTCCGACGAGCTTCGCAGCCTCGAGGAGCGGATCAAGCCCTACGAGCGCGCCATCGAGCATGCTTGCGTCGACAGCTGGACGTGCCGGCGCCTCCGCAGTATCCCAGGAATTGGGCCGATCGGCGCGACGGCGGTTGTCGCCACCATGGGCGATCCCAAGGCGTTCAAGAACGGCCGCCACTTCGCCGCGTTCCTCGGACTGGTTCCCCGGCAACATAGCTCCGGCGGCAAGTCGCAGCTCGGGCGGATCAGCCGACGGGGCGACGTGTACGTGCGCCGGATCCTGATCCAAGGTGCCCACTCGATCCTCAAGCGAATCGACCAACGTGAAGGCCCTCGCACGGACTGGCTCCGCGGGCTCATGGCCCGGCGAGGAAGGCAAGTCGCCGCTGTTGCGCTGGCAAACAAGAACGCGCGCATCGCCTGGCGGCTCCTCGCGCACGAAGCGTTCTACGATGAGGCACTGGCTGCGGCGTAGTGACGGCAATGCGACCCGACGGACGGTAGCGCGGAGGGCACGAACCAATCTCTGAACGATGCGATCGAACTCACTTGATGGCAAAGCAGGTCAGACCGGCTCCTTCAGACTCTGGAAAACGGGATGGCGACACCAAGCGCCGCAAAAGTGATGAGGTTGAGGGAGCGCGATTCCCATCGGGGCCCGGCGTGCATAGCAGTCACGCCACCGCAAGGCCGAATGTATGCACGCATCTGATCGGTGCAGAGCCAGAAAGAGGGTTCGCTTGCAACGTCGGGAGGGTCCATGTATCCCGAATTGGACGCCGCAGTGCAGCGAGAAAACTCAAGTAGCCGGACCGAAGCGGACTTTTTTGCGCCGCTGAGTCGCACTGGCGCGTGTGGAAAACGACGTACATGGTGATCGCGATGCCGCCGTGCGAGAGAATCGTCTCGGCGGTAGTAGGCGGACGGCGGAAACGAGCTGGGTTGGCCATTTTAGGCACGCGAAAGACGATGCTGCCGATGAAGACCCGATTCGTGCTCGACTACTTTCATGTCGCCATGAAGTTGCGCCACATCGACCAGTTCGTGGGGCGAATCCCGCCCTGCATGTTGTCTCCCGGCGCTTCGATCTTCGAGCTGTACGATCGATCGAATTACCTGCGGGCCTCCGTCTGGACCGGGCGCCGAGACAAGTTCGAGGAATCCTTCCACACGATGCTGAGGCTGCTCATCCGAGCAAAGGTCCTGTTACTGGATGACGCTGACGCCGCCACTGTGGCGCTGGGCCATGTCTGCGATCTTCGGGGATATCTCCGTACCAATGCCCCAGGCGTCGTCAATTACCAGGCATGGAAGCGCGGCGGCCAACGGATTTCCTCAAGCGGAGTCGAGGGCACGGTCAGCCATCTGATAGGGCGTCGGCCAGGGAAAAGCCAGCACATGTGCTGGACCAAGCGCGGCGCCCACTTGTTCCTTCAGGTTCCATGCGCACTGCTGAACAACGAGCTCCTCACTGTTTGCCGTCGATGGCACTGGGAAATCGGTTCGTACCGCACCGCACTTCCGTGGCAGTGGCGACCCCAGCATTCTTAACGGTCCCAACCGACAACCTCCGAAGCGGACCGTGCAATCGGACCGCCCGTTGTCGGCAACTCTTAGAAATGGCATCGCCAACGTCGTCCTACCCGGCCGGTTCTCCCTCGGCCAGCCGGCGTGATGCTCTTTCGGCGCCGTCGATCCGCAGCAACAGCGGCAGAAACAACGCGAAGCCCGCGCCGTAGCCGGCAATGCCGAACCACCCTACCCGCACGTAATTGTCGCCCGCGACCAGCAGCCCGCCTAAGGCCGGACCGGCCGCGAGGCCCACCGCCTGCATCATCAGACCCGTCACCAAGACGCGCCCCTGCCGATCCAACGCCGCTAGGCTCCCCATGACATACGGGCCGGTGAACATCGCAGCCAGCATCAGTGCGACCGCAGCCGCCGCGTAGGACGCCGGCTGCATGCCATTGACCAGCAGCCACAGGCTGCCGATCGAGCAAAATATGCCTGCGAACAGCGGCCAGGCGCGCCCGACCCGCGTGCCAAGCCAGGTGGCGAGGGCGGCGCCCACCATCCCGCCCACAGACCCGGCACCGAGCACCTTGCCGACCGTAGCCACGCCGAGGCCAGAGGCTACGCCGAGCCGCTCCATGTAAGGTCCCACCGCGCCGAAGCTCGTCATGTAGCAGAGCAACGCCGCGAGGCCGACCACAGCCCACGGGATGTTCAGCCTCGTCCGTTGCGAAGGCGACCGGGCCTCGACCGCCGAGTACGCCGGCAGCCAGCGCAGCAGCAGCAATCCAGGTAACACTAGGCTCGCCAGCACCAGGTAGGCGCCGGTCGCGCCCCACGGCTTGACGGCGAGCGGCATGCCGGGCAGGCCCACGACGCCAGCGAGCAGCACGCTCATGCCCAGGATGCCGAAAGCGCGCACCGGATCCCGGGTAGCCGCCATCGACGCCTGAACGGTTACCATGACTAGGCCGGCACCGAGCCCTGCCGCGAAGCGGGTTCCGACGAGCACGGCGAAAGTATCGGCAGTGGCCGCCACCAGGTTGGCCATGCAAAGCAGACTGAGCCCCGCCAGCACGAGCCGGCGCCGGTTCCAGCGGTGGACCACCAGCACCACGGCCAGAGTGGCGCCGAATACTCCGCTCATCTCCGCCGCGGCCACCAGGCCCGCGTTGCGTGCGCTCAAGCCCAGATGATCGACCATCGCGCCGACCATGATGGGCATCACCACCGTCGCGAAGGCGGCGACGACCCCCAGCCCGACCATGGCCATAATCGCGCGCGCGCCATTAATGTCTACCGTATTGCCAGCAACTGCCTCTGGAGGTATCACGCGATCGTTGTAGCGGGATTGGTTCATTCACCGCGGAATAACGGGTAACACCAAGTGGGAAGGTCTCTTGCTGTCGTGGAATATCTTTTGCGTCGCGACTCGGGTTTCGGCATCCACGCCAATTGCATGGCCCGTATTTGGGTTGCGGTCAAATTTTGGGAAGTTGCTGCTGGATACCTCCAAACGAATTCGGTGGCCGGCCTTGAACACATTGCTGGTCGCCACGAGATCGATGGTGTATTCGTAAGATTTGTCCGGTTCAATGAACGAGGGCGTCTTATCCGAATTGCGGTACCGTGCCCGGACGATGCCGTCCGCTACGATGAACGCCTTCCCGGTCGGCCACACATCGACCAGCTTCGCGGTGAAGTCGGTGTCCAGGGCGGACGATTGAGCGTGGAGCTTCATCGTAACCAGCCCCGTAACCTCAACGTCTGATACGAGTGGCTGCGTGGTGTACACGAGCACGTCCTTTCTTTGCTCTATCTCGACCTGATCCATCGCTCCGGCTTCGCCGAGCAGACGCCCACCAACACTCGGCACCGGATCAAGGGGATCATAATCAAAAGTGTCGAGGGGCTCGTTGGCCGCGAGTTCCGGGCTTAACAGGCCGTCTCCGCCGCTGCCATTGGCCTTGCCGCCGCTATGCAGGTAGTAATTGGTGTACCGCGTGCGGGCCAGGGGCCACTCATTCTCATTGCGCCAGACGTTGTCCCCCATGATGAACAATCGCACCGGCGGCTCATCCATAATCCCGTTTTCCTTTCCCTTCAACCAGTAGTCGAACCAGCGCAGCAAGACACCGTTTGGGTCAACCGCGCCTCCCGAGGACCGAATCCCGAAGTCGATTTCGCCAACTTTCTGCTTGAACTCCGGATCGTGTGCCCACGGGCCAACAATCAGCTTGAGGTTCTTTCTCGCGTGCTCCGCGCCCCCTCGCGTCTTCATTTCCATGTAGCTGGACAGAGCACCAGATTCCGTGACGGCATCGTACCAACCGGCCCAGATGTATGCGGGTACCCTGGTTTTCTCATAGCCGGCAAATTCGAGCTGGCGCCAATATTCGTCGTTCGTTGGATGCTCCAGGAAGTCGAAATAGAATCCCAAGAACTTGGACTTCTTGCCTAGCGGCCACGTCTTCAGTGGCAAATAGCCTGCGTGCCGGCCCATGTTGTCCATTGCGTCCAGCATCTCCTGCATGAGCCCAGGTAACTCAGCAAAGGGATGATGTCTTAGGGCATGCGCTCCCAACATCATAAGTGACCACAGTTGGGCTGATTTCAGCTGGAACACGCCGTTTCGATAGAACAAGTTTCTCAAGCTAGTTGGTGCAACCATCGGCGCAATCGCAAGCAAGTGCGGTGGCTGTTCGCGCGCGGCCATCCACTGTACCGACCCCAAGTAAGAGCCGCTGTACATGCCAACCTTCTTATTCGACCAATGTTGTGCCGCGGCCCATTCAATAGTGTCGTAACCATCCGTCGCATCATCCCGCCATGGGTAAAAGTCACCGTCGGAGGTAAAGCAGCCACGACAGTCCTGAACGACCACTGCATAGCCGTTACCCGCAAACCGGATCGGATCCAGTAACGTGGCCATTCCTGCTTGGCTTTTGTCGTACGGCAAACGTACAACCAATGTTTCGGCCGGTTGATCGGTGTCGGGCCGGTAAATATCAGCGCGAAGTAGCGTGCCATCCCTCATTGGAACTGCCACATTCGCCTGAATCTTGATATCTCTAGTCGCCATCGCCGCTGTCTCCTTCGTACGAACTGTCACTGATCTGGAGGTCGGTTCGCCGGCTCGCTTCGCCGCTCGACTAACGCCGGTAGCCGCTCCGCAAGCACGTTCGAAAGCGGTAGCTCAACCCCTAGCGCACACCGAGCGACGTCCGCGGTCGCGGATCGCGCCAGTCAACGCCCGGCGCACCCGATCAGCCACAAGTTCCTGCCCTTTGCGGCCCGCGTCCAGCACGCCGTCGAACAAATAAAAGGGATGAATCGTGCCCTCGAAGCAGACGTACTCAGCGGCCACACCCGCTGCCTTGAGCAGCTCCGCATAGCGCGCATTCTCGTCCCGGCATGGGTCGAACTCCGCCGCAACTACGAGCGCGGGTGGCAGTCCGCTGAAGTCCTTGGCGCGAATCGGCGAAGCTAGCGGGTTAGCGGCGTCGCGATCGCCGTCTTCGAGGTATAGGTCCCGGAAGAATTTGAAATCGGCGAGAGAGACAAAATAGTCGCCATTGCCGAGTTCTACTCGAGAGGGGAAGTCCAGCCCGTCCTCTACCGTTAGCGCCGGGTACACCATGACCTGAAACGCAATGGCGGGCCCGCGTCGCTGTCGTGCCAACAGGCAGACGGCCGCGACCAAGGTTCCACCCGCACTGTCACCCACCAATGCAATCCGCCGCGCGTCCCAGCCGCGCGCGGCAGCGTTGCTTGCCACCCAGCGTAGAGCTGCGTAACAGTCTTCGACCGCCGCAGGGAACTTGTGTTCGGGCGCCAAGCGATAATCGACGGCGACGACTGTTACACCAGCATTCTTGCATAGGGCACGACACACATGATCGTGAGTCTCGAAGTTACCGAGATAAAATCCACCACCGTGGAAAAACAGCACGACAGGGTCGGCCGCGGCTTTGGTCGGCTCTGGGCAGTAGATGCGCACCCGCAAGTTGCCGCCCGGTCCTCGAATGTCGCACTCTTCAATACTGCGGATTGGCGCTTTTGGCCCTGCCATGGCGATTGCCATCGCCGTCAGTCCGGTCCGCGACTCCGCGATCGGAATCTGGTGCGCCGGCCTGAACCCGCCCTCGCGCATCTTCGTTAGTAACGCCCGCTCTTGCAGACCACGAACTGTCATCGAAATCTCTCTTTTCGCCGATAGCGCGATGCTATGCAAGAAACGTCGGATATCGAGATCCGGCGTCAACGACCAGCAGCTCGGCGTTGATGTAGGAGGCGTCGTCTGACGCAAGAAACAGAACAGCATTGGCGATCTCGCGGGGCTCCGCCAGCCGGCCGCCGCCGAAATTCTTTTCGAAACCCGCTTGCACATCGCTCGGGCTGGCTCCGGACTGCTTCGCTAGCGTCTCGAAAAGACTGAGCAACATCGGCGTACGCGTGCCACCGGGAAGTACCGCGTTGCAGCGGATGCCATACTTATTTACGGCACAGTGGATCGCCACGGTAATCGTCAGATTCAGGACTCCCGCCTTTGCGGCTCCGTAGGGCGTATTCATCGGGCTCGGTACAATTGCTCCACCCGATGACATGTTGACAATCGAGCCGCCACCGCGATTCTTCATCGAGGCGATGCCATATTTGCACCCCAGAAACACACCTTCCAAATTTACGCGATGAACAGCTCGCCAATTTTCCACCGACGTGTTCTCCGGATCGGCCATCGGCCCGTCGATGCCAGTGATCGCGGCGTTGTTCACCAGAATGTCGATTCGACCAAACCGCTCGAGCACGTATGCGGTGAGCGCCTTCCACGACGCTTCTTCGGCCGCGTCGTGCAAAACAAATGTTGCCCGCTCGATGCTCTGGGCCGCCGCTTCGCCCTGAGCGCGATTAATGTCGGCGATGACGACCGTGGCCCCTTCCGCCGACATCAGCGCCGCTGTTGCGCGTCCGATGCCGGATGCGCCGCCGGTGATTACCACGATCTTTCCCTGAACTCTCGCCATGTTCCGCCGTCCTGCCGTTATTGGGCCGTCAGACCGCCATCGATCACAAGTTCTGAGCCGGTCACGAACGAGGATTCGTCGGACGCCAGGTAGAGAACGCCGTTCGCAACGTCGTCCGGCTGCCCGACGCGGCCTAGCGGATGCAATGCAACAACGAATCTTTGGCCCGCCGCCACGTCGCCGTGTCCGATCACTGCAAATGCCCTCTGCGCTCCCGGCGTATCGATAATGCCGGGGTGCACCGAGTTGACCCGGATGTTGTACTTATTCATCGCGCATTCCATGGCTGCACACTTCGTCAACAGCCTGACGCCTGCTTTGCTCGCGCCGTACGCGCCGGTTCTGGGCGTACCCACCAGCCCTGCGACCGATGACATGTTGACGATCGACCCACCACCATTCTGGCGCATGGCCTCGATGCCGTACTTGGTGCCGAGGAACACACCGTCGAGATTGACGGCCATGATCGACCGCCACCGCTCGAGCGTCGTATCCTCTATCAGTTCCCCCCCGGCTATCCCCGCGTTGTTCACGAGAATATCGAGACGGCCGAAACCGTCTCGCGTCGCCCGGATTGTTCGCTTCCACTGCTGCTCATCGCGCGTATCGAGCAGCAAGAACACTGAGCGCCCGCCGAGCTCCCGCGCCACCGCTTGACCGCCTTGCTCGTCGATATCCGTGACCACGACCGACGCCCCCTCGGCCGCAAGGCGCGCTGCAGTCGCTCGGCCCAGTCCCGCCGCGGCTCCGGTCACGAGCGCAATCTTTCCTGAAACCCTGCCAGTCATGTGTCATCTCCTCGTCGCACGACCCGCAATCTGCTTACTCGAGATGCATGTCGAACACGCTCTGGTTCACCAGCGCACCGTCGCAACTCTCGAGCACCTTGAAGAGCTTTCCATCCTTGACTTCAATGAAGAAGAAATAGTGATTGTTATATGGATGACCGTGCGCAGACTCCCCGTGACCGCGAAGCAGCACCGCTGCGCGATTCCCTTCCACAATGATCTCCTGTGGATAAATCCCGAACGCGGGTCCTGGGCGGAACTGCGTGGCAAGTGCCTTGCCGATCGTGTCGAGGAACTCCTGCAAGCCGGTGTAAGCACGGGCGACGGGCGTGCTGCCAGTCATCGTCCATACGAGCTGATCGTGGCAAAGAGCTAGCGGGTTGACCGGCTCGCTGTGCATTGCCCGGGTACTGGCCTCGAAGAACTGTCGAATCACCTCGCTGACGCTCTCGGTGCTCATCGTACGTCTCCAGCCGCGTCGCGCGGCGACGCGGTGTTGGGTACGAACCGTCGCTCGTAGATCTCGGCCTCAACTTGCGTCGTGTCCGGGTAGAATCTGATCTCCTCGATTTTTCCGCCGCTCAGCCGGAAGTAGCAGCCGGCGGGATCGCCCTGCGCATTGTAGGTGCGGCCCGTGTGCGTTTTTGCGCGGATCAGAAGAAAGACGCCGACGCGATCACCTTGCGCGATGGAGTCGATCAGGGAGACAGAGCCGGACGCGATGCGGCTTGTGGCGGACCGCACCAGGATGTCCATGATTTCCCTCTCACCGCGATAGATACCCGATATGGGCGTCGAGCCGATGACCTGGATTACGGCATCCGGGCTTAGGAGCTCTGCCACGGCCGCCGGCTGCCCCTTTAGGGAGCGGTCGACGCGGCTAACAAACTCCTCTACAAGCTCTCTGTTGGATCTGCGCATTAGCGTCTCTCCTGTCCGCGGCGCTCTCTAGAAGCGGTAGTCAACCGTCCCCCCCCACATGCGCGGTGGCGCCATATTGACTTGCGCAAAGCCGAGCGACGCGAGGTAGTCCGAACCACCGGTGAAGTAGTGCTTGTCGGTCAGGTTAGTGCCGAAGGCC
>Ga0209415_10013132_pt1 | contig 13705 bp, 12 predicted proteins | sample PeaSoiSIISIP2007_FD_187696 | JGI IMG/M metagenome (GOLD analysis project Ga0209415, IMG submission 187696) | Peat soil microbial communities from Weissenstadt, Germany - SII-SIP-2007 (SPAdes) (version 2) | ecosystem: Environmental > Terrestrial > Soil > Wetlands > Peat | place: Germany... | reverse complement strand
CGCGCCCTGGGCGGCGACCCGCTGATCCTGCTCGCCGACGAGCCTACCGGCAACCTGGATTCGGCCAATGGCGAAGCGGTGATGAGCCTGCTCAAGGAACTGCACTCGGCCGGCGCCACCGTCTGCATGGTGACGCACGATCCGCGCTACGCCGAATTCGCCGACCGCACCATCCGCCTGTTCGACGGCCGCATCGTCGAAGAACAAGTGGAGTCTGCGGGCAAGCACTAGGCGCGCGCTGCGCCGTCCGGCGCGGTTTGGTAACCTCACCTCATGCACCCGCTGGTTCAGGACTTGCGGCATGGGGTGCGCCTGTGGTGGAAGGCGCGCGGCCCGGTCGCGCTGGCGCTGGTGGCACTGGCGCTCGGCATCGGCGCCACAACAGCCATTTTCAGCGTGGTGAATGAAGTGCTGCTCCAGCCGCTGCCGTTTCGCGATGCCGGCCGTTTACTGGTGATGTGGGAGAAGAACGCTCCCCAACAGAAGAACGAGTTGTACGTGGCGGGCATCAATTTCGACGAATGGCGCCGGCGCAGCCACACCGTGGCAGACATGGCGGCGATACAGGATGTGCACGTCAGTCTGACTGGCGGGCCCAACGGCCGCCTGGATGCCGAAGAAGTGAAAGCCGAACGCGTGTCTGCCAATCTGTTTGGTCTGCTGGGCGTGCAGCCGGTGCTGGGACGGAGTTTCCTGGCCGTCGAGGACACCCCGGCGCGCGCCGATGTGGCCCTGCTCAGCTACGAGTTGTGGCAACGCCGGTTCGGCGCCGATGCTTCGATTGCCGGCAAGGCGGTCATCCTGCGCGGCCAAAGCTATACCGTGGTGGGCGTGCTGCCTCCCGGTTTTTCCGTTCTCGAGCCGGCGGTGGACGTCTGGATCCCCTTGGGATTGAATTTGCAGAGGCCTCGCGAAGCGGCCGGCCGTTATCTCACGGTGATCGCGCGGCTCAAACGGGGCGTGACTCTGGCGCAGGCGATGGCGGAGTTCGCTTCGCTCGGAGACAGCCTGGAAAGCGCGTATCCGGTGGTGGATAGCGGCTACCGCGCCGATATCCGGCCGCTCACCGAACAGATGGTGGGCAAGACGCGGCAGTCGCTGCTCGTGCTACTGGCGGCGGTGGGCCTGCTGCTGGCGATCGCCTGCGCCAACGTGGCCAATCTGCTGCTGGCGCGCGGAGCCACGCGGCGCAGGGAAATCGCCATCCGCGCCGCGCTGGGAGCCAGCCGCTTTCGGGTCACCCTGCAACTGCTGGCCGAGAGCGTGCTGCTGGCGCTGGCCGGGGGGGCGCTCGGGATCGTGCTGGCGATCGCCGCCGTTACCCTGGTGGCGCGACTGGGTCCGGCCAACATGCCGCGCCTGGCGGAGATCCATGCCGACTGGCGGCTGCTGGCGTTCGCGGTGGTCATCTCTTTTCTCACCGGCATTTTGTTTGGCATGGCGCCCGCCCTGCAGGTGTCTGGCGGCAATCTGAACGCGGCGCTGGTGGAAGGCGGACGCGGCGGTACGGTAGGCCGCTCCAGCCGCCTGCTGCGCAGCGGTCTGGTGGTGCTCGAAATCGCACTGGCACTGGTGGTGCTGATCGGCGCCAGTCTGCTGGCAAGGAGCTTCAACCGGCTGCGCTCGATGAGCCCGGGCTTCGATCCTTCGAATCTGCTCACCATGCGTCTGCCTCTATCCGGCGGCAGAAACACAGCGCCGGAACGGCGCGTGGCCTTTCTTCACGCCGTGATGCCGAAGGTGGCTGCGCTTCCCGGCGTGCGCGGCGTCGGCGCATGCAACGGCCTCCCGCTGACCGGCCTGGGGCTGGGAGTGATGTTCACGGTCGATGGCCGTCCCGCGCCGCCTCCCGAACAGCGCCCGATGGCGCTGGCGCGCTCCGTCACCCCGGACTACTTCCGCGTGATGGGCATCCCGGTGGTGGCCGGGCGAAGCTTCACGGATGCGGACAACAGCCAGTCGCCGGCAACGATCGTGATCAACCAGGCGCTGGCCCGCCATTTTTGGCCGGGGGCGAATCCCCTGGGCGGCCGCCTGGCCCTCGATTCGGCTCCGCCACGGGTGGCCGAAGTGGTAGGCGTGGTGGCAAGCGTGAAGCCGGAGGCCCCGCAGGGCGAAGATTGGCCGACCATTTATAGCCCGTACGATCAGGCGCCGACCGCGGCCACCACGGTGGTGATCAAGACCGGCAGCGCGCCGCTCGCGCTCGCGGTAAGCGTGCAAAGCGAAGTGCGGCAGTTGGACCCGGACCAGCCGATCGCGGACCTGCAATCGGGCGACGCGATTGTCGCCAAAGCCGTGGCCGGCGCGCGCTTCAGCACTCTGCTGCTCGGCGTGTTCGGCGTGATTTCGTTCGTGCTGGCAGCGGTGGGCATCTACGGCGTCGTATCTTACGATGTCGGCGAACGCGTGCAGGAACTGGGAATCCGGATGGCGCTGGGCGCGCAGAAAAGCGACGTGCTCGGCCTGGTTCTGGGACACGCCGCTCGACTGGCGGCCCTGGGCATCGCACTGGGGCTGGCCGGAGCCCTGGTTCTGACGCGCCTGATCACCTCGATGCTGTTTGGCATCAACCCTCGCGATTTTGGCACTTATGCGGTGGCCGCTTTGGGCCTGGCGGCAGTGGCGCTGGCCGCCAGTTACCTGCCGGCGCGGCGCGCCATGGGCCTCGATCCCGTCACAGCGCTGCGCCATGAATAGGACATCATGATTACTCTTCGCAATGTGGAAAAGTTTTACGAAGGCGGATACGGACGCACCTACGTCCTCCGCCGCATCAATATGGAGATTAAAGAGGGCGAGTTCGTCACCATCATGGGCCCCTCAGGCGCGGGCAAATCGACGTTGCTCAGCATCCTCGGCATGCTGGACGCGGCGTGGACCGGCGAGTTCGAGTTCGCCGCCCACCAGGTTCACCGGATGAAGCCCAAGGACCGCGTGGAACTCAACAAGAAGTACATCGGCTTCGTTTTTCAGAGTTACCACCTGATCGACAACCTCACCGTGTACGAGAATCTCGATATCCCGCTCTCGTACCGCAATGTGAAGAGCTCGGAGCGGGCGGCCATCGTCTGCGATTCGCTCGACCGCTTTCACATTGTGGGCAAGCGCGACCTGTACCCGAACCAGCTTTCCGGCGGCCAGCAGCAACTGGTGGCGGTGGCGCGCGCCGTGATCGCCAGCCCCAAGCTGATTCTCGCCGACGAACCCACCGGCAACCTCCACTCCAGCCAGGGGAAGGAGATCATGGAGCTGTTCAAGAAGCTGAACGAGGAAGGGACCACAATTGTGCAGGTGACGCACTCGGAGGCCAACGCCGCCTACAGCCACCGCGTGGTCAATCTGGCCGATGGCTGGATTATATAGTGTCAGCGAAACATGACCGCTGCCCAGCGACTCGCCGGCATCTCCCGCCATTTCCGCCAGAGGCGGATGGCGCGGTTCGCCGCTGAACTGGGCATCAGCGCCGAGACTCGCGTGCTGGATATCGGCGGTACGCCGGATAACTGGCGGCTGCTCGCCGCACCGCCGCGACTGGTGCTGCTGAACACGCCCCGGGCCGCCGCGGACCTGGCGGGCGCGCAAGCCTGGGTGGCGGGAGACGGCCGGGCGCTGCCGTTCCGCGATGCCGCGTTCGACGTGGTCTTCAGCAACTCGGTGATCGAACACGTCGGCGACGCAGCCAGCCAGCAGCGCTTTGCGCACGAGGTGGCGCGCGTCGGCCGCGCCTATTGGGTGGAAACGCCCAACCGCTGGTTTCCGGTCGAGCAGCACCTGCTCACCCCGTTCATTCATTGGCTGCCGCGGCCATGGCAGCGCGCGATCGTCCCCCGTTTCAACTGGTGGCATGTGCTGGTGCCGCTCCCGGCCGACCGGCGGGATTTTTATATCGACCACTACCTGCGCGACGTCCGCCTGCTCGGGCCACGGCAATTGCGGGCGCTCTTTCCTGAAGCGCGCATCCTGCGCGAGCGCGTGCTGGGAGCCGCCAAATCGCTGGTGGCTGTACGCGCCGGGAGGTGATCGCGGGCAAGCTAAAGCCTGCCCTGCCACAGCGGTTTCTCGTTTGTCCCGTGCTATCGTGATAGCAGTGTCATCGCCGTTGGATATCCACCTGGAGCACTACGAGGGGCCGCTCGATTTGCTGCTGGATTTGATCCGCAAGCAGCAGATCGATATCAAGGATATTCCCATCGCCACCATCACGTCACAGTACCTGGAGTACATGGAGAGGGCGCGGGAGATGGATATCGACCTGGGGGCGGAGTTCGTCTACATGGCGGCTACGCTGATCCACATCAAGTCGAAAATGCTGCTGCCGCGCGATCCGGCGCTGGGCCCGGATGGCGAGCAGGCGGAGGACCCGCGGCAGGAGCTGGTGGACCGGCTGCTGGAGCACGAGCGCTTCAAGAACGCCGCCGAGATGCTGCAGCAGAAGCGAATGATCGAAGAGAACGTCTGGTCGAACCCGCAGATCAAAGCCTTTGCCAGCGAGGATGAAGACCCCGGTCTGGCGGTCACGCTTTTCGACCTGGTGAAGGCGTTCGGCGAAGTGCTGGACCGCACCAAGCTCCGTCCGGTGTACGAGGTGGAATCGGCCGACGTGACGGTGCCGGATATGATTCGCAACCTGCGCGACCGCTTTCTGGCGGTGGCGCCGGATGAGCCGATCTTTATCCTGCGCGTCTTGGCGGAACAGCGCTCGCGGCGCGCCATGGTCGCGCTGTTTCTGGCCGTGCTCGAAATGGTCCGGATGCAGGCGGTGGAAGTGACGCAGAAAGATTTATTTGGCGAAATCGCGCTGCGGCGGCATCCGAACTTCGATGCGGTGTTCGCCACTGAGCAGCCGATCGCCAGCATTGAAAAAGACTACCTTTGACAGGCATGGAAGAACTGGAAACACACACCGGGGCGGCCGAGCCGGAAGCCGAGCAGCCGCAAATCGAGGAAACAGCCCCCGCGCAGCAGCCGGTCTCAATGGATGAATTGATGGCTGAGCCGGCGGCGGACGATGCGCCGGTATCGCTCGCCGATTCGCAGTTGCGCGCCGTCGTGGAGGCGATCGTTTACGTCGCCGAGGAACCCTTGACGGCGGCGCAGATTGCCACCGCCCTGGCGCAACCCGCGGAGCGCGTGCAGGAAGCGCTGGTCTGGCTGATCGAGGAATTCGAAAAGCCCGAGCACGGCGTGGCGATTCGCGAAGTGGCCGGCGGTTACAAGATGGCCACCAAGGCCGAGCACCATGACGCGGTGCGCACGTTCGTCAAAAGCCTCAAGGCGCCGCTCAAGCTCTCGCTGCCGGCGCTGGAAACGCTGGCGGTGATCGCCTACAAGCAGCCCGCCACGGCACCCGAGATTATGGAAATTCGCGGCGTGCAGGGCGCGGGCGTGCTGAAGACGCTGCTCGACCGCAAACTGATCGCCGCGGCCGGGCGAAAGAACGTCATCGGCAAGCCGATCCTCTACAAGACCACCAAGGAATTCCTGATTCAGTTCGGCTTGAAAGACGTGAGCGAGCTGCCGTCGCTCAAGGAATTCGAAGAGATTCGTCGCATGGCGTTCGCCGACAACGAACCGGCGCCTGAGCCAGAGGCGGCCACGGAACCCGACGCTCCGGCCGCCCAAGAAGAACCGCCTTCCGGGGAGAACTGATGGCCGAAGAACGGCTGCAGAAGATTCTTTCGCACGCCGGCGTGGCCTCGCGACGCCACGCGGAGCAACTGATGGCGGAGGGCCGCGTCTGGGTCAACGGCGCCGCCGTCACCGAGCTTGGCTCCAAAGCCGACCTGGAGCGCGACCACATCAAGGTGGATGGCAAGCTGCTGCGCGCGCCCAAGCGGCTGGTCTACCTGGCGATGTACAAGCCGGACAACACGGTCACCACGGTGAGCGACCCGCAGCAGCGCGCCACAGTGATGGACCTGTTGCGCGGGGTCAAAGAGCGCGTCTACCCGGTGGGCCGCCTGGATTATCACAGCGAGGGCCTGCTGCTATTGACGAACGATGGCGAGATGGCCAACGCTATCATGTCCGCCACCACCCATCTGCCCAAGACTTACGTGGTGAAAGTGAACGGCACGCTGACCGCCGAGCAGGAGGAGCAGTTCCGCCGCGGCGTCCCGCTCTCCGGCAAGCGCACGCTGCCGGCCGGCTTGAAGCTCATCCACGCCGCGCAGAATCCCTGGTACGAAGTGCGCCTTTTCGAAGGCAGAAATCATCAAATCCGGTTGATGTTCCGGCATTTCGACTTCCTGGTGGAGAAACTGCGGCGGGTGCGCGTCGGCCCCATCGAACTGGGACCGCTGAAGCCCGGCGGCTTCCGCCACCTGACGGAAGACGAGGTAATCAAACTGCGGCGCGCGCTGCACTCCAGGCCGGCGGCGGCCAGGCAAGAGGGGGCATGAACCGCGTCGCCGAAATCCTGGGTTCGGCCCGAACCATCGCAGTGGTGGGACTTTCTGCCAGGCGCTTCCGCCCCAGCTACGGCGTGGCGGAATATATGCAACGGGCGGGATACCGCATCATTCCGGTCAACCCGAACATAGCCGAAGTTTTGGGCGAGAAATCGTACGCGTCGCTGGATGCGGTTCCCGAGCCGGTCGACATCGTCGATATCTTCCGCCGCCCGGAGCACGTGCCGGAGATCGTGGAAGCCGCCATTCGCAAAGGCGCGAAGACGATCTGGATGCAGGAAGGCGTGGTGCATGAAGATGCCGCCCGCCGCGCCGAATCCGCCGGCCTGACGGTCATCATGGACCGCTGCATCCTGAAAGATCACCGCCGGTTGAGCCTGAAGTAGCTCCGTGGCGCAGGCTGTCGAGCCTGCTGAGCCGAGAGTCATCTCGACTCTTCTTGCAGCGCAGATGCGTATCACTGAAAGAAAAGCCGAGACGAATCTCGGCTCAGCAGGCTCGACAGCCTGCGCCACGCGGCTATTGCCATCCCATTCGCTGGCGCAGTGACGTGATCTGCGCGGTGTGATGACGGCCGTGCCAGACGTGCATTGGCAGAATCTGTTCCAGGACGAACGTGCCCCGGTCGGGATGGATCATCTGGCGCGCCCACTCCGCTGCCGACAGCGATTCGAACAGCGCGACCCATCGCGCGCCAAGGCCGTCGCAGAGCAAGAGCGACGGTTCGACCGGCCCGGTGCGCGCGTCGGCAAGCTCCGCCCAGCTAACCTCGTCAAAGGGTTTGACGAGCGGCTCGAACTCGGTGAGCGCCAGCCTGGTGCGGACATACCAGTTTGCCTGGGCGTCGGCGAGGTGGTGCACCACCTGCCGCAGGGTCCAACCTGCCTGGCCGGTATGGCGTATCGAGCTGAGCGCCGGACAAGCCGGCGACTGCAGCCCGCAGCCGTGCAGGAACTTGGGCCAGCTGTCGCAAAAGCCGGCCGCGCGATTCGTGGTCGAGGGGTGGGCCCAGCTCAAAGGGCCCGATGGGATATCGCAGATCGGTCAAATGCGACGACCCGCTCAGACGTGCGAATCGAGCATCTTCTGGACTTCGGACTTGCCGACGGCGCCGACCCGCTGTTCCACCACCTGGCCGCCCTTGAAGAGCAGCAGGGTGGGGATGCCGCGGATGTTGTAGCGCATGGCGGTTTTGTCGTTCGAATCCACGTCCAGCTTGCCGATCTTGGCTTTACCGGCGTATTCGCTGGCCACCACGTCAATGGTGGGGCCCATCTGCTTGCAGGGGCCGCACCACTCGGCCCAAAAGTCCACCAAAACCGGAACTTCCGCCCGGAGGACGTCCTGGTCAAACGAAGAATCGGTAAAGGTTAAGGTGTTCTGACCTGCCATCTTATCTCCTGCAATATTAGAATCGGCGCCGGGGAAAAGGATTCATCCCCGTCCCAACAGCCGCCCGTACAACGCCGCATATGCTTGCGCGGAAGCTTTCCAGGAGAAGTCCTTTTGCATCCCGCGGAGCATCATGGCGCGCCACCCGGCCCGGTCGGAAAACGCCTGAATGGCGGCGCGAACGGCGTCCAGCAAAGCCGCTCCGGAATACTCTTCGAACTTGAATCCGGTGCCTTCCTCGATGGTATCATCCAGGCCGCCTGTGGCGCGAACCACGGGCACGGTGCCATACCGCAGGCTGTAGATCTGGCTCAAGCCGCAGGGTTCGTAGCGGCTGGGCATAAGAAACATGTCGACGCCGGCCTCGATTAAGTGCGACAGCCGGTTGTCGAAGCCGATGCGCACACCAATGCGTCCAGGGAATTGTTCCGCCAGGGCCCGGAAGGACTCCTCGTGCTCCAGGTCGCCGGTGCCGAGCGCCACCAGGTAGGCGTCTTCGGCGACGATTCCGGCGGCCACTTCGGCCAGAAGGTCGGTGCCCTTTTGCGGCGTGAAGCGGGAAACGATGCCGAGCAGGGGCCGATCCATAGCCTCCGCCGGAAGGCCGAACTCCAGCAGGAGCTGCTCCTTGGCGGCGCGTTTGCCGCTTAAATCCTGCGCCGAGTAGGGCGCGGGAATCAGCGGGTCGTTTTCCGGGCTCCACTCGCGGTAATCGACACCGTTGAGGATGCCGGTCAGAACCGCGGCGCGCGCGCGCAAGGCGCCATCCAGGGCGAAACCGTACTCCTCCGTCTGAATCTCGCGGGCGTAAGTGGGGCTGACGGTGGAAAGCGCGTCGGCGAACGAAATGCCGCCTTTGATGTAACTGACCTGGCCGAAGAATTCCAGCCCGCCGGGGTTGAAGATGGTTGCGTCCAGGGCCGCCTCCTTGAGGGCGGCGGCGGGGAACAGACCCTGGTAGCCCAGGTTGTGAATGGTGAACAACGTTTTCACGCCCATGAACGTGGGATCGCCGGCAAATGTGGTGCGCAGGTATGCGGGCACCAGGCCCGCCTGCCAGTCGTGGCAATGCAACACGTCGGCCGGGAACAGGCTCCGCGCCACGCCCAAGGCTGCCCGTGCGAATACGGCGAATCGCACGTGGTTATCCGGGTAATCGACGCCCGCTTCTCCATAGAGCCCTTTGCGGCGAAACAGCGGCGGGCAATCCACCAGGTACAGCGGATACTCCGCCGGCGCCTGGTAGACGGCGGTGTCGAACCCGTCCTTCCCCAGGTAGACCGGAAGATGATCGTACACGCGGTGAGCGTCTTTCAGGCGGATCGATCCGTAGTGGGGAATCACCACCGCGGTCTCGCATCCGAACTCAGCCAGGGCGGCGGGCAATGCGCCAACCACGTCGGCCAGCCCGCCGGTTTTGGCCAGCGGCGCAGCCTCCGAGGCAATCATCAGGATGCGGGTCACACCGGAATTGTACCAGGGGCGGCGCATTGGATTTCCTCGAGCGCTTTTGTCACCATGATAGGGATGGCTACCGCAACCTTGACCGAGTTTCGCAATGAACCGTATGCCGACTTCTCCCAGCCCGCTAACCGGCGCGCCATGGAGGAAGCCCTTGAGCAGGTTCGCTCCGAGTTCGGACGCGAATATCAGCTCCGCATCGGGGATGAGTACATCGCCACCGGCGACAAGCTGGAATCGGTGAATCCGTCGAACCCGCGTGAAATCGTGGGCGTGCACCATCGGGCAAACGCCGCGCTGGCCGCCCGCGCCGTGGAAGCCGCCTGGGAGTATTTCCCGGAATGGAGCCGCATGCCGGCCGGAGAGCGCATCGGCATGACGTTTGAGACCGCGCGCATCCTGCGGCGGCGCAAGTTCGAGTTTGACGCCTGGCTGGTCTACGAAGCCGGCAAGAGCTGGCCGGAAGCGGAAGCCGACGTATCCGAGGCAATCGACTTCTGCGAATACTACGCGCGCGAAATGAAGCGGCTGGCCGCGCCGCACGCGGTGGTGCAGCTACCCGGCGAACACGGCGAGATGATCTACATTCCGCTGGGCGTAGGCGTGGTGATTCCGCCATGGAACTTCCCGCTGGCCATCCTGGCGGGGATGACCGTCGCCTCGCTGGTGGCGGGCAACACGGTGGTGCTGAAGCCATCCAGCGAAACGCCGACGATTGGCGCCAAGTTCGCCGAAGTACTGCTGGAGGCGGGCTTCCCCGAGGATTCGTTCACCCTGCTCACCGGCAGCGGGGGTGCGGTGGGCGACACCCTGGTGGCGCACCCCAAGACGCGCTTCATTTCCTTCACCGGCTCGCGCGACGTGGGTCTGCACATCAACGAACTGGCGGCGAAAACGCAGCCGGGACAGATCTGGATCAAGCGCGTGATCGCGGAAATGGGCGGCAAGGACGCGATCGTCGTGGATGGCGATGCGGACCTGGACAAGGCGGTCGACGGCGTGCTGGCATCGGCGTTTGGCTACCAGGGCCAGAAGTGCTCGGCCTGCTCACGCGCCATCGTCGATGCCAAGGTGTACGACGCTTTCCTGGAGAAGCTGGCGGCGAAGACGCGGAACATCAAGGTGGGTCCGGCCGAGGATCCGGCGAACTACCTGGGGCCCGTCATCAGCCAGAGTGCGCGCAAAACCATCCAGGCCTATATCGAGGTGGGCAGGAAAGAAGGGCGCGTGGTGGCCGGGGATCAGCCGGTGGCGGGAGACGGATATTTCATTCCGCCCACCGTTATTGCGGACATCGATTCCCGCGCGCGGATTTTCCAGGAGGAGATTTTCGGGCCGGTGCTGGCGGTGACCAAGGCGAAGGATTTCGAACACGCGCTGGAACTGGCCAACGATTCCCAATACGGGCTTACCGGCGCCGTGTTTTCTTCCGACCCCGAACATCTGCGCCAGGCCACCGAACGCTTCCACGTCGGCAATCTGTATCTGAACCGCAAGTGCACCGGCGCCATGGTGGGCGCGCACCCCTTCGGCGGCTTCAACATGTCGGGCACGGACTCCAAAGCCGGCGGCCCGGACTACCTGCTGCTGTTTTTGCAGGCGAAATCCGTGGCGCAGCGAGTCTGACGGCGGGGCAAAACGGGGGCAAAACGGGGACAGGCACGAATTTCGCAAAGGCGGCGAAATTCGTGCCAGTCCCCGTTTTGCAACTGGCGAATGGAGCGCGCTGGGGGCCGGGCGCTACACTAAGCATTTCATGAAGCACGTAGCTATTGTCGGGACCGGGCTGATCGGCGCTTCGTTCGGCCTGGCCCTGCGTCAAGCGGGGTTTGAGGGCGCCATTGTGGGCGTCAGCTCGCCACGCGCCATCGCCGATGCCGTGGCCGCCGGCGCGATTGACCGCGGCGCGCCGCTGGCCGAAGCCGTCGCGACCGCCGACCTGGTATTCCTGTCGCAAACCATCGGCCGTATCCTCGACACCATCCGCCATCTCGATTCGTGGTTGCAGCCGGGTGCGCTGGTGACCGACGCCGGCAGCACCAAGTGCGAAATCGTCGACTTGGCGCGACAGACCATCACTCGCGGCCAGTTCCTCGGCGGTCATCCCATGGCCGGCAAAGAAAAGCGCGGCGCCGCCGCGGCCGAGGCCGGCCTGTTTCGCGGCCGCACCTGGGTGCTCACGCCGGACGACCCTGCGGAGCTCGAAACCGCCGCCGCGCGCGATTTCGTGGCCTGGCTGGACCGCTTCGGTGCGCGTCTGGTGACGCTCGATTGCGATGAGCATGACCGCCAGGCGGCGATGATGTCACATGTGCCGCAGCTGGCCTCCACCGCGCTCGCCGCCACCCTGGCGGATCGGCTGCCCGCCGGCGCGAAGCTCGAAGTCGCCGGCCCCGGCTTGATCGACATGACCCGGCTGGCGCTCAGCTCCTACGATCTCTGGCGCGACATCGTGGCCACCAACACCGACCACATCGAGCGCGCCCTCGGTTTCTATATCCAGAAGCTGGAACACCTGCGCGAAAACCTGCGCACGCGCCAGCTCCAGGAAGAGTTCGCCCGCGGCGCCGCCATTGCGGAAAAGCTGCGCCGGTAGGGCACGCTTTTAGCTTGCCGCTTTGCTTTACCCAAAGAAACTCAAGACGCAATCAGCCGCAGATCAACACAGATGAACATGGCTCCAACGTCCTTTGCCGGTCGCGCGCCTGTTCATCGGCCAACCTGCGGGATGACCCAGGGAAATACGTAGGCCTCGAGGAAAACCACTACACCAACCAGGCAGGCGAGGGCCAGGCTGTGCCAGAAGACGTACCGCAGAATCGTCCCTTCTCCGCCCTGCTGGCCGGTGGCGACGCCGGCCACCACGATGCTTTGCGCGTCGATCATCTTACCCATCACGCCGCCGGCGCTATTGGCGGCGGTGGCCAGCACGGGGCTCAGCCCGAGTTGCCGCGCCGTGACCTGTTGCAGGCCGCCGAACAGCACGTTGGAGGAGGTGTCGCTTCCTGTCAGCGCCACCCCCAGCCAGCCCAGCATGGGAGAGAAGAACGGAAACAGCACTCCGGTAGTGGCGAACGCGAGGCCCATGGTGGCGTCCAAACCGGCGAAGCGCGTGGTATAGCCCAGGGCCAGCATGGCGGCGATGGTGAGCAGTGACAGCCGCACGCGCCGGAGCGTACCCAGGAAGATCTTCGCGAGCTCCAGCGGAGAGAATCCCAGCAGCAGCCCGCTCAGCACACCCGTAATCAGCAGGCTGGTGCCGGTGGCCGAAAGCCAGTTGAAAGCGAAGACGGCCGGCTCGGCGGTGAGTTTGGGAACGGCGGGCGGAGCGCGCATCACGGCCTTGTCGAGCACGGGAATCGTGTAATTGAACAGCGACACGCCGTGGAGGAAGTTGGGATGTCCCTTCGGTCCGCCGTTGAAAAAGTCCTTGATCACGGGCGTGCCCCAAAGGAATACCAGCGCCGATAGCAGAATCCACGGCATCCATGCCTTCAGCGTGCGCCAGCCGCCATGCACAGGCCGCGACGCCGCTTCCACCTCGCGTTCCGCAGCGGTTTCGTGTTCGAACGACCAAATGCTTTTCGGCTGCCAAAACTTCAGCAGAACCACCATCGCCACCATGGAGACCAGCGAACTGCCGATACCGGCCAGCCACGGGCCATGCAGGTTCGAGATCAACCCCTGGGCGATGCCGAACGTCGCGCCTGCGGTGAGGCAGGCCGGCCACACTTCCCGCATCGCCTTGAAGCCGCACATCGCCCAGATCAGCCAGAACGGCACCAGCAGGCTGAAGAAGGGCAGGATGCGCCCCACCATGGCGCTGAGAGTTTCGAGCGGCAACCCGGTAACTCCTGCCAGGGCGATCAGCGGCGTTCCCAAAGCGCCATAAGCCACCGGAGCGGTATTGCCGATCAGCGCCAGGCCCGCGGCTTCGAGCGGGCGGAAGCCCAGGCCGATCAGCATCGCCGCCGAAATCGCCACCGGCGTGCCGAATCCGGCCGCGCCCTCAATGAAAGCGCCGAAGCTGAAGGCGATCAGCAGCGCCTGAACGCGGCGGTCGCTGGCGATTGAGGCAATGCTGTGCTTGATGACTTCGAAATCGCCCGACTTGACAGTCACGTCGTAAACGAAGATCGCGCCCAGCACGATCCAGCCGATCGGGAACAGCCCATACACCGCGCCGTCGAGGGCTGCCACCGAAGCCAGCCGCCACGGCATGCCGAACACGAAAATCGCGACCGCCATCGAGGTCGCCAGACCCGCCAGCGCCGCCCAGTGCGCTCTGGCGCGGGTCAGGGCGAGCAGTCCGAGCAGCACCACTACCGGCGAAGCAGCCAGCAGCGCCGACAGATACAAACTGCCGGCGACCGGGGCATAGGTCTGGGTCCAGGTGACCATTTGCAGCAAGAACTTCCTAGGGCGTTCGACGATTCTAG
>Ga0209415_10013131_pt1 | contig 13705 bp, 11 predicted proteins | sample PeaSoiSIISIP2007_FD_187696 | JGI IMG/M metagenome (GOLD analysis project Ga0209415, IMG submission 187696) | Peat soil microbial communities from Weissenstadt, Germany - SII-SIP-2007 (SPAdes) (version 2) | ecosystem: Environmental > Terrestrial > Soil > Wetlands > Peat | place: Germany... | reverse complement strand
CTGCGCGATTTCATGAACGCGCTGGGCATCGGCCAGGCGATCCTGGGCGGCTACGACTGGGGCGGCCGCGCCGCCTGCGTCGCCGCCGCGCTGTGGCCGGAGCGGGCGCGCGGCCTGGTCTCCATCACCGGCTACAACATCCAGAACATCCCCGCCGCGGGCCGGCCGGGCTCGGCGGTGACCGAACTGCGCTATTGGTACCAGTGGTATTTCCAGACCGAGCGGGGCCGCGCCGGACTGCACGCCAACCGCCGCGACCTGGCGCGCCTGCTCTGGCGGCTGTGGTCGCCGAACTGGCGGTTCGACGAGGCGACCTTCGAGCAGACCGCCGCCAGCTTCGACAACGAGGATTTCGTCGAGGTCACCATCCAGTCCTACCGCCATCGCTACGCCAACGCGCCCGGCGATCCGATCCTGGAAGAGCTGGAGGAGCGGCTGGCCGCGCAGCCGAGCATCGACGTACCCACCATCGTGCTGCACGGCGAGGCCGACGGCGTCACCCCGCCGGACGGCTCGGAACACGCCGCGCGCCACTTCACCGCGCGCTACGAGCGGCGGCTGGTCCCGGTGGCCGGGCATTTCCTGTCGCGCGAGACCCCGGCGGCGGTGGTGCAGGCGGTGCGCGACCTGCTGGCCTGATTTGAAGCGTACGGGCGGATGCGTTAGATCGAACCGGGGGTCCATTTAGCCGCGCCCGAAACGAAGCCAGTCGTGTCTGATGGCAGCCAGTCGATGTAACCGGCCATCATAGCCAATATTAACGCTCGCCACCGGCACGTTGGAATAGCGCCGCGCACTTGCCCAACGCTGGTAGTCGCGACGTACCATCGGAAACACAAAAATGTGAGAACACGCCGCAACCGCCGGTATGCGATGGTTTTGCGGCGGCTGAAGCGATGCCGGACGCCGTGGTGTTCGCAGCCCAAAAGGAGGGGGTTCAATGTCTGGAGCGGCGGAAGTGGCTTGGGTGAAACGGGTGCTCGGGCTCGATGCCCTCGCGGCACGGTCGGCAAGCCCTACGATTGGCACGGCACGACGCGCCGCCGCGGCATCGGGCTACGCCGCGCCACCCGCATCCGGAGATATGCCACGCTTCGGCTCGGCGTACGGCACGCCGGACAAGGTTGCGGCCGATACGCCGTACGCAACGCTCGCCGAGGTTGGCGAAATGCGGCGTCCGGCATCGGCCTACAGCACGCCGGAACAGTCGGGCACCTACGCAGCAGCACCTGAGACTGGCGAAATGCCGCGCTTCGCCTCGGCCTACGGCACGCCGGAGCAGTTCGCGACCGAGACGCCGTACGTGACACCGGCCGAGGGTGGCGAAATGCCGCGTCCGGCATCGGCGTACAGCAGCCCGGAACAGTCCGGCGCCAGTGCCTATGCAGCTCCACCGGAGAATGGCGAAATGCCGCGCCCGGCCTTTGCCTACAGCGAACCGGGGGCGCCCCCGGCCGCGCCGCCACCGAAACGGGCCAAGACCTTCGAGCCGGTGGACACCACGCCGACGCCGACCGGCATGAAAGCCAAGCGCGTCGCCGACAGTTACGACGGCGAACATAACCAGGTTGCCTGGCGCAACTGGGGCGTGGCCAAGGACAACACGCAGATCACCACCAAGCTCTATACCGACGAGGAACGCGCCGCCAACGCGCTGCAACCTGAGGCGAACGGCAGCTACAAAAAGGGCGACGGCAGCAGCGTCGCCGGTGCAGAGCTGGGCTACGCGATGGACGCGTCGGGGCAGATGGTCACGTTCAACGAAGGCGCGCCGACGATCACCTCGACCGACGCCGACGGCAATACCACAAGCCGACCCGCGCAGGGCATTCCCGACATCAAGGCCACGATCCGTGCAGACCCGAGCGCGCGCGCGGAATTGCCGCATCACTCCACGGCATTGGGCGGGGACGTGGTGACGGACAAGGACGGCAAGCCGGTGCTCGACAATGAGGGCCGGCCGATGATGCGCTCGCGCGCGGCGGCCTCTGCCGGGATGGTGGCATTCGACTTCTTCGGCCGGATCGTCAAGATCAACAACACCAGTGGCCATTACAAGCCGCAGGTGGACTACCTGCTCCAGGCAGTCGAGCAGTTGACCAGGCAGGGGGCCTTCTTCGCGGACGACATCACCGATGCCGACGGCAACATCCTGCAACGCGACGACAAGCGCCTGAAGCTCTTCGATGCGGTGAAGGCCAAGCTGAAACATGCCCAGACCCTCGGCGAGCGGGCCGCGACACTGACCGCTTCGTTGGCCACGACTGAGGATGCGCGGGACCAGGCGGACCTCGCGGACGACCTTGGGCGGCTCAGCAATGAGATCGACAAGCTCAACGGCGATATCGAGCAGGCGCAGAAAGTGCTGCGCAAGCTCGGCGTCGCGCCGTCGCAGAAACTGCGCGACGCGGCGAAGGTCGAATTCCTCGACGTCAAGCCCGGCATGAGCGGCCTGCAGATCAAGACGGCGAAACCCGAGGAGATGAAGGTCAACAAATTCCTCAAATCGGGCGGTGGCAACCTGGACGCGCTCGGGCAGAAGCAGGACGTGCTGGACGAGATCAGGGAAGGCGGCAAGCGGACGCGGAAGGCGCTGAATGCCGAGGCGAATGCGCGGGCGGACAAGGTCGGCGGGTCTGGCCCGGCGCCGGACGCGGACGCGGTGGAAGACGCGCTCGCGGCGCTGGAGGGGCGCCGGGCCCAGGGTGGTCGGCCAAAAGCCGCGCCGGGTCGCCAGTCCGCCGCAGCGTCGCCCGCCGCGGCGCCGCCCGCCAAGCCGGCAGCCGCCTACGCCGACCCGGCTGAACTGAATCCCGAACCCGGGCAGCCGGGCCCCGGCCGGCCTCCCGGGGCGTACTCGGAGCCGGCCCGTCCGAAATCCGAGTAGGCGGGACAGCGGACGACCGCACCTGGCGCGGCGTCTGCGCGCCTCAGCGTCACCCATACCTGCGGCGGCCGAGGATTTGGCCGCGGCGCCACATCCGCGGTTCGACGCGCATGGCAGCAACCCGATCCCGCGCCGCAGCGCGGCGCGGTTCCGTGCGCCAGCCCGATCACACCCGCGTGAGTGCCGCTGAAATGGCCTAAATCGCCCTCGATACACTGACAAAACGGAGACAAAACGGGACACGGCGCTATAACATGCAACAAACCTGGGGAAAGCCATGTCCGACCAATTCACCGAAGTCACCACCCAAGGCTGGTTGCAGCGTCTCGGCGGCAGTCTTGTCGCCGCGCTGATCGGCCTGATCCTGGTGCCGGTCAGCATCGGGGTGCTGTACTGGAACGAGGGCCGCGCGGTGGACGCAATCCGCGCGCTCAATCGCGGCGCCGCCGCCATCGTCGAAGTGAGCGCCACCGAGGTGGACCCGCAGGCCAACGGCAAGCTGGTGCATGTCTCGGGGATGATGCAGCCGGCCACGCCGGCGCGCGACCCGGTCTTCGGGGTCACCGGCGATGGGCTGCTGCGGCTGTCGCGCACCGTCGAGATGTACCAGTGGAAGGAAGAGTCCAAGTCGCAGTCCACGCAGTCGGTCGGCGGATCGAAGACCACCGAGACCACCTACACCTACACGCATGTCTGGTCGGACCAGCCGATTGTTTCGACACAGTTCAAGGTGCGCGACCGCCACCAGAACCCGCCGATGCAGGTGCGCTCGGCGACGTTCAACGCCGGCGAGGTCAAGCTCGGCGCCTACCGGGTCGACCCGTTGCTGTTGAACAAGGTCGCAACGTTCACGCCGTTGCAGGCGCAATCGGCGCCGCCGGCCGGCTATCAGGCGGCGGGCGACGGGTTCTACCAGGGGCAGAACCCCGGCCAGCCGGCGATCGGCGATGTGCGGGTGAGCTTTGCCGGCGTTCCGGCGCAGACGGTTTCGGTCGCCGCCGCGCAGTCCGGCGGCGTGCTGGCGGGATATCGCGATGCCAACGGCTACACCATCGCCCTGGCGGAACCGGGCGTCGCCACCGCTGCCGCCCTGTTCCACGACGAGCAGAAATCGGAAAGCCAACTGACCTGGATTCTGCGCGGCGCCGGCTTCGTCGCGATGCTGGTTGGGTTTGTGTGCATCACCCGGCCGCTGACGATGGTGTTCGCGGTGCTGCCGTTCCTGGAATCGCTGGTCGGCGCCGGTGCCTTCCTCGTGGCGCTGACGCTGGCGGTGCCGATCACGCTGGTGACGATCGCGGTCGCCTGGATCGTGCATCGGCCGGTGATCGGGGGCCTGCTGCTGGTCGCCGCGGTGGCCGCGGTGTACCTGCTGCGCAAGCTGCATCCACGGCGCCCGGCCCCGGCCGCGGCCTGACTCACCTCGGCGGCGAGCGCGGCGGGAGACCTGCGGCGTCGCGACGCGCGTCATTTCGTGAACGAAGGCAGGACAGGGCTCCGCCCCATCTCCAGAGGACCCCTCCTCTGGAGACCCAGGATCAACCGGAACGGAGCCCTGACCTTCCTGCGTTGTGCGGATACCTGGAGCCGCTATGCGGCCACCTCGATCCGGTCGAGCAATGCTTGGTTTGGGTCGCCGCCCATCGGGCGTGGCAGGCTGCGGGCCAGGCAGTGCGGCCAGCCGCGCACGATGGCCGACTGCGCCTGCGGGGAGGGGGATGGGGCGGCGACCGGCTGGGGCATCGGGGCGATTTCCTCGGTGGCAGGGTCACGTTAGCCGCAAAAGGAAAATAATCCGTTAACGCGCGGTAAATAAATTGCGTCGCTTCTGCGCGTCGCATCACCAGCGATTGATTTGCTGACATGTCAGATCGCTGCTGGTATCATCCTCATCTTCTGAGCATCCCCGGAACAGGCACCATACAAATGCATGACGGCATTCACGGATTCTGGATCGCCGCGACGACGCCGCTCGACGCGACCGGCCAAATCGACACCGCGCTGCTGGGCGATCACGCCCGATCGCTGTTCGCCCAGGGCTGCGACGGCCTGGTGCTGTTCGGCACCACCGGGGAGGGCACCTCGTTCTCCGCGGCGGAGCGGATCGCGGTGGTGCAGGCACTGCTGGACCAGGGCATCGCGCCCGGGCGCCTGGCACTCGGCGTCGGTTTTCCCGCCATCGCCGACGCGGTGGGGCTCTGCCGTGGCGTCCTGTCGCTCGGCCTGACCCAGGCCCTCGCGCTGCCGCCGTATTTCTACCGCGACGTGACCGAGGACGGCCTGGTCGATGCCTATGCCAGCCTGCTCGATCAGGTGAACGACAATCGCCTGCGCCTGACGCTCTACAACATTCCCCAGGTTTCCGGCGTCCGCGTGCCGCCCGAGGTGGCCGCGCGGCTGCGGGCGCGCTACGGGCGGCTGATGGCCGGCGTGAAGGACAGCAGCGCCGACTTCGCGCAGTTCCGCGGCTTCCGCGCCGCGGCGCCGGAGCTCGCCGTGACCGTCGGCAACGAACCCGATATCGGTCGCGCGCTGGCCGAGGGCGGCGCCGGCACGATCTGCGGCATGGGCAACGTGGCGCCGCACCTGGTGCGCGCGATGTTCGCCGCGAACCCGCCGGTCGAGCCGATGCGGGCGGCCTGCGGTCTGGTCAGCGGGCCGTTCATTGCGCTGCTGAAAGCCATGCTGGCGGCACAGAGCGGTCAGGCGGGCTGGCTGAGCGTGCGCCCGCCGCTGCGTCCGGCCACGCTGGCCGACGGCGTCCAAAGGCTGGCCCAGCTCGACGCGCTGACGCGTCAATGCGCCGCGTGACGGACGCTGGTGCGCCCGCAGCCTGCGTCCCCTGGGCCGATGAAGCTGCGCGACCGGGCCTATGAAAGTTTCCGCCAGCACCTGTTGGCGATGAACATTCGTCCCGGCCAGTTCATCTCGCAGCGCGAGCTGGTCGAGCTGACCGGCCTGTCGCTCGCGGCGATCCGCGAGATGATCCCCCGGCTGGAGGCCGACGGCCTTATCGTCACGGTGCCGGAACGTGTCCTGCAGATCGCGGCGATGGACCTGAAGCTGGTGCGCAATGCCTTCGAGCTGCGGCGCATTCTGGAGTGCGAGGCGGTCGCGGTATTCACCCGCGACGCCAGCGAGGCCGAGATCGCCGCGCTGGTCGCGGCGCATTGGGCGGTGCTGGCGCGGGCGGCGGCGGGGGATCGCTCGAAGCGGCTGCTCGATCAGGCGCAGACCACCGACTGGGCGATGCACGATGCGCTGATCGACAGCCTGGGCAACGAGCTGGTGCGCAACATCTACCGGGTGAACAGCATCAAGGTGCGGCTGGCGCGGCTGGAGCAGTCGCTGCTGTCCGAGGCGGTGCTGATGTCGGCGCTGCACGAGCACTCGCTGGTGCTGGCGGCGATCGCCGCGCGCGACGTGGCGGGGGCGGTGGAGGCGTTGCGCGCGCATATCGATAGCGCGCATCTGCGGGCGTTGGGGATATCGGCGGACGCGGAGGCGGCGGTTGCGGGGGAGCGTGCACCCGCTGACAGGTTCGCCTCCGCCTTGCATGATGCGCCGGCCCGCGCCTAGCCTCGGTCCAACGATGCTCGCAAAGGGAGACGCCGCGATGAACGATGTCGTCACGACCGAGGACCCGCCAAAACTCGACGCCCCAAAACTCGACGCCAAGGCGATCGCCGAGCTGGCCGAACAGCTCAATCAGTTGTTGCGGCTGCGCACCTTCCCGATCGGCATGAAGCTGTTCGAGGATCTGGAGGAGATGGCGCGCGTCCCCGGACTGCGCCGTCCGCCGAAGGGCAAGACCTTTTCCACCTGTCAGTTGGTGACGCAGGCGCGCATGGCCGGCTTCACCCTGGGCATCACTACGGAGAACGTGCCGGCGTTTTCCTCGTGCAGCAGCGTGATCGGGCTGGATGCGCCCGGGGACATCTACACCTCCGGGCGCAAGATGGAGGGCGTGTGGTTCGAGAATCGCGAGGCCGCGGCGGCGCACCAGGCGCAAATGCCGCGCGTGCCGCCCGGGCGCTACCACGGCATGGTGGTCTCGCCGCTGCGCACCGCCCGGCTGGACCCGCCCGATGTGTGCCTGTTCTATGGCAATCCGGCACAGATGATCCTGTTCATCAACGGGCTGCAGTGGCGCAACTACCGGCGCTACGATTTCAGCATCACCGGCGAGAGTGCCTGCGCCGACAGTTGGGGCCATGCGCTGAAGACGCGCACCGTCAGCCTGTCGATCCCGTGCTATGCCGAGCGTCGCTACGGCGCGGTGGCCGACGACGAGATGCTGATGGCCTGCCCGCCGGAGGATCTGCGGCGCGCGGTGACCGGCTTGCAGGGCCTGGCGAAGGCCGGCCTGCGCTATCCGATCATGCCGTTCGGTCCGCAAGCGGAACCGGCGGAGGGGATGGCGAAAAGCTACGCCGGCAAGAGCTGACCTTGCGGTCGAACGGCGAAGATGGTGGACCTATGCAGCAGCCGATGCGACATGGGAGGCGATCATGTGGGCGGCACCAGGAGACGGCCTTGGCCTGAAGACGCTGTGGACGGATGCCCCCGACGCGATGGAGCAGCTCGACGCGCGCTACCGGTCACGCAAGATCCGCAAGGCCGAGCGCGATGACCTGGCGCATTTCATCGAGCACGGCTGGCTGGTGTGGCACGGCGCCATAGAGCCGGAACTGATCGACAAATTCGCGCGCGACGTCAGGGGGCACTACAAACATCCGGGCAAATTCCTGACCACCAACCATCGCAATGGGCTGTCCAGCAAGAAAGTCTCGGGCAGCACGCCGGACAGGTTCGAAAGCCTGTTCGATCTCTACGTCAATCTGGCCTCCGCGCGGGAGGTATGCCTGCACCCGCGGATCGCACGCTTCCTGTCCGTGATATTCGACGCGAAGCCCGTCGTCTCCCAGCAACTGCTGTTCCAACGAAGCAACGGTCATGCGGTCCACCAGGACACATCGGTGGTGGCCGTCGAGGACCCGTTGCTCATGGCGGCAACCTGGATCGCGCTCGAGGATGTCGTGGAGGGCAGCGGCGAGCTGGCTTACTATGACGGGAGCCACAAGCTGCCGCACTATCTCTTCAAGGATGGCACGAAGCGGATCAGGTTTGGCGACGACGACGAGAAACTATATGCCGCCGAGCTGGACGCGGCCTGCAAGCGTGCATCCATGACCTACGAACGATTCATGGCCAAAAAGGGTGATGTGCTCTTCTGGGCCGCCGACCTGGTGCATCGCAGCCACCAGCGCACGCTGCCGGAGGATACCAGTCGGCTGTCCTGCGTGACGCACTATCACCCGGCCACCACGACCCCGTTCTGGTTCCGCCATCATCCGGATCGGACCTTTCAGATGGATTTCGGCGATCGCGGCGCCTATGTCAGCGTGCATTATCCGCTGGCGCTGAAGCAGCGCGGGATGATCGCCCCGGATTCGCCATTCATGGGGTGAACGCCCTGCAGACCCAGCTTCCCGCCAGACACGTGGACGCGTGGGTCATTTCGCTGGCGGCGCCGTCGTCAGTCGGCTTCATGCGCTAGTGCCGTTTCACGCTGACCGGAGACATCAACTGTCATTGCGAGGAGCGTAGCGACGAAGCAATCCCCTGCCTCAGAGGCACCAGATTGCTTCGTCGCTACGCTCCTCGCAATGACAGGTTGGGTCGTTGATTCCAGTCAGCGTGAAACGGCTCTAGCCTCCCGCAAAGCGGATGAGGCGCGTCAATGCAAGCGATCTCAGCCATGCCCCACATAATCCATTCGCCCACCATCCACGACGATCTGCTGCGCCGTTATGAACCCCGCCTCGGGCGCGGCCAGGAACACCACAGCGGCGGCGATATCCTCCGGCGTCCCAATGCGCCCAACCATCGCGCGCTGGCTCATCCGCCGCTCCGTCTCCGCCCACTCGCCATCGCTCCGGCTCGCCCGCGCCATCTCGGTGGCGATGAACCCCGGCGCAACCGCATTCACCGTGATCCCGTCCGGCCCCAGCTCCATCGCGAACCGCCGCGTCAAGATCGCCAGCTCCGCCTTCGTCCCGGCATAGAACGCGTTCCCCGGCAGCGCCGTGCCGATCCCCGCCAGCGAGGTGATGTTGACGATCCGCCCATAGTGCCGCTCGCGCATCGCCGGCATCACCGCGCGGATCGCCGCGATCGGCCCGTCGACGTTGACCCGTCGCATCCGCGCCAACGCCTGCGCATCGAACGTGTCCAGCGTCGCCTGCCGCGCGAACCCGGCATTGTTCACCAGGATGCTGATCGGCCCGAGCGCCGCGGCCACATGCGCAACCATCGCCCGCACCTGCTCCGGCTCGGCGACATCCGCACCCACCGCCGTCGCGCGCCCGCCCGCCGCGACGATCTCGTCCACGACCGCGGCCGCCTGCGCGACACTCGTGGCGTAGTTCACCGCGACCGCGGCGCCGCTCCGCGCCAACCGCAGCGCGGTGGCCCGCCCGATGCCACGCGATGCCCCGGTGACCAATGCGACCTGATCGTGCCACGACATCCGTCGTCTCCCCGCCCCGGACTTGAGTGCCACCCGAGCATGCGCTCAGGATAGGCCCGGCAACAGGGGCGCCCGACGTGCAAAGCTTCGTCGACTCGACCGACCTGATCGCGGATGGCGCCGCGCTGGCCGCGCGCATTCGCCGCGACGGCTACCTGTTCCTGCGTGGCCTGCTGCCGGCGGACGCCGTCCGCACAGTGCAGCGCCAAGTCGGCGAGATCGCCCGCGCCGACGGCTGGCTGGGCCGCGACCGGCCGGTGGAGGACGCGATCGCCGATCCCGCCGGCTTCTGCGTCGACCCCGACCCGACCTATCTGCACACGTTGCGCCGCATCAACCACCTGGAGGACTACCACGCACTCAAACACCACCCCGTGCTGATCACCCTGTTCGAGCGCATGCTGGGCGGCCCGATCCTGCCGCATCCGCGCGTGCTGATGCGCAACATCTTCCCGGCGCACGAGGAATACACCACCAAGGCGCACCAGGATTTTCCCAACGTGCAAGGCACCACCGAGGTCTTCACCGCCTGGATTCCGCTGGTCGACTGCCCGATGGACGTCGGTCCGTTGCAGGTCGCGACCGGCTCGCACACGCAGGGCGTGTTGGACTTTCATATCGGCACCGGCGCCGGCGGCATCGAGATCACCGATCCGCTCGAAGGACGCTGGGTCTCCGGCGACTTCGCATTGGGCGACGTGCTGGTATTCCACTCGATGGTGGTGCACAAGGGTGCGCCCAACCGCAGCGACCGACTGCGCATGTCGATGGACGTGCGCTACCAGTTGGTCAGCGAACCGTTCAACCCGGACAACGCCAACGCCGACGGCCAGCCGCTGGCGTGGGACGACATCTACGCCGGCTGGCGCTCGAAGGACCTGCAATACTACTGGAAGAACATGCCACTCACCTTGAAGGACTTCGACCGCACCTGGTTCGACAAGCGCGACGCGCTCGGCTTCGCGCTGGGCGAAGCCGGCGATCCGCGCGCGCGATCGGTGCTGCAACGCATCGTCGCCCGCGACGCCGACACGGCGAAGCGCGAACGGGCACGGCATCTGCTCGACACGCTGGACCGCGCCTGATGGCCTGGCGCATCGGCATCGACATCGGCGGCACTTTTACCGATGTGGCGCTGGTCGATGAGGCGAGCGGCCGCATCGAGGTTGCCAAGATCCCCACCACGCCGGCGGATTTCGGCCAGGCCGTGATCACCGGCATCCGCCAGGGGCTCGCCGCCAACGCGATCGCCGCGGCCGACGTCGCGCTGCTGGCGCACGCCACCACCGTGGTGACCAACGCGCTGTTGGAGAAGAAGGGCGCCCGCGCCGGCTTCATCGCGACACGTGGCTTTCGCGACCTGCTGGAGCTGCGCCGCTCGTCGCGCGCGGACCTGTACGACCTGCTGCAGGACGCGCCCGACGTGCTGGTGCCGCGCCGCTGGCGTTTCGAAATTACCGAGCGCATCGACGCGCAGGGTGCCGTCGTCACGCCGCTCGCCGAGGCCGAGATCCCAGCGCTGATCGAGGCGATCCAAGCCGCCGGGCTACAGACCGTCGCCGTATCATTTCTGTTCTCCTTCCTCAACGACACGCACGAGCGCCGCGTCGGCGCCGCGCTGCGCCAGGCGCTGCCCGAGGTGCAGGTCTACCTGTCCTGCGAGGTGCTGCCGGAAATCCGCGAATTCGAACGCGCCAGCACCACCGCGGTCTGCGCCTGTGTCGGGCCATTGCTCGGCGCCTATCTGGATCGGTTGCAGTGTGCAGCAACAGATCTTGGGCTGCCGAAGCTGCATGTGATGGGCTCGTCCGGCGGCGTGTTCGATATCAAAGAGGCACTGCGCATGCCGGCGATGGCGGTCGAATCCGGGCCGGCCGCCGGGGTGATCGCCGCGGCGCTGGCCGGCCGGCAACTGGGCCGCCCCAACCTGATCTCGCTCGACATGGGCGGCACCACGGCGAAGGCCAGCGTCATCGCCAATGGCGAGGTCTCGGTCACCGCGGAATACGAGGTCGGCGGCGCCGGCCACGCCAACCGCTGGATGCACGGCACCGGCCATCCGATCCGCGTGCCGGTGATCGACCTTGCCGAGGTCAGCGCCGGCGGCGGATCGATCGCCTGGGTCGATCCCGGCGGCGCGCTGAAAGTCGGTCCGCACAGCGCCGGCGCCGATCCCGGCCCGGCCGCGTACGGCGCCGGCGGCACCGCGCCGACGGTGACCGATGCCGACGTGGTGCTGGGCTATCTCGATCGCGCGGCGTTGCTCGGTGGTGCGCTGCGCATCGACAGCGCGGCGGCCGAGCGCGCCATTGCCGCGGATGTCGGTGACAAGCTTGGCCTGTCGGTGGCGGAGGCGGCGGCGCGCATCATTGAAGTGGTGAACAGCAACATGGCGCAGGCGCTGCGCATCGTCTCGGTGGAGCGCGGCCACGATCCGCAGGAGTTCAGCCTGATCGCCTTCGGCGGCGCCGGCCCGGTGCACGCCGCGGCGCTGGCGGCCGAGTTGCAAATCCCGGAGGTGATCATTCCACCCGCGCCCGGGGCCTTCTCCGCGCTAGGTCTGGTCGCCAGCGATCTGAAACGCGATTTCTCCCGCACGCTGTATGCCGATCTCGACAGCATCGATCCGGGGCGCATCGCCGATGTGTTGGCGGGCATGGAGGAAGAGGGGCGGCGCTTCCTGGACAGTGCCAATGTGCCGCAACCGCGTCGTGCGCTGCTGCGCCTGGCGGACGTGCGCTATCGCCGCCAGGCCTATGAGCTGACCGTGCCCGTCGTGGACGGCGCCGTCACAAGCGCCACGCTGGAGGCGCTGGCCGCGTCGTTTCATGCGAAACACGAGCAGACCTACGGCCATGCCAACCGCGCCGAACCGGTGCAACTCGTCAATCTGCGGCTGACCGCGCTCGGGCATTTGCCTGGGCTGACGCTGACCCAGCGCAGCGATGCCGCATTGGCGCGGCAGCGCAGCCGCGACGTGTGGTTCACCGAGACCGGCTTCGTTGCAACGCCGGTGCATTGGCGCGATGGCTTGGTGTCGGGCAGCACGATTCGTGGCCCGGCCATCATCGAGGCCGTTGATTCGACGACGGTCGTGCCCCTGGGATGGATCGCGTCGGTCGACGAACGCGGCTACCTTCGGCTGACCCGAAGCTAGAGAACGATTGCGTCATCTTGACGCCATCATTTGCTAGCGCGGTGCCACACACGGACCGGGGCGATGAAACAGGCAGGCGCGCGACATGCCTGCGATGTTGGTCGCATCGCTAAAGCATGCCACCGGTACAAATCCCGGCTCGGCACCATCCGGTGGCGCGATCAGATCATTGAAGCGGCTGGCATTGGGCCCAAACGACGCGCCGGGAAACTGCGGGACCTCGTGTCCCCGCAGGAGAACCGCCATGTGCACGATGACTGACGTGCCCGGCTCGCGATACGCATCGGAGAAATCGGCCAGGTAGATCGGCACATCGCGGTGCAGATAGCTGTAGCCACCGGTGTCGACCCAGTCGAAGCCCTTGACGCCCAACCCGCACAGGTCGGGCTGATCATGCGTGGCGAGAAAGCTCAACAGGAGCGCTCGATCCTGATGGAAACGCTTCGCCTGCAAACCGGTCGTCGCCGAGCGCGCCGACAGTCCGGCAGCAAGCGCCATCAGCACGATCAGGCTCGCCACGGCGCCGTTCGCGCCCAAGCGCGCGCGGCAGAACGTTACGAGCGACGAAGCGCCGGCACCAAGCAGGATCGCCGCGCAGGCAAGTGCCAGATAGATATGACGATATTCCTTGTGCGCGATCATGCTGTGCGACAGCACCACGACCGCGGCCGTCAGGCCAATGACGGGCAGGCGGATGGCCCCGATTACCGCGAGTGGCAGCAGTACCGCACCCCACTGCCACATCCACCAAGCGTTGCGCACATAGAAATACCATGGCTCATGCCCGACGCTAGCGGCGTATCCGTCCACGCTGTTGCGCAGCAGATTAAGCCAGATCGACTGGAAGGGCTGCCCCCAGGTCACGGCGTCCAGTGCGCCGCCGATCACGAACAGCACCGGCGCGCCACCCAACACCAGGCAGCGCCACCGTGGCAGGTTGGCACGGTTCTGCCAGATCGCGGCGGCGATCAGCGCGGGGGCGTAGTGAAAACGCAAGCAGAACGCCAGCGCGTAAGCGGCGCCAGACGCCGTGAGCCGCAGCCGACCAGGCTTGGTCGTAGTGCTCTGAGTCGCTCATAATGCCGGGTACAGCCGCTTGAGTTTAACGCGGGCGTCGGCGGTGGTGAAT
>Ga0209415_10013130_pt1 | contig 13706 bp, 9 predicted proteins | sample PeaSoiSIISIP2007_FD_187696 | JGI IMG/M metagenome (GOLD analysis project Ga0209415, IMG submission 187696) | Peat soil microbial communities from Weissenstadt, Germany - SII-SIP-2007 (SPAdes) (version 2) | ecosystem: Environmental > Terrestrial > Soil > Wetlands > Peat | place: Germany... | reverse complement strand
CCCCACTGCGCGTAGATGTCGGCGTATCCCTCGGCGAACCGATCTCCCGCAATAGCACGAACCTTGGCAAGCATCGTTTCAGCCTCGGCGTGTCGCCCGAGCTTGTCGTAGATCATTGCCAAGCACCAGGGTCCGTTGAGATCGCCCGCTCGTACGCACGTGGTACGGGCGCGCTCGAAGTCACCGTTCATGTAATAAGTGATTCCAAGCCACATGTTGACGGACACATCGTCCTGACCCAACGCCTTGGCATCCCTGAAGGCTCGTATGGCGTCGCCGTAGCGCCGTGCGAACGTCAAAGACACCCCGAGCCCGAAATGGTTGTTGGAATTCAATGGATCCAATACCAGCAAGCGGTGCGCGACCGCCAAGCCGGCTTCAGTGCGGCCGATCAGGACGGCGAACGCGCCGTACTCTCTCAATACTCTTGCATCGCCGGGCGCGAGCGCGAGCGCACGCTCGTATTCCTGAAGTGCGCCCGTAAGCTCGAGAGACCCGGCGAAGAAATTGGCCAACGCCAGGTGGCCGTCGGCGAGATCAGGCGTTAGGGTAATCGCCTTGTGCGCATCCAACTGCGCCTTGTTCAAGTAGTCGCCGACCTTAGGTCCCTGCATCAAAGCTCGGGCGAAGTCCGCAAATGCGAGCGACCGGCCGGCATAGGCAAGGGCGTAATCGGGATCCGCGTGAATGGCCTCGGTGTAAGCGGCGACAGCGGACTGCAAGCCCTCTTCGTTCAGACCTCCCGCGGCCAGGTTCACCGGTCCGAAGCGCCGGTACGCATTCGAGGCGCGTAGGAACGCGTCGAATGCAGCGGGGTTGCGCGTCCCGCCAATCTCGATCTTCGCGGCAACATCACCGAGCAGCGTGACCTTGAGGGCGCTGGCCACTGCAGTGGCAATGTCGGTCTGTAGCTTCAGCACGTCCCCGAGATCACGGTCATAAGTCTGTGACCAGAGGTGATATCCCGTGATGGCATTGTTGAGCTGTGCGGTAACGCGGATAGTATGACCCGAACGCCGCACGCTCCCCTCGAGAACCGACGCGACATTCAACTTGTGCGCGATGGTCGCAAGATCCGCGTGTTCGCCCTTGAAGTAGAAGGATGACGTGCGTGCCGCAACCTGCAGCTCGTTGATTCGCGCGAGGGAGTTGAGCAACTCCTCCGACAGGCCGTCGGAAAAGTAATCCTGCTTCTTATCCCCGCTCATATTCACAAACGGCAGCACGGCGATCGAATGTGGTGGCGGAGCGAATGCGGCTGGGGTCGTGGGCGCACGCGAAGCCGACTCTGGAGCTGCGGCGATCATTGGCTGAGACGTTGGGCTGTGGTTGGGGATCCAGCTTTTGTCGATGATGAAATACGCCAAGGCCACGGAGACCGCCACGGCGACTATCGCCAGCAGCGCGGGACTCAACCGCCAGGACGCACGGACCGATTGCCCGATTACCGCGGCGGCGCCGGAGGCCGCACTCGCCCCGTGTCGGATCGTTGTGGCTCCACGAAGCAACTCGGGTGACAGAAGTCGTCGCAGATGCTCAATGAAGGCAGGGGACGTGTCGCCTGCGGGCAAGCGCGTCCACTGCACCGCCCTGAACTCGTCCGGGACAACTGCTTCTCGATCGCGCGTATCGTCAACGACGACCGGTACCAGGAATGGGCGTTCGATCGCCATCAGATGTGAGCGATCGACTGCGAGTCTCCATTCGAGCCGAAAATATCCTTCGAGCCGCTGCTGCGTATGCTGGGAGACAATCGGAACGAACAGCGCACAGTCGCGGATCTGCTGCCGGATGTTACGGTCCCAAACATCTCCGCCACGCAGCTCGCTCTGGTCGAACCACACTTCGATGCCAGCGGCTCGCAGCCTTGCGCAGATCCGTCCGGCGGCATCGGCGTCTTCAGAGGCATAGCTGAAGAAGACGGCTCGGTGCCTGCCATGAACGCTAGGGTCGGCTCCGGGCGTCGGATCGCTGGTCACGGCGGTGTTACCAAGATGCGATTACTCAAAGTCGAGAATGAAGTTCGAGTCATGGCGACGCAAATCCCCGCTGCGACCCATGGGTGCTCCGCTGCCGCCACCACAAATCCCGCCGCCGGCTGTCTCGTATTATCTGCGTAGATCTCGGCCTTTCAGCGAGTTAAATGCTCTTTTTCTCAGCGAAATATTGGGCAGCTCGCTGTCCCTTTTGTTAACGCTATCAGTACGTTGAATCGATTTGACGAAGGCAATATAGATCCGCCTGTCGGCACTTCGATTCTGCCCTTGGCCACCACCTTTCAGACGATGGGCCTGGAATTACTGGATTCAACACTTAAGTCCGAGCTACGCGGGCTGTTGGGCGATCCTTCGCCAGCTGCCTGCGAGCGTACGTTCGATGAACGGACGCGTCGCGGCCGCTCGCGGATCAGGCAAACTTGGGCCGAATCGAACGGCCGGGATTGATGGCCGGCGACCGTCGAGCCTCGCGCAGCGTCGGACTGCCGCATTTGACCACTAGTTGGGCATCACGGACCGTAGCCTTCGGCGAGGCATTGTTACTCCCCGATTGTCGCAAAGTGGCGGAGAGCTTCCGCCTTTTGCGCGGCGACAACGAATCGGCTACAAAGAACCTTACGACAATGCTTTCGCGTCCCCAGTCGATGGAACTACTCGAGCGCGAACGATACCTCGCCGATCTCTCGCAGTGGCTCGTCGCTGCGTCCGATCGTGGCGGCTGCGTGGTACTCGTTGGCGGCGAAGCTGGCATTGGCAAGACCGTGCTGCTGCATGAATTCTGCTTGAGGCAGCATGACACGCGCGTGCTCTGGGGCGCGTGCGACGACCTGTTCACGCCCCGGCCGCTCGCCCCACTTCACGACATCGCGCGCCAGACCCAGGGAGCGCTGCTGGCAGTAATCAGCTCAGGCGAGAACCGCGACGCCATCTTTGCGGCAGCGCTCGACGAGCTGGAGCGGACGCCGACGCTAGCCGTATTCGAGGACGCGCACTGGGCGGACGAGGCGACTCTCGATTTGCTCAAGTTTCTCGGCCGCCGCATCCATCGCACGCACTCGATGATCGCCGTGTCGTATCGCGACGACGAGCTGGGTCCGCGCCACCCGCTGCGGGGCGTGATCGGCGACTTGCCTCGCGCGAGCGCGCAGCGGATGTTGATTGCACCGCTGTCCGAGTCGGCGGTCGCGCAACTCGCGCGCCGTGCCGGTCGGCGTGCCGAAGGCCTCTATCACATGACGGGGGGTAATCCTCTGTTCCTCACCGAGGTACTTGCGGCGGGCGCGGACAGCGTGCCGGTCAGCGTACGCGATGCGGTGCTGGCCCGTGCTGCCCGGCTGACGCCGCAGGCGCGCGAGATCGCTGAACTGGTCTGCGTGGTACCCGGGAAGACCGAGCCATGGCTGCTCGAACAGGCCGTACAGTCGGATGCGGCGGGTATTGAGGGTTGCCTGAGCATCGGCATGGTGCTGTCCGCGGATGGCGCACTCGGCTATCGGCACGAGCTGGTCCGCCGCGCGCTCGAGGACTCGCTGCCGTGGCCGCGCAAACACGACCTGCACGCGAAAGTGCTTGCACTGCTTACGGCGCGCCCGGGGATTCCCGCGGCGCGGATCGCGCATCATGCTTCGTGCGCGCGCGACGCGGAGGCCGTACTGCGCTTCGCGCCGATCGCCGCGGCTCAGGCCGCATCCGTCGGTGCGCATCGTGAGGCCGCATCGCACCTAGAGACGATGCTCCTGTCCGCCAACGATCTGGCCCCGGCCGATCACGCTCGCTTGTTAGAGCAGCTGTCCTACGAGTGCTTCCTGATCGGCCGTTACGGTCGCGCGAGCGAGGTGCGAAGCGCAGCGCTGGAAATCTGGCGCGCGCTTGGAGCGCGCATAGAGGAAGGTGACACCCTCCGCTGGTTGTCCCGGCTCTGCTGGTACGAAGGCCGGCGCGAGGAGGCTGACCGCTACTGCGCCGATGCGATCAGGGCGCTCGAATCGCTGCCGCCGAGCCCGGCGCTGGCGCAAGCCTATTGCGATCGGGCGGACCTCGACATGGAGTCCCATGAAAACGACTCCGCGATCGAATTCGCACAGCGAGCTATCGCACTCGCAGAAACCTGGGAGGACAACCAGATCCTGAGCAGCGCATCGAGCGCTCTCGGCACGGCACGCCTCATCATTGGCGACGACTCAGGTTGGGCGGATCTCGAGCGCAGCCTGCAACTGGGACTGGCTCATGGCTTGCAGGAGCAGGCGGCCGGCGCATACACGGACCTGTCGGCAATGGCCGTATCGCGCCGACAGTACGGCCAGGCAGCCCGTTACCTGAGCGCTGGCCTCGCGTACTGCGAGGAGCGCGACCTGGATTTCCTACGGCCGTATATGCTCGCGTATCGCGCGCGCATGAAGTTCGAGCAGGGCGACTGGCTCGAGGCGAGCGAAGATGTGGAAACGGTGTTGCTCCATCCGCGGACGACATCAGTGACGCGAATTCCCGCGCTGCGGACGCTCGGACACCTGCGAATTCGACGCGGGGACCCCGACGCCGATGCACCACTCGAGGAAGCGCGGACGCTTGCCGGCCCAAAACCAGAATTACAGCGTCTCGGGACGCTCGCGGCCGTATGCGCTGAGGCAGCATGGCTCGTGGACGATCGGGACGGCGTCGTGCGGGCGGTGGTGCCCGCCTACGAGCGCGTGTCGCAGCGGCGGGATCCGCGGATGAAGGGCGAGCTCGCCGCCTGGTTGTGGCGCGTGAAAGCTCTTGAGGGCGCGCCGACCGAGCTCGCGGAGCCGTACGCGATGGAGATCTCGGGCAACTGGCGGGACGCGGCGCGTGCCTGGCAGGCGCTCGGCTGTCCCTATGAACATGCAATTGTGCTCGGTTGGTACGGCGGGGAACCAGAGCAGCGCGAGGCACTAGCGATCTTCGAACGGCTTGGTGCGGCCCCAGCGGCAGAGGCGCTGCGCCGCCACATGCGCGCCCGGGGCATTCGCAGAATTCCGCGTGGCGTGCGCTCTTCGACCAAGCGAAACCCATTCGGCCTCACGCGGCGCGAGGCGCAGATCCTCGCGCTGATGCATGAGGGGCTGCGCAACGCAGCGATCGCCAGGCGCCTCTTCCTGTCGACCCGCACCGTCGACCATCATGTCTCGGCGATCCTCGCCAAGCTCGGTGTTACGTCCCGCACGGAAGCTATCGAGGCGGCACGCCGACAACCCGAACCGGCGGCTTGATCCGCCGGGCAGTGGCGCCCCCACGGCGCCACGTCCGGTGTTACGCCTACTTCGGTGACAACGTCACGGGCACCTCCGTGACGCTGTCAACGGGAAGCTTGTTGAGCTCGGCGGCCTTGCGGACTGCCGCCTCACTGGGTCCCTCGTACACGCAGAAGGTCTTTGTCTCGTCCGCATTTGCGTAAGACCGGATCCAGCGTACGCCGACCGACGCATTGTTCGCGTTCACCTTCTGCTTGGTGGCGGCATCGAGACCCGCTAGCGCGCCAGGCGGGAAGGTACGCTCGACGAGGTAGCGGTGAACTGAGCTTTTCGCGGACGGAGCCGCTGGCTGCGTGGGAACGTCCGCAGCGAAAGCGCGCGCGACAAGCAAAACAGACAGTACTGCAATAAGCTTTTTCATCGTCGTCTCCCAATTTACTTGTAGAAGTAAGGATTCAGGACGCGGACTTCGGTGATCTTCGAGATGGGCAGCCTGTTGCGAGCCGCCGCACGGCGAACGGCCTCGGGCGTCGGGCCGTCGTATATGCAAAATGTGCGCTTGCGATCGGGTGTGACGTAGGAATGGACCCACGTGACACCGTCCTCAGCGTTGTTGTCGATGACCGTCCGGCAAAGGTTCGCGCCGATATCGTCCTGCGGGATGCTGAGGCCGTCCGGAAAATCTCGTTCGATCAGGTATCGCGACATGCCGGCGATCTCCAATGTTGGCAGGGGAACTCGGGCGGAGCGAATCGTGCCGCGCGCGATCGACGATCGAATCGGCGGAACTACCCAACTTGGCGGGAAGGTCTACCCAGATTTGAAAGCACTGTCGGCGGCGGTGCGCCGCTTTGGCCGAACAAGCGCGGACAATTGAAGGGTGAGGTTGCCGCGACCGGCGAGCGTAAACTGTTGTTCAGCGGCCTCTAAATCGGTGTCGAATTGAGCTTTCCAGGCATTGCCGACCAACGACTTGACTGGCCGCACATTGTCGCCCCTTCACTCCCGGGCTTTCGTCTCCTGACGGCTAACGGGGATAGCGTGGCGATGAAGCTCCCGGAAAGGGTCCTCCGCTTGAACATGCGCTCAGGCTAAGGCTGCGACTTCGGCTGAAACTCCAAATCCCCCATCTGCCAGAGCGCGAAGGCCCAAAGGTCCGCCGATAAGGCTTCGTACTGGCTCGCCGTGGACCCGATGCCATGCCCGGCGTCGTAGTCCACGCGCAGAAGCACCGAGCGGCCGCTGCCCGTCGCCGCCTGCACGCGGGCCGTCATCTTGGTCATTTCCCACGGAGCGACGCGCGGATCGTTGGCACCGGTCGTGAACAGGACCGCCGGGTAGGCCGTGCCGTCACGCACGTGGAAGTAGGCTCCCATGGCATACAGACCGTGAAATCCCTCCTCGGTCTGTACCGAACCGAATTCCAATATGTTCGGAGGGCCATTGGGCGTGAGTTCCACTCGCAGGGTGTCCGACATGCCCACCTGGTCCAGGATCACGCCAAAGAGATCGGGCCGCCAGGTCAGCGCGCCACCGACCGTGATGCCGCCAGCGCTTCCCCCACGACCCGCGAGGTACTTTGGCACTGTGTAATGCTGGTCAACGAGATACTGACCACAGGCGATGAAATCGAAGATTGTGTTCAGCTTGGTGAGCTTCTGGCCAGCGAGGTGCCAGTCCTCGCCGTACTCGCCGCCGCCCCGAACGTGCGCGACCGCCAGCACATTCCCGCGCTCAAGCCAAGCCAACCCCGTCGGGCTGAACGTCGGTTCGATCGATAGACCGTAGCTGCCATAGCCGGTGAGGATCGTCGGATGACTGCCATCGAGCGTGAGCCCTTTCTTGTGCAGCACCGAGAGCGGGATGCGTGTGCCGTCATAGCTGACCGCGAAGACCTCCCTGGCCTCAAGCTGCGTAAGATCCAGTGTGCTCGGCGGTATCAGCCCGGTATCGGCGGTAGTATCGGTGGCCGGATCGTAGCTAACGACACGCGCAGGCTGCACCCAGCCCTGAATGTTGAACAGAGCTCCGCGCTCGCGCGCATCTGTGGTCGGGCCCTGGATGCTGCCTTCGAAGGGCAGTGGCACCGCATGGCTGCTCTTACCGTCCCATGAGACGCGCAGCAGACGCGAGACCGCACCGTCGCGCTCGCGCACGTACAGGCCATCGGCGGCAACTTCGAAATTGGTAATTACCCCGTGGCCTTCCGGAACAATGACATCGGCATGCGCAATGTCGGGGTGCGCGAGCGAAGTGCGCAGCAGGCGGAAACGCGATGCACCGTGCTGCGACAGAAAGTACAGCTTGTCGCGATGCAAGAAGAACTGCGTCACGCCATCGTCGACATCGGCAATCTTGCGCCACGGAGTCCGATTGCCGTTGACGCTGGCCAGTGGTGCCACAAATAGGGTCGAGGGGTTCTCATCGGCATTGTGGTTCGCAACCGCGAGGGCAAATGGTGAATCCGGCGCCAGAACGATAAACGTGACTTGCCCTTCCGGTACATCAACCGGCTCGGCAACGCCACGGCCGAACACGACCGGGTCGCCCTCGCCGGTGACGCGGACCCCGACTGTGTGCAGATACGTGCGGGCGTTGTACAGCTCTTCCGTCGCGCGCAGGCTCGCCGTGCGCTTGGCGTAGCGCACGTAGAAGAACGACTGGTTGTCAGGCCGCCAGGCGATGACGCTGTCTGAGGTGCGATCAATCGCTTCCTCGAGGGCCTTGCCGGCCTGCACATCAAGTACGTGCGTTACGCTCTCTTCCGAACCACCGGCCGAGATTCCGTAGGCGACGAAGCGCCCATTCCACGAAGGCGTGTAGTAATCAAGTTCATAGTGGGTCTGGGTGCCGGCACCAAGGGTCGATGGATCCAGCAGGAGATGCTCTTCGCCCCTCAAACCGTCGCGGTAATAGAGCTTGGGCTGCTGCGCACCGGGTTCGAAGGTCTGGTAAAAATAGCGCTGGCCGCGCCGCACGAAGTCGCCTCGCCGCAGGTCTGCGTTGTTCAGCGCATGGATGCGCTGCAGAAGCGCAGTACGCCCGGGCAGCCGATCAAGGGTCGCGCGGGTGTAATCCCCCTGCGCCTTCATCCAGGCCTGCACCTGGGGGTCACCCAGATTTTCCATGTAGCGATAGTTGTCCACGACGGCGGTGCCGAAATAGGTGTCGATAACCGGTCGGACCGGAGCCGCCGGCGGCGGCTCTAGGCCAAACGCAGTAAACGACGCCAGTACGGCGCATGCCGTGACGAGGGCGACGAGAGTGCCGCTGAAGCGCTTAGCCGCGTTCATGATGAACCTCGCTTTAAACCGATCATTGCGGCAAGGTACGGCGATCGGCGCAACGCCGCAGCCGGAATCTCATTCCGCGTCGGCTGCAGGCGGCCCCGTACCGGCTCGATCCCCGATCTGCGACTCCCTGTCATGATTAGGGAGTCGTTGCGGGTAAGAGCACATGTTGGCGCATGCCATCGGTGATGGCAACTCGGAATCCCTGCGGCGTCCGGCGAGCGTTCGATGTCGGAGACAGAGATGGCGCTGCAGTTTCGAAGAGAATTTGCGGTATAAGCGGATGAGCTGAAGCGGATAATGATCCAATCTGAAATACAAACGTCCTACCTCAGAGTAGTAGACAGCTAGATGGAGGAAGCGATGTCCCCGCGCACTTTGTTTCTCAGCAGGTTGATCGGGTTGTACGGCATCGTGGCTGCGCTCTCCATGCTGTCGCGCGGACCAGGCATCGCGGACACGGTGACGTTGCTGCTACGGGACGCACCACTCATGTTTATCGTCGGTGTGATCACGCTCGCCGCCGGGCTGGCGATGGTTCTCGCACATAATGTCTGGTCGGGCGGCGCCCCCGCGGTCATCGTGACCGTGATCAGCTGGCTGACCCTGATCAAGGGTTCGCTTTTTTTCATTCTGACGCCGGAAGCAGAAGCGGCATTTTTCATGAAAGGGCTCCGCTATCATGAGCTCTTCAACCTGTATGCCGCCATTTCGCTCGCCATCGGCGTGTACCTGACGTACTCGGGATTCAGGAAGAGTTCGCGATCGTGACCCCGGCGCCGATCGGGGGCGCCTAATGATTTCCCGGCGAGATTCTCACGGTCTCCCGGTACTGACTCAGAGCTGTCTTTAGTAAACGGCAGCCGCCGGGCCGTCCCGTTCAGCGCCATCGCGCCGTTGGATAGGTCCGGTCGCGATCCACCACCGCGTGGATATTTGGACGGATTCGGCATTCAGTGGATGACGCAGCCAACACTGGTAAGAAACGCCGCAACACGGCGATACGGCGTCTGACGCACATCACGACGAAGAACATTCTGCGATGGTCAAGGAAATCTCGGTTCGACTCGCCACAACACTATTGCTGATCGTTGGCGCCGTGCCCGCTGCGCTCGCGGATCCATGCTCGCTGGCAAGCCTGAATTGGATGGCGGGTACGTGGCAAAACACCACGGACCCGCAGGGCGCACAGGAAAGATGGGTCGTCGCCCCTCACAACGTCCTGATGGGGAGCGCATGGGAGTTTCCCAAAAGCAAAGCCGGGTATGCGGAAATCATGGCGATCAAGCAAGATGGCAACACGATTTCCATGCTCCTCCGGCACTTCGACGGCGGCCTGAGCCGAGCGTGGGAAGAGCGCGACGCGCCGATGGTCTTCACGGCCTCTAGCTGCGATCGCTATTCCGTCATTTTTGACGGTCAAGGCGCTCATGTGGGTGAGCATCTGACGTACAGGCGTTCGGGCAGCGCGCTGCTCATTATCGGAGACTTCCTCCATCACGGGACGCCGGCCCGTGAGGAGTGGCACATGGTCAGGGCGGGAGATTGAGGGCGACAGGTTCTCCGCCTTTAGGCCTTGCGTCGGGACGTCCGCAATTGTGAATGGCAGTGTTGCGGTTGGCAGTTGCGGTATGCGCCGGTCCGCGGTTGGCCGGGAGCTCGCTGACGGCGTGGATGAACTGTTTCGATCCACTTGACACTCTCGTGACCATCAGCGATGGCACGGGTCCGTGACAAAACCTTGCCGCCATGAACAGGCCTTCGGGTGGCACAGGTCGGCAAGGCACTCACATTAACGGCGCCGTAGCGATACCAGCTGCCTCGGACGATTAGCGCTTAGCGCCGCGCTGCGATGCCCAACGCACGCTCTATTCCTGCCGGATCATAGACATTGCCGCCTTTGAACACGGCCACGGTTTTGTGAAGATCTGCGATATTGGCAGTCGGATCCCCGTCAACGAGAACCATGTCGGCCAAGCTGCCGCGCGCGAGGATGCCGCGGTCCCGGTCGGCCCCGATCACGTGGGCCGAGGTCAGCGTTGCCATGCGCAGAACTTTCGCGGGCGGGATTCCGGCACGCACATACAATTCGAGCTCGTGGAGCAGGGTATATCCGGCTAGCGAATCCGTGCCTGGAATGATCGTAACGCCCGCGTCATAGAGGGCTTTCAGCAAACGCAGCATTGCCGGAAACGCCTCATGGTAAGCGGCTTCCTCACCGGCCGCTGGCGCGGGCGCGCCGGACAACATGCCGCGGCGGACCTGCGGCGGCAATCGACCAAGGACGTCCTCAAGACCGGGAGTCGCGGCAGCCGGGTCGCCGCAGAACATTGCCTCGAAGATATTCATGGTCGGATCAAGGACAGTGTGATGATGCTTTAGAAATTCGATGAAAGCTTGTACCTCAGGACGCTCCGGTCCGAAGTCACGTGCGTGCGCGGCGACGGCCGTGAAACGGGCCATTCCCCGCGTGTCTTTGACCGTATCCAGCATGAAATTCAGCACGATGAAGTTAAGGTGCTGAATCTCGTCAGCTCCGTCCTCAACGAATTGCCGCGCCGACATGAAAGCCGGCACGTGTCCGCTGACGCGCAGCCCGCGCGCATGGGCCGCATCAGCAATGACGGGCACGAATTCCGGGCTGACGGAGGAGTAGATCTTTATCTGGCCATAACCGTGATCCGCGTACCAATTGACGTCTTTCACGGCGTCGGCAGCAGATTCGATCAACATCTTGGTCGGCCCGGCAAACGGTCCGGGGCTATCGATAATGCCGGCCCTGAACACGCGTGGACCCAGTTCCGTGCCAGCATCGAAGCGCGCGACGCGTTCGAGAAACTCGTCCGTGTCGTTGGCCATGTCGCGCGCGCTGGTCACGCCGTTGATCAGATCGAGAGCGCCGAGATTGTTGCCGAAGTGCTGGTGATTGTCCCAGAGGCCTGGCATCAGAAAACGCCCGGCCGCGTCGATCACCTCGGCGCCCTCCGGAGGTCTCAGCTCGGCATCCGGCGCCACACGTAGGATGTGCTTGTTGCGAACCAAGACACTGGTTCCGGGGGCAACACTCAGATCCCGCGGGTCAAATAGCCGGGCATTGCGAATCACGAGGTCACCGGCCGGAACGTGCGTATGCTGCCTGGCGAGTTCGGCGAACCATTCGATGTCGGTGTGATTCTGCGCATCGAGCAGTGCTTGCATGGATTCGCGGTAAGGCGCGGACAGCACCGAGATCCAGCTCGAGACAATGGCGGCGGTGTTACCGTCGTGATCGAGCCAGACGGGAGTTGGGCTGAAATCCAGCCCCGTGACCCGATACTGGGTTAACGCGGTCTTCCCCCCACCGGCAAGCGTCACCGTCATCGATCCAGCCGCAGCGATGCGCGCCTCGCCGGATGGCAGCAGTGGTAGTCGATGCTCCGGTGCCTTCAGCAGCGCACGTGCCAGGACGCCTAGAAACTCGGGTGGTGCATTGGTCGGAACGTAGAACGCTTCTGCGGCGATGGATTGGGCACCATGTTCTGACCGGTTCCGCCAATACGCTCGGCCGCCGCTGCGGCGGAACGTCTCGGCGAATGCGGCCTTCATGTAGTCGTTGCCTTGCCCAGAGTACGCTGTGGGCACACCGGCGGCGTCGAGCGTCCAGTTCGCGACGATATGATCTCCGCGGCCACGATCGTTGTAGGAATACTCTGCGAACGCTTGGGCGTCGCCCCGCGCCGTGACCGTTTGCAGGCCCACGACCTTGCCAAACATCACAACTTGATCGTCCCGATCGGAGGAGGCGGCCAACGCTGCAGCAGCGAATAGCAGCGTTCCCAGCATTGAGACAAGCGCGCGTATCATCGGTAGTCCTCGAACTTAACAGCTCGCCGTCGCAGTCGCCCGGCTGCTGCCGGGCTCCCGGTGCGCACTACGTCCACACCTCAGTGAATAGTCGTGCAAAATTCTGCCCGAGGACTTTGTCAATTGAGCCGGATGTCCATCCTCGGCGCGCCAAATCATCCGCCAGCACTCTGAATCGCCGCGGTCCGTTGTACTCCGGGATCACAGTAAACACATCCGGCGCCTCGCCCGGGGCCGATATGCCGGACTTGATCCGGTCCTCAACAGATTTGCGAATGTAGTCCGCATACGCCTGATTCAGTTCTACGCCGGAAATGGTTCCATCCGTTCCGAGGCCGACGTGATCCTCACCACACACGTTCACAGCATGCTCGAGGTGACGGATCAAGTCTTCCGCGTGCGGTTGTCCCGATACTCTGAGGAATGGCATGAAGTAGATGCCGGCCACTCCACCGCGATCCGCAAGCGCTCTGAGTGAGCTGTCGGCCGTATTCCGTGGCAAATCGGCAAGCGCGCGACAGCCGGTGTGCGTGATCGCCGCTGGCACGGTCGAGGCGGCAATTCCGTCCGAGATCGTGCGCGGACCGGCGTGGCTAAGGTCAAGCAGCATGTGCAGTCGATTCATCTCGGCTACAAACTCGTGACCCAATCGGCTCAAACCCCCATCAGCTGTTTCCAGGCAGCCGTCGCCCAGCAGATTGCGCCGGTTGTAGGTCGGTTGAGAGACACGGACACCCAGGTTGTAAAATGTCGTCAGTCGCGTCAGATCTCCGTCGAGCATGCAGGTGTCCTGAAAGCCAAAGATCAGACCCATCCGGTCGGTTGACTTGGCCTCGGTCAGGTCTTTGGCGCGGAGCACCTTCAGGAACACGTCGGGGTGAGCGGCGAGTTCGCGCTCCATGTTGGCAATGTCGGCGACGGTCTTGGCGAAGCGATTCGGACCATTACCGACCTCACCGACCGTTACATTCACGGCTGTAACGCCAGATGCCCGTATGTCCGCGATGAACTTCGGGGACAGCGGAGCATCGTCTGGCACACCGGGTTCGAAGCCTCCAGGTCCACCGAGTGCGTCAATGATCATTGCGCGGGCGTATTGTTGGTCGCTATAGCCGGCGGTTGACGCGGCAGCGCTCGAATGCCAGCGACAGAGAAATCCCGCGCATAAGGCTTGGATCGCTTCGCGGCGGGTCAGCACGTTGTTGCCACGGCTATGTGGAGAGGTGACAGGCCATGGTACCGAATGTCTCCTTTAGGAGGGGCTTCTTTACAACCCGGGTGGCTGCTATCGGCCGAGGCTGTGTGATAACTCCGGCTCGGAGCGGTGGTTAGGGCGCCCATGGCCGCTGGGCCGACCGGGCGCGTGG
>Ga0209415_10013129_pt1 | contig 13707 bp, 8 predicted proteins | sample PeaSoiSIISIP2007_FD_187696 | JGI IMG/M metagenome (GOLD analysis project Ga0209415, IMG submission 187696) | Peat soil microbial communities from Weissenstadt, Germany - SII-SIP-2007 (SPAdes) (version 2) | ecosystem: Environmental > Terrestrial > Soil > Wetlands > Peat | place: Germany... | reverse complement strand
CCATCGTCTGAGGTGACCCGACCGGAGAGAGGCTTTAGCCTCGCGACTGGCGTGTTGAGCGCCCGCGCGAGCGTTCGCGCGAAAGCCAAGCGGGCGGAGGCCGGCGGCCGGCGCCTGAAGGCTATTTGTAATAAGGCACCCCTTTTTAACAATGCCTGTCGGGCCTTGTTAAAAAGGGGTGCCCCTTCCCCAATATCGCAGGGTGTGACTGGGGAAGGGGCGGGGTGCGACGCTCAAAGGGTGGGGCAATGAGCGTCGCGGGGCAGGCATCTCTGCAATTCGTTGGCGGTATTAGGTCATGCTCCGGTAACGGTTTGATTGCGAATGTCGGGCCATTTGGTATCGTTTTGTAACATCGGCGGACGTCGAAACGTCTCGTTACCGGAATTCGCTGCCCTGAGGAAAGCTCCACGCTATAGTCGGATCATGACAGAACCCAGCGCTCCCCATATTCTTGTGGTCGACGACGACCGCGAAATCCGGACTCTTCTGGCTCGCTTCCTGGTCAAGCATGGCTTGCGGGTCAGCACGGCCAAAGATGGTCCCGAGATGATGAAGCAGATCGAGGGATCTGCCGTCGATCTTGTCGTGCTCGATCTCATGCTGCCCGGCGAGGATGGTTTGTCGCTCTGCCGGCGGCTGCGGGCGACGTCGATGCTCCCGGTGATCATGCTGACGGCGATGGGTGACGATACCGATCGGATCGTCGGCTTGGAGATGGGGGCCGACGATTATCTCCCGAAACCGTTCAGTCCACGCGAATTGCTGGCCCGTATCAAAGCCGTGTTGCGGCGTGTCCAGGCCCTGCCGAATGTAAAGGCGCCATCCGGCGATATCGTACGCTTCGATGGCTGGTCGTTGGAATTGGGGCCACGTCGTTTGGTGTCTCCCGATGGCGGCGAGGTCGAATTGTCGACCGGGGAGTACGAATTGCTGCTGGCGTTCGTGACCCATCCGCGCCGGGTTCTCAGCCGCGATCAGTTGCTCGATTTGGCCCGTGGCCGTTCGGCGGCGCCCTTTGACCGCAGCATCGATATCCAAGTCATGCGGCTCCGCCGTAAAATCGAGGCAGATCCCAAGGAACCGCGACTGGTCAAGACGGTTCGGGGCGGTGGTTATGTCTTCGCCGCTGAAATTTCCTCATGAAGGCGACATTGCGCTGGTTGTGGCCGGACACGTTGGTCGGTCGAACGGTTCTGGTCTTGTTGGCCGGCTTGCTGTTGTCCCAGTTGGCTGGTGTCGCCCTTTATTCGATGAACCGGGGGGAATTGGCCAGCCGGCTTGGCGGGCGACAGACCGCCGAGCGGATCGCCGGTGTCGTCAAATTGGTCGAGGAAACGGTGGAGGGGGATCGCATCCGGGTCATTCGGGCGATGGAACTGCCGGGGTTGCATATCGGCTGGGGGCGGAATCCGCTGTTTTTTCCCGGCGAGGGGGAGCTTGACGGGACGCAAGTCGTGCAGCAAGAGCTGTTGCATCGGCTGACCGGCCATGAGGTCTGGATTTCAACGGGGCAACTGCCTCCTTTTCCGCCGCCGCCGCCGGGAAGGGGGGAGACTCTTGGTCCGGAGCCGAGTTTTCATCCCGACCCCCCCGATTTTGATCCCGCTCTTCGCGCCAACCCAGGCTCCGGTCCGCCGCCGGGGCCGGGAATGCTCCGGCGCAAACATCCTCCTCTGACCCGTGTGGCCGTTCATCTCGACGATGGGTCTTGGCTGAATTTCGTCGCCGAGGTTCCGTCCGAGGAAACGCTTTGGCGTCCGCGCTTTTTCGGCCCGCTCAGTGGTGGGTTGTTGGTGGTGATGGCTCTTTCGGTGCTCGCCGTGCGGCGCGCCACCAAGCCGCTTGCCTTGCTGGCGGCGGCGGCGCAGCGTTTGGGCCGTGATGTCACGACGCCGCCGGTGCCGATTGCCGGGCCGCGCGAAGTCCGCGCGGCGGCGGCGGCCTTCAACGAGATGCAGACCAGGCTACGCCGATTTATCGAAGACCGGACGCAGATGATCGCGGCCATTAGCCATGACCTCAGGACTCCGATCACGCGTTTGAAACTGCGTGCCGAATTCGTCGACGACGACGAACAACGGATCAAGATGTTGTCCGATTTGGACGAGATGGAAGCGATGATCGCGTCGACCCTGGCCTTCGCCCGCGACGATGCGGCGCGGGAAGTCCGTCAGCCACTCGATCTTGCCCTGTTGCTTGAAGCCCTTTGCGGCGAATTCGATGCCCGGTTTCAAGGCCCGTCTTGCGTGTTCATTACCGCCGGCGTGAGCGGACTCAAACGAGCCTTCGCCAATCTTTTGGAAAACGCCCGAAAATACGGAGGGGGGGGCGAGGTGACTTTGACCTCGGAAGGCGGGCAGGTCAGCGTTCTTATCGAAGACAACGGTCCCGGCATTCCGGACATCGAGATGGAACGGGTGTTCGCGCCCTTCTACCGCGTCGAAAGCTCGCGTAACCGGGATACCGGTGGAACCGGCCTGGGGTTGGCGGTGGCGCGTTCAGCGATTCGCGCCCACGGCGGCGACATTATTCTTGCCAATCGCCCCGAGCGCGGACTTCGCGTGACGGTGATTTTACCGGTCTAACCTAACTCAGGCGTGGAAATCCTCGACGTCTTTCGCCGATGTCAGCAACAAGACGACGACGAACAGCACGGCCGTCAGCGCCAGGCCGAGATAGATGGCCAAGCCGAAAAAATTAATTTTGAAGACGGCATAGCCGACGAAGATGCTGAGATAGACGATCAAGCCGATCAAGGCGATGCCCAGGGAGCCCAGGGTCTTGGCTGTCGCAGACATGAGACACTCTCCTTCTTGGCCATTTTTTAGAATTGATACAATGACATTGGGCTTTAACCGATTGGTGATGATTTGTCCATTGCATCAAACTTATTTTATGACGAGCCGAAAAGGGGCGTCGGTCAAGGAAAGACCTAATTCCTAGAAACTTCTTTGACGAAAATGATGGGGGCGTCGTCATGGATCTTTCCGGTCAGGTAAGGCGTGTCACAAATCCCCGCTAGACCAAAGGGACATCCTGGCGGATCATGCCAAGGTGAGGCGTGCTGGATCGCCTATCAGCGAGGAGGCCGGGATTGGCCAAGCCGAGTAAAAAGTCGAGAACCCCCTTTGAAGCGGCCGTCGACGCTGTGATCCATGCCGATCATGACGATCCTTTCGGCTTTCTCGGGTTGCATGAGGATGTTGGCGGCTTGGTGCTGCGCTGCATGCAACCGGGAGCGGCCTCCGTCAGCGTGATCGACGCGGAGAGTGGCGACGTTATTGCCGATTTATCCCGGTTGCACGCTGACGGTCTGTTCGCGGGACCGGTTGGGCGCGCCCAGCGCTTTTCCTACCGTTTGAAAATCGGCGATGGGCAGGGCGGTTTTCGCGTCGCGGACGACCCCTATCGCTTCCCGCCGATCCTGGGTGATTTGGATCTGCACCTTCTCGGAGAAGGCTCGCACCTGCACCTTTACCAGCGTCTGGGGGCGCATGTCACCAGTATCGAGGGTGTCCCGGGCGTTGCCTTCGCGGTTTGGGCGCCCAATGCCCGGCATGTTTCCGTCATCGGCGATTTCAATGATTGGGATGGCCGGATCCATGCGATGCGACGGCGACATGGCTCTGGAATCTGGGAAATCTTTCTGCCGGACCTGGAGGCGGGTGCGCTTTACAAATATGAAATCAAGGGACCCGACGGTCGGTTGTTGCCCGCCAAATCCGATCCTTACGGTTTTGCCGCCGAACTGCCGCCCAAGACCGCCTCGAAGGTCTATGATCTGAAGGCATATGCCTGGACCGACGACAAATGGTTGGCGCGCCGGAAAAGCGTGATGGCGCGCAACGCGCCGGTCAGTATCTATGAGGTGCATCTCGGGTCCTGGCGGCGCAAACCTGAGGATGGACATCGATCGCTCACCTATCGGGAACTGGCGGTCGAATTGGGGGCTTATGTTCGGGAAATGGGGTTTACCCATATCGAACTGCTGCCGATTCATGAACATCCGTTCACCGGGTCATGGGGATATCAGCCGATCGGTCTTTATGCGCCGACCAGCCGCTTTGGTTCGCCGGACGACTTTCGCTGGTTCGTCGACCATCTGCACAGCCAAGGCATCGGTATTATCATCGATTGGGTGGCCGGACATTTTCCGACAGACGCCCATGGCCTCAGCGAATTTGACGGGACACATCTGTACGAACATGCCGATCCGCGCCAAGGAATGCACAAGGATTGGAATACGGCGATTTTCAATTACGGCCGCAACGAAGTCTCCAACTATCTGTGTTCCAACGCGCTGTTCTGGCTCGACGAATATCATATCGACGGCCTTCGGGTGGATGCCGTCGCTTCGATGCTTTATCTCGACTACTCGCGGAAACCTGGCGAGTGGATCCCCAATCAGTTCGGCGGCAACGAAAACATCGCCGCCATCGAATTCCTGCGGCGGATGAATCAGGTCGTCTACGGCGAGCAGGAAGGCGCCGTCACCATCGCCGAAGAATCGACGTCCTGGCCGATGGTTTCGCGTCCCGTGCATCTGGGCGGGCTGGGGTTCGGCTACAAATGGAACATGGGATGGATGCATGACACGCTCCGTTACATGAGCAAAGATCCCATCCATCGGCGTTATCACCACGACGATTTGACCTTCGGCATGCTTTACGCGTTTCACGAAAATTTCATGCTGCCGCTCAGTCATGACGAAGTCGTCCATGGCAAGCGGTCTATCTTCGGCCGGATGCCGGGCGATCGATGGCAGAAATTCGCCAATCTGCGAGCCTACTACGCGTTCATGTTCGCGCATCCCGGCAAGAAACTGTTGTTCATGGGGTCGGAATTCGCCCAGGAACGAGAATGGAATGTCGATGCCAGCTTGGACTGGCATCTCCTGGAAGATCCCATGCACGAGGGTGTGCGGCGTTGCGTCAGTGATCTCAATCGGCTCTATCGCGACGTGCCGGCGCTTCATCAGATGGATTGCGAGGCTCCGGGTTTTGCCTGGATCGATTGCAATGACCGGGACAACTCGGTGATTTCCTGGCGGCGGATGGCGCGCGATCCCGACGACTTCGTTGTCGTCGTGGTTAATTTCACGCCGCTGGTGCGCGAGTTCTATCGTTTGGGCGTGCCTCGCGGCGGCTGGTACAACGAGGTTCTGAACACAGATTCCAGTCATTACGGCGGTAGCGACGTCGGCTTGGGGGGCGGTTGTCTCGCCGACGATATCGCTTGGCATGGACATCCCTATTCATTGGCGCTTCGTCTGCCGCCGCTGGCGGCGCTGATCTTGCGGCCGGAACGGCATTAGGGAGTTTGGTTCGACGATGTCTTTCCGCCGTCGCGTTCATTCGGGTAGCCCTTATCCGATCGGTGCTCATTGGGATGGACGGGGCGTGAATTTCGCCCTTTTCTCCGCGCATGCCGAGAAAGTCGAACTGTGTTTGTTCGATCCTGATTCTCAACGAGAGATCGAACGTATTCCCCTTCCGGAATATACCGACGAGGTCTGGCACGGATATTTGCCGGATTGCCGGCCGGGACAGCTCTATGGTTATCGGGTGCATGGTCCCCACGAGCCGACGGCGGGTCATCGGTTCAATCCCAATAAATTGCTGATCGACCCTTATGCCAGGGAGTTGGTTGGTCAGTTGAAATGGTCGGATAGCCACTTCGGCTTTCGCCACGATCACCCGAAGGTCGATCTGTCTTTCGACCGCAGGGATAACGCGCGACTCATGCCGAAATGCCGGGTGGTCGACACCGCCTTCAGCTGGAGCGAGGATCGACCGCCGGCGGTCTCCTGGTCTCAGACGGTAATCTATGAAACACATCTGCGCGGCATGACCATGCGTCATCCTTTGGTGCCGCGGAACCTGCGCGGCACCTTTCTCGGATTGGCGCAACCGGCGGTGATCGATCATTTGGTGCAGTTGGGAATCACCACCCTCGAATTGCTCCCCGTGCATGCGGCCATTGACGAGCGCGCTTTGATTGCGCGGGGATTGCGCAACTACTGGGGTTATAATTCTGTCAATTTTTTTGCGCCTGACCCGCGCTTTTACGTTGCTTCCGCGCATGGTGATTTCAAAACCATGGTCGAACGGCTGCACGATGCCGGGATCGAGGTGATTCTCGACGTGGTCTACAACCACACGGCGGAAGGCAACCATCTCGGGCCGACGTTGTCATTGAAGGGCATCGACAATCTCTCCTACTACCGTCTGGTTCCGGGGGACGAACGGTTTTACGAAAACTATTCGGGTTGCGGGAATACGCTTAATTTACGTCATCCGCGTGTGCTTCAACTGGTCACCGACAGCTTGCGCTATTGGGTTGAGGAGATGCATGTCGACGGTTTCCGCTTCGATCTGGCGGCCAGTCTGGCGCGGGAGAAGACAGCGTTTGACGGGGGATCCGGTTTTCTCGATGTCGTGCGGCAAGATCCGGTTCTCTCGCGTGTGAAGTTGATCGCCGAGCCGTGGGATCTGGGGGGGGATGGCTACCGCTTGGGAGGATTTCCCCCCGGCTGGTCGGAATGGAACGGCCGTTATCGGGATACCTTGAGACGCTTTTGGCGTGGCGACGCCGGGCTGATCGGCGAATTGGCATCGCGTTTGACGGGGTCATCCGATTTGTTCGGGTGGGGTGGGCGACGGCCCCGGGCCAGTATCAATTTCATTACCGCTCACGATGGTTTCACAGTGAGAGACTTGGTCTCCTACGAAAAAAAGCATAACGAGGCGAATTTCGAAAATAATCAAGACGGAACCGACGCCAATTATGCCTGGAATTGTGGCGTCGAAGGGGAAACGTCGGATCCGGAGGTCGCCATCCTTCGAGCCCGACAAATACGCAACCTGATGGCCAGTTTGCTGCTCAGTCAAGGCGTTCCGATGATCTTGGCGGGGGACGAGTTTGGGCGGACCCAGCAAGGCAATAACAACGCTTACTGCCAGGATAATCCCATCAGTTGGCTCGATTGGGCGCATGTGAATGAGGATCTTCATGCTTTTGTGCGCTCGCTGATCAAGCTGCGTCGCGATTATCCGGTATTGCACAGGGATCGCTTTTTTAGCGGTCAACGAATCCCTGGGACCACGGTGAAGGACATCCTGTGGATTACGCCGGAAGGCCGCGAAATGAGCCATCAGGACTGGGGGGCTCCTTTCAGCCGGTCGCTTGGCTTTTTATTGGGGGGCAGGCCTATGGAGGGTGAAGGACGAGAATCCAGCCTTCTCATTCTGCTCAATGCCTATGTCGAGCCGATCACTTATCGCCTGCCCGAGAGCGGCCAAAGCGGATGGACGACCTTACTGGACACGGCGGCGACCGGTAAGGCGCAGCGATCCGGCTCACTGACACAGTGCGTCGTGCATCCGCATTCTTTGATGGTGTTGGCTCCTTCGGTGGGGGTGCGTGGACAAAATCGCGACAAAGGGCAGGATTGATGACGGGACGCCGACGTGAGAAGCGGGGACGAGGGGGGATATGCCATGGCCGATAACAATGCGCTGGACCGCTTGGCGACACTCGCCGGAATCGAAGAGGGGTGGATAGACTTTTTTGGCCAATATCGGCCGGTTTCAGACGAAACCAAACGGGCGTTCCTGTCCGCCATGGGGTTCAATGTGGAGAGCGAAGGCGACGTCGTCTCCAGTTTGATCGAGATGGAGACCAAACCGTGGCGACGGCACTTGGATCCGGTTCTGGTCTGGCCGGAGAGGAATGGTCCACCGACGATTTCCCTTACTCTTCCCGCCGCGCGACGTGCGGTGGTCGTCGATTGGACGGTGACGGAGGAGAATGGCACGTTGCATACCGGACAATGGTCGGTCGATGCTGCCACCGTGATCGCCGAACGGACGATCGACGGAACGCTTCTGCGGCGTTATGCCTGCCGGCTGCCGGGGGTTCCGCTGCCCGGCGTGCATCGTCTGCGGATATCAGGCGGTTGCGATGGCGAGGCGGCGATGACGTTGATCGTGACGCCGAACCATGCCTATTTGCCGCAAGCGGCTCGCGGCGATCGTCGTCTTTGGGGATATGCCACACAACTCTACGCCTTGAAGAGCGAGAGCAACTGGGGAATCGGTGATTTTTCCGATCTGGCGGATCTGGCCTGTCGCGCTGGCCGGCAGGGGGCGGCTGCCATCGGAGTCAATCCGTTGCACGCCTTGTTCGCCAGTCGGCCGGAGCGTTTCAGTCCATATTCGCCATCGAGCCGAAAATTTTTGAACATCGCTTATATCGACGTCGAGGCTGTTCCCGATTTCGACGAAAGCGCCGAGGCGCAGACTCTTTTTGGGACACCGGTATTTCAAGCGCAGTTGACGGCGGCGCGGGACGCCGACTTGGTCGACTATGTCACCATCGGGCGGTTGAAACGAACGGTCTTGGAGGCCTGCTGGACATCTTTCCGCGCGAAGCACTTGGAGGGCGGGGCAACGGATCGGGGGCGCTCCTTCGCTAAGTTTCGGCAGGAATCCGGCCGTGACCTGACGAACTTTGCCGTCTTCGAGGCTTTACAGGCGCATTTTCTGGCGATCGACCCGGACAAAGGATTCTGGCGTTTGTGGCCTGCGAAATTTCGTGATCCGGACGGGGCGGCCGTTCGCGCCTTCGCCAAGAAAGACGTCGATCGGGTCGACTTTCACCTTTACCTGCAATGGCTCGCCGATGGGCAACTGATGTCGGCGCAAGAGGCGTGCGATGCAGCCGGAATGCCGGTGGGAATTTATCGCGACCTCGGCGTGGGGATCGCCGATGACGGGGCGGAGGCCTGGGCCAATCAGTCGTTGCTGTGCCATGGCGTATCAATTGGAGCGCCGCCCGATCCGCTCAATCTGGCAGGTCAGGATTGGGGTTTGGTGCCTTTCAATCCGATCGCTTTGCAAGAGGAGGCCTATCTGCCGTTTCTTGACGTGCTCGAAGCCAATATGCGTCATGCCGGCGCGATGCGTCTCGATCATGCAATGAGCTTGCAGCGCCTTTATTGGGTGCCGCAAGGAGCCAAGGCGGACCAGGGCGCCTATGTTCGTTACCCGGTGGAGGATCTGTTCGGTCTCGTCGCTTTGGCCAGTCGCAGGCGGAACTGCTTGGTCATCGGTGAGGATCTGGGAACGGTGCCTGACGGGTTTCGTCAACGGATGGATGACAACGATATCCTTGGTTATCGGTTGCTGGTCTTCGAGAAGGTGGGCGATCGCCTTCGTCCGCCCGATCAATTTCCAGGCAAGGCATTGATCGGCTTTGGCACGCATGATCTACCCAGTCTGGTCGGATGGTGGGCGGCGATCGATGTCGAGGCCAGGCAGCGGCTCGCGCTTTATCCCGATTCGGCGTTGGGTGAGTCCGAGGTTGAGCAACGTTTGCTGGATCGGCGTTTGCTGGTCGAGGCTTTGCATGCGGCAGGCTTGATCAAGGCCGATTTTTCAACATCACCCACGCTTTCTGTCGCGCAGATGGAACGGTTGTCTCAGGCGATTCACGTCTATCTGGCACAAACTCCGGCCAAATTGCTGATGGTTCAATTCGAAGACGTGTTGGGCCTTTCGTTGCAAATGAATCTGCCGGGGACGACGGATCAGCATCCGAATTGGCGGGTGCGCTATCCGCTCACGATAGGTGCAATGGTGGCCGATCGGCGGTTGGTGGCGCTCGCCAAACGATTGTCCCGCGAACGGCCATGCCTGGTCTTCGAAGAGGAGAGGCCTGCGTGATTCTATTGGCCGGAGCAAAGGCCTATTTCCGTCCGAAGAGCAGCTTTCATCTTGACTCAGGCCGTCAAGAATGTGCAGTCAAGAATGATTCTATGTCCGGTTTCGATGAGGAGTGCTCGGCATGTCGGAGACAATAGATCCGCCCATCCCGCCGGAGGCCGTCAACGATGTGGCCGCCATCAAACAAAGTCTTACCGATCACTTGGTGTATTCGGTCGGCAAAGACCCCTTGCTGTCCACGTCCCACGATTGGTATCTGGCGGCGGCTTTTGCCTTGCGCGATCGTCTGATCGCGTCATGGATACCGACCATGCGCAGTTACTACGATCGGGACGCCAAGCGGGTCTATTACCTGTCGATGGAATTTCTGATCGGTCGTGCTCTTACCAATGGTTTGATCAATCTCGGTCTTCACGATGCCTTTCGCGAGGCGACCGAAAGCTTAGGATATGATCTCGACGAACTGCAAAGTTGGGAGGTCGAACCAGCGCTCGGGAATGGTGGTTTGGGGCGGTTGGCGGCCTGTCTGATCGACAGTATGGCTTGCTTGGGCATGCCCGGTTTCGGCTACGGAATTCGCTATGAATTCGGAATGTTCACACAGCATGTGGAACAAGGCTGGCAGATCGAATCGCCGGAAAACTGGCTGCGGTATGGCAATCCGTGGGAATTTCAGCGACCCGGAGTGATCTATCCGGTGCGCTTCGGTGGTCGTGTGGTGCGGTTTCGCGATGCGGAGGGGCGCTGGAACAATCAATGGGTTGACGCCGAAGAAGTGATGGCGATGGCCTATGACGTTCCCGTGCCGGGTTTTGGCGGAAAGACGGTGAACAATTTGCGTCTTTGGTCGGCCAAGTCGACGCGAGAGTTCAATCTCAAATATTTCAACCAAGGAAACTATATCGAGTCGGTTCGCGATAAGAACGAATCCGAAAATCTGTCCAAGGTTCTCTATCCCAGCGATTCTACCGCGCGAGGAAAGGAACTGCGTTTCCGCCAGGAGTATTTCTTCGTCTGTGCATCCCTGCAGGACATCATCGCCCGTTTCCGCAAGGCGCACAGCAACTTCGACCTGATGCCCGACTATGTGGCTATTCAACTCAATGACACGCATCCCGCCATGACGGTTGCCGAGTTGATGCGCATTTTGGTCGACGAACATCATTACGATTGGGATCGCGCCTGGACGATCACGGTCAAGACCTGCGGCTACACCAACCATACTTTGCTGCCAGAAGCGCTGGAGACGTGGCCTGTCGATCTGTTCGAAAGACTGCTGCCGCGTCACATAGAGATCATCTTTGAGATCAATCAACGTTTTCTCAATGACGTGAGACATCGGTGGCCGGGCGAAATGGATCTGCTGCGGCGCATGTCTTTGATTGACGAGGATGGCGGGCGGCGGGTTCGGATGGCCCATCTCGCCATCGTCGGTTCCCATAGTGTGAACGGCGTGGCTGAAATCCACACCGAACTGATGAAAAGCACGATTTTCTCGGATTTCGATCGCTTACAGCCGGGCAAGATCAGTTGCAAAACCAATGGCATCACGCCGCGCCGATGGTTGTTGGCCGCCAATCCGCCCTTGGCGCGTCTGATCAGCGAGAAAATTGGCGACGGCTGGATCTCACGACTGGATGAATTGCAGGGGCTGGTTCCTCTGGCCGACGACGAAGAGTTCCGCCAACGGTTTATCCACGCCAAGCTGATGAACAAACAGCGTCTGGCGCATGTGATCGAGCAACGATTGGGGGTCGCGGTTGAAACCGATTCCTTGTTCGACGTCATGGTCAAAAGGATGCACGAGTATAAACGTCAACTGCTGAACATGTTGCATGTGGTGACCCGCTACAATCGTATCCGGGCCAACCCCACGGCATTCATGGTGTCGCGGACGGTGATTATCGGTGGGAAAGCCGCTCCGGGTTACTTCATGGCCAAATTGATACTAAAGCTGATCAATGACATTGCCGATGTGGTCAACAACGATCCTCTGATAAACGATCGGCTAAAGGTGGTTTTTGTTCCCAATTACAATGTTTCGACCGCCGAACTGATTATTCCGGGAGCCAATCTGTCGGAACAGATCAGCACGGCAGGGACCGAAGCGTCTGGAACCGGCAATATGAAACTGGCATTGAACGGCGCGCTGACCATCGGGACCTGGGACGGCGCCAATGTCGAGATTTGCGAGGAAGTTGGGGAAGAGAACATGTTCCTGTTCGGCTTGACCGCTCAGGACGTGGCGCGCGTTCGTCGCGATGGCTGGAATAGCACGGCCGCCATCGCGGAGAATGGAGAATTGTCGCAAGTCCTGGACATGATCGGCTCCGGCTATTTCTCACCGGATCAACCGGATCGGTTTCGGCCTGTCGTCGATTCGCTCACCCTCGGGGGCGATCACTATCTGCTGACCGCCGACTATGACGCCTATATCGCGACCCAGGAACGGGTGGATTCTCTCTATCTTGATGGGGACGAATGGGCGCGGAAGGCGATTTTGAACGTTGCCCGGATGGGGAAATTTTCGTCCGATCGGACAATTGCCGAATATGGGGCGGAAATCTGGAATGTGCGGGTGTGAGATTATCGGAGCGTGAGTGTGCGTGGACGTCTCACGCGCTGAATCGCCCTCTCATTTGTTGAATAGAGCCGGATTCAGACTTTTGGTGGAATCGCGAAGCGATACCGCCAAAAGTCATCCGGCTCTACGGCAGAGGGCGCGTCAAGGCATCTTGCGGCAAGCCGTCTTCCGCAGCCCGTTTGTCGGTGGGCGTTTGTGTCGCCGTCGCTTGGGCGGGGGGGGCGGCTGGGGCTGGCTTTTCCTCATGTTTCTCGGTCGCTTTGACGGCTTTCGCGGCTTTCGCCGTGGGCGGGCGTTCCGCCGTTCTGTCCTTTTTCAGCCGGGCTTCGACCGATCTGATGTCTTCGGAAGACAGGCGCCGGCGGAGCGACTCGATGGCGATTTTTGGTTGGAACGCCATGTCCTGCTCTTGGAGCTCGACCACATCGCCATCAAGGGAGCGGCTATACCAATAGAGCGCTTCGACGGCGTCGGGGGTAACGCCCCATCCGGCTTCATAGGCGGCTCCCAGCATATATTGGGCGGCTGATTGCCGGTGGAGGGCCGCTTTTTTCAGCCATTTGAGTCCTTCCGCAGGATCGCGGGCGACGCCGCGGCCACGCAGGATCAGGCGTCCAACGGCATATTCGGCATCGACCTGGACGCCGGTATCGGCGGCTTTGCGATAATAAGCCATCGCTTGCGCCAAGTCCCTGGGGCCGGCTTTTCCCGCTTCGTAAAGGAGACCCAACGCATAAAGTGCGTCCGCATTATTTTGGGCAGCCGCTTTTTCGTACCATTCCTTTGCTTTGAAAAGGTCCATCGGAACACCGAGGCCAAACTGGTAAAGATATCCGAGCGAGTATTGCGCGCGGGCGTCTCCCGCGTTGGCATCCGCCGACCATACTTCCAGCGCTTTTCCATAATCACCTTGTTGCATCGCTGCAACACCGTCATCGAATTGTGCCAACAAAGGCACACTGGACAGGAGAAGTATAGCGAGAGTTGATAGCAGCAAGCGGAGAAGTCGGTTCATCTGCCGTTTATAATCCCGTCTTTGCACTGAGTCACGGTGGTGATTCCTTTGGTTTTCCCATTTTTCCGTTGTAGGCTCGATCTATTCATCGCAATTAAGATTCAAAATTTGCAAAAAATTAGCAAATTTTTTTGATTTAGGGTTGCGTTCGGCTTTTCAAATAAGCACAATCCATAATAACGATGGCAGAAAGCCTTGAGGGGGAACGCAGTGGGGGTCTGGCACCGAAGTGTCGCAGCACTGATGGTTGGGGGGATGTTGGCGGTATCTGCTCCTGCAGAGGCCCTCCAATGTGTTCCTTTCGCACGCGAAGTTTCGGGAATCAGTATCCGCGGCGATGCCTGGACTTGGTGGAATGCGGCGGCCGGTCAATATGACCG
>Ga0209415_10013128_pt1 | contig 13708 bp, 17 predicted proteins | sample PeaSoiSIISIP2007_FD_187696 | JGI IMG/M metagenome (GOLD analysis project Ga0209415, IMG submission 187696) | Peat soil microbial communities from Weissenstadt, Germany - SII-SIP-2007 (SPAdes) (version 2) | ecosystem: Environmental > Terrestrial > Soil > Wetlands > Peat | place: Germany... | reverse complement strand
AGGATCGGCTGCACCAGCGCGGTGACGATTCGCAGCTTGTCCTTGGAGAAGCGGATCAGCTCGCGCTGCCAGACGATCTTGACGGCCCGCAGCTCGCCTCGCAGGCTGCTCGCGGGAACCCGCACCGCGGCGACCGGGACGCGCGCGCCGGGCGTCGTCAGCGGGGACTCGGTGGTCGTCGAGGCCATGTCAGCCCCGGCGCCGCAGCATCGCCGTCGCGGCGCGTCCGCGCTCGGCGGTGCTCGCCTCGGCGTCACGGATCGTCGTTCCGGTGTAGGACATGAAGACGTCGTCGAGCGACGGACGCGAAACGCTGACCGACCGGATCGGCACGCCAAGCTCGGCGAACAGGCGCGGGACGAAATACTCGCCCTCCGCGACCCCGAAGCTGACCGCGCCCTCGGAGACCTTAGCCGCGATCTGGAAGTGCTCGGCGATCGCGGCGATCGCCGCCGCGTCGTCGTCGGTCTGCAGCGTGACGCGATCGTGGCCGACCGACGCCTTCAAGGCGTCCGGCGTGTCGAGCACGACGATCACGCCCTTGTCCATGATCGCGATCCGGTCGCAGTACTCGGCCTCGTCCATGTAGTGCGTGGTCAGGAAGATCGTGATGTCCTCGGCTTGCTTGAGCTCGCGGATGTAGGTCCAGATCGAGCTGCGCGTCTGCGGGTCGAGCCCGACCGTCGGCTCGTCGAGGAACAGGACACGCGGCGAGTGCATCAGGCCGCGGGCGATCTCGAGGCGCCGCTTCATGCCGCCCGAGAATGTGTTGACCGCGCTCGAGCGGCGCTCCCAGAGCCCGACCATCTCGAGCACCTGCTGCATCCGGGGCCGGATCATCTCGCGCGGCACGCCGTAGAGCTCGGCGTGCAGACGCATGTTCTGCTCCGCGGTCAGGTAGCCGTCGAGCGTCGTGTCCTGGAAGACCAGGCCGATGTTGCGCCGCACGGCATCGCGCTCGCGATCGACGTCGAAGCCGGCGACGAGCGCCGAGCCGGCGGACGGCTTGACCAGCGTGCAGAGCATCGAGATCGTCGTCGACTTGCCGGCGCCGTTGGGGCCCAGGAAGCCGAAGATCTCGCCCGGTGCAACCTCGAAATCGATCCCGCGCACGGCCTCGATGTCGCCGTAGCTCTTGCTCAGGCCGTGCACGGAGATCGACGCGGCGGCGGGCGTCGCGAGCGCGACGCCCCCCTCCGCTGGGCCGTACTCGCTCACGCGTCCTTGCCCTCGTCGCCGTCGGCGAGGATTCGGTAGATCGCGCGTCGTGTTTCGGTCAACACCTGCTTGGCCTCGGCGAGTTGCTTCTCGGTTGCGGTCTGCACGAGCTGCAGGCCCGCCATTCCGACCTGACGCATCAGGCCGAACAGCTCCTGCACCTCTCGCGAGACGCCGTCTGCCAGGGTATCCCATGGCGCGGGCGCGCCCTCCGGGCGGCTGGCGATCTGCTCGCGTCCGGCGTCGGTGATCGCGAAGCGCTTGCGTCCGTCGGAATCCTCGGAGCGAATCAGCCCCTCGTCCTCGAGCTGGGCGAGCGCCGGGTACACGGACCCCGGGCTCGGGCGCCAGACGCCGTTTGAGCGCTCCTCAATCTCCTGCATGATCGCGTAGCCGTTGCGGGGCTCCTCCGCCAGCAGCAACAGCGCCGCCGTGCGAATGTCGCCACGGCGCGCCTTCCCGCCGTGCCGGCCAAAGCCGCGCGGTCCGCCGAAGCCAAAGCCCGGTCCGAAACCGCCTCCGTAGCCGCCGCGCGGTCCACGCGGTCCGCCTTCACCTTCCCCGCGGTGCATCAGCAGGAGGCCGCGGTATCCCTCCCATGGGCGGCGGCAGGATCCGCCACCAGCGTAACTTCCAGTCATTCGTGTGCTCCTTACTTGTTAGTACTTATGAGCATCACGATATATCGTTATCTGCCGTTTGTCAAACGCCTCACTGGCGTGTCGGCCGCCGGCGGCACGCGGGAATGTAGGGTTTGTCGTCGGATGGGCAGCACGGTGATACGACCGATCGACGTCTGCCAACTCGGGCACGAGCGCGTGGTCTGCGTGTTCTTGATCGGCGATGTGCTGGTCGACTGCGGCCCGGCGTCGCGTGTGCACACGCTGCTCGAAGCGCTCGGCGACGCGCGACCACGGGTGATCGCGCTGACCCACATCCACCTCGACCATGCCGGCGCCGTCGGGACGCTCGTCGAGCGCTGGCCCGACGTGGAGGTCTGGGTGCACGAGCGCGGCGCGCCGCACCTCGTCGATCCGACGAAGCTGCTCGCGAGCGCGACGCGGCTCTACGGCGACGACATGGATCGCCTCTGGGGCGAGGTTCGCCCGGTCCCCGAGGCGAACCTGCGAGTGCTGCGCGGCGGCGAGGCGCTGGCGGGGTTCGAGGTCGCCTACACCCCCGGTCACGCATCCCATCACGTCAGCTACTGGCACCCGCCGACGCGCACCGCGTTCGTCGGCGACGTCGCCGGCGTGCGGATGGCCCCGAGCTCCTATGTCCTCGCGCCGACGCCACCCCCCGACATCGACGTCGAGGCCTGGCAGGACTCGATCGCGCAGCTGCGCTCATGGCACCCCGAGCAGCTCGCAATCACCCACTTCGGCTGCTTCGACGACGTCCCGGAGCACCTCGACGCGATCGAGCGCTCGCTGGCGCTGGCCGCGCGGCGCGCCCGCGAGCTGTCCGTCGAGGAGTTCGTCGCCGCTACCCGCGCGGACATCGAGGCCGACATCGCAGGGCGCGACGCGCCGGTGTACGCGCTCGGTGCGCCGCTCGAGCAGAGCTACGGCGGACTCAAGCGCTACTGGTCGAAGCGGGACGGTGACCAGTGAGCACCACCGTCGAGAAGCCTCGCACCGCCGGCCCGGACGGGGCGCTCGGCGGCCGCTGGAACGTGATCGTCCGCAACGACAACCACAACACCTTCGACCACGTTGCGCGGACGCTGGCCCGCGTGATCCCGAACGTCACCCTCGATCGCGGCTACGCCTTTGCCGAGCGGATCCACCGCGGCGGCCTGGCGATCGTCTGGAGCGGCCACCGCGAGGCGGCCGAGCACTACTGGGAGCTGCTGCGCGCCGCCGGCCTGACGATGGCGCCACTGGAACGCGGCTGAGGAGTTGGCGGGACCTCAGTGTCCGTTGCTCGGCGCGCCGTCCGCGGACGCGCCGACCACGGCTCGTCCCTCGCAGACGAGGTCGTTCCAGGCGTAGATCACGGGGATCTGGTACCAGCCCTGGCAGTAGGTGCGGAAGTCGACCATCTCCGGACCGTTCCAGAAGCGGTCCCAGTCGAGGTGGTCGTCGAACTCGAGGACCTGCAGCAGCTTGTAGCGGTCATCGCGACCGCGATAGACGGCGTAATGCGAGGCGCCGTAGCGCACCGAGAGCGCCGACACGCGCTCGAGCTCGGCCTGCAGCTGGTCGCCGCGAAAGCCCGTCGCATACCAGGGGATGTGCACGACGCCCGACATCAGGCCGGCATGCTATCTGTCTGTGCGCGCGGCTGGAAGGGGACGCGCCGCGCTCAGAACGGCAGATCGACGACCGTGGCGTGGATCGCGCCGTTGGCGGTCGTGAGCAGAGCGCCGACCTCCGCCTCGCGCCGCACCAGCGCGAGCCCGATCGGACCCAGGCGCGGCGAGCTGGTGGCCGAGCCGACGACGGCGACCTGCTGGTCGCCGAGCAGCAGCGGCGTGCCCGGCGCGAGCGACTCGCTCAGTCGCAGGCCGCGCAGATGACGGTTGGGCCGGCCCTTCCAGTACAGGCGCGCGACCGTCTCCTGCCCGACGTAGCAGCCCTTCGAGTAGGACACGGAGCGATCGTGGATCCCGGCCTCTTGGGGCATCGTGTCCTCGTCGATCTCGACGCCGAAGCGCGGACGGCCGTGCTCGATGCGGATCGCCTCGGCGACCGCCTCCTCGATCGGTAGCGCGCCGGCGTGCTCAAGGGCGGCGCCGACCGCCGCCGTGTGCTCGCTCGCGCAGAGCACGTCGACGCCGACGTCGCTGCGGATCAGGCGCACCGCGTGACCGTCGAGCGTCGCGCGGTGGTGGTCGTGCTCGGCCGGGCCGGGCGGGCTCGCCAGCGCCACGTCGGATCCGGGCCCGATCAGCGAGAGCAGGCCGCGGGCCAGGGTGCGCTTGTGCAACTCGACGTCGTAGCCGACGCGGAAGCGATGGAGGGCGTCGAACAGCGCCTGCAGCGACACCCGCTCGGTGTCGAGCGCCAGCTCGTCGTCCGTGCACAGCACGCGGACCTCGGCGAGCATGCGGCCCTTGTGCGTCAACAGCGTGGCGTCGATGCCGCCGCCCGGCTGCAGGCTTGCGATGTCGTTCGAGAGCAGCGAGTCGAGGAACTCGGCCGCCTGCCGGCCGCTGACCGCGAGCTTGCCGCGCTCGGATCGATCGAGCAGCGCGACCGCTTCGGTCGCCGCGCGGTACTGCGGGTCGAACGTCGCGACTGCCACGCGTTCGAGCATACAAGACGGTCTTTTCGGCACTTGCGCCAGCTCGCGGGTACGCTTCAGCGCGATGTCACTCGCCGCGTCCTTCCTGGAGATCGTCGACTCGCTGCCGGACGACTGGACCGACCTGGAGGTCGATCTGCGAATCGCCGACGAGACGCGCTATGTCGATGCCGCGGTGTTCCTGGTGGTGGCCAACGCGCAGCCCTACTCCAAGCACGACTGGCACTGGCGACTGCTGGTCGCGCATCGCTTCGGCCACGCCGCCGCCGTCGAGGCGGTGCACATGGCGCTCGGCCTGCTCGACGACGCGAAGATCGACGGCGAGCTGGCGCTGCGCGAGGTGCGCTCGGGCCGCGTGCCGGTCGAGTCGCAGTGGGGCCGGCCGCAGTCGTTGCGCGACGAGCTGCGCCAGATCAACGCGCAGTAGCGAGCACGCCCGCGACCAGCGCCGGTCCTTCGCGGGCGATGCGCGAGCGCGGCACGACCAGCTCGATGCCTGCCGCCAGCGCACGGGCCCGCACGTCCGCCTCGACGTGCGAGAAGAAGGCGAGCGTCGGCGGGCGCGGCGGCGCGAGCGCGGCGATGCGGACGTCCGCGTCGTGGGTGAGGTCGGCGACGATCGCGTCGGCGCTGCGATCGGGGGTCGGCCCGAGCGTCACCTCGTGACCCGCCGCGACGAGGTCCGCCTGCAGGCGCGATCCGAACAGCAGGTCGTCGGTGAAGAGCTGCACGCGGGGCATCCAGCACAGACGATACGCGCTGAGCCCCATTCTTGATCGATTCCAAAATAGTGCTAGGGTCCAAGCGTGATCGACCGACCGCGGGCGAACCTCGCCGGCGCGCTGAGGGACGGCGTCGAGCATGCGGTGGCGGTGCGCTCGGTTGAGCACTGGAGCAAGGTCGACGCCGAGCTCGGCTCCCGGCTCGCGACACGCCTCGGGCTCGCGAGCTCCAACGGCGCCGCCGCTCCCGCAGCCGCGACGACCCGCTAGCGGAACAGGTCCTCGGCGCGGCTGCGCAGCAACGCAGCCGCGCCCGGTCCATCGTCCGCGTGGACGTGCTGGCCGAGACCCCTGACGATCACCACCGGCTCGCCTGAGGCCTTGGCGCGTGCGAGGTCGGCGGCTGCCGCGACCGCGTCGGCGACGGCAATCACGCTGGCGTGCAGCTCGCGGCCGCGGCGGTCGAGGCGCCCGCGCCAATCGTCCAGCGGCTGGAGGCCGGCCGCTCCGATCGCGACGTCCAGCTGGCCCAGGCGCCAGGCGCGGCCGAAGCTGTCGGTGATCAGGACGGCCGGGGCGTGGCCGGTCAGCTCACGCAGGCGGGCGCGCAGCTCGCGCGCGGCTCCGTCGGGGTCGAGCGGGAGCAGCACCAGCGTGCCGTCCGCCGGCGCGTTGGACTCGTCGATCCCGGCGTTGGCGCAGACGAAGCCGTGCCGCGTGCGGACGATCAGCACGCCGCGCTCGGTGCGGATCAGCTCGGCCGCCTCGTCGAGGATCGCCTGGACATGACGGGGATCCCTGGCGTGCTCGGCGGCCAGCTCGCGCGCGCGCTCGCCCGGGTCGATCTCGCCCAGTCGCCGGATCCGACCCTGGGCCTTGGACACGACCTTGTGGGCGATGACGACGATGTCCGCGTCAGCGAGCGCCGGCGCCGCCGCGGCGATCAGCGCCGCAAGGTCGTCGCCCTGCGCGATCTCCGGCAGACCGCTGAGGGCGAACGCGTCGAACGATCCCATCAGAGCTGCTCGAGGACCGCGCTGGTGCGCGTCGTGCGGCGGGCCAGCGCAGCGCGCAGCTCGCCCAGGTCCTCGGGGGTGTCGATATCGAGCAGCAGCCCGGGGAGCGGCTCGACGTGCCAGGCGGCGTTGGCCGCGCTCGCCCGCCCGCGATGGCGCTCGAAGCTGCCGGGGCCGAAGGCGGGCTCGATCGCGTCGGGTGGCGTGAGCAGCAGCGCGTTGGTGCCGCTGCCGTGGCGGTCGGCCACGATCGTGACGGCCGGCGGCGTGACGGCGCGCGCGAGCAGTATGCCCACGGCCTGCGCGTCGAGTGCCGGGCAATCGCCCGGCACCAGCAGCGCGCGCTCGTAGCCATTGGCCAGCGCGTGACGGATTCCGACAAGTGCCGCAGCGCTCTGGCCGGACTCCGTGGGGTCGGGGAGAACGGCCGCGCCGTGGGCACCGGCGAGCGCGGTGACTGCAGGCTCGTTGGTTACGACCACGACGCCGTCAAGTGCCGCCGTCGCGAGCAGCGTGTCGAGCACGTCGCCCACCATCGCTTCGGCGAGGCTGCGGAGCTGGGGCGGCGCGAGCTGCTCGCGCAGGCGGGTCTTGGCAAGCGCGAAGCGCTTGACGGGGAGGATCGCGAGCGTGCGCATCAGCCGGTCAGGGTGTCGGCGAGCTCGAGCGTCTGGGCCGCGAGCTGGCGACGGGCAGTCGAGCTGCCCATCCAGGTGTCGCAGTCGCGCGAACGGATTCCCTCGACCGGTTCGTCGGCGACGATCGCGTCGATCAGCGGGCCGTAGTGGCGAGCCACGCCGGCCGCGTCGGCGGTGGCTCCCGCCCAGCTGAGGCAGGCGGTGGTCGGGCCCTTCAGCACCTTGCCGCCGACGATCGGGCTGACGGCGACGACCGGGGCGCCCGAGGCCTCGATCGCGGTGCGGATCGCGCCGATCGCGAGGATCGGGCCGATCGAGATGATCGGATTCGACGGGCCGATGATGATCGCCCGCGCTGTGGTGAGCGCGGCGAGCACGGCGGGGGACGCGCCGGCGGCGGCGGCGCCCTCGAAGCGGATGTCATCAATCGGCAGCGCACCGCCGTGGACGATCAGGAACTCCTGCAGACCGAACGTCTGTGTGCCGCTGCGGATCGTGGTGCGGACGCGATCGTCGCTCATCGGGATCACCTGGGCGCTGACGCCGAGCGCGCGGCTGAGCGCGGCATGGGCCTCGCTCAGGCTCTGCCCCTCATCGAGCAGGCGCCGTCGCTCGAGGCAGAGCGCCAGGTCGCGGTCGCCCAGCGAGAACCAGACCTCGGTCCCGAGCTCGCGCAGCATCTCCATCGCGCTGAAGGTGTCACCCTCGATGCCCCAGCCGCGCTCGTCGATCCGGTCGGCGAGCCAGTAGCTGACGAGGTCCGGATCGGGGGATACATAGGCACCGTAGATCTCGATGTCATCGCCGGTGTTGGCGATCACGGCCAGCTCGTCGCCGAGCAGGTCGTAGAGCCCGCGCGCGAGCTTGGCGCCACCGCTACCGCCGGAGAGCAGCACGACGCTCACCAGAGCGTGTCGGGCAGGCCCGTGATGCGGATCCCGGCGTGCGTCTTGTAGCGCACGTTGACGGCGATCATCAGCGCCGTCAGCGACTCGGTGATCCGCGCCATCTCCAGCCGGCCGGCGTCGACGCACCGCAATCCGTCGATGCGGTCGAGGAGCGTTGCGACGCGAAGCTTGTCGGCGCGGGCGTCGCCGACGAGCAGGACATCCTCATCGAGCGCGTGACCGTGGTTGCTCAGGGCGGCGGCGCTGACCGTATGCAGCGCTCCGACGACGCGCACGCCGTCGGGCACGAGCTCCTGCGCCTGCTGCGCCGCGGAGCCCTGCCAGACCCCGAGCATGCGCGTCGCCTTGCCGCCGACGGCGGCGGCGAGCGGCACGGTCGCATCGATCAGCAACTGGCCCGCGTGCATCGTCGTGCCGATCTGGGTCACGGTCTCGTGATGGCTGCGAAACGGCACGCTCAGCACGACCAGCTCGTTCGCCGCCGCGGCGGCCGCATTGTCGAGCCCGTCGACCGTGCCGTCCGGTACCGCGGCCAGCGCGCGCTGCGCCGCCTCCTGGGCGCGGCCGGGGTCGCGCGAGCCGATCGTGATCTCGACACCGGCCGCGGCCAGACGCACGGCAAGCCCGAAGCCAAGTGCACCCGACGCGCCGATGATCGTGACGGAGGTGTCGGGGACGGACACGCCGGATCAGTATATGGAGCGCCGGATCGGCCTTGACGCCGGGGCGCGCTGCGGGACGCTGGTCCCCACTACGCCGCGGCGGCCGTCAGCGAGTGTGCCCCGTCGTGTGCATCGAAGCGGGCGAGGCCGGGGAAGATCGCCAGGACGAAAGCCACGCTGGCGACGCAGGCGAGACCGCCGCTGAGCACCGAGATGCGTGGCGTGGTCAGCGACGCGACGGTACCCGACTCGATGTCTCCGAGCCGCGCGCCGCCGGTGACGACCAGTCCGAAGACCGCGGTCATGCGGCCGCGCATCGCGTCGGGGGTGACCAACTGGGCGATCGTCGTGCGGCACACCGCGCTGATGCTGTCGGCGGCGCCGGCGAGCGCCAGGAAGATCGCCGCCGGCAGCAGGCTCGAGACCGCTCCGGCTGCGGCGATCGCCGCTCCCCAGATCACCACCATGGCGATCGTGATCCGCCCGATCCAGCGCGCGTGCGCCAGCCAGCCGTTGGTCAGCGCGGCGATCGCGGCGCCGGCCGAGACCGCCGCGTACAGCAGTCCGGCCCCTGCCGCACCGGCGTGGAACACACGCAGCGACAGCACCACGAACAGCGCCCGCGGCATCCCGAAGGTCATCGCGAACAGGTCGATCACGAAGCTGCCGAGCAGCGCGTTGCTGGAGCGCACGTACCGCAATCCGTCAGCTACCGAAGTCAGGATCGGCTCGCCCCGCACGGTCCCGTGCGGGTGCTGGGGTGCGATCGTCAACGCCGCGAAGATCGTCGCGGCGACGCTGACCGCGTCGATCGCGTAGACCCATCCGACGCCGGCGGCGCCGATCAGCACGCCTCCGAGACCGGGTCCGACGATCGCGGTGACCTGGTTCATCCCGAAGTTGAACGCGATCGCCGAGCGCAGCCATTCGCCGGCGAGCCCGGCGATCATCGACGAGCGCGCGAGGAAGTCGAGCGTCCCGCTCGCGGCGAGCAGCGCGGCGAGCACGAAGATCAACCACACCGGCGGCCGGCCCGCGAAGGCGAGCGCGGCCAGCGCGCTGGCGCTCAGCGCAGTTCCGATCTGCGCGACGAGCAGGATGCGCCGGCGATCGACGCGGTCGGCGATCGCGCCACCGAACAATGACACGAGGACGGTCGGTCCCAGCTCGGCGGCGCCGATCAGCCCGACCAGCGCGGTCGAGTGGGTCAACACGTACACCTGGTATGGGACCGCGACGAGTGCCGCCTGCGTCCCGAGCCCCGAGACGATCGCGCCGAGCTCGAGGACGCGGTAGTCGCGCGAGCGCCGCAGGGCCGTGATGTCGAGGGTGAACTTGGAGATCAGGCCCACAGCTCGCGGCATCCTTGCAGGTGGTCCTGCGGGCGCGCGAGGGGTAGTGTGCTCGCGGATGGCCGAGCCCCCACAGCTTCGCGCCGCCGACAGCGACCGCGACCGCGCGGCGGCGGATCTGCGCGAGCACTTCGCGGCCGGGCGCCTGAGCGAGGCCGAGTTCAGCGAACGCCTGGAAGCCGTGTACGCCGCGACGACCGTCGCCGAGCTGGCCCGCATCCGCGCCGACCTTCCCGACCCGCGTCCGCTGCCGGTCCCGCTCGGCCCGCGCGAGCTGGCGCGCAGGCGGATCTACCAGGACGCGGGCGCGGTCGTGATCCTCGACCTGGGGTGCGTGGTGGTCTGGGCCGCGACCGGGGCCCATGGCCAGTTCTGGCCAATTTGGGTGATCGCGGTCTCCGCGCTCCGGCTTGCCCGCGACGCATGGCGCCTGCTGGGGCCCGCACCGGACACGACGCCGCGACGGCCTCGCCGGCACCGGTTCTGAGCCGGCGCGAGCGCGGCTCGCGAGCGTGGCTCCCAGAGGCGTCCCTGCCATACAGTCCGCGTTGTGGACACCACCGAACTGGCCTTTGCCGGGATCGCTCGCCAGTCTGCGCTGATCGCAGCGGCTGAGATCTCCGCGCGCGAGCTCGTGGAATGCGTGCTCGCGCGGATCGAGCGGATCGATCCCCAGATCAACGCATTTCGCGTCGTGTTCGCCGAGCAGGCGCTGGTGGCGGCCGAGCGGGTCACGGCCGGCGACGAGACCCAGCCACTGGCGGGAGTCCCGATCGCACTCAAGGACGACGTCGACGTCGCCGGCGAGGTCACCGCGCTGGGGACCGCGGCCCACGGGCCGCCGGCGGGCGCCGATGCGGAGATCGTGCGGCGGCTGCGGGCGGCGGGGGCGATCGTGATCGGCAAGACGAACGTTCCGGAGCTGGCCCAGTGGCCGTTCACCGAGACGCCGACATGGGGGAACACGCGCAATCCGTGGGACCCGCGCTTCTCGCCGGGCGGCTCGAGCGGCGGCAGCGCCGCCGCGGTGGCCTCCGGGCTCGTCGGCGCCGCGGTCGGCAGCGACGGCGGCGGATCGATTCGAGTCCCCGCCGCATGGACGGGGATACTCGGCCTGAAGACGACGCGCGGGCTGATCCCGACCGACCCGCTGCACCAGCCGTGGCAGGACCTCACGGTCTACGGGCCGCTCGCGCGGCGGGTCCTCGACATCGGGCTACTGACATCGGTCCTCGCGGACCGGCGATCCCTGCTCGCGGCCGCGCAGCGTGAGCCACCGCGCCTGCGGATCGGAATCTCGACGCGCTTCCCGCCCGGTGTCCTCGGGGATCTCGACAGCGAGTGGCGGGCGGCGCTCGAGCAGACCGCGGAGCGGCTCCGCTCACTGGGTCACGAGATGTCCGAGCTCGAGCCGGACTACGGCGCGGGCGCGGCAGCGGCGACCCTGGTTCGCTACTACGCGGGTCTGCGCGACGTCGCGCAGACGCTGCCGCATCCCGAGCGCCTCGAGCGTCGCACGCGGCACGCGATTCGCATCGGCGAGGCGATCGCCCCGGCCGTGCTGGCGCGGGCCCGGGCGAGCGAGGCGGGGCTGGCGAGGCGCATGCAGCGCAGCGTCTTCGATCGCGTCGACATCCTGCTGACACCGGCCGCCGCGACGCCGCCGCCGGCGATCGGGCTGTACGCGCGCCGCGGTGCCCTGCGCACGCTGCGCGCCGTCGCCGCACGGATCCCCTACGCCGGCGCGTGGAACGCGACCGGGCACCCGGCGCTCGCGGTGCCGGTCGGCGTCGACCGCGCGGGGCTGCCGACCGCGGTGCAACTGGTCGCGCCGTTCGGGTCCGACGAGTTGCTGCTCTCGCTCGCGGTCCAACTCGAGGCCGCCGCTCCCTGGGAGGCACGCCGGCCGGCGCTGGCGCTGCCGTGAGCGATCCGCTCGAACTGCTCGATGTGGCCACCGAGGCGGCGCTGCGCGCCGGCACCCTGCTGCGCGTGCGCTTCGAGGCCGGGCGCGAGCAGCGCATCGCGAGCAAGACGACTCCGACGGATCCAGTCAGCGCGGCGGATCTCGCATCCCAGCACGCGATCCGGGAGCTGATCGCCCAGCGCCGTCCGGCGGATGCCTTCCTCGCCGAGGAGGAGGGTGCCGACCACACCGGATCGAGCGGGCTGCGCTGGGTCGTCGATCCGCTCGATGGGACCGTGAACTTCCTCTACGGGATCCCGCAATGGTGCGTCAGCGTGGCGGTGTTCGACGCGCACGGCGCACTCGCCGGCGTGATCCACGACCCGATCGGGGGGGAGACCTTCGCAGCGCTGCGCGGCGAGCTCCCGAGGCGCAACGGGGTGCCGTTGCCGCGGCGCGACGATCCGGCGCCGGTGATCGGGCAGGCGCTCGTCGCGACAGGGTTCGCCTACGACGAGCGCGTTCGCGCCGAGCAGGGCGAGCTGATCGCGCGGCTGCTGCCGCTGATCCGCGACATCCGTCGCTGCGGATCGGCCGCACTCGATCTCGCGTGGACCGCGATGGGTCGCTACGACGCGTATTTCGAGCGGGGCGTAAAGCTCTGGGACATCGCCGCCGGGGTGCTCGTGTGCGAGTGCGCCGGGCTCGGCGCGCGCACGATCGAGGACGGGATCCTGGTGGCGCCGGCACCGCTTCTCGATCGGCTGGCGGAGATCATCGCCGGGGGCCTCGGCGGGGACGCCGCGCCAGGGCCGCGCGGCCCCGCCTGAGAGATCGCAACGCCGCCGAGAGCGCCGGCGTGTATCGTGCGCGCGCTGTGAGGGACCCGCGACGATGAAGAGCAGCCTTGAGATTGCGCAGGAGGCGCAGCTGCAGCCGATCGATGAGATCGCACGCCGCGCCGGCCTCACCGCCGATGAGATCGAGCTCTACGGGCGCCACAAGGCGAAGATCTCGCTGTCGGTGCTCGAGCGGATGCAGTCGGCACCCGACGGCAAGCTCGTCTGCGTCACGGCGATGACCCCGACGCCGCCCGGCGAGGGCAAGACGACCACGCTGGTCGGCCTGACCCAGGGCCTCGGGCACATCGGTCGCAACCCGGTCGCCTGCCTGCGCGAGCCGTCGCTCGGCCCGGTGTTCGGCGTCAAGGGCGGCGCCGCCGGCGGCGGCTACGCCCAGGTCGTTCCGATGGAGGACCTGAACCTGCATTTCACCGGCGACATTCACGCCGTGAGCGCCGCCAACAACCTGCTGGCGGCGCTGCTGGACTCCTCGATCCATCACGGCAATCCCCAACGGATCGATGCGCTGCGGATCGTCTGGCGGCGCGCCATCGACATGAACGACCGCGCGCTGCGCAACATCATCGTCGCGCTCGGCGGGACCGCCAACGGCTATCCGCGCGAGACCGGCTTCGACATCACCGCGGCCTCGGAGGTGATGGGGATCCTCGCCGTCTCGCGTGACCTGCACGACCTGCGCCGTCGCCTCGGCGCGATCACCGCGGCCTACACCGCGGAGGGCGAGCCGATCACCGCCGAGGATCTCGGCGCCGGCGGAGCGATGACCGTGCTGCTGAAGGAGGCGATCAAGCCGAACCTGGTGCAGACGCTCGAGGGGCAGCCGTGCCTGATGCACTGCGGTCCGTTCGCGAACATCGCGCACGGCAACAACTCCTTGCTCGCCGACCTGATCGGGCGCAAGATCGGCGACTACGTCGTCACCGAGTCCGGCTTCGGGTCGGACATGGGCATGACCAAGTTCTTCGACATCGTCTGCCGCATGGGTGATTTGCGGCCCAGCGCCGTCGTGCTCGTCGTGACGGTGCGTGCGATCAAGCACCACGGCGAGGGCGACGACGACGCAGCGCTTGAGCGGGGCATGGCCAACGTGCACAAGCACCTGGAGAACGTCGCGGCGTTCGGGCTGCCCTGCGTGGTCGGCGTCAACCGCCGCGCCGGCGACAGCGACGCGGAC
>Ga0209415_10013127_pt1 | contig 13709 bp, 14 predicted proteins | sample PeaSoiSIISIP2007_FD_187696 | JGI IMG/M metagenome (GOLD analysis project Ga0209415, IMG submission 187696) | Peat soil microbial communities from Weissenstadt, Germany - SII-SIP-2007 (SPAdes) (version 2) | ecosystem: Environmental > Terrestrial > Soil > Wetlands > Peat | place: Germany... | reverse complement strand
CGAATCCGTGGTTCATGGCGGAAACGAAGATGTTGTTGATGTCCAGCATCCTCCAGACGCCCGCGCCGTCCACCACCCGCTTGTAGAATTCCCACTCGGTGAGGGTGGACCCCGAGAAGGCCGCGTAGCTCGAGAGGTTCTCGATCCCGAAGGGGACGGGAAGCAGACCTTGGACGATTTCCGCCCGCCGGGCGGCGTGGTCCGCGATCTCCTCGGTGAACGGGGTGGGAAGGAGGTCGTGCGATCGCCAGGCGTCCAGGCGCGTCCAGCACAGGTGGTCGGAGAAGCAGGGCGCGTCCAGGTGTTCGGCGAGCGCTCCCACGCGACGGACGTGGTCCAGGTCCAGGGGGTCGGTCCCCAACAGGTCCAGCGAGACTCCGTGCAAGGCCACGGGCCGCAGGCTCCGGGCCTTCTCCAGGTTCGACGCCGGAACGGGGCCGGTCCCCAGGTAGTTCTCGGCGATCACTTCGAAGAAGTCGACCCCGGAAGGATCCAGGAACGCCTCGGCGAAGTGGGGGGGGCGCAAACCCACCCCCACGGCGTCCCGGGCGAACTTCCGGATTACATCGTGGCCTTGAGTCCGTGGCATGACGCCGTTCCCTTGCAGGAAAGCTGGGTGGCCTTGTCGGCGTGGAAGTAGACGCCCTTGCAGGAATTCTTGCCCGAGCAGGAGGTCTTCTCCACCTTCATCCCCGCCGCCTTGGCGGCACTGGTGAATTCCTTCTCGGACGTCGCCGCCATCATCTTCGCCATGGGGCTCGCGGAATCGACCGCTGCTCCCTTGGCCGAATCCGTTCCGCCGCAATGGCCGGTGCCGGAACAGGAGCGGTCCTCCTTGGACATGGCGCTGTCATGGGCCATGCCCTTGCAACATTTCTTGCCCTTGCAGCCCTTCTTCTCCATCTTGGTGGAGTCGCAACCCTCCGCGTGGAGGGGACCGGCGGCGAGGCCGGTCGCGAGACCGGCGAGGGCGAGGGCGGACAGGCGCGTGCGCAGGACGGTGTTCTTCATGGGTGATCTCCATTGGACATTGTGGCAGGATTCCGAGGCCCGGAAGCATCGGTCGGCGTGGCACCGATCGTTCGGTACCCGAGCAAGAGTCGCGAGGACCGGCGCCGTTCTTACAATGAATCTCATAATTCTTCTCAAAGTTTTGCGGGGGGTATCTTTCGGGCAATGGCGGACACGTCGGTCGATTTCCAGTTGCGGCTGGCCGAGCATCGTCCTTGGCTCCTGCGCCAGGCCCGGTGGCGTCTGGGTGCGCAGTCCGCCGCCGCCGAGGACGTGGTCCAGGAAACCCTGGTTGCGGCCTGGAGCGGGGTCGAGCGGCTGCGCGGCGAGGTCACCCGAGGATGGCTGGCCGGGATCCTGCGCCACAAGGTGGTCGATCACTGGCGACGCACTCCGCCGGACGAGGTGGATCCCTGTCCGACCTGCGGCGAGGACCTTTTCGACGGCACAGGCCACTGGAGGGAACCCGTGGCCTCCTGGGGGAATCCCGAGGAAGCGCTCCACGCCGAGGGATTCTGGAAGGTCCTGGAGATCTGCGCGCGGATCCTACCGGAGCGGATGTACAGGGTCTTCGTCCTGCGCGAGGTGGAGGAGATGGACGTCTCCGGCATTTGCCGGGAATTGTCGCTCTCGGAATCCAACTGCCACGTGCTCCTGCACCGGGCGCGGCTGCGGCTGCGCGGTTGCGTGGGCGAGCGGTGGGGTCGGTCGTGAACCCGCCCTTCGGGATCATCCGCTGCCGGGAAGCGAGCGAACTCCAGTCGTTGGCGCGCGACGGGCGTCTTTCCCCCAAAGGCCGCGCCGCGCTGGTCCTGCACCTCGCCATCTGCGTGCACTGCCGCCGATGGGGTCGCCAGATCGGATTCCTGGGAAGGGCCTTCCGCGAGGCCACCGAAAGGGAGGGCGCCGACGGCGCCTGACGAACCGGGAGGCGGGTCAGAGCAGGATGTAGCCGAGCAGGAAGTTGGAGATGAGGATGGAGACCGCCGACGCCTGGACGGACTGCTCGATGGCCCGGCCCACCCCTTCCGCGCCGTTTCGTGCGCGGATGCCCGAGTAGCATCCGAAGGCGGTGATGATGAAACCGAACACCACGGCCTTGATCAGCGCCACGAACACGTCCCAGTCGTCGTAGAAGAATCGGACGCCCTTCCAGAAGAGGCTCGGTTCCATGCCCTTGAAGGCCATGGCCACGCCCAGCGCGCCCATGAGCCCCACGAAGGCGGAAAGGATGCAGAGGACGGGAAGCATCACAAGTCCGGAGAGGATGCGCGGGGCCACCAGGAACTGGTGGCGGTCCAGGCCCAGGACGTCCATGGCGTCCAGCTGTTCGGTGACGGCCATGGAGCCCAGCTCCGAGGTCATCCCGGCCCCGGTGCGTCCTGCCACGACCAGGGCCGTAAGGACCGGGCCCATCTCCAGCATGATGGACTTGCCGACCGCGGTTCCCAGGAACGTGAGGGGGATGTAGTCCGAGAACAGGTAGGCCGCCTGCCAGGCGGTGACGGCGCCGGTGAACAGCGAAGTGGTGGCCACCAGCGGGATGGAACTGATGCCGATGGCGTACATCTGCTCCACCGTGAAGTGGGGATGCCGGTAGAATTTCCAGCCCGCGAAGGCGGTCTGGCCCAGGAATTCCAGGAAATCGAAGATGGTCTCGATGGCGCCCAGGATCCAGTTTCCCACCCAGACCACGAGCCGGTCGATTCCCGAAAGGATGGCGCCCAAGGGCTGCAGCAGGAGTCCTGGGCTGTCGTTCATCGAAAGCGAAGATAGATCGAAGGCCGAAGGCCGCCCTGTCCGGTTCCCATACCCCCGCATTGAACCATATCACCGGAGGGGGTGCAAAGGAAACGGCGAAGACCAGGTCTTCGCCGTTGGAAGGGAACGGAAGTCCGTCCCGGGAAGGACTCGATGCCGGCTCAGGTGGCGTAGGTGTCGATGTTCTGGCCGGTGGTGCCGGAGGGGTCCGGGGGAGGAGGAGCGTTGTTCTTGAAATCCGACTGGAGCGTGGAGAAGGCGGACTGCGCATCGGTCAGGCTGCCGGAGCTCAGCGCCGTGGCCAGCGCCTTGAAATCGGACTGGATTCCGTTCGCCGCGCTGCTGCCGCTGCCGTCCGTCGAGGAGTCGGTGGAACCGGCGCCCGATCCCTTGTGGTGGTGGTGGTGGTGGCCCTTCCCGGACTGCTGGAGCGCCGCGAAGGCCTGTTGGGCATCCTGCAGATTCCCGTTCTTGAGGGCGTCCGCAAGAGCCTGCATGGGGTTGGAGGAACTGCTCGAGCCCGACGCCGAAGTGGAGGAGGACGCGCTGCCTCCCGGTCCGTTCTGGATATCGGTCTGGATGCTGGCGAACGCCGTCTTCGCGGAGCTCAGGTCGCCGGAACTCAGGGCCTTCGCCAGACTCTGGAAGTCCTTTCCGAGTTGGCCACCCGGCATGTTGTTGCTGGTGGCCGCCGTGGTGTAGGCCGCGGTGCTCGCGCCGATGCTGTCGATGCTCATGGAGTACCTCTTGACTTGCGTGGATGACGGTGCCGAGGTTTCGAGTCTACGATCCCCGGAGGCCACAGGGCGAGGCCTCTCTCCAGCCCGCGTATCGGAATGGATTGCAGGGAGCTGTAAACAATTCGCGGGCCAGCCCGCTTTCCCGGCTCCCCAGGTCTCTCTCGGAGGCGGGCACCCGGCAATCCACGTCCCGGTGCGCGGCAAATCCAGGCCGCTGGAAGGGAAGGACCCGACCCGCTCCCGTCGCGAGGTGCTAAGCTTGGCGGGCAAATGGAGTCCTACCTGGAACGCCTCGACGAACGCGCATCTGCCCTGCAAGTCCAGCTTTCGCCGTTGGTATCGGCCCTGTCCGAAGCCCGATGCCTCCCGGAATTCCGAGAGGCGATGCGACACGATCTCCTGTGCATCCAGGTCCTGCTTGGGTACACCTGGGATCGCATCGGCGAGCGGGAACTGGCGGCCCTGGCCGCCCTGGACTGGGCGCTGGTGCAGAGCCTGGGCCTCGGGGCCAAGATCCAGCAGCTTTCGGTGCGGGGCGATTGGGTGGCCCAGTCCTTCCTCGAAGCCGAATTGGAGCGGTACAGGTTCCTCCTGAAGGAACACGGCGGGGAGACGCGTTTCCAGGTCCCGCACTGGGCCCGGTCGTTCGAATCCAATCCCGTGCTCTCCGACGGCCTCTCGCGCCTGGCAACCGGACTCTACGCCTACTACACCCTCGTGGTGCGCCTGGACGGCAAGGTGGACGACCGGGAAACCAGGGGATTCCAGGCGTTCTGGGCGGGATACAAGGCGCTGAAGTCGACGGATCCCCCACCCGTCCAAGCCCATCTCTCGACACCCGCCGGATCCGGTGGCGAGGAGGCGAAGGCCCCCGCCACGGCACCACCCGAACGCGTGCCCCGTTTCGTTCCCCAGGCCTGGGGGATCGACGGATCGGCGCCGGTGGAGTCCGTGCCTTCCCGAGGGCCCGGTCCCAAGACCCCGTCGGTGGAGGAATCTTCGTCCCCGGGCGGTCCCCCCGCACCGCCGCCCGTTCCGACCGCGGCCGCGCGCGCGACCGAGCTGGCCTCCGCGCTCTCCGAACTGGACGGCCTGGTGGGCCTCGCCTCCGTCAAGGAGGATGTCCGGAAATTGTCCAATCTCCTGAAGGTCCAGGTCCTGAGGCGCGAACGCCACCTGGCCGAGGTTCCCGTGAGCCTCCACGTGGTGTTCACGGGCAACCCCGGAACGGGCAAGACCACCGTGGCGCGGCTCTACGCTCGCATCCTCAAGGGGCTCGGGCTGCTGGAACGCGGCCACCTGGTGGAGACGGACCGCGCCGGGCTGGTGGCCGGCTACATGGGGCAGACGGCGGAGAAGGTCGACGAGATCGTGAAATCCGCCCTCGACGGCGTCCTTTTCGTGGACGAAGCCTACGCGCTGACCACCGGCGACTCCGCGGACTACGGGAAGGAGGCCGTGGCGGCGTTGATCGCGCGCATGGAAACCTTCCGGGCCCGGCTCGTGGTGGTGGTGGCGGGCTACGGTCCCGAGATGGAGACCTTCCTGGAGTCCAATCCCGGGTTGCGTTCGCGGTTCCCCCACGTCTGGGACTTCCCGGACTACGACCCCGGGGAGATGGAGAAGATCTTCCTGTCGCTCTGCGGGCGCTACCAGCTCGAATTGGCGCCGGGCGCGATGGACGCCCTCGCTTCCCGGCTGAAGTCGCTCCACGAGGGCAGGGACGGCTCGTTCGGGAACGCGAGGGCGGTGCGCAACCTCTTCGAGGCCGCGGTTTCCCGGCAGGCCGACCGGGTGGCCGGAGGTCGGGATCTGTCCGACAAGGCGCTGTGCTCCGTCGAGGCCTCCGACCTGGAAGCCTGAGGTTCAGGCCAGGTCGTTCAGATCCCGTTGCCGCAGGGTCCTCGCCAATCCGCGGGAGCCGAGGTCGCGGGCGATGGCCTCCTGTTCCGTCTGTCCGGGCGTGGGCACGAAGAGGCACCGCGGACCCAGGAGGCCCAGGGCTTCGAGGTCCATCACGGTGGAATAGCCGCCACGGCTGACGATTTCCGTCGCCCCCAGGAGAGCCGCCGCGAGCGCCTCCGATCCCAGGTGGGACGCCTCCACCGTGGTTCCGCCACCCGGAACATGCACCGGAGGGAGGTCGGGGCGTCCGCGCACCAGGAGGTGCCGACCGGGTCGGCGGGAGAAAAGCTCGCGCAACAGGTTCTCGAAGTCCGTCCGCGTCGGTTCCGGTCCGCTCACGACGCCGACGGTGGTCCAGGGGCCGGACCACGGGGGATCCCGTTCCGCGGCCTCGAACCGGGAAAGGGGACCCAGGTAGCGAAGCGGAGGAAATCGGGAAGGCCTGCGGGGGTGTCCCAACCGACCGGACAGGATCCGACCGGATTCCCGATCCGGGATCCAGATTTCGGAGAATGCGCGCACCATCCGCGCCATGGAACCCTCTCCGAGGTCTTCGGCGAACCCGAGCCCGAAGGGCGGGGCGGGACGGAGCTGGTGGGAAACGATGACGGAACGGACCCCGCGCATCGCGCATCCGAACCGGTTGTCGGAAAGGACCAGATCGAAATTCCCCCGGCTCCACGAGGCCACCAGCGCGGCCTCCGCACGGATCGTCCTGCGTAGGCGGGGCAGGGAGAGGAGCAGGGAGGGAACCAGCATGGGACCCGGCAGGTAGCGCACGCCGTAGTCGGGCAGTTCGCGCAGTTCCAGGTGCGGGAATTCCTTCCTCCACCAATCCGCGGACCTCCCGTTGGAGGCCAACACCACCTCGCATCCTCGCGACATGAGTTCGCGGACCAGCGGAGTGGTGCGGGCCACGTGCCCGAGCCCCCAATCCAGCGCGCAGACCAGGGCGCGGCGGGGTTGGACGTCGTCGGGAAGAACATCGGACATTTCGATCCCCCCTTGGATCCTGGTCTCCACACATTCCCTGGCAGCGACCAAATCTAGCCGAGCGGGGGCCCCGGTGGGCGGGGATGTCGTCGCCAGGGGACCGATCGCGGCCGCCCGATTTTCTTTCTTTCGGGAAAGCAAGGAGAACAGCGCAACCATGTCGATCCACGCATACCTCGGCAACCTTCCCGTCCTGGCGAGAGGCGCATGGATCGCCCCGGGAGCCCACGTCGCCGGCAGGGTCCATCTCGGAGAGGACGTCTCGGTCTGGTTCAACGCGGTCCTGCGCGCCGACATCAACACCATCTCGATCGGGGCGCGATCCAACATCCAGGACAACACGGTGATCCACCTGGCCGACGATTTCGGCGTCGTGCTCGGCGAAGACGTGGTGGTGGGGCACTCCGCCATCCTGCACGCCTGCACCGTGGGGAACAACGTGCTGGTGGGGATGGGTTCCATCGTCATGGACGGCGCCGAGATCGGGGACGACTGCGTCATCGCCGCCGGCGCGCTGGTGCCCCCGGGGAAGAAGATCCCCGCGGGTTCCCTGGTCGTGGGAGCGCCGGGCAAGGTCGTGCGCGAGACCACGCGGGCCGAACGCGATTCCAACCGGGCGATGGCCCTCAAGTACATGCGCATCAAGGACGCCTACCGCGGCGACGGAGACGGCTCCCTCTAGCATTCCCGCTTGGTAACTTGGAGGGCATGGTCCCCTCCAACGCCAAGACCGGAGTTCGCTGGTTGCGTCGGCTGTGGTGGGTGGCCATCCCCGTGCTGCTGGTGGGCCCCGACTTCTGGGTGCTTTTCCAGGGGACACCCCTGGTCCGCGCCATGGAAACCATGCCGGTCCCGGGAGTGATCCTGGTCCCCGGTGCCTCGGTGCTGCGCAACGGGAAGCCGAGCACGGTCCTGCGACAGCGCGTGGAGGCGGCACTCGGGGCCGCGAGGCGTTGGCCGGACGCCCGCATCGTGCTGTCCGGAACGGCGGTGCCGGGCGGCTACGACGAGCCCCGCGCCATGCGGAAGTACCTGGTGGAACACGGGGTCGACAGCGCGAGGCTGTTCCTCGACAAGCAGGGAACCAGCACCCGCTCCAGCGTGGCGGACCTCGGGAGGCCCGGTGGCGCCCTGGTGATCGTCTCCCAGGAATGGCATCTCCCGCGCGCCTGCTGGCTGGCCCGGCATGCCGGCTGGGACGTGCACGGCCTTGCCGCGGGAACGGACGCTCCCGTCGGATGGGAGAACATCCTCCGGGAGCATCTGACCCGGACCGCGAATTTCTGGGAATGGATTTTCCGCAGCGCGCACCCCCAGGTAGTATCGTTTCCGCCTACAACGCGATGAACGCTTCCACTGTCGGCTTCGGGCCCGGCCTTCGATACGGATTTCTCGTCAACCCCGTGTCGGGCAGCGGCCGGGGGAGGTTGGTCCACGACCAGCTTCCGGCGATCCTCGACGGACTAGGGCTTCCGCGATCCTCCTGGTTCAGCGAGCTCACCGTTTCCAGGGGGGTTCCGGAACAATCCCGACGGATCCTGTCCGAATGCGACAGGCTGGTGGTTGCCGGCGGGGACGGGACCATCGGGCAGGCCCTGGAGGGGATGAGGCTCTCCAACCGGCCCGACGTCGCTTTGGGGGTCGTTCCCCTGGGCACCGGAAACGACCTGGCGCGCGAACTCCGGCTCCTGGACGTGTTCCGGGACAAGGGCCTTCCCGAACTGGTCCGCACCCTTCTCGAGGATCGCATCTCGCCGCTGGACCTTTGGGACGTGGGGGGGCGGGCGGTCCTGGCCAACTACCTGTCCTTCGGTTCCGACGGCTGGGTCACGGAGGTGTTCGGGAGATCCCGCGACCTGAGCGAAGCCAGGCACAGCACGCTCGGGATCAAGCTCGCGTACGCCCGCGCCGGCATCGGCAGCCTGGCGCGGCACCTGCCGCCGAGCTTCCGGATCCGGGCGCGACTGGCCGACGGCTCGATCCTCGACCGCGGGTTCGGCGGCCACCGCTCCCTGCTGGCCCTGAACGTGGGTTCCTACGCCTCGGGACTCCTGAGACCCGTCCGCACGCGGGCGGACGACGGACTGCTGACCCTGATGTCCATCCCGCACCTGTGGAACTATCCTGTCATCGTGGCCACTTCCGCGTTTCCCAGGCTCCAGGGATTCTTCCAGAGGCGGATGCTCCTGTTCTGGCAGGCCACCTCCTTCGAGGCCGCATGGGAGGGACCGAACGCGGTGCAGGTCGACGGGGAAGGCCGACGCGACCTGCTGTCGTCCGGACGTCTGGAGGTCTCGCACGCCGGCCGCGCGCGACTCCTCTCGGGGAGCGGGGCTTCATGACGGATTCCGTTCAATTGGACTGGAGGCGGATGGAGGAGGCCGACATCCCCGCCGTGTTCGTCCTCGACCACCATTGCCAGGGACACCCCTGGACCCCCGGGAACTTCCGCGAAGAGCTCGCCCGCGGGGAAGACGGCTACGCACGCGTCCTGGAAGAGCCCGGAGTGGGGATCGTCGGGTACCTCTGCGCCTGGTTGGCCGCCGACGAGCTGCACATCGGGACCCTGGGGGTGGACGTCGAACTGCGGCGCAAGGGCTTGGGGTACGGGATGGTTACCCAGGCGCACCGCTGGGCTGGCCACCGGGGGGCGACGCTCGCCCACCTCGAGGTCAGGGCTTCCAACGCGGCCGCCCTGGCGCTCTACTCCAAGCTCGGATACCGCCGGGTCGGCGTGCGCACCGGCTACTACGTGGACAACGGCGAGGACGCCCTGCTCCTCCTTTGCGATCTGGCCGTCGCGGCGCCGGGGACCTCCGCTTGACGGGGATCCGCGGCATCGAGGCGGCGCTGTTGGCGCTGTTCGCCGCCACCGTGGGATCCACGGCCGCCATCTACCGCCTTGTGGACAGGATCCGTCGTTCCAAGCGCGACCTGGAAGGGATCTTCGACCACGTGGACCCGATGGCCGTGGTGGACCTGGATCTGCGCGTCCTCAGGGCCAACAGGCCGTTCGCCGAGCTCTGCGGGAAGACGTTCCGCGAACTCCTCGGGCGCTCCCTCTCCGAACTGGCTCCGTTCCTCGAACCCACCTTCCCCCTGTTCCTGGAATGCATGGACCAGGACCGGGCAGCGGGGCCGATGGAACTGCCGGAGCGGAAGGGATCGGTCCTGGAGGTGCACGCCTTCCCCCTCGGAGCGGGTGCCCGGGGCCGGGCGATCCTGCGGGTGCGCGACGTGACCGATCTCTCCTCGGCGCGGCGCGAGCTGGTGGACCGCAACACCTCGCTGGGTCGGCTCACCGACGCCTTCCAGGCGGAAGTGGAGATGGCCCGGGAAATCCAGCGGGCCCTCCTCCCCAAGGACCTCCCCAGGATCGACGGTCTCGTGTGCAGGGTGCGCTACCAGCCATGCCGCCCCATCGGAGGGGATCTTTACGACGTCAGCATGCTGGACGAACGGCATCTTTGCCTGTTCCTGGCGGACGTCTCCGGACACGGGCTTCCCGCCGCGTTCGAGGCCGCCCTCGTGCGAATGAGCCTCCTGAACCACGCGTTCCCGGACGCCGGGCCGGCCAGGATCCTCGAAGGGATGAACCACGACCTGTGCCGCAGCCTTGTCCTGGGCCACTACGTCACCGCCTTCCTGGGCATCCTCGACCTGGAAACATTGGAACTGCGCTATTGCAGGGCGAGCCATCCCCGTCCTGTGGTTTTCCACGCGGACGGCACCCGCGAATCGCTGGGTGCCAGGGGGCTCTTCCTCGGGATCGTGGAGCAGGGCCGCTACGAGGAGGATTCGATCCTCCTGGCCCCGGGGGACAGGCTGTGCCTCTTCACGGACGGCTACTACGAATCGGCGACGCTCGAGGGTCGGCGCCTCGGCTACAAGGGGTTCGTGGGACGCATCCCGTCCGACGTGGAGGTGGATCCGGAACCCGCGCTCCAGGCCGTGGAGGAGGAATTTCCGGGAATGTCCGAGGATGGTCGGGACGACGACCGGACATTCCTCGCGCTGGACGTGCTCTCCCGGACGCGGGACCGACCCGCGGTGTTGCGGCGGTTTCCGCCCTCGTCCGAACCCTTGATCCACTCGTTCCGCACCCCGCACGAGGCCTGGGACCTGGTGGACGAGCTGCGGGCGGAACTGGAGAGGGAGGGATGGTCGATGCGGGACGCCCGGCGGGTCCAGCTCCTGGCCTCGGAACTGTGCGTGAACGCCGTGGCACACGGACTCCACGACCGACCCGCCGCGCGCGCCTTCTGCGCCTGGCTCCTGCGGGGAAGGGAGGTCCTCGTCTCCGTACACGACGAAGGTCCGGGGTTCGATGTCGATTCCGTTCCCGACCCACGCGATCCCGGGAACCTGGGGATGGACCACGGAAGGGGGATCTTCCTGGTTCGGCGGATGTCGAACGACCTCTGGTTCGACGACGGCGGAACCACGGCCACCTTCCGCCTCGTGCGCACGACGGGGGCCTGAGGTGGGCCGGAGCAATCGACGCTTCGCAGGGATCCTGGCACTCGTCGCGATCCTCTGGACGGGAATCTCCGCCCTGAGGGCAGGGGTTTTCCGCGGGCGGGATCCGATGCCCGCCCACGTCCGGCACGCCATGGTCCTCGATGGCCAGGGGCCCTCCGGATCTCGCGCCCTCGAAGGTCTCCGCCTGTTGCGCGAAGGGCGGACCGACACCCTGGTCCTTTCCGGAGTCGCGATCGGAGGCGGGTATTTCTATTCCATGATCTGGGCGCGGATGCTTCCCCTGACATCGTCCGAACGCGGACGCGTCCTCGAACTACGCTCCGACTGCAACAGCACCCAGGACGAGGCCACCCTGGCGGCTTCCGTGTTTTCCGGCGACGACACCGTGCTGGTGGTCACCAACGCCTTCCACGCCTGGCGAGCCGCCTCCGTCTTCCGACGCCATTCCCGGTCCGGGACCGTGTTCCGCGTCCATTCCGTCGGGGACGAAGTGTGGGACCGCGGCTGGTCGGACCGCGAAGCCCGCAAGATGCGCTTCCTGGAGTGGACCAAGCGCGCCGTCTGGGTCCTGTGGGAGCAGTGGCTTCCCGTCCGCGCGGTGCCGACCTGGCACGAACTCGTCCGCGGGGAGGCGCTTGGACGTTTTCCGCCGCCGGCCTGGACTCCATGACTTCGACCTCGAATCGCACCGGGCGCACACCGCCGGCGGACTCCAGCAACGAACCACACCCTCGAAAGGGGACATGAATGTCCGGGCCATGGGAAAGAAAGATCCGCAAGCGCGATTGGGCTCGCGAACTGCTCGAACTCGTCCACGCGCAGGGCTACGAGGCGTCCACGTTCAAGGAACTGCGCCACATCCTCAACGCCAACCGGGACGAGGTCCCGGCGCTGCAGAACGCGGTGGCCGCGCTCCTGGAGGAAGGGCAGATCCGCATCGGGTCGCGCGACCGCATCCATGCCGCCAAGGAGAGACCCACCCGTGCCGAGCGCAACGCCAAGCGCGAGCGGATCCGGGAGCTCGGGAAGGATCCGACGAAGGTCCATGCCGCCGGCACCGCCAATCCGGAATCCGTCACCACGGGCCCGGGCTCCTGGAAGGGTCCCTCCTGGAAGCAGGTGCAGAAGCTGTTCGCCGATTCCCACGAACTGCCGGGGCCGTTCCCGCAGGCGGTGAAGGAGCAGGCCGAGCGGTTCCGCGAACCGGGCGAGGAGGACATGAAGGGTCGCGTGGACTGCCGTTCCGACGAGGTCTGCACCATCGACCCGTGGAACGCCCACGACCACGACGACGCGGTCGGGGTCGAGATCCTTCCGTCGGGCGGCTGGCGCCTGGACGTGCACATCGCGGACGTCTCCCACTACGTCGCCGAAGGCGGCCCGCTCGACAAGCAGGCCCTCAAACGATCCTTCACCACCTACCTCCCCTGGACCGCGGTGACCATGCTGCCCCAGGGCTTGGCCGCGGACCTCTGTTCCCTGCTGGACGGGAAGGACCGCCTGGCGCTGTCCTGCCGGATGGAAATCTCGGGAGACGGGCACATCCTGTCCTACCGCTTCTTCGAGTCCGCCGTCCGGGTGCGGCGGTTCCTCTCCTACGAGCAGGCGCAGGAGCTCGCGGACAAGGGCGATCCGGCGCTCGTCCGCCTCAAGGATTGTTCGGAGGCCCTGCTCCGGAGGAGACGGCAGGAGCACCTCCTCGAATTCGACATGCCCGAGCCCCGCGTGGTCTTCGACGACAAGGGCGAACCCGTGGACGCGCGGCCGGGAGTGCGGCTGGCTTCGCATCGCTGGATCGAAGAGGCCATGCTCGCGGCCAACCGCTGTTGCGCCAGGCTGCTGGACGAGAAGGGCCTTCCCGGACTCTACAGGGTGCACGAGCCACCCGAGCAGGAATCCCTTTGGACCATCTCCGCATGGGCGGTCGCGCTCGGCCTCCCGCGCTGGAACCCCTCGCGGCGCGCGGACGGCTTGGAGGAGACCAACGTCCGTCCCCAGGCGCAGGAATGGCTCGCCCGGATCCTGGGCAGCGGCGAGATCCCCGCGGGCCTGCAGGGGAAGACGATCCGCTCCATGAAGAAGGCGCGCTACAGTCCGGACTGCCGCGGACACTTCGCCCTGGGTTGGCTGCACTACGCCCACTACACCAGTCCCATCCGCCGGTATCCGGATCTCTGGACCCACCGCGTGATCAAGGAACACCTGAAGACCGGCCAGGTGCCGGGGCGGTGGCCGGCCGCGGTGCGCAGGCTCGCCACCCACGTGAGCGGTCGGGAGGACGCCGTGGTGAAGGCCGAGCGTTCGGGGATCAAGTGCTGCGCGGCGTGGATCCTGAGGGAGAGGCTCGGCGAGGAATTCTCCGCCGAGATCACGGGGATCGAAGCGATCGGGATGTTCGTGCAGCTCAAGGATCCCTGGGCCGAAGGGATGATCCACGTGCGCAGGATGTCGGACGACTTCTACATGCACGACGAGGAGCGCATGGAGTTGAAGGGGCGATCCAACGGGAAGGTCTTCCGCATCGGGGACGTGATCCGCGTCCGGCTCGCGCAGGCCGATCCCGTCCAGGGTTGGGTGGACTTCGAGCCGGTGGTCGATGGACAAGAAGGTCTTCCATCTCCGCCCGCCCGCGCGGCCGCCTCGGCGAGGCGCGCCCGGATCGCCGGTGCCGCCGGGCCCGAGGTCCGCAAGCCGGGGAGGAAGGGCAGGGGGAGACGGCAATGACCGGCGCGCATGGTCGCCGAGGTTCTATCTTTGCCTCCCTCATGCACGAAGCCCAAGTGGTGGAATTGGTAGACGCGGCGGACTCAAAATCCG
>Ga0209415_10013126_pt1 | contig 13710 bp, 12 predicted proteins | sample PeaSoiSIISIP2007_FD_187696 | JGI IMG/M metagenome (GOLD analysis project Ga0209415, IMG submission 187696) | Peat soil microbial communities from Weissenstadt, Germany - SII-SIP-2007 (SPAdes) (version 2) | ecosystem: Environmental > Terrestrial > Soil > Wetlands > Peat | place: Germany... | reverse complement strand
GGGCTGTAGGCCTCGGACCACCCATGTTTCACTTCGGCATGCGCTTCGTCGATCGTCATCCTGAGCGGGGTATGGGCCATGGCGAAGGGGATAAATTCCTTCCAGTGCTTGGGGCGAGTCAAACGGCCGGCGGTTTCGAGGCGCGTGTAGAGCGGAGTCGCGGGCAAGGGCGTGAGCAGTCCAAAGATGGGCAGTCCCGGCGGCCAGGTGCGGACTTGCGCAAGCGTGCGCTCGGCAACGCCGACCGTGTCGTTGTCCATCCCGAAAATAAATGAAGTAATGGCGTAGACATTGCGTTTGGCCAGGCGCTCGAGCACGGCGGCGTATTCGCCAGGCTTGTTGAATCCTTTGTTCACATCTTTGAGATTGGCCGGGTCAATGGACTCCATGCCGATGAACACCCACTTGCCGCCGGACGCGGCGATGAGGTCGCAGAGTTCCTCGTCGCGCAACAGGTTCGCGCTGATCTGTGCCACCCAGTGGACTTGCGCTTTGGCGGCGATGATGTCGCGCAGCAGCGATTTGGTGCGCTTGACGTTGATGGCGAAGTTGTCGTCGATGAAGAAAACGGCGATCTGTCCTTTTTCTTTGCGGGCGCGGGCCTTGAGAAGAAGGAGCTCGTTGACCACGCTCTCGTTGGTGCGGAAGCGAATCGAGTCGCCAAAAAATCCCGTGACCGTACAGAATTCGCACCCGTAGGGACAGCCGCGTCCGGATTCGACGGGGATGATACGGAACGTTCCCCAGCCCCCGCCGATTTTCTCCAGTAGCGGAAATGCGGCTTTGGGAACGAGATTGAACTGGGTGAGATCGATCGAGTCCCAGGGAATAACCGGGTACTGTTTCAGCGAAGGCTTGCTTTCTTTGCCGGCGGCGTCGACCGGCGCGTAGATGTCTTTAAGCTGGCCGGCGACCGCGTCGTTGACGATCTGCGGCCAGGTTTCGTCGGCTTCGCCGAGAGCAACCGCGTCGGCGTGGCGGGGACCACCGTCACGGCCGAGAGCCTCATCGGCGAGCTCAGTGACGTGAGGTCCACCCATCACGACGCGAACTCCGGTGGCTCGGATGGCGTCGGCGATCCGGTAAGCCTTGGCGATCATGCGGGTCATGGCGCCGATACCGACGAGATCAATCTTTTCGTCGCGGACGTATTGCGCGATTTGAGCCTCGTTCATAGGCTGGGCGTTGCCGTCGATGAGCAAGACTTCGTGGCCGGGAGGAGTGAGCGACTTGAGAAGGAACATCCACAAGTGCGGCATGAAGTTGCGGGTCACACCATTGTCAGGGTTATAGAGCAGAATTCTCATGACAGCTCCTCCTTCAGAGGTCGTGCGTGCTTCACGCCGGGGCCGTCACGAGCGAACGCCGAATTGGCAGGGTTAGCTTGTGTCTTGCAATTATGCTGGTTGGGTTTCCCAGTGTTGGGTCGAATTGTACACCTAAAAGCGGGAGCGTCGAGTGTTTTATCACGGATCAGGGGACCATGGCCGTCATCGATTCCCGAAGCAGGAACAACGCAGAGTGGGGAGTGACTGCCCAACGTGGCAAAGTCAAAAGGCAGCGGGCAAAGCCTGCCCTGAGCGAAGTCGAAGGGAGGCCCGCTCCACACAGCCCGCTCCACATTGGCCCGAGTCCTACACTTATTTTACCGGCTGTCGTTGCGACACCAGCCAGCCTTCGGCTTCGGAGAATTCGCGGAAGACGCGCAGGGCGGTGAAGTAATCCTGTGCCAGTACTTCGAACACGCGAAGCATTCCGAAGAGGGCGGGGCGCTCAGCCACCACGGCGCATAATCCGAAGCGGACCTTAGCGCGAAGCCGGCCCAGTTCAACCGTAACTGCCTCGAGTTGCCCGCGTTCGGGTAGGGTCTCTACGTAACGCAGGTCCAGCAGGACGTCCAGACGATCAGGGCATGCGGGGTCGCGAGCCAGATCGCGAAAGTGCGCCGCCACCTCCTCCAGCGTGACCTGTCCGACACACTGGGTGCGTATCAATCGCTCGTTCGCATCAATGGTATACGTGACCATGGCTGAACCTGCTTGCCAGGTTAGGAAATTTTCTCAGAAGCGTCGGGATGGAGCAAACGGAAAAGGATCTGGCCGTTCGAGCCGTAGGATTTTGGGGTGATGCTACTTGTAAAACAACAATTTAACGATCAAGGCCAGAAGGACTCCCCATGCTCCGAGCAATGCGTTGTACTCGCGATGCTGCATGTACAGGGCCAGGGAAAATTCCGAGACGTCCGCTGGAGAAACCGAGTGTGGCGTAAGCCTGGGCAATATTCGCGGCACGCTTCTCGCGTAGTCGGCGAACTCTGGGAACTTCTGCCGCAGGAACTCTTCTTCATCGCGGATCACGGGAAGATAGATGGCGAAGAACATTACAACGAGCAAAACACCTACCCACCAACTGCGCGCGGCAACGGCGAACCCAACGCCCACCAGCAGAGATCCCAGATACAGCGGATTTCGTGTGTAGGCATAAGGTCCGGACATGGCTAAAGCTTCATTCTTCCGCACGTGCCCCGAGGCCAGCGCGCGCGTCACCAGACCCGGCACGGTCAACAACAAACTCCAAAGCAAGAACCGCCATGACGGTCGAGCCAGCCAGAGATAACACAGCGCGAACAGGAATCCCAGAGGCACGCGGATGCGGCGGGCAATGCGCGACCACTCAGTCATGAACGTTAGCCATCCTTGAGTCCGGTCGTCATCCCGGGCGGTAGCATTTTTCATCGCGGCGGAGGAGCCTGTCCTGAGCCCGCCGAAGGAATCTCAGTCTTCTCTGCTTCGGCGCGTCAGCCACATCGTGGGTGATTACGCCGACAGGGCTTTGGGCAAGACTATAGCAACAGTCTGCGTGCCGCGGCCACCACCGCGTCAGCTTCGATCTCGAGCAATCCTGCGTCAGGCTGCGGACTACGCGCATGCGTAGTAGCGCTGGCCGGATTCCGCAGCACCATGCTTCGCGTGTCGTAGGGGCCGTTGCGCGCCGGGTCCGTCGGGCCAAAGATGGCCACCACGGGAATACTCAGCGCCGCCGCCAAATGCAGCGGACCGGTGTCTCCACCAATGAATAAGAGCGCGCGCCGTGTGAGTGCAATCAGTTCGGTGATCGTGCAGTCCATCGCTTCCGCCGCGCCGCCACTGGCGGACTGGGCGGCTTGTGCCAGTTCGCGCTCTCCGGGGCCGTAGTTAAGAATTGTACGCAGCCCAAGCGCAGCCAATTCGCTCGCCACTCTGCCGTAACGCTCCGCGGGCCACCGTTTCGCGCCCCAGCCCGCACCGGGATTCAGAATGGCAAAATCGGCAATATTTTTCTCTGCGAGGCGCTGGCTAATTCGCGCCTCCACCGCCGGATCGCGAGGCAATTCCACACGCGGCCGCTTCGTCTTGCCTTGCGTGATCGCCTCTGCCACAGATAGTTGTTGCTCGATGACATGCGCACCCTGCGTGATGATTTTGCGCGTGTACCACAGGCTTGCAGGAGATTCGCGTGGTTCAGCCGCTCCGTAGACAGCGGGCGCCCCCGACCAGCGCGCCAGCACGGCAGAGCGAATGGCTCCCTGCAGATCGACGGCAACGTCGTAATGCGCGGCGCGGACATCGTTCCAGACTTTCGCAATGCTTTGCGCCGTCGAGAGCGAAAAGAAGGACTTCCTCCAGCCCACCAGGTTGACGAGGTGCACCCAGTCGACCAGTGGACGCTGCGCCGAGCGCGGGCCGCGCAGCGGTGTGCCCGGCGCACACAGGAGTTCAACCCAGCGTTGTTCGATCAGCCAGCCAATCATCGCCTGCGGAAACGCCGCGCGCAGCGCCTGGGCTGCAGGCAACGTATGAATCACGTCGCCCATGGAACTCAGGCGCACGATGAGGATTCGTTCGATGCCGCCGTCTGGTAGATCGGCCTTCAAGACTGCCTCGGCGACAGCCGCGAGCGAATGATCCCGCTGGTCGAGTGATCTTTTGGGTCGCCGACGATGGCGACGCGTCCGCCATACTCCATGACGACATCGCGCTCGGGAACGGATTCCGCGGTGTAGTCGGTGCCTTTAGCCTGGATATCGGGTCGTATCTCGCGGATGATGGCCCGCACATCGAGTTCCAGAAAAACCACGACCGCGTCTACATCCGCCAGAGCCGCGACAATCTCGGCGCGCTCCTGCTCGGGCATGATCGGCCGTCCCTCGCCTTTGAGCGCCCGCACCGATTCGTCCGAATTGACGGCAACCACCAGCCTCCCGCCGAGCGCCTTCGCTCCACGCAGATAACGCACGTGGCCCACGTGGAGAAGATCGAAGTTGCCGTTGGCCAGGGTGATGCGCTCTCCGGCATGCCGCCATTGCTCGACCTGCGAGCGCAGTTGGCTGCGGTTGAGAATCTTGCTGTTTCCGCTCTGGATGTTGTCGGTCACTTTAGTGAGGTCGCGTAGCAGGCGGCGCCTGTTCCAGCGCGTGCAGCAGTTCCTGCTGCGAAACTGTGGCCGTGCCGCGCTTCATCACCACGAGTCCTCCCGCATAGTTGGCGAGTTGCGCCGCTTCTTCGGTGCTGGCTCCCGCGGCCAAAGCCGCGGTAAAAACGGCAATCACGGTGTCGCCCGCACCAGTCACATCGACCACCTGATCGGAACCGAAAATCGGGATGTCCACCGGCTTCTGGCGATGATTGAAAGCGACCATGCCGTCGCGGCCCCGGGTAATAAGCAAGGACTCCAGCTTCATGCGGTTTAACAGTTGATCGCCTGCGGCGACCAGTTTTTCCCAATCCTGTCCGATGCGAACACCGAGCGCTTCCTCGACCTCCGGTTCGTTCGGCGTCGCCGCGGTCACGCCTGAATACTGCAGCAGGCGGTAACGCGAATCGACAATCACCGGGAGCGCTCCCAGCTTGCCTTTTTCGCGCAGCGCATTCAGGATCGCCGGGGTCGCGGCGCCGTAGCCGTAATCAGAGAGCAGCAGCGCGTCCGAGGCGTGCGCGTAGTTCCGCGCCGCCAGGTAGAGCTCGCGGGTCAGGTGAATATTGGGCGCTTCCTGCGGTTCGCGGTCGATGCGCACCACCTGCTGGCGCGTCGTGTGCGCCATCCCGGCCAGGATGCGGGTCTTGGTGATCGTGGCATAGGATTTGTCCTTGAGCACGCCGCTGACCGGAATGTGCTTGCGCCGGAAATGCTTGAGGAGCAGGCGTCCCGGTTCATCGTCCCCCACTACGCCGACGGGCATTACGTTCACCCGCAGGTCGGCGAGATTGTTGACCGCATTCGCGCCTCCGCCGGGCACCACGGTGCGCTCACGATGCTTAAGGATCAGTACCGGAGCTTCACGGGAGACGCGCGAGATTTCGCCGAAAACAAATTCGTCGGCTACCAGATCACCGAGTACGGTAACAGTGATCTTGCTGAATGCTTCCACGATCTTCTTCAGCCGGTCGGCTTCTTTGGGATGTTTGGTCATGTTGAGATAAGGCTGACCCCAGCGACTGCTCGTCCGGATGTACCGCGGGGACTCCCCACGAACACCGGAGCCTGCCCTGAGCGAAGCCGAAGGGACGGCGGCGCTACGAAAGCGATTCTCTCATGCCTTGCGCTTTCGTTCGTTGATGATGCGAAGCATGGTATCCACGGCGTTAGCAGCGTCCTCGATTTCCATTTTGACCGGGACGACCGAGAGCGGAGCCAGCGCGTAAAGATGCTCGCCGAGATTGATGGCGTCTTTCTCGGTAGTGACAAACCCTCCAGCTTCGGCCTGCTGTTTGAGCTGCAGCAATTCACGGACGTCTTTCTCGCTATAGGCGTGGTGATCACGATAGAAGGCTTCGGCGGCTGGCTCGATGTTGGCGGCGCGCAGCTCTTGTACGAAATTCTGGGGACGGGCGATTCCGCAGAAGACGACCGGCCGCGGGGGAACCAGGTGGGGAATAATTCCCCGGCGCATTCGCCACACCAGTTTGCCCTCGAGCGGAAACTTGTCCGGCGCGGCGCCGCTGGCGAGCACAACCGCATCGGCTCGTCCCAGGGAACCCAGCGGCTCACGGAGCCGTCCCGTGGGCAAAAGGCGGTCCTCGGCGTCCTGCGGCGTGACCAGAACGATGTCGAAATCGCGAGCTAGCGCACGGTGCTGGAAGCCGTCGTCAAGAAGATGAAGTTGCGGGACAAACCTGGCCTCGGCCATTCGTCCAGCCTCAAAGCGATCTTCACCCACGAACACGGGCGCCTGCAGCCGTCGTGCGATGAGCAGGGGTTCGTCGCCGAAATCACGGGCCGAGCCAGCGGGATCCACCTCCAGCGCTCCACGAGTCTGGCGGCCATAGCCGCGGGAGAGTACGTCAAACTTGATGCCGCGCGCGTTCAGCAGTTCACCCAGCAGCACCACGAAGGGAGTCTTTCCCGATCCTCCGGTCGAAAGATTGCCCACGCTCACCACCGGCCCGGCCAGCCTTTTAGCGCGAAGAAGTCCGCGGTCGTAGAGCGAATTTCGCGCCCCCACCACGCCGCCGTAAATGTTGGAGAGGGGATTCAATCTCTAGTTTCCGATGCCGCCTTTGCCGTCGATTGGGCCACAAGTGTCTCCAGGGCTTCCACCGTGCGCCGCGTCGCTCCGGTCTGGGAGCGCATGGTTTCGGCTGCGCGCTGGCCCAGTGCGGTGCGCTCAGCCGGGTTTGCCAGAAGCTCCATCAGCGTAAGAGGCAACTCCGCCATGCCCACAATCCTTACTGCGTTGCGGCGCTGGAACAAGTTCACAATGTCACGAAAATTTTCTGTGTGGTTGCCGACTACGATGGCCACGCCGTGTTGCGCCGGTTCAATGATGTTGTGCCCGCCGTGCGGCACCAGGCTGCCTCCGACGAAAGCCACGTCCGCCAGGGCATAGAGCGCGGCCAGTTCTCCGATGGTATCCACGAGCAAGACGGAGCCGGCAAGGGGTTCGCCAGTCCGACTCTCACTCATGCCTTCGGTTTCGCTTGTGCTTTGCCCCCACCGCGTTCGGCGCCAGAAAGGCAGTTCCATCTGCGTGAGCAAGGCGGCCACGGTATCGAACCGCTCGGGATGCCGCGGGGCAAGCATCATCACCGCGCGCGGATGCGCCACCAGTACATTCTCGAAGGCCTTGAGCAGCAGCGGTTCCTCACCATCGACCGTGCTGCCACAGACCAGCACCGGGCCCGCGCCTGACTCGGCCAACGATTTGCGCAGGTCGGTAACAATCGGTGGCGCGGCGGCCAGGGTCATGTCGAATTTGAGATTGCCGGTGACCTGCACGCGATCGGGTGCGGCGCCGATCGACTTCAGGCGGTCGCTGTCTTCCGGGGTCTGGGCCAGGAATAAATCGATGTTTTCCAGTTCTTTTCTTAGTAGCGCACGAAAACGGCGGTAACTGGGCCAGGAGCGGTCGGAGATGCGCGCGTTCACCACGGCAATGCGCGCTCCGCCGGCATGCGCCAGACGCAGAAAATTCGGCCAGAATTCGGTCTCGGCGATCACCACCAGTTTGGGGCGCAGCGCTTGCAAGTAGGGGCGTATGGAGAACGCAAAATCCAGCGGAAAGTAGAAAACGTAGTCTTCTCCGAAACGTTTGCAGGCGAGTTCCTGGCCGGTGTCGGTGGTTGTAGTGACGAAAATCTTGTGTTGCGGGAAGCGGTGGCGCATTTCCTCGACCAGTCCGCTCACCGCCAGCACTTCCCCGACCGAGACGGCATGGACCCAGATTGCGGGCGCCGAAGTCTCGCTGGGACGGCCGATCCGGCTCGGAACCGACCCCAGGCGCTCGGCAAATCCGCGGCGGTATTTGCCGTGGCGCAGCATCTGATAGAGCCAGTAAGGCAGGCTCAGCAGCATCGCGGCGGCCAGTAGAAGGCTGTAGAGAGAATAGATCAAGTGCTGCCATTCTAAATGGCGGGCGTCACTGCCAGGCAACAAGCCAGGCAACCACGGAGCCCAGCCGCAGCCTCTATAATCGAAGCCATGCAGTGCAAAAAGACTTTCGGTTTAGCGGCTCTCCTCCTGATCGCCCTGGGTCTTTCGACCGTTGGCCTTGCGTCCAAGGTTTTCGTCAAACCCGCAGCCCAGGCGGCTAAAACGTATGCCGCGCACGACGAGCACCCCGCGGAGAAAGTGGCGATTGCCGCCGATCCCTACGACACGCCGGAGAAGGCCGGTATTTTTTCAGTCAAGTTCAAGGAGCACGGTTTTCTGCCGGTTTTCTTCATTGTGACCAACGATGGGAGCCAGCCGGTCTCCATTGCCAATATGGAGGTGACGCTGATCACGGCGAACCACTCCAAGCTGACGCCGATTTCATCGGAGGATATTTACCGGCGCCTCTCGCATCCGCAGGCCAACACTAACCAGGTGCCGCTACCGATTCCCATCCCGCATAAGAAAGTGAAGGGCGCAATCAGCAAGAAAGAAATGGACGAGATCGAATCGTCGCAGTTCGCCGCCAAAGCAGTAGAGCCGCGGACCACGCAATCAGGATTCCTTTACTTCGACGTAGGCGAGATCTCCGAGCCGTTGAAAGATGCGTACATCGACATCACCGGCGTGACTGACGCCAAGGGCGTGGAGCTGATGTATTTCGAGATTTCGTTGGAGAAGTATTTAGGCGAGGCGGGCAACTAGGGCCACTCTCGCGATGGTTTGTATAGCGACCTTTTAACAAAGTTAACGCCCGCAATGAGGCATGAATGTCCCGAACTACCGGAGCTTCGGGCGGTTTCTCCAGGACGAGAGCTGACGGTAGGTGCGACCTGCGCTCATGCTCGCGGCGAACCCCGTGGCCCGTGTGGCCTTCCGCCTTTGCTTACGATGAGACGAGAGGGCCGACGAGGCATTGGTTTTCACCGGAAGGCAAAGAGAAAAAATGAACGGGGTTCACGTGGTGCTTCAGTCCTGTGCCCGTCCCTGCAATAGTCCGAATCTCGAAGTGAAGGTGTGCTTGATCTATAGGTAACTTGCTCGCTCCGAGCCCACTCCGTCCAGTCAATCCGATCAAATCGCCTTCGGAGACGATATCGCCAGTTTTCACGCTGACACTCTGTAAGTGGGCATAGAAGGCGTAGAACTCCTTTTGGTTGTGATCGAACCACATGAGGATATGTCGCCCGTAGTTGCCCTTGTGATCGAAATGGTTGGAGTGGTCCGCCGTCTGGGCATGGCAGATTATCCCATTAGCGATTGCGTAAACGGGCGTTCCAGGGACTGCGGCGAGGTCCCAACCCTGATGAGCCCTGGTACCGCTGTTCCGCACCTTGCCGAACGTGCTGTGATGGGTTCGTAGCAATTCGTTGTGCGCACCGTAAAGGCTCCGAAGCTTCATCCTGTCCAATGGGGCTCTCATGACCGGAAACTCCTGAGGGAGAGGGTAATCACAGCGCCCTGAACTATCTTCTCCGAAAAACCTTACACACGATAGCCTCCAGCGTCAACGGGCCAACCCCAAGGCCGGGGCATCAACCGCGTAACACGGCCCTTATACAAGCATTGCTCCGAGTGTGGCGGTTGGGGTGGGTTCAGTCCGGGGCAACCGCGCCTCCGCAGCGGAGCCCGGCTCCCCTCTATAATCACTCCTTATGATCAGCACGCCAGAAATTTCCGCAGCCAGCCAAACTCGATTCGAGCCGGTGATCGGCCTGGAAGTCCACGTCCAGTTACTGACGGCTACGAAGATTTTCTGCTCCTGCTCGACCCTATTCGGCGCGCCGCCCAACACGAACGTCTGCCCGGTTTGCCTGGGGATGCCGGGAGCGCTGCCGGTGCTCAACAAGAAAGTCGTGGAGTTCGCCACGCTGGCGGCGATGGCGCTGAATTGCCGTATCAACGAGACATCGATTTTTGCGCGCAAGAATTATTTCTATCCCGACTTGCCCAAGGGCTACCAGATTTCGCAATACGACAAGCCGCTGGCCGAGCATGGGTTCATCGAGGTTCCTGCGGAGGGAGGCAGGAAGAAGATTGGCATTACCCGTGTTCACCTCGAAGAAGACGCGGGCAAGAGCCTGCACGAAGGGTTTTCCGACGCCGACGAGAAAACTGCCATCGACTTGAACCGCACCGGCGTGCCACTGATCGAAATTGTCAGCGAGCCCGAGATTGCCACGCCCGACGAAGCCTACGAATATCTCACGCGGCTGAGGGAGATCATCCTTTATACCGGCGTCAGCGACTGCAACATGGAAGAAGGCTCGCTGCGCTGCGACGCCAACGTGAGCGTGCGGCCTCGCGGGCAGAAGGAACTGGGCACAAAAACTGAAATCAAGAACGTGAATTCTTTCCGCTTTATCCGCGAGGCTTTGATCTATGAGATTGAACGGCAGGTCGAGGTGATCGAATCCGGCGGCAAGATCACCCAGGAAACCCGCCTCTACAACTCGCACGAAGGCAAGACTTACGGCATGCGATCGAAAGAACAGGCGCACGATTACCGCTATTTTCCCGAGCCGGATTTGTTGCCGCTGCTGGTCGATGCGGAGTGGAAGGCCGAGATTGCCAAGACTTTGCCCGAGCTACCGGAAGCCCGCCGCCAGCGTATGGTGAAGGACTACGGCATCACCGAGTACGACGCACAGGTGCTGACATTCTCGAAAGCCTTGGCCGATCAGTTCGAGTCGGCGGCGAAGGCAGCGAAGAATCCGAAGCGGGTTGCGAACCTGGTGCAGGGCGAGCTGATGGGACGCCTCAAAGCCAAGAGCCTCGACATTGAGCACTCGCCGATTTCGATGGCGGGCGTGGCAGCATCGGCGGATCTGGTGGAGAGTGGCACAATTTCCGGGAAGATGCTGAAGGATCTCTACGATCTCTGCTTTGAACGCGGGCGCGATTTCTCCACGGTATACGACGAAGAGGGCCGACCACAACAATCCACGGACACATCGGCGCTCGAGAAAGCGATCGATGCAGTGCTGGCCGCCAATCCCAAGCAACTGGAGCAATACCGCGCCGGGAAGACCACCATGATTGGATTTTTTGTGGGGCAAGTGATGAAAGCGTCCAAAGGCCAGGCGAATCCGCAGCTGGTGAATGAGTTGCTGAGCAAGAAGCTGGGCTGATTTTGCTCTTGAGTACTATCTGCCCCAAGTGACTTTCGTCATCTGAATCCCGCCAACTGGCTCCTCTACCATCAAGATCGGAGGCTCGCCATGAAGAAACTCAAGCTTGACCGGATCATCAGCATCGCCACGCTGGTAGCGTCGCTGGTCGCGATTGTTCTGGTCTTGAAGAAGCCGGCTCCGGTGGCGCAGCCGCAGGCTCCGGCGGCAGTGGCGGCCCATGCGCAGTCGTTCGACCAGAAGATCTCCCAGTTCGAGCAGGCGGCGCAACAATCATCAGAGAACGGCGCATCACAGACAATTCCTTCGCCGAGGAGCTCTTCTACGTCTTCGGCCCTTCCCTCGCCGGGCGAATCGCAATCCCCCAAAGCCGAAGTGCACCTCAACTCCGACGAGATCAGCGCTGTGTTGACGCAGGCGCTGGGCGCGGCTGCCGGCGGAGATCTCTCACCTGATTCGAACGTTGGCGCGGGAGCACCCACCATCAAAGACCAGCATGTCAGCTTCGAGGGCGACGTGGCGCACGGTCAATTTCTGACCCAGATTGCCGGCAAAGATGTGTGGATCACGGTCTCCGGGCATCTCGGTGAAAAAGACGGCTTCGCGACGTTTGATCCCACGGAGTTTAAAGTGGGCGATCTCGACATACCTGTGTCGCTGGTGAAACCGGCGCTGGAAAAGAAGATGCAAGAGCAACGCGATCGCCTTAAGCTGCCAGATTACGTGGGCGACATGAAAGTGAAAGATGGAGAACTGGTGATGACGCAGAAGTGAGGGCGCAAAAACAAAGATAGCGGCCTGGCGGCCGCTGACCGGGTCAGGGACCCGGTCCCACGTAAACCTTCAGGCCCCGGCCGGCAACACATTCTCCGCGGCGACCTTGGCGTACCATTTTCCTGAATCTTTGATGGTGCGTTTCTGCGTCTTAAAATCCACGTAGGCCAGTCCGAAGCGCTGGCCGAACCCCTCGGCCCACTCAAAATTGTCGATCAGGCTCCAGGCGTGGTAACCGCGGACGTCAGCGCCCTCGGCGATCGCGCGGGCCAGTCCCGCAAGATACTGCCGGTGATACTCGATGCGGCGCGGGTCGCGGATTTCGCCGCCGGCATCCGGGCCCTCGTTATAGGCACAGCCGCTCTCCGTGATTTCGATGACGGGCCGGTTGTAGTCGCGCGTGATGCGCATGACCATATCGTGGAGCGCCTGCGGCCACACTTCCCAATGGATGTCGGTTTTGGGGCCTTGCTCGCCGCCGGCCATCTTCACGGGAAACAGCCAATCCTGAGCGTGCGCGACTCGTTCCATCGCGCCGGGAGAAGACGCGATCGTGCGGTAGTAAAGATTGATCCCGAGAAAATCCAGGGGCGCACGGACTTTCTCCATGTCGTCGGCCTTAATACCGATAATCGTCTCCGGCAGATAGGTCAACGCTTCGGGATAACGCCCCTTCAATGGAGGGTCGAGAAACCAGACATTGGTAATCGCGTGCGCGCGCTCGGCTGCCAACTTGTCGGCCTCGGAATCCGTGGCCGGCTCGCATGCCGACATATTAAAGGCCGTTCCCACTCGCGCTTGCGGACGTGCTGCCTTCACCGCTCGAAACCCGGCGCCCTGCGCTAGGTTCACCACGTGCGTGGCTCGGAGAAAATCCAGCAGGCTCTTGCGTCCGGGCGCGTGCGTGCCGTCGAGATAGCCCAGGTCGGTGAAGGCGGAGGGCTCGTTAAACAGCATCCAGTCGGTGACGCGGTCGCCCAGGGCGCGGGCCACGATCTCGGCATAGTCACTGAAACGGGACGCCGTGTCGCGATTGGGCCAGCCCCCTGCATCTTCCAGAGCCTGCGGCAAATCCCAGTGATAGAGCGTGACGAAGGGGCGAATTTTTGCTTCCAGCAGGGCATCGACCAGACGGCTGTAGTAGTCCATGCCCTTGGAATTCGCAGGACCCGTTCCCGTAGGCTGAATGCGCGGCCACGCGATCGAGAAACGATAACTGTTCAGATTCATGGCGCGCATCAAGGCAATGTCTTCGCGGCAGCGATGATAGGAATCACAGGCTATGTCGCCGTTCTCGCCGCTCTTGATCGCCCCCGGAGTGTGCGTAAAGCGGTCCCAGACGGATTCGCCCTTGCCGTCTTCCTTCCACGCACCTTCAATCTGGTACGCGGCCGTGGCCGTTCCCCAGAAGAAATTCTTGGGAAACGGTACAGGTGAAGAGTCGGCAAACTGCCGCGCGGCTCTGGACGCGGCGCCCGCGGAAGGTGCCGCGCCGGCAGCCTTGGAGGACACGCTGCAAGCTGAAAAAAAACCCGCAGGCAGCGCGGCCGCCAGGCCGGCGCCGAGGGCCGATTGCACAAACTCACGCCGTGTCAAAGGCAAAGTGAAGCGAGGCTCCTTAAATCGTGGCGATTCCGCGCGGCGCGCCGCGTCAATTATGTTTGATGAACTTGCCGTTCTTCTGGCCGGTCAGCGAATTGTAAAGCGTCTCCAGAAATGCATCCTCGTTGATGAACTCTCCGGAATATTTCTTCCACGGATCGAGCATCTTCCCCTGCTTCATCTGGTCGAGAGTCTTGCCTTCCTTGATCGCCTTTTCGGCTGCCTCACGCGTCGCCTTCAGCATGGTCGCATAGGCGCGCACATCGTCCAAGCTGGAAATGGGGCCGTGTCCCGA
>Ga0209415_10013125_pt1 | contig 13710 bp, 11 predicted proteins | sample PeaSoiSIISIP2007_FD_187696 | JGI IMG/M metagenome (GOLD analysis project Ga0209415, IMG submission 187696) | Peat soil microbial communities from Weissenstadt, Germany - SII-SIP-2007 (SPAdes) (version 2) | ecosystem: Environmental > Terrestrial > Soil > Wetlands > Peat | place: Germany... | reverse complement strand
CAAAGCCATCCTTCTCGGCCAGGAACAGGCGTATCTCTTGAAGGACAGCAGCGGGAAGGCGGTAGAATTTGCCGCGGATGCCAGTTTCGCGGACAGCGATTTTACGCGTGAAGATCTCGAACCGTTCCGACTCGCTCGTTACAGCGCCTGGCGGATCTCCGACGAAACCGGCAACGAGGTGACCGTCACGTTGTATCCGAAGACCTCGCAGTACAGCCTGGTCGTAACGACGTTCGATCGCGAAAAGAATGTGCCGTTGAAGACGCTGTACTACCGCGAGACGCTCAATAATCTGGAGAAGATGCGCCGCGACAATGCGTACGAACTGATCGGCCGCAAGTGGCTGCCCACCACGATCAGCATGGAGAGCTTCAAGCTGCGCACACACTCGACGTTCACGTTGCACTGGACACAGAATCCGACGTTCCCTCCCGAGCTGTTCGATCCCGTGTTCCTGTCGCATCCATCGGGTTTGGTGTGGCCCGCGGCAGCAGGGCCCTAGTACATGCTTGACGCCGCCGGTTAACATTTGTTAGCCGAGCGTATGGGCTGGCCGCCGACGCCTGCAGACTTTGCGCGGCTCCGCGAAACGCTCGCGTGGGTGTACGAGCGCTCGCCGTACTACCGGCGCCTGTTTGACGCCGCCAATGTTCGGCCGGCGGCGTTGCGCAGTTACGACGAGTTCCGCCGCTGCGTGCCGCGCACGGCGAAGGCGGATCTGGTGGCGAACCAGCGTGCGCATCCCCCGTTCGGTGACTTCCTCGCCGCACCACGCGAGCAGTTCGGCTCCCTGCATACGTCACCGGGACCGATCTTCATTCCCCGCCTTCCCGAAGAACGCGGCGGCACGCCGGTACTGAAGGAGGCGATCGCAGCGATGGGCGTCCGGCCGGGGGAAGTGGCGCACGTCACGCTATCGTACCACATCATGCCGGGCGGCTTGCGACTGCATCGCGCCTTCGAGGAAGCCGGCTGCCTGGTCATCAACGGCGGCACGGGCGCCAGCCGCCTACAGGTGGAGGTGGCGCGCGCTTGGGGCGCGACCGTGTACGCCGGCACGCCGAGCTTCCTGGCCAACCTCGGCGACACGGCGCGCGAGATGGGGCTCGACCCGCGCCGTGACTTGCAGTACCGCGTCGGCTTCTCCACCGCCGAAGCGCTCACGCCACAGCTGCGGCGCGACCTGCAAGAGATGTTTGGCATCGAGCTGTTCGATCATTGCGGCGAAGCGCAGATCGGTCCGCTCGCCGGCGAATGCCGCGTGCACGAGGGGATGCACCTGCACGCGCGCGACCTGTTCTGCGAGTTCCTCGACCCCGAAACCGGTGAGCCGGTCGAGCCGGGCGGCACCGGCGAAATCGTGGCCACACAACTCGGCCCGCGCGCGTTGCCGTTGGTGCGTTACGCGCCCGGTGACGCCTTTCGTCTGCTTCCCGGGGCTTGCACATGCGGCGATGAGTCGCTGCGCATCGTCTTCGTCGGCCAGGTCGGCGTCATCAAGAAGATCAAAGGCGTACTCGTGCACCCCGCGCAAGTACACAGCGTCACGCGCACCTTCCCCGAGCTGGGACGCTTCCAAATCGTGGTCGAGCATGGCGCAGGTGAACGCTACGAGCGCGCCTTGTTGCGGGCCGGCACGGTGCGCGCCCCGTCCGACCCTGAACGGCTCAAGAAGGCTTTGGCCGACAAACTCAAAGGCACGGTGCTCATTCATATGGACGTCGAGCTGGTACCCGAGACCGAAATCCCCGAAGGCGCCGGGCCGCCGCGCTTCGCCGAAACCATGGTGGACCGGCGCCCCAAGCACTGAGCCAATGATGGCACCCGCAGCACACGACCGGCCCTACTACGATCCGGCCATTCAGACGATGGCGCTGGAGCAGGTGCAGCAATTGCAAGCGGAGCGGTTGGCGCGCCAGCTGGACCGTGTGTGGTCCGTGCCCGTGCCGTTCTTGCAACGCAAGCTCGAGGCCGCCGGGCTGCGGCGCGCCGATCTCCGCGGCCTCCAGGACCTCGATCGCATCCCAACGACGGTGAAAGCCGAGCTGCGGCGCAGCGAAGAGGAGCACCCGCCGTTCGGCGACTACCGTGGCGCGCCGGTGAGCGCCGCGGTTCGTCTGGGCGCCTCGACGGGAACGAGTGGGCGGCCGACGCTCATTCTGTGGACCCGCAAGGACCTCGCGGTCGACTACGCCGCGTCCTTCCGCGGCCGCTGGCGTTGGGGACTACGGCCGGGCATGAGCCTCGCCAACGCACATCCGTTCGGTATGAACGCCGGCGGCTGGCACTTCAGCCACGGCATCGAAGGCCTCGGGGTGCTGAACATCCCGTCGGGGCCTCCCGTCGGCGCGCCGCACATTCGGGACGTCATCGAGGTGTGGCGTCGGTTGCGGCCGGACATGTACCGGCTCTTCGGAAACGTCGCCACGACCTACGCCGAGATGGCGCGCGCCCGCGGCCTCGATCCTGTCCGTGATCTCAACCTCGCCCTCGCCGGCGACCATCCGGCGGAACAGTACCTGATGGCCAGCTCCGGCCTCGAGGCGTTGCCGCTGCTCGGCAGCGCGTGCGACGAACGCGACGGCGCCCATCTGGCCGAAGATCTCGCAATCGTTGAGGTCATCGACCGCCAGAGCCGGCGCGCCTGCGGCCACGGGGAACGCGGCAACCTCGTCGTCACGGTGCTCGAAAAGGACAACTTCCTGCTGCGCTACGATCTCGAAGATGTCGTGCGTTGGAACTGGAAACCGTGCCCGTGCGGCGAGACCCACCGCCGCTTGTTCTACGAAGGCCGGGTGCGCGACATCGTCTCCGTCGGCACACGCCAGGTGTTGCCCATCGACGTCGCGTTGGTGCTCTATGAGTTCCCCGAGGTGTCGACGCCGTCGGCTGAGTATCAAATCGTGCGCCGCGCACGGCCGGCTGACACGCTGCACGTACGGCTCGAGTACGACCCGGGACGGGTGCACGACGTGGATGGCATCACGCACCGGCTGGTGGAGCGCTTCCACGAGCGGCTGGACATCACGGCCTATATCGAGCTGGTGCCGCGCGGCACCGTCCCGCGCTTCGCCTACAAAGCCGCGCGCGTGGTCGACGCGTGAAACCGGAGCGCTGAAGGACAACAGACGGTGAGACAACAGACTCCTCGTCTACAGTCTGTTGTCCGTTGTCTCTGCGCGATTCCTTCTCGCTATGATACACACCACCGCCATGGATTCTCTGGCCACTGTTCTCCGGCGCATCCCGATCTTTGCGGATCTGCCTCCTGGGACCTTCGCGAAGATCATCGCGGATCTGCGCGAGGAGAGTCATCCGCCGGGGACGGTGCTGTGCTTCGAAGGCGACGCGGCGCACGACTTCTTCATCGTCAAGTCGGGCGAGTGCGACGTCCTGGTCAACCAGGGGTGGAACCGCCGCGAGCTGATCGCCGTCACGGGTCCCAATCAGTGGTTCGGCGAACGCGCCTTGTTCTCCGACCGGCCGCGCTCCGCTACCGTTGTGACCCGCACCGCGGTCGTGTTGTGGCGGCTTACGAAGGAGAAGTTCGACAGCCTGATCGAAGAGAACCCGTGGTTGATCCTGCATTTTACGCAGGTGATCGGCGACCGGCTGTACGAAACCAACCGGCAGTTGTCGAAGCTCCACGCGGCGTTCAACGGCCAGATGGAGTCCGCCTTCCGCGCCCAGCCGCCGGACCTTCAGGAGTTTCTCAAACGGACCGCAGTCCTGGCCGGGCTCGACCCGCCGATCGTGCGGGATCTCGTCGGGGGCGACGACAGCGCGGCGGCGTTGGCGGCCATCGAGGCGAGTGGCGCGTTCGTCGCGCGACACGACGGCGTACTCACCTACTTCGCGGCGGTCCGGGATTTCTTGCTGGCCCGCTTGGCTGGCGAGCTGGGGGCCGAGGGCGTACGAGACCTGCACCGCTCCGCGGCAGGCTTGTACCTGCGCGAGCGGCAATTGGACCAGGCGATCGGCCATTATATCGAGGCCGAAGAGTTTCGCCGGGCCGCTGAGTTGATCGCCGGTCACGCCGATGCGCTCATCGCCGCCGAACGTTTCGAGGTGCTGCGCGGCTGGTTGGATCACCTCCCGAACGGGCTGACCGCGGAGGTTCTTCCGACCCTCCGTGAGCGCATGGAGCAGGCGCTGCGGTCGGTTGACCCCGTCGCCGCACCCGCATTGCGTCCTCCTCCACTGTGGCTCCGGCTGCCGCCACACGCATGGCAATGGATCGGGGCGGTGGCCGGCACGACGGCTGGCTTGGCGATCTGGAATGCGCCGGTGCTCGACGGGTTGAGCAGCGCGGGCATGCGGATGCTCGCCTTGCTGGCCTGGGCGGTGATCTTCTGGGCGTTCGACGTCCTGCCCGACTACGTCGTCGGGTTGGGAATGATCATCGGCTGGATCGGATTTCGCATCGTGCCGGCTGAAGTCGCGGTATCGGGGTTCACCACCAGCCCGTTCTTTCTCATCATCGGCGTCCTCGGGATCGCCGCGTCGCTGCAAAGTTCGGGCTTGCTCTTCCGTCTGGCGCTCCAGATCCTGCGCCGGTTCCCGCTCACCTACCGCGGCCAGGCGCTCGGCCTCGCGATCAGCGGCACCGGAATCTCGTCATGTGTGCCTGATGTCACATCGGGTGTCGCGCTTGCCGGGCCGATCATCCTTGCCGTGTCCGATTCGCTCGGCTATGCGCGCCGCAGCAGCGGTTCGGCCGGGCTCGCCATGGCGGCGGTGCTCGGTTTCGGCCAGATGAGCCCCTTCTTTCTCACCGGCGCGGCGGAGAATCTCCTGGCCTGGGGATTGCTGCCGGAGGCGGCGCGGGCGCAGATCACGTGGGTGGGCTGGGTCGTAGCGGCGCTGCCGTTGGCACTGGTCACCTTCATCGCCGGGTTCGCAGCCACCATGGTGCTCTTTCCTCCGGAATTTCAGCCGACGATCTCACGCGGGCTGATCGACACGCAGATCGAGGCGCTGGGCCGGCCGTCGCTCGCCGAGTGGGTCAACGCGGCGGTGCTCATCGGTGCCGTTATCGGGTGGGTGACCGCACCTATTCACGGTATTGACGTGGCATGGGTAGCGATGGGTGGCTTGGCGTTGCTACTGGCTGCGAATCTGCTCGACCGGTTGACGTTCCGCGCCGGTATCTACTGGGACTTCCTCTTCTACCTGGCAGCGGTGCTGAGTCTCACGGGTGTCGTCCAGCATCTGAAGATCGACACCTGGGTGATCCAACAGCTCGCACCGCTGCTGCGGCCCGTCACCGAACATCCGGCTCGTTTCTTACCGGTGCTGGCGCTGGCCATCTTCGCGGCGCGCTTCATCATGCCGAGCCTGCCGTTGGTGTCGCTGCTCACGGTGACGATCGTGCCGATCGCCGTGCACGCAGGCATCGGTGCGTTGGCGCTCGTGTTGGTCATTTGCACGAGCGTCACGGTCTGGTTTCTGCCCTACCAGAGCACGTACTACCTGGCGTTGTACTTCAGCACGAAAGAGAAGGCGTTCACCCACGGCCAAGTGCGCCTACTGGCCTGGACCTACGGGCTGATCTATCTGTTGGCGATCCTCGTCGCGATTCCCTACTGGCGGGTGCTGGGTCTGATCCCGTAGGGGATAGGTTGCTGGTCACTGGTTGACGTGTCATCCCGGAGGCATCGAAAGAACCGGACGGTCCCATTGCGCCACCGCCTCGGGCGAGACGAAGAGCCGCTGCGCGCTCCCTTCCCCACTCAAGTACTCGCGCAGCGAGGATCCGGGTCGGGTGAAGAAGTAGAACGCCCAGTCTATCACGACCGCGGTTTCCCGGTTGAGCGAGAGAACCTGCTAGCCTCTCGGCCCAGCGTGCCACAGAGATCATCCTATTCGAAACGCGACCAATCAAACGCGCCGAACGCGCGGCACCGCGCTTGAAGTTGCGTTGACTCGCAGGGACGCGTGCGCTAGCGAAGGCCAATGGCTGCCGGTGACGCGTTCGCGGAGCTCGTCCGCATCATGGAGCGGTTGCGAGCCCCGGGCGGGTGTCCGTGGGACCGGGAGCAGACGCGCGAGTCGATAAAACCCTACGTCATCGAAGAAGCCTACGAGGTGGCCGAGGCTATCGAGGATAACAACATCGATGACCTGCGCGCCGAGCTGGGCGACCTGCTCCTACAGGTCGTCTTTCACGCCGAGATGGCCCGCGAAGAAGGCCTGTTCACCGTGGAAGAGGTCGTCCAAGGCATCATCGAGAAGCTGATCCGCCGCCACCCGCACGTGTTCCGCGACACCGAAGTCAAAGACTCGGCCGAGGTGCTGCGCAACTGGGCGCGGATCAAGGCCGAGGAGCGCAAGGACAGCAAAGACCGTTCGATCGTCTCCGGCGTTCCGCGCGCGTTGCCGGCGCTGGCGCGCGCGCACCGGGTGAGCGAAAAGGCCTCCCGCGTCGGCTTCGACTGGGAGACCGCCCCGGCGGTCCTGGAGAAAGTGCGGGAAGAGCTGGGCGAGCTGGAGGCTGCGGTGCAGTTGGGCGCCCGTGCGGACGTCGAAGCGGAGCTTGGCGATCTGTTGTTCGCGCTCACCTCGCTCGGCCGTCATCTCGACATTCACGCCGAAGACGCCTTGCAGCGGGCCAGTGACCGCTTCATCCGCCGCTTTCGTTACATCGAGGCGCGTCTTGCCGAACGCAACCAAGATGTACACAAAGCGCCGGCAGAAGAGATGAACACGTTGTGGGAAGAAGCAAAGACGAAGACGTGATCGACACACCCGTCTATTGAGAGTCGCTCGCTCTATCCGCATCGCCGGCAGTCGTCGGCCGCCGCACCAGACGTTGACGCAGTAGCCGCATCATTGTTCGCAGTTCGGCGCCGCCGACCGCCAGTGCGACCGCGGAGAACACCAGCACGCCGGTGACGATCGCGACCAGCAGCACCAGCACGCGCACAGCCAGATGCCCCGGCTGCGACCACTCGGCGAGCCCCGCCACCCAACGGACAGCAGGAATCATCGCCACCGCCGCGAGCGCGTTGCGGCCGAAGGACAGCACCAATTCCCGTTCCTCCAGCGCGCCCAAGCGGCGCCGCAGTCCGATGGCAAGCACCGTCAGGTTCACCACGGCCGACAGCGACGCCGCCAATGCGAGGCCGGCATGCTGCAGCGGCAGCACGGCCAGCGCGTGCGTCATGAAGGCGATGGCGCGGACGATGTGTGAGTCCCCGATGGTTGTTACCGGACCCATCAGCATCACGCTGAAGCCGCAGTTGGCGACGAAGGCCGCAGCGGCTGCCCAGACCGGGGTCTTGGTATCACCCATCGCGTAGAAGGCGGGAACGAACAGGCGCACCATCGACACGGCCCACAAGCCGATCGCGAAAGCCGAAAGCGCGCGGGCTGTGAGCACCGCCTCGGGGAAGCCGAACGCCCCGCGCTGAAACAACACCGACGTGATGGGCGTCGCCAGCGTGAGAATGCCCACCGTCGCCGGCAGGACGATGACATTCGTCATGCGCACCGAAAAGGCCAGGCTGTGGCGCAAGTCGTCGTAGGCCCCGCGCACCGCCTGCGCGGAGAAGCTGGGCAGGGCCGCCGTGCCCAACGCGACCGCGAAGATCCCCAGCGGAAACTCGAACACCCGATCCGCATACCACAGGTAGGACACGCTGCCGCTCGGCAGCACCGACGCCAGGATGGTGTCGACCATGATGTTGATCTGGTACACTGCGGCGCCGAAGAGCATCGGCGCCATCAACCCAAACGTGCGCCGCACCGCCTCGTGCCGCGGCCGCCAGAGCGGAGTCAGACGCACCCCGCGCCGCAGCAACGGTGGCACTTGCAGCGCACACTGGAACACGCCGCCGATGATCACGCCGTACGCCAAGCCTTCGACGGGAATCGCCAGGCGTGGGCACAGCCAGAGCGCCGCCGCGATCATCGATAGATTCAGCAAGATCGGCGACATCGCCGGCGCCGCAAAGTGGCGCAACGCGTTGAGCAGGCCGGAGGTCAGCGCCACCAAGCTGATGAGGAAGATGTACGGGAAGACCAAGCGCGTCAGCCGCACGGTCAGCGCGAACTTCTCCGGCTCGTCGACGAAGCCGGGCGCGAAGAGCGCAGTCCACAGGGGGGCGAAGAGGATGCCGACGACGGTCAGCACGCTCAGCGCCACGGCCATGAGCGTCGCCATCGCCGACGCCGCCTCGACGGCGTCTTCGCGGGACCGTCTGGTCAGATAATCGGTGAACACCGGGATGAACGCGACGCTCATCGCCCCCTCGCCGACGAAGCGGCGCAGCAGGTTGGGTATGCGAAACGCCACGAAGAACGCGTCCGCCGCCACACCGGTGCCGAAGTAGTAGCCGACCACGGAGTCGCGGACGAGCCCGGCGATGCGGCTGATCAGCGTGAAGAACCCGACCAGCCCCGCGGCGCGGGCGATCTGCCGGTTTTCACTGCGCGGCGCAGCCCTGGCGCCGTCGGTGTGAATTGACCGCATGTCGGCCCTATGCTACGCCACCCCGGTCACGAACGAGGAGGATATCCGTTGGCTGAACGTCACAAATCTGCGATCAAGCGCCACCGCCAGAACGTCAAGCGGGCCGGGCGCAACCAGATGGTCCGCACACAGGTGCGCCACGCGGTGCGCGCGCTGCGCGAAAGCATTGCACGTAAGGAAACGGACACGCTCGACACCCAGCTGCGCGCCGTCATGAAGACGGTGGACAAAGCGGTCACCAAAGGGGTGTTGCATCGCAACAACGCCGCCCGGCGTATCGCGCGCTTGAGCCGTCAAGTCGCCGCGTCGAAGCCGGCGTCGTAACGCTCAAAAGTCCTCCAGCATCTGGTTGTACACGTCACGCGCCGTGTGACTGAGCAGTTGCGTGATGGCGCGGCGGCGCTCGCCTTCAGCCAGCTGGGTATTGCCGAACTGCGGATCCTGGATGTTGCCGGGATCGAGCGTGCCCTGCTGAAACTGCGTGGAGGTGGTGATCACCACCTGTGCGCTGGCGTTGTACTCGTCGGTCTCCCGCATGCCCCTGACCCGCCACAACGTCCGCCCATCCCGCTGGCGGACGAGGGTCAAGTCGAGGGTCAACGTTATCTCGTACTGCACCGCCTGATCGTTGACGTCGAAGGCGACGGGACGCACGATGACGTCGCGGATGGTGCCGCTGAGCACCGCATCGCCGCCGGCGTCCTGGACCATCTGGAACTGCCCGCGCTCGTGGATCTCGCGTTCGAACGCAAAGGCCAATGTCTTTTCCAGGCCGTGCTCACGGGACCGGTTGGTGATCGTCCCGACGCTGACGGACCGGACATCCTCGGGTAGCGTCGACTGCGCGCCGGGGAGGTGATACCCGCAGCCGGTAAGGAGCAGGACGAGGGCGGTGACGGCGCGCACGTTCACACGACCAGGTTGACCAGGCGCCCGGGTACGACGACGCGGCGCCGGATGTCCTTGCCGTCCAGGTGGGTCTGTACTGTGGCCTCGGCGAGCGCGGCCGCGATGACGTCGGCGTCGGTGGCGTCGCGCGGGACTGCGATGCGGCCGCGCACCTTGCCGTTCACCTGTACGGCGATCACCACGGTGTCGTCCACCATGAGGCGTTCCTCGAAGCTCGGCCAGCGCGCGGCGAAGACGCCGGAGGGATGCCCGAGCGCTTGCCACAGCTCCTCGCTGAAGTGCGGAGCGAACGGCGCCAGCATGATGAGCAGCGTCTCAATCACCCAGCGATCCGCCGGCCCCAGCCGCCGGATGTCGTTCAGCAGCGTCATCAAGGCGGCGATCGCCGTGTTGTACTGCAGGTGTTCGGTGTCTTCGCCCACCTTCTTGATGGCCCGATGCGTGGCCCGAAGCAGCGCGTCCGCGGCGCGCGCGGCGTCGTCGCGTTCGTGCACCAGCCGCCAGACCCCGTCGAGGAAGCGGCGCACCCCGGCGACGCCGTCGTCGCGAAAATCACCGCCTTCTTCATACGGACCCAGAAACATCATGTACATGCGGAAGACGTCGGCACCATGCTGATCCAGATACTGATCCGGGTTGACGACGTTGCCGCGCGACTTCGACATCTTCGCGCCGTCCTTGATGATCAACCCGTGGGCGCGAAACTTCTTGAACGGCTCCTCGAACGGCAGCGCGCCGATGTCGTGCAGCACCATCGTTATGAAGCGTGTGTACATCAAATGCAGGACGGCGTGCTCGTTGCCGCCGATGTACATGTCCACCGGCAGCCACTTGCGGGTCAGCTCCGGATCCATCGGTACGTCGCGCCGGTCCGTCGACGGGTAGCGCAGAAAGTACCAGGCGGAGTCCAGGAAGGTGTCCGAGACGTCGGTCTCCCGGCGCGCCGGGCCGGCGCACTGCGGGCACGCGACCTCATAGAACGAGCGGACGCGGGCCAACGGCGCGACGCCGCTGGCGTCGGGACGGAAGTCGTCGAGGTCGGGTAGCAACACCGGCAAGTCCGCCTCCGGCACCGGTACGATGCCGCACGCGCCGCAGTGGATCATCGGAATCGGCGGACCCCAGTAGCGCTGCCGCGAGATGCACCAGTCGTGCAAACGATACTCGACGCGCGCCTGGCCGGCACCGCGCGTCGCCAGCCAGGCGGTGATGGCGCGCTTCGCCGCCTCCACTTCGAGGCCGTCGAACTGTCCGCTGTGCACCAGGCGGCCCGGACCGTCGTACGCGGCGTCGAGAGACGTTTCGGCCCTCTCACCCTCGGCGGCGATGACCCGCACGATGGGCAGACCAAACACCTGCGCAAACTCGAAATCGCGCTGATCATGCGCCGGCACGGCCATGATCGCGCCGGTGCCGTACTCGGCCAGCACGTAGTCGGCGATCCAGATGGGGATCCGTGCGCCGGTCGCCGGATTCACGGCGAAGGCGCCAGTGAACACCCCCGTCTTCTCCTGCACCGCGCGCCGCGATACCAGGTCCATCGTGGCGACGCGCGCGCGGTACGCCATCACGGCAGCGCGCTGCGCCGGTGTCGCCAGCTCCGCGACCCACTCGTGCTCGGGCGCCAGCACCATGTAAGTTGCGCCGAACACCGTGTCGGGCCGCGTCGTGAAGACGCGTAGCGCGCGCTGCGCATCCGACTCAAGTGGAAAATCGATCTCCGCGCCCTCGGAGCGCCCGATCCAGTTGCGTTGCGCCGTCTTCGTCGTTTCCGACCAATCGATCCAGTCGAGGTTCTTGAGCAAGCGCTCCGCATACTTGGTGATGGCGAAGAACCACTGGGCGGTCAGCCGTTGCTCCACGCGTGTGTCCGAGTGGCGCTCGCAGTAGCCGTCGATCACCTGCTCGTTGGCGAGCACAGTCTGGCACTGCGGGCACCAATTGACGGGAGCCTTCTTGCGCACGGCGAGGCCGTGCTTGTAGAGCTGCAAAAAGATCCATTGCGTCCAGCGGTAGTAATCGGGATGGGTGGTGTCGACGGCGTGCTCCCAATCGACCATCAAGCCGAGACGGTCGAGCTGGCGCCGGAAATTCGCGGTGGTTTCGGTCATGAGCTGGCGCGGGTTGCGCCCAATCTTCAGCGCGTAGTTCTCGGTGTGAATGCCGAAGGCATCGAAGCCGATGGGCTCGAAGACGTCGTGCCCTTGCAGGCGCCGCAGGCGGGCGTGGATGTCGACCCCGGTGAACGCGTAGGCGTTGCCGACGTGCAGCCCCTCCGCCGACGGGTACGGGAACATCATGAGCGTGTAGTACGGCCGTTGCGCACCGTGCAGGTCGACGGTGTGCGCCCGACGCTCGCGCCACAGCCCCTGCCACTTGGCCTCGACGGCGGTGGGGTCGTACCGCTCACTCATCGCTACGCGCTCCGAAAGGTGTCGCCGTCTCTTTCACGCCGAGCCCGGCCGCGATGTGATCGAGGACACCGTTGACGAACGTCGATGATTCCTCGGTGCCGAAACGGCGGGCAATTTCGATAGCCTCGTCGATGACCACGCTCGTCGGGACGGTGGTCTGCAACAGCTCGTACGTGGCGACGCGCAGCACGTTGAGATCGACGCGCGACAGGCGGTCGAAACGCCAGTGCTCGCTCGCCTGGCCGATCAGCTCGTCGATGCGCGGCAGCTGTTCGCGCACGCCGTTCACCAACGCGGCCCCGAACTCCTTGGCCCGGCTGCCGGCATCACAGCGCTCCCAAAACGCCGGAAGGGTTTCGGCGGCTGACTCACCGCCCAGCTCGATCTGGTAAAGCGCCTGCACCGCCAGCTCGCGCCCTTTGCGTCGCGCACCCATGTTTAGCGAAGCTCCGCTTCACGCCGATAGCGGATGGCGGATGGCATATGGTCTTGCCTCCCTACCATCAGCCATCTGCCATCCGCCATCGGCCTGTTCGTCCGGATCATTCCAGCTCCTGCAGCAGCGTGGCGGTTTCCACGGCGGTCATGGCGGCTTCGTACCCTTTGTTGCCGGCGTCGTCGCCGGCGCGTTGCAGCGCCTGGTCGACGTTCTCCGTCGTCAACACGCCGAGGGTGATGGGCACATGACCGTTGAGCATCACCTGCTCGAGGGCGCCGAACACGGCATGCGCGAGATAGTCGTGATGCTGGGTCTCGCCCCGGACGATCGCGCCCAGACAGATCAGCGCGTCGAACCGGCCGCTGCTGGCCAACGAGCTGGCGAACAGCGGGATCTCGAATGCGCCGGGCACCTGCACGACTTCGATGTGGTCTTCCTGCGCGCCGCACTCCTGCAGCGCGCGCCGCGCGCCCTGCAGGAGCCGTTCGGTCACCGCGCTGTTGAAGCGTGAGACCACGACGCCGAAGCGCAAATCTTTGGCATCGAGCCGCCCTTTGCACACCTTCGCCATTGCCGTTGCTCAGCTCAGGAGCTTCAGTCCGCTGAACAGATGTCCGAGCTTCTGCTGCTTGGTACGCAAGTAGCGGATGTTGCCTTGGTGCGGCGGGATCTCGATCGGCAACCGTTCGACTACTTCGATCCCATAGCGCTGCAGGCCGTCGATCTTCTTGGGGTTGTTGGTCAGCAAGCGCACCTTGGAGACGCCGAGATCGCGCAGCATCTGCGCCGTAATGCCGTAATCGCGTCCGTCATCTTTGAACCCCAACTCGAGATTCGCCTCGACCGTATCCAACCCTTGATCCTGCAAGGCGTAGGCGCGGATCTTGTTGGCCAAGCCGATACCGCGGCCTTCCTGATGCATGTAGACAATGACGCCCTTGCCGGCGGCGTTGATCGTCTCCGCCGCCTGGCGCAGCTGGTCCCCGCAGTCGCAGCGCTCCGAGCCGAACACATCCCCGGTCAGGCACTCCGAATGGATGCGGACCAGCACGACGTCAGCGGCGTGGATGCGGCCTTTCACCAACGCGATATGCTCATGGGCGTCCACGTCATTGCGGTACGCCACGACACGAAAATTGCCACCGAACGCGGTGATGGGGGCGTCGACAACGCGGTGGACCAGCGACTCCTTGCGCAGGCGGTAGCCAACGACGTCGGCAACCTCGACGATCACGAGATCGAACAACTCTCCCAGCGCCGCGAGATCGGCGCGTCCTGCCAAGGTGCCTTGATCGTCCAGGATGGCGCAGACCGCCGCCGCCGGCTTGCGGCCCGCCACGCGCACCAGGTCGACTGACGCTTCGGTGAGCCCGGCGCGTACCAGCACACCCCCTTGGCGCGCGAGGATGGGGAAGATGTGTCCCGGCATCACGATGTCGGACGGACCAGCGTCGTCGGCCATCGCGGCTTGAATT